>ERZ501016.273-NODE-273-length-17710-cov-3.609856_pt1 | contig 17710 bp, 14 predicted proteins | sample MGYA00248889_ERZ501016 | MGnify/ENA primary metagenome ERZ501016 (study PRJEB25958, sample SAMN03398594) | human skin metagenome | study: EMG produced TPA metagenomics assembly of the Human Skin Microbiome Metagenome (human skin metagenome) data set. | reverse complement strand
GGACGCCGAGGCGGGCCTGCTGTACTTCGCCCTGCCGCTGCTGGCGACCTTCGCGGCGGACATCGGGGGGTTTTTTGCCGGGCACTACTTCGGCAAACGCAAACTGGCACCGGAGGTCAGCCCCGGCAAGACCGTGGAAGGCGCGATCGGCGGGCTGGCCTTCAGCTTCGTGACGGTGCTGGTCATGACCCAACTGGCCCGCATCTGGTCACCGCTGGACGCCTTCCTGTACAGCCTCCTGGTCGCCAGCGCCAGTCAACTGGGCGACCTCGCCGAAAGCCTGATCAAACGCGCCCTGAAAACCAAGGACAGCGGCACCAGCCTCCCCGGCCACGGCGGCTTCCTCGACCGTATCGACAGCCTGCTGTTCGCGGTGCCCGCCACGTACCTGTTCCTGAACATCAGCATGTTTCAGCGGTAAATGGGGAGTGGGCAGTGGTGAGTGGGGAGCGCGAGCCGCCTAAAAAAACCGGCTGGCGTCCCGCAGGATCACGAACATCATGAGCAGCATCACGAAGGCGAACCCGGCGAAGTTGATGGCGTTCTCCTGCGCGAAGGTGAGGGGGCTGCCCTTGATCGCGCCGATCAGGGTCAGCAGGATGCGCCCGCCGTCCAGGCCGGGGATGGGGATCAGGTTGAAGAAGGCCAGGGACAGGTTGAGCATGATGGCGATCTGCACCAGTGCCCAGGGGCCGAGCGCGGCGGCGCGGCTGACGATCTCGGCGGTGCCGATGGGGCCGCTGACGTTCTGATCCTGGCTCAGGTCGAGGGTCAGGAAGCGTTTGAACAGATTCCCGAACGACTGAATGACCTGCGGGACGACCTCCACGGTGCTTTTGACCGAGGTGGCGAAGGCCTGGCCCACGCCGACCTGCTGCACGTCCGGGCCGTAGCGAATGCCCAGCAGTTGCTTCTTGCCGTTCAGGGTGGGCGTCCAGTCAAACTTGATGTCCTGCGCCTGCCCCTGTCTCAGGATGGTGAAGGTGTGCGGGCCGGCCTGCTTGAGGGTTTCCGGCACGGCCTGCCAGCCGGGTGCTTCCTTCCCGGCAATAGGCAGGGTGTCGGGGATGTCACGCCCGTCGATGGCGGTGATCACGTCGCCGTTTCGCAGCCCGATTTGCTGCGCGGTGGAGTTCGGCACGACCTCCTCGATGCGGGCGCGGTCGAGGACGGGCATCCCCTGGTTGGTGAACATCAGCGTCATGAGGCCCAGGGCCAGCAGCAGATTCATGACCGGCCCGGCGAGGATCACGGCGATCTTACCCAGGCTGGGCAGGGCGGCGTACCCACCGGTGGGGGCGTGCATCTGACCGTCCGCGCCCTGCACGGGGGCCATGCCGTCGATCTCCACGTACCCGCCCAGCGGCAGGGCACTGACGCGCCATTCGGTGCCCTTCCACCTGCGCCGCCACAGCACCGGCCCCATGCCGACGCTGAAGGACTTCACGGGCACCCCCTGCCAGCGGGCCAGGGCGTAGTGCGCCAGTTCATGCAGGGTCACGGCAATGCCGAGGATGATGACCGTCCACAGCAGGCCGGTGGGCGTGAGGACGGCGGCGAGACTCTGGAAGAAATTCATGCTTTAGCGTGTCCTTTCGCGTTGACCCAGGCCTGAGCCTGTTCTCTGGCCCAGGTGTCGGTCTGGTGCAGGCTGTCCCAGGTGAGGGTTCCGGTGGGGGTGTAGTCAAGGACGTACTCCAGCAGCCGGGGGATGTCGGTGAAGCCGATCTGACCGTGCAGGAAGGCTTCCACGGCGATCTCGTCGGCGGCGTTGAGGGCCACGGGGGCCAGGCCGCCCGTCTCCCCGGCGCGGTACGCCAGGGCCAGCGCGGGGAAGCGCTCCAGGTCGGGTTCCAGCAATTCCCAGGTGCCGCGCATGGGCCAGGACAGGTGATCTTGCACCTGCGGGCCGCGCCCAGCACCGCGCACGTCGCCGGGTTTCGTCATGCCGGTGGGCGCGGCGTCGATGGCGTAAGCGATGGGCAATCTCATGTCGGTGGGGCCGAACTGCGCCTTGAGGCTGCCGTCACGGAAACGCACCGCCGCGTGAATGATGCTCTGTGGGTGAACGACCACCCCAACCTGACGCATGGGCAGGCCGTACAGGCTGGCGCACTCCATGACCTCCAGCCCTTTGTTGAACAGGGTGGCGCTGTCGATGGTGACTTTCGGCCCCATGCTCCAGGAGGGGTGTTTCAGGGCCTGTTCGGGCGTGACGCCGCTCAGGTCTGCCGGGCCAGTGCGGAAAGGGCCGCCGGACGCCGTGAGGATCACCTCGGCCACGTCCTGCATGTCCTCTCCGGTCAGGCACTGGTACACGCCCGTGTGTTCGGAGTCGATGGGAACGATGCGCCCGCCCCCCTTCGCGGCGGCGTCCCAGATCAGGTGCGCGGCAGTCACCATCGCCTCCTTGGTCGCCAGGGCCACCGCCTGCCCGTGCTCCAGGGCCGCGCGGGTGGGGGCCAGACCCATCAGTCCACTCATGGCGTTCACCACGACGTCGGCGGGCACAGTGGCGACTTCGGACGGGTCGGAGATGACTTTAAGACCCGTCCAGCGTGCCCGTGCCCCGGCGTAAACGGACTTGTCCACGCTCACCAGCTCAGGGGCAAATTCCCGAACCTGGGCGTCCAGCAGATCAAGGTTTTTCCCGGCAGCGAGCGCCCGCACCGTCCAGCCGCGCTCACGCGCCACATCCAGCGTCTGCGTGCCGATACTGCCAGTCGAACCAAGAACGGAGAGCTTCATTGCCGCACAGCATAGGGGGTTGGGGACTTTCCGGGAAAGGCGAAGGTCACAAGTAAGGAATCGCTCAGTGTGGCCGCTCATGCTCTTGCGGCATGATGTACGGCGTCATGCGTGCCCCGGCCCTCCTGCTCCTGACCGGTCTGGTTCTGACCGGCTGTAAGCCCCTGCAACAGAACCCGGCCCGGCACGACACGCTGAACCTGGATGGAAACGCGCCGGATGTCGTGGTGATCGCCATGTCGGGGCGCTGCACCCAGCCGTGCCGTGCCCCGCGTGACAATTACGATTACCTGACCTCGCGTAGCACGCTGGACGCCGTGGCGGACGCGATTCAGGAGGCCGGATTCACGGTGCAGGTGGCCGGGTACTCCGACAATGCCGCCGCAGCCTTCCAGCCCCTCAAGGTCACGCAACCGCAACGCGGGTACAAGGCCCTGGTGAACGACTTCGCCACCATGAAAGCCAGGTGGCTCAGCCGCGCCCGCCCGCCGCGCGTGGTGCTGCTGGGGCACTCTCACGGGTCGACCTGGCTGCACCACCTGGTGCGCAACAACCGCGACGTGGCTTTCTCACTGCAAATCGACCTGGACAGCAGCTGCGCCTCGTGGGTGCTGGATCACGGGGCGGGGCTGCGTGAAGCGCAAGCCGACCTGCCCGGGCAATTCCCGGCCATCGGTGCGTGCGACGTGATCGAGGTCGGCACCCCGCCGCGCCGCGCCCGTGGTAAGGACATCGTGTGGCCCAACGTGGCGCAGAACCTGGAGGTGCAGAGCAAGCGCCTCCCGGCCCGCACCAGCGACAGCGGAGGGTTCTGGCTCAATTACACCTTCGAGATCGCCCCGAACACCCGCGTGGACGGCAGCGGAACGGGCATCGACCGCTTTATTTCCACCCGTGAAGATCACAGCGCCATCGTCTACCCGAACAGCGACGCCATGAAATGGGTACTACGCCACACCCGTGACCTGGCCCGCGTATGGAAGGCCGAGGACGTCCAGCGCGGCGGCAACTGATGCAGTGGGACGAGCGGTTTCACATCCCGGTCAAGCAGAAATCGGCGGGCGTCGTGATCCTGAATGATCGGAATGAAATTCTGCTGGTGCGGGAGAAAGGTTCGCCAGGGCAGCAGAAAGCCGGCTTGTGGCACATTCCGTCCGGCACGGTGGAGAACGGCGAGAACCCGCAGGACACCGCAGTCCGCGAGGCCTTCGAGGAAACAGGTTTACACGTCCACATCACTAAATTTCTGGGCGTGTACCTGGGCCGCTTCCCGGACGACGCCTTGATTCTGCGTCACGTGTGGCTGGCCCAGCCGGAAGCCGGACAGGCCCTCTCCCCCACCTTCACGCACGAGATTGCCGTGGCGCGGTACGTGGGCCAGGCCGAATTTGACACCCTGTACGAGTCCGGGCAGGTTCGCATGTACCATACCAAACTGATCTACGAGGATGCGCTTCGTGCGGTGGGTGGTCAGGAGTACGTGGGAAGTGGGAGAACCAGCAGGAGCTTCAGCTTCTTGCTGACGCCCCCACTCACCACTTCCCACTCCCCACTCACTGCCCGCCGATGAGCGTCAGGCCGAGCAGGGTGGGGTTGGCGGCCTTGCCTTCGCTGACCAGGGTGATGCTCCTGATGACCACGCCCGGTTTAGGGTTCACCCACTCGAAGATGGGGACGTTGATGTCCAGGCCGTCTTTCGTCTGCCCGGCCCAGCCGGGGGCCATGATCATGCTGGGGTTCACGGTGTCCGTCCAGGCGCGAATGTGCCGTCCGTACTCGATGGGTTGCGTGACCCGGCTGCCGTCGGCGTAAACGATTTCGTAGCGGCCCACCAGTTCGCGGTTCAGGGCGGGCAGCGCGGAGGCCCACCCGGTCGTGTGCAGGAAGGCGATGGCGTCAGCCTTGCGGTTCACGTCGAGGGTGATGCTGGCGGGCAGGTCGGCCACGGCAGCGCGTGCGCCTTTGGTCATGACTGCGCCGGAGATGTTGAAGGTGTACGCCCCGATTTTCTGCACACCCGCTTTCAGGTTGCTGAGGTCGGTGTCCGGCCCCTTCTGAATCCAGCCTTTGCTGTCCGGGTCGCTCAGGGTGCGGTTGGCGGCAGCTTTCAGGTCGGCGGTAAACCCGGCAGCGGCTGCGAACGCGGTGGGCTGGTACAGGTCACGGTACAGTTGCGCCGCATTTGGCACGTGCTTCGCGCCTGGATTCCAGAAGGCGTTCCCGGCGCGGACGTAAGCCACGCCCTGATCCGCCAGACCGTCCCAGACGCTGGGGTTGCCGAAGTACCCGTTCCAGCGGGTCTGGATCATGCCGTCGATTCCAGCCTTCACGCTGGCCTGCGCCATGCCCTCGGCGTTCCCGACCTCGTTCCAGCTTGCGCCCAGCGTGCGGAACCCTGCCGTCTTGATCTGCGAGAGCATGGGGATGTCCGAGCCAGGGTGGTAATTCCAGTACGCCACCTGAATATCCTTTGGCAGCGCGGCGGGGACGGTGCCGACCACCGCCTCGGCAAATGCGGAGTCGTGCCACATCATCGTGCCCGCGCCCAGGGTCTTCAGGTAATCGTGCAGTTTCACGATGTGATCCGTGATCAGTTTCGGGTAGCCGATGGCCTTGCCGTTCTCGCGGGCGGGGAAACGGTCGCGGTTACGCACCTCGTCGTGACCGATATGCACGGTCTTCGCGCCAAAGGTCTCCACCGCTTCCTTCAGCACCGGGAAAATCACGCGGGAGAACGTCTCGGGGTTCAGGGTGTCGTAAGCGTAAGGTTCCTTGCTGTCCGGGTCTTGCACCAGGTCGCGGTTTTTGCCGCCGTAGAACATCCAGGCGGCGTGACCCGGCGTTTCGATCAGGGGAATGGGTTCCAGGCCGTAAGTGCGACTCAACTCGGCCACGCGCTTCGCCTCGGCCTTCGTCGCGCCGCCGGGGTGCGCCCAGCCGCCCGCTTTCGCCACGTCCCACTGCACGTAATTGCTCATGATCAACACGCTGTTGTACTTCAGGCCCGCCAGCAGCGGAATCAGTTTGTCGTTCACGCCCTTGCTGTACTGGTCGAGGTAAAGCATGGCTATGCGTTGTTTGAGGACAGGCGCATCAGTTATCTTTGCAAACCTGAGGCCCTGCGGGGTCAGCAGTTGCCGCAGGGTCTGCGTGCCGTAGTACGCCCCCTTCGCATCGGCCCCGACCACGTGAGCGCCCGTGCTGTCCACCAGCAGCGCGTACCCTTCCGCGCCGGACGCCGTGAGGCCCGCCGCCTTGATTTTGGCGGCCAGTTCGGCATTCTCCACCGTGCCGATCACGATTTTCCCGGTGCTGGACGTGCCCAGTTCAGCATTCAGGCGGGTGTTCCAGTCGGCTTTCAGGTCACGGGCGGCCCAGGTCAACTCCGGGGCGCTGCCTAATACGCGCACGCTCAGGCCCGTCAGGGGCAGGATACCGGTGGGATAGGTCGCCTGTTTCGGTTGCGGCACCACCACCGGAAAGGGCGTCTGGGCGCGGGCCTGCGGGGTCGCCTGGAACGTCACGGGTGCCGCCCCCGCCACGCACAGCAGGGCCGCACTCAGGAAAAGCAGTTTGTTCATGACGTTCATCCTGCCCGAAAGGTCTGATGCCCGGATGATAAAGAGCGGAGGGCAGAGGGGCTTCCCCCTGCCCTCCAGGCCCGCCCCGTTCCGGGTTAGAGGCTGGCGTTCCAGGCTTTCACGATGTCGTCCAGCGCGGCTTTGGCGCTCTTCTGCCCGGCCATCGCAGCTTCCACGTTGTCTTTGAAGACCTTGTTGAGTTTGCTGGCGTCGGGGTAGATCAGGGTCAGGTCTTTGGCTTTCTTCAGTTCGGTGCTGGCGACCAGGCGGCCCTGGCTCACGGCGTCACTGCCGCCCTGCTTGAAGAACTTGTCGGTGCTGGCCTTCACGGTGCTGGGGAAGGTGGTCTTGGTGACCTTGCTGAAGGCCAGTTGGTTGACGTCGTTGGTGAGGAACAGCGCCAATTTCTGCGCCGTGGCCTTGTCCTTCACGCCCTTGGGCACGCTGAAGCCCATCAGGCCGGTGTGGATGACGTTGCCGGCCAGGTTGATGGGGAAGGGCGCGACCCTGGTGGCGGCGAAGACGTCCTTGTTGTCGTTCTGCACGCGCAGGATGAACTGCGGCCCGGTGATCAGCATGCCCAGTTTCCCGGAGGAGTACAGTTCGGTGGCGGCGGTGAAGCCGCGGCGCATGGTGTCCTCGGGGATGTACTTGTTCTTGTACAGGTCGACGTACTGCTGCAAAAGCCTGACATGCTCGGGGCTGTTGAACACGGCCTTGCCGCCCTTCAGGATGGGCAGGCCCGCCTCCTGGAACACGTACAGCATCTTGATTCCGTCGATGTTAGGCACGAAGCCGTACATGCCGGTCTTGTCCTTGATCTGCTTGGCGGCGGCGAACATGGTCTGAATGGTCTTGGGCGGGTTGTTGGGGTCGAGGCCCGCCTTCCTGAAGATGTCGGTGTTGTACGCCACCACGCGGGGCGACCAGTACCACGGCAGGCCCACCTGCTTATTCTCGATGTTGAAGGTACCCAGCGTGTTCGGGAAGTACAGTTTCTTCTGCGCGTCGGTCAGGGTCAGGGGTTCCAGTGCGCCCTGCTCGCTGAGCTTCACGGCCATCTCGGTGTTGATGTTCACGGCGGCGGGCGGGCGGCCAGCGGCGACGGAGGCCAGCAGCTTCTGCTCGATGGCGGCGGCGGGCACGTCCACCCAGGTGAGTTGCACGCTGGGGTTTTCCTTCTCGAACTGCGCCACCAGGCGGTTCATTTCATCGTTGAAGAGGGGCGCGAGGCTGATCGTCCAGAATTCCATCTGGGTTTTCTGGGCCTGAGCGGAGGACACGGCGAGCAGCGCGGCAGACAGTAGGACTTTCTTCATGGGTTCTCCCTTCATAACACAGTTTCACGGGTGGATGTGCAACAGTCTGCGCGGTCAGCCTGACGGAAACGTGAGTGGCGCAGCGGCTCCTCCCTGTGCGGCCCTTCCCTGTGCGGGCCACGAGGACACCGGAAAAGGGACGCTGGCGTGCCGCCGGGAGGGGCCGCCCTTGCCAGCGGGTGAGTTGAGATGCTGCCCTGGAGCGGTCGGAAAGTCATTAGTGGAGACGCGGAGCTTTTCGTTCCAGGTAAAGGGTGCGTACCGGGTCGAGGAAACACGAAGTCGAAGCGGGAGGGGTTGGCCGCGGTGGGGCCGGAGGGGCGTGGAGCGGTGCCCTAGCTCACCGGCCGGCCAGTGACGTTTCTGAAATACAGGTTAAGTAAGACTAAAGGCATGGAGCTGGAACTGTTCACCGCGCTTTTCCTGCCGCTGCTGTTCAGCATGGCGGCCGGCCTCTACGGCTTCCGTCACTTCCCCGAACGCCGCCCGACCCTGCTGCTTAACCTGATCTGCTTTCAGTTCGTGGGGGCGTTCGCCCTGCGTTCCGAACCCAGCCTGCCGTTACTGTCGGTCATGGCCCTGCATGTGCTGTGCGTGGGCATTCTGCTGGCCCGGCACGTGCAGACGCCGGAACTGGTGCCCGTCCACGTCGAACGCTGAGAGGTCGTCGACAGTCCGTCAATCCGGCGGACTTTTTTCATGCCCGATCTGCTGCCCTGAACACACCGCTCAGGACAACTTTTCCCATCACAGTCCAGCGATTTCATGATGAGGGAGACAGGGTCAGGTTGCGTTTGCCACTCATGGCGGTGCCTGGGCGCTTCACTTCTGCCATGATCGGGGAATGACGTTCTCGGAACTTGACCCGCGCACCCTGACGGTACTGGGCGTGCCAGGGGCGCTGGAAGCCGCGGCCCACCCGCAGGCGACCGCGCAGGTGCTCTCGGGCCTGAGTGCCCACCCGGACTCGCGCGTGCGGGCGCTGGTGGCCCGCCACCCCAACACGCCGCTGGAGGCGCTGGGCAGCCTGGCGCTGGCCTTCCCGCGCGAGGTGCTGGGCAACCCCGGTCTGCCGCTGCTGCGGCTGGCGCGGCCAGGGTTGCTGGGCGTGTTTCCGTCCGAGGGCGTCTCGGCCCTGCTGGCCCTGCCGGACGTGCCCGCGTGGGTGCTGGAGGGCGCGGCCCGGCACGAGGACTTCAGTGTGCGTACCGCGCTGGCCTCTCACGCGGGCCTGTCGGACGAGCGCGTCTCGGCGCTGGCGCAGGACGCCGGGTGGCAGGTGCGCGAGGCCATCGCCAGACGCCAGGCGTTGCCCGAGCGGCTGGTGCGGCAACTGGCTGCCGATGACGATTACGACGTGCGCAAGGCCATTGCCCTGCGGCCCGACCTGCCCGCCGACGCGCTGCGCACCCTGGCGGCGGACTCGCACAGCCTGGTGCGTTCCAACGTGGCCCGCCGCCTGGACTTGCCGCTGGACTGCATGTTGACCCTGGCCGCCGACGGGGACAGTGACGTGCTTGCGACCCTGGCGCGGCGCGTGGACTTGCCCCGCAGCGTGCGCGAGTGGCTGGCCACCAACGATCACCCGGTGGTCAGGGCGGCGGCCTTGCAGGCCTGGAGGGTGCCGCGTGACTGGCTGGCCCGCGCCGAGAACGACGCCGACCCGGACGTGCGGGCGGCCCTGGCACGCAGGCCGGACGCCTCCCCGGTGCTGCTCTCGCACCTGGCGCACGACGAGGCCGAGTCGGTGCGCCGCGCCCTGCTGGACAGGAACGACCTGCCGGACGAGGCGATTGTGGCCCTGGCACAGGCACCGGAGCAGGACATTCGCCTGCACGTGGCGAGTGCCGAGGTGCTGCCCGGCGCGGCACTGGACGCCCTGATGCAGGACGAGGACGCCAGCATCCGCACTGTTCTGGCGGTGCGTCCCGACCTGGGCGCGGAGCGGCTGATGCGACTGGCACAGGATGAAAGCGCCGAGGTGCGCCGCGGCGTGGCCTTCGCGGAGAACCTGCCTCCCGCCGTACTGGCGGTACTGGCCGGGGACTCGAACGCGGGCGTGCGCCGCACCGTGGCGATCCGCGACGACCTCACGCCCGAAATCGTGCGCCAGTTTGCTGGAGATAGCGACGACGGCGTGCGCCTGATGACCGCCGGGCGAACCGATCTGCCCGCCCAGGTGCGCGAGAGGCTGAAAGGCGATCAGGACGCCAGTGTCCGTACCGAAGCGCAGGGGCCTGGGCGCGCAGATTGAGTCCGGCTACCGCACGGCGCTCACAGGGACTTAGAGCATTTGACAGAAAAAGCGTAGCGTTTCTGTCCGAGCGGGGCGAGTGAATTTATACCACTCCGAAAAATAGATTGAATGCGCAAACTATTTTTCAGAGCGCTATTATTTCTCCGGAACGTGGCGCTGGCCACTCGAAATCAGGGCACTGATGGAATCGATCTGGCCCCGCTGACGCGCATCGACCAGGGCGGCGTTGTACCGGTCAAAGCTGAGTCCTACCCCTTTTTCCTTCAGCCCCAGGCTGAGTTCACCCTTCAGCGGGCTCCCCTGCGTCGCCTTCTTGGCCAGAATGTAGACCGCACTGTCTACCTGCTTGGTGACACTTGTCAGGCCGTGATTCAGGGTACTGGAATCCCTGTCGAAGTCCCCCAGAGCATTCTGATTGGTATCCACCCCGATAAAGAAGCGGGGACGGCTGTTGCCCGCGCACTTCGCCTGATAATCTGCACTTTTCTTTACCTGCCGAAATTGATCCTGCATGAATTTGACGCCAGCGGGCAGCAGGCTGCTTTTCAGGCAGGGCACCTGGCGGAGATCGCTCAGTAACCCGTCAACTGAACCTCCAGCGGCCGAGAAGATGATATCGGCCCCTTTGGCACGCATGCTTTTGGCGATCTCCCTGGAACGGCCGGTGTCCGACCAGGCCGCCGGGGTGGTGCCGACGAAGGCCGTCACGACTTTGGCCTTGGGATTGGCGAATTTCACTCCAGCTTCAAAGCCGGCCTTGAAGCGGCGAATGACGGGAATGTCCATCCCGCCGATGAAGCCGATCACGTTGGTGGAGGTATTCAGTCCGGCCAGGACACCTGCCAGGTAACTTCCCTCATGTTCCCTGAAGGTGACGCTGGTGACGTTATCTCCGGTGATGATGCTATCCACAATGGCAAACTTATGGTCGGGGAACTGCCTGGCCGCTTTTTCCACGGCCTCGGCCTGCTGAAAACCGATACCGATGATCAGGTCAGAGCCTACGCGCGCCAGGTCGGCGAATTTGAACTCTTTGGTGTCCGGTTTGGGCCTCACCGCAGAGACGTCAATCTTCATCTCTTTACGAACCCGCTCCGCTCCCATATAGGCAGCCTCATTGAAGCCCTTATCATTGATGAGTCCAAAACTGTAGGAAATGCCCAGCCGGAAGGCCGAGGCCTGACCGACCAGCGACAGGGCAATGAGCAGGGTGGCCTTTTTCATAAACATGCTTTCATCATTTCTTTAATCTGTCAGATCAGGGTCAAAAAACCACTGTCGTGGCGACGCCATATAACCCGGCCATTCTATGCGCTTGAGCCGACCGGGAATTTGCCCAGTTCATCTCCTGACTTTTGCGACTATTTACGTTTTCAGCGTAACCAACCCTGCTACACTGCATCAGTGAATTCCGGGCCAGATCTCCTCTCCCAACTGAACGAAACCCAGGCGCAGGCCGCCGACCACTTCACCGGGCCAGCCCTGGTCATCGCGGGCGCGGGCAGTGGCAAAACGCGCACGCTGGTGTACCGTATTGCCCACCTGATCGGGCATTACGGCGTGCAGCCGGGCGAAATCCTGGCCGTGACCTTTACCAACAAGGCCGCCGCCGAGATGCGCGAGCGGGCTTCTCATCTCGTCCCCGGCGCGGAGGGGCTGTGGATGAGCACCTTCCACAGTGCGGGCGTGCGGATTCTGCGGGCTTACGGCGAGTACATCGGCCTGAAACGCGGCTTCGTGATTTACGACGACGATGACCAGATGGACATGCTGAAGGAAGTGATGGGCAGCATCCCCGGCATCGGCCCGGACACCACGCCCCGCACCATCCGCGGCATTCTGGACAGGGCCAAAAGCAACCTGATGACCCCCGACGACCTGGAACGCGTGCCCGAGGTCTACATTTCCGGCATCCCCCGCGAATCCGCCGCCGAAGCCTACCGCCGCTACGAGAGCCGCAAGAAAGCACAGAACGCCATCGATTTCGGGGACTTGATCACGGAAACGGTACGCCTGTTCAAGGAAGTGCCCGCCGTGCTGGACAAGGTGCAAAACAAAGCGCGTTTCATTCATGTGGACGAGTACCAGGATACAAACAAGGCGCAATACGAATTGACGAGGCTGCTGGCTTCAAGAGACAGGAACTTGCTGGTAGTGGGAGACCCTGACCAGTCGATTTACAAGTTTCGAGGCGCTGATATTCAGAATATTCTGGACTTTCAGAAGGATTACCCGGACGCAAAAGTGTATATGCTTGAACATAATTACCGCTCCAGCGCCAGGGTTCTTAATGCTGCCAACAAGTTGATTGAGAACAACGCCGAGCGTTTAGAAAAAACGCTGAAGCCCGTGAAAGAGGACGGGCACCCGGTTCACTTCCACCGGGCCACGGACGGGCGCAGCGAGGGGGATTTCGTGGCGGAGTGGCTGACGCGGCTGCACGGCGAGGGCCGCAGTTGGAACGACATGGCGATCCTGTACCGCACCAACGCGCAGTCCCGCGTCCTGGAGGAATCACTGCGCCGGGTGCAGATTCCCGCGAAGATCGTGGGCGGCGTGGGCTTTTATGACCGCCGCGAGATCCGGGACATCCTGGCTTACGCCCGGCTGGCGATCAACCCGGCGGACGACGTGGCCCTGCGCCGCATTATCGGGCGGCCCCGGCGCGGGATCGGGGACACGGCCCTGGTGAAACTGATGGACTGGGCGCGGGCCAATGGAACGTCCCTGCTGACCGCGTGCGCGAACGCCGCGGAGCACAACATTCTGGAACGCGGAGCGAACAAACCCGTGGAGTTTGCCGGACTGATGCAGGGACTCTCGGACGCGGCAGACGCTTACGGCCCCGCCGCCTTCCTGCGCACGGTCATGGACGCCAGCGGCTACCTGGACATGCTGCGTACAGAAGGGCAGGAAGGGCAAATCAGGCTGGAGAACCTGGACGAACTCATTAACGCCGCCGAGGAGTGGTCACAGGACAACGACGGTACCATTGCCGACTTCCTGGACGACGCGGCCCTCCTTTCCAGCGTGGACGACATGCGCACCAAAGCCGAGAACAAGGACGTGCCCGAGGAAGCCGTGACCCTGATGACCATGCACAACGCCAAGGGCCTGGAGTTCCCGGTGGTGTTCATCGTCGGCACCGAGGAGGGGCTGCTGCCCAGTCGCGGCGCACTGACGGAAGGGCCGAGCGGCATCGAGGAGGAACGCCGCCTCTTCTACGTGGGCATCACCCGGGCGATGGAACGCCTCTTCCTGACCGCCGCCGAGAACCGCATGCAGTACGGCAAAACGAACGCCGCCGAGGACAGCCGTTTCCTGGAGGAAATCGAGGGCGACTTCGAGACGGTGGACCCTTACGGGCAGGTGGTCGAGTACCGCCAGAAAAGCTGGAAGAACTACCGCCCCACCGTGCCTGCGCACGGCGCGTCCGGCGCGGGCCAGAGCGTGGCCGTCAAGAACACCAGCCCCCTCACGGCGGGCATGGCCTACCGGGGCGGCGAGAAGGTCACGCACCCGAAATTCGGCGCCGGGCAGGTGCTGGCGGTGGCCGGCACCGGCGACAAGCAGGAGGTCACGGTGCATTTCCCCTCGGTGGGTGCCAAGAAACTGCTGGTGAAATTCGCCAACCTCAGCCCAGCGTGACCGTCCACTCAAGCACGGATTGCTCGATTTTTCCGTCTGGCACGTCAAGCATCCGCGAAAGACCAATAGGATGCACGGGCCTCGCATCGACTTCATCAAGGGGAATCCACTCCATGAGGCCGTTTTCAGTGTCCTGCACGGGGAACGACGTTACTGGTAGGCCTTCGGCACTCTCCATGCGGTAGCACAGGCCGAGTTGCTGCCTGCCAGTGATGCGGTCAAACCCCTCGGTGATGCCCACCAGTTGCGCCCCCCTTGCCTGAACACCTGTTTCCTCGTGGAATTCGCGCAGGGCGGCGGTCAGGCTGTCCTCGTTCAATTGCACGGAGCCGCCCGGCAGGAACTAGAACCCGGAGTCTGGCACGGTATTGGTCAGGAGCTTCCCGTCCTGCACGTAAATCAGGTGGACGCGCAACTGGAAGTTCGTGCCGTGAACATCGAGTCTCAAGTCCCGCCCAGGCTGGCTTTCACATTCACGGATGATGATGTGCCGGAATTGGCCGGCGGGCACGTCCAGCAGGGAGAGGGCAGCAGGGAGAGGGCAGCGGTGGGGTAAATGGGTTTCCCGTCGGCGATGTCTGCCCGTACCCAGTCAAGGTGGTTGACTGCATGATCTGCATTGAAAATCCGGGTGTCTGGCAGGGCGTCCGGCGCGTCAAGGCCATAGTAAAACCCCAGTTCGTGCCAGCGGCGGCCCTTCAACTCGAAGAAATTCTCGACCAGGGCCAGCAGGCGCAACGGCCCGGCATTCACTCCGGTTTCCTCGCGCCACTCCCGAGCTGCACCAGCTTCCAGGGCTTCGCCTGTGTTCACGGCCCCGCCCGGCAGGTTACGAAACGGGTAGTCGCCCGCCTCGACCAGCAATTTTCCGTGGCGCTGGCAGACCAGCACGGCGCGAACGGCAAAAGCGACATCATCCACGAGCAGGCGCAGGTCAGGCACAGCATGAGTGTGACATTCGCGCCCTCTTGCCACATCCGCCATTTGACGCAACAAGAGGGGCGGACAGCCGTAGCCGCCCGCCCACTGCGTTGTTGATTTACCTGCTCTTCACAATCCGATCTTGCTTGCCGCCCGCCAGGTTCGGGCTGGCTTTCAGGTAGGCGCTGAAGGCCTCCACGTCCACCAGGTTGGGGAGTTGCAGGACGTTGATACCGTTCTTGAAGGTGGTGAAGTTGTCACCGCCCGTCGCCAGGAAGGAGTTCATGGTGACGCGGTACGTCTTGGCGGGGTCGAGCACCGTGCCGTTCAGTTTGATGCTGGCGGGGTCGACCTTGCTGCCCTTGGCGGCGGTGCTGTCGTAACTGTAGGTGAAGCCCTGGCTGACTTGCAGGATGCGGTTCTGGCCGGCGGCGGGGTTCTCGAACTGCTGTTCGAGGAGTTCCTTGATCTGTGCGCCCGTGAGATCCATGACGACCAGGGTGTTGCCGAACGGTTGCACGGCGTACAGGTCGCCGAAGGTGGCGGTGTTGTTGGCGGCGGTGGCGTTCAGGTCGGCCCGAATGCCGCCGGGGTTCATGAAGGCGATGACTGCTCCCTTGTCCTTCGTGGCGGCCAGTTGAGAATCGGCGATCAGGTCGCCCAGCGCACTTTCGCCCGCGTCGTTGTTGGCCCGCAGGATGGCGGCGGTGGCGAGCGTGCCGACGGGCGTGCTTTTCACGGCGTCCGTGAGTTGTTTGGCCTTGGCGACCAGCGCGGTCATCTCAGCGTTCTTTGTGGTGCTGCGGGGATCCATGACGACGTTAGCGGCGCGGATGTTCAGCACCTTGTGCTGGCGGCGGTCGATGGTCATGTCGAGGCGTTGCAGCAGGTGGCCGTAGAAGTCGCCCTGGATGACGGTGCGTCCGTTCACGACGCAGTTGTACCCCTGGTGCGTGTGCCCGCTGATGACGGCGTCCACACGAGGGTCAAGGCGGTTGACGATATCGGTGATGGGGCCAGTCAGGGTGCCGCAGGCGGGTTTGTCGAAGCCGTCCTTGCTGACGCCGCCCTCGTGAATGAGCATGATGATGGCGTCCACGCCCTGCGCCTTCAGCTCGGGGACGTATTTATTTACGCTCTCGGCCTCGTCCAGGAAGTTCAGGCTGGCGACCCCCTCGGGGCTGACGATGGTGGGGGTGGTCTTGGTGACCGCGCCGATGAAGGCGATCTTCGCGCCGTTCACGGTCTCGATCTCGTAGGCGGGGAACACGGGTTTCCCGGTGGTCTTATCCACGACGTTCGCGCCCAGCCATTTGAAGGTCGCACCAGGGTAGGGGTTCACGAACTTGCAGGCTTTGCTCAGGTCGTTGCTGTCGCAGCCGCCGTTTTGCATGCGTTGCAATTCCTTGAGGCCCTGGTCGAACTCGTGGTTGCCGAGGCTGCTGAACTTCATGCCCAGTTTGCTGAGGCCGATGGTGGTGGGTTCGTCGCGGAGCAGGCTGCTGGTGATGGGTGAAGCGCCGATCAGGTCGCCTGCCCCGACGAACACCAGGTTTTTCTGTTTGGTGCGTTCGGCGTCCAGGTAACCGCCGATCACCTCGATACCCCCGGTGGTCAGGCGCACCTGTTTGGTGGGGTCTTTCGGGTCGGGCACCATGACTCCCGCGAACGAGGTGGGTTCCAGGTTGCCGTGGAAGTCGTTCAGGCCGATCACGGTCACGTCGGTGGTGGCCGGGCCGATCAGGGAACAACTGCTGAGCGTCAAGGTCAGGCCGATCAGGGCAAGGTTCTTTTTCATGCGCCCTCCAGTGTACCGGGACAAATGTCAAGAAAGTATCTTCAATTCACGATGTCTTCAGGTGCGTTTGCAGCACGTCGAAGAATTCAGCGGGTTCGGGGGTGCGGCCCTGCGCCAGGTCGGCCTTGCCACCCCCCTTACCGCCCGTGAGGGTCAGCACTTCCCGCAGCAGCGTTCCGGCGTGAAGGGCCGCGCTGGCCGAGGCGACGCCGCACCGCCCGTCCGGGGCGAGGCACACCAGCACGTCGGCGTCGTGGGTGGTGGTCAAGGCGGGTTGCAGCAGGACAGAGTCCGCGACCGCGACGAGCCTGACCGACAGGTGACCGAGGTGCTGGACGGGCGCGGCCTGCACGGTGACGCGGGCCAGGGCGGTGCGGGCCTCGTCCAGTTCGCGTCTGAGGGTCTGTCGTTCCGTGTCCAGCGCCTCGACTTTCTCGCTCAGGCGCTCGACTGGAACGCTGAATTTCTGCCCCAGTGCCCTGGCGTCGCAGTACACGCTGCCGAGGAACTCGCCCGCTTCCTCGCCCGCCATGAAGGTCACGCGGGTCAGGCCGCCCTTGATGCGTTCGGTACGGAGCACCACCACGGGGGCGCACATGGCGGCGCGTGGGACGTGCGTTCCGCCGCAGGCACTCACGTCGAAGGAGTGATCCTGGCTGTCCTTGAAGATGACCAGCCTGACCTGCCCGGTGACCTTCGTCTCGCGCCTCAACGGATACTTTCCGAGTTCGGCTTCAGGAACGATGGGTGTGGTTAGCGTGAGTTCGTCGCGTCCCAGGGCCTCGCGCAGCAGCGTTTCAGCCGCGCGGACGTCCGCTTCCGCCGGGTCTCCCTTCAGGTCGAGGTGACATTCGGGGCTGTTCATGCTGACCGCCGCCACCTGAAAGGCGGGGTTCACGCGCTGGAACGCCTGGGCCAGCAGGTGCTCGCCGGTGTGGCGTTGCATGTGCCGCCAGCGGCGCCTGGCGTCGATCTCGCCCGAAATGGCCGTCCCGATGGGCGGTAACTCGCCGTTCACGACGTGCCAGATTTCACCGCTGGCCTTGTCCTTGCGGGTGTCCGTGACCTGCACCTCTCCCCCGTTCCAGCGCAGCCAGCCGCTGTCGCCGCGCTGACCGCCCCCTTCCGGGTAAAAGGCGGTAGATGCCAGCGCAATTTCACTGCTGCCGTGTGCCACGACTTCCGATACGAAACCGAGTTGCGTGCCGTTTTCAAAGTACAGGGCGCGGGTCATGACCCCAAGGCTAGAGCATCAGGCCGAAAGCTGCTCCTTGTCCAGTTTGGCGAAGATCATGCGGCCCACGTTGGTCTGCACGTTGTTGACCACGGTCACGCGGGCGGGCCTGCCACGCATTTTCATGCCGTCCTCCACGACGACCATGGTGCCGTCCTCCAGGTAACCGACGCCCTGGCCCTGCTGCTGCCCGCCCTTGGTGAT
>ERZ501016.271-NODE-271-length-17798-cov-4.054331_pt1 | contig 17798 bp, 20 predicted proteins | sample MGYA00248889_ERZ501016 | MGnify/ENA primary metagenome ERZ501016 (study PRJEB25958, sample SAMN03398594) | human skin metagenome | study: EMG produced TPA metagenomics assembly of the Human Skin Microbiome Metagenome (human skin metagenome) data set. | reverse complement strand
CTCACACCTCAGCACCCTCCTGAACGCCCTGCCCACCCCCTGGCCCGCCGCCCTCAGCGAACAAGTCCTGAACGCCATTCACGCCCACGTTCTCCAGGCCAGCCGCCACCGCAACGATTACCGCTGGGAAAGTCTCATGCAGGACACCGCCCACTCCGCCCACCCACACGCCAAACCGCCCCCTGGCCTGCCCCCCCTGGAGGGCAGCGACTATTACACCCACCACCTGTGGCGCAAATACGCCGAAATGCTCGTCATGCTCGAACAACGCCACCACATGCACATGGACTTTCAAGAGGCACGGAAATGACCGAGCAGCGCATGAATTGGGCGGAAGCGACACCTGAACGAAACCGTTCATTCTGGCGAACCTATCTGCGTGGCCACAGGGGCAGTTTGTGGGCATTGGCTGTCCTGGGCGTGCTTGCGCTCTTTTCGTTCTTTTACCTGAAGGACGGGGTGCTGGCCGTCAGCCTGCTGACCGGAATCGTCGTTTTTCTCCTGATCTCACTGCTTTCGTACAGAGCCATGCGCCGATTCTCCAGTGAAATTGGTCTGGCGCGGTATTCGCTCGATGGCCATGAATGGCGTACCCGGCATCAACTTGCCGAGGTCGCCGTGCCCCTTCAGAACATGTCGAAAGAGATTCCTTTTCTGGAAGGAATTCATGTCCAGTACGGAAAACGCCTCATGTTGACCCTGCCTGACGGGCCGGTACAGGCCGCACTCGTCGAACGCCTCAAAGGAGCCACCCATGACTCACCCTGAAACCACCGTTCTTCGTCAGCATGCCGAGCAGCAGTTCGCGCATGAACTCGCGGCTCTGGCCGAGCACGACGGTAAGCCCAGGCCGCCGCGCTGGAACCTCTCGCCCGCTGCCGTCCTGACGTACCTGATGGGCGGGATGGCGGGGGAGACGGAAATCACGCCCAAGTACATTGGCGATAAGCGACTGATGGAAATAGCCGTTGCTACGCTCGCCACTGACCGCGCCCTGCTGCTGATCGGCGTGCCCGGCACCGCCAAAAGCTGGGTCAGTGAGCACCTGGCCGCCGCCATCTCCGGCGACAGCACCCTGCTCGTTCAGGGCACCGCCGGAACGGGCGAGGAAGCCATCCGCTACGGCTGGAATTACGCCCGCCTGCTGGCCGAGGGGCCAAGCGAGGCCGCGCTGGTGGAAAGCCCCATCATGCACGCCATGCGCCAGGGCAAAATTGCCCGGCTGGAGGAACTGACCCGCGTGCAAAGCGACGTGCAGGACACCCTGATCACCGTGCTGTCCGAGAAGACCCTGCCGGTGCCGGAACTGAACACCGAAGTGCAGGCGGTGCGCGGCTTCAACCTGATCGCCACCGCGAACAACCGCGACAAGGGCGTGAACGACCTGTCCAGCGCCCTCAAACGCCGCTTTAACACCGTGGTTCTGCCCGTCCCCGACAGCCTCGACGACGAGGTCAACATCGTCATCAGCCGCGTGCAGAGCCTGGCCAGAGCGCTGGAGATTCCCGCCGCGCCCCCCGCCCTGGAGGAAGTGCGCCGCATTGTCACAGTGTTCCGCGAACTGCGCTCAGGCGTCACCGAGGACGGCAAAACCAAACTCAAAAGCCCCAGCGGCACCATGAGCACCGCCGAAGCCATCAGCGTCGTCAACCACGGCCTTTCGCTGGCCGCCCACTTCGGCAATGGCGAACTCTCGGCCCACGACACCGCCGCCAGCCTGGTCGGAGCCGTCATCAAAGACCCCGTGCAGGACGGCGTGATCTGGCGCGAGTACCTGGAAACTGTCGCCAAGAAACGCGACGACTGGAAGGACTTCTACAAAGCGTGCCGGGCCGTGAGTTGATGACTGAGTTTTTCTCTCACCAGCACCCGCAAACCCTGCCCGGCCCCCGGCTCTTGCAGGCAGCTCAGGCTCCTGATTTCCAGTGGCCTCGGCATGTCAACCTGAACGGCTGTGGCCTGAGCCAGTGGCCGGAAGCGCTGCGTGAGGCGGACAATCTTGAGTCGCTGAGCGTGTACGACAACCAGCTCACCCACATTCCCGATTGGTTGTGGTCGTTCTCCAGCTTGCACACGCTGAACCTCTCCGGGAACAAGTTCACGTCCATATCGCCGGAACTGGACAGACTGCACGGGTTGCGGATGCTCGATCTTGGTCATAACGAACTTGAAAGCCTGCCCGACTGCTTCGGCGGCCTGCGCGAACTGCGGTTCCTGTACGTCAGCAACAACGGCCTGACCTCGCTGCCTGATTCGATGCGCACGCTGGTCAACCTGACCTACCTGAACGTCACAGACAACGCGCTGACGGAACTTCCCGACGGGCTGGGTGAACTGGAAAACCTCGTCGAATTCCGGGCGTACAACAATCGTCTCGCCACGCTGCCGGCAAGCATCGGTCAGTGGCGACACCTGCGTGAATTGCACGTCATGCAGAACGACCTGACGCAGCTTCCCGCTGAACTGGGCCAGTGTGTGAACCTGCGGGAAATCAACGCGCAGGGCAACAAGCTGGCGCATCTGCCGGACAGCATCGGTCAATTGCGGAATCTGGCCGTCCTGGACTTGCGATTCAACGAACTGAGCGAACTCCCGGAGTCCATGCGCGAACTGAGGGAACTGCGTTTCCTGGATTTGCGGGCCAACCGCCTGACCGAACTTCCCGGCTGGCTGCCGCTGCTGCCGCGGCTGGAAAAGCTGGACTTGCGCTGGAACCGGATTGACCACGTGCCGGACGAGTTCAGCGGCTTTCTTGAGAAGGGAGGCTTACTCTACCTATGACGCCTCAAGTCTCCATTTTTCCCATTCGTCACCATGGCCCTGGTTCGGCGCGGAGTCTGGAACATGCCCTGAATCAGCTTCAACCGGACATCATCCTGGTGGAAGGCCCGGCGGATGCGGATTCGGTGCTTCCTTTCCTGACCCGCGAGGAATTGACGCCCCCGGTGGCTCTGCTGGGGTACGTAACGGATGACCCGGCCCGCGCGGCCTTCTGGCCTTTTGCTTCGTTCAGTCCGGAGTTCGTGGCGTTCCGCTGGGCGGCGGGGGCCGGGGTGCAGGCGCGGTTCATGGATTTGCCCGCGAGTGCCACGCTGGCTATGCCCGACGGGGAAGAAGCCGAGCCGGACGACGTGGAAGCTGTGGGCGGCGAACCCACTGCGGCGGATTCCCCGGATGTGGACGCTGAATTACGTACTGATCCCCTGCGCGTGCTGGCGGAAGCAGCGGGTTACAGTGACTTCGAACGCTGGTGGGAAACGCTGGTGGAGGCGCGGGGGAACGATTTCGTGGTGTTCGAGGCGATTCTGGAGGCCATGCAGGCGGTGCGGGCCGAGGCGGAAGAACCGTCTGGCCGTGAGGCGAGGCGTGAGGCCCACATGCGCCAGACCATCCGGGCGGCGCAGAAGGAAGGGTTTAAGACCATTGCGGTGGTGTGCGGAGCGTGGCACGCGCCCGCGCTGGACACGGAAGCGTTCAGGGCGAAGGATGACGCGGCGATCCTGAAGGGCCTGCCGAAAGCGAAAGTCAGTTTGACGTGGGTGCCGTGGACGCACGGGCGACTGAGCATGAGCAGCGGGTACGGTGCGGGCGTGCGCTCGCCGGGGTACTATCATCACCTGTTCACCACGCCGCAGAACGTCACGGAACGCTGGTTTGCCCGCGCGGCGCGGCTCCTGCGAGAGGAGCGACTGGACGCCAGCAGCGCCAGCGTGATCGAGGCGACACGCCTGGCCAATACCCTGGCGGCCCTGCGTGGGCGGGCGCTACCGGGCCTGGACGAGTTGAACGAAGCGGCGTTGAGTGTCTTCGGCTGGGACAGTGATCTGCCCCTGCGCCTGATCTCGCGGAAGCTCATTGTGGGCGAGGCGCTGGGGAGCGTGCCGGAGGACACGCCCAGCGTGCCACTGGCGCGGGATCTGGCGAGGCAGCAGAAGACACTGCGTCTCAAAGTGCAGGCCGAGCAGCAGGAGCTGACGCTGGATTTACGCAAGGATACCGATCTGGAACGCAGCGCCCTGTTTCACCGCCTGAATCTGCTGGGCGTGCCGTGGGCCACCGAGCGTTACTCGTCCGGGAAGGGAACCTTCAAGGAAGCGTGGGCGCTGGCGTGGCAACCGGAGTTCAGCGTGCGCCTGGTGGAAGCCAGCCGTTACGGGCAGACGGTGGAGCAGGCTGCCACGACGCACGCCATCGACGCCGCGCAGAACGCCTCGACGCTCTCCGACCTGACGGCTCTGCTGGAGGCCATTCGTTACGCCGATTTGACCGCTGCCGTGCCGCCCGCCCTGAACGCATTGAACGCCCGCGCCGCCATGAACGCGGACGTGGGCGACCTGCTGGGCGCGTTGCCGCCCCTGGCCCGCCTGGCGCGGTACGGGGACGTGCGCGGGCGCGAGGGCCGCGGGGACGAGCAGGCGGCAGGCACCTTCCGCACCCTCCTGACCCGTGCCAGTGTGGGTTTACCCACTGCCGCCATCGGCCTGGCCGAGGACGCTGCCGGGGAACTCCGCACGCATGTCCAGCAGGCCGACGCCGCTGTGCGGCTGCTGGACGACCCGGACGCCCTGCGCGAGTGGCAGGACGCCCTGCTGCGCCTCGCTGACCGGGATGACAGTGCGCCGCTGCTGGTCGGGGACGCCGTGCGAAGGCTGCGGGACGCCGCGAAACTGGACGGGAAAGAAGTGGAACGCCGCCTCAGCCTGGCCCTGAGCAGCGCCGCTCCGCTGGACGTGACCGCGTGGCTCGACGGGTTCCTGGGCCGGAGCGGCACCCTCCTCATTCACGACGCACCCCTCCTGAACCTGCTCGACGACTGGCTTTCACAGCTCGACAACGACACTTTTCAGGAGGTGCTGCCTCTGCTGCGGCGTGTCTTTTCACGCTTCGAGAAAGCCGAACGCCGCGCCATCGGCGAGAACCTGAAGGGGAGCGGCCTGAGCCAGCGCGTCACCGTCACGGAAATCAATGAGGAGCGCGGCCTGCAGGTCGTGCCCATCGTGTTGAAAATGCTGGGGGTGGGAACGTGAACTTTACTCAGGTTCTGGCAGAACTTGATTTGCTTCCCGTTCCAACGAAGTTAAACCGGTGGAGCGCCTGGGCGGAAGAAAACGGGTTGCGACTGCCCGCGTCTTTTCAGGAAGCTCTTGGCCTGGGGGCGGCCGAGTTGCTTACGCGCCACAGCAACACCGAGTGTTTCGAGGTCATGCCAGAAATTCTTCAGTGGGCGGGTTTACCCGTGCTGCCGCTGCTTACGGAGAATCAGGGGAATTTCAGGTACGGGTTGTGGCTGAATGGCGAACCTGACCCCCCCGTGTTATGGTGCAATTCTTATGTTCAGGTGCGGCATTTGGAGCTTATGCCTGCGGAATGGATGCCTTTTGCGGTGAACTTTGCCGCTTTCGCGTTTGCTCGCCTGCATGATTTCCAGTACCTCTGGAACGCCTCGCAAGAAGGCTGGGATGACGATTGGTTCATGGACATGCCTTTTCCTGAATCGCTTGAACGGGCGTTAAGCACTTCTTTCAGGGTTGGCCCGACCACCCCGGAGGTCTACGTTGCCGCTGACGGCAATGTACGCCAGCGTTTTTACCGTGCTGGTCAGCGACTCGGGGTTAGTTGCGATCACGACAGGCAGGCTTATGTGGAGTTCAGTGCCTCTGATCAGGCGTTGTATGACGCGCTCAGGGCGGAAGTGCAGCATTTACGGGAGGGGCAATCATGACGCAAGTTACTTCTGAACGCCTGCGTCGCTGGCGCTTGGTACTCGGCGGCGGTGAGGCCGATGGCCTGGGCGGTGGCGAGGGCGTCGGGGTGTCACTGAGCGTCGGGGTGTCACTGAGCGTCGAGGACAAGCGTATGGATGATGCCCTGAGCGGCCTGTACGAGCAACCGGACGGCACCCGCCGGGGCGGCCTGGGCGGCAGTGCGCCGAAGGTCGCGCGGTGGCTGGCGGACGTGCGCGAGTTCTTCCCGAGCAGTGTCGTGCAGGTCATGCAAAAGGACGCCATCGAGAAACTGAACCTCACGCAACTGCTGTTCGAGCCGGAAATGCTGGAAACCGTGGAACCGGACGTGAACCTGGTGGGGACACTCCTGACGTTGAAGGGCGTGATGCCTGCCAAGGCCAAGGACGCCGCCCGCGCCGTGGTGCGTAGGGTCGTGGATGACCTCACGAAACGCCTGGAGGAACCCACCCGCGCTGCCGTGACCGGAAGCCTGAACCGCGCCCAGCGCAACTTCCGCCCGCGTCCCAATGAAATCGACTGGGACAGCACCATCCGCAAGAATCTGAAGAACTACCTGCCCGAAAAAAATACCGTCATTCCCGAGAGACTGGTGGGGTACGGGCGCAAACGCCGCAGCCTGCACGACATCGTGCTGTGCCTGGATCAGTCGGGCAGCATGGCTTCAAGCGTGGTGTACGCGGGCGTGTTCGGCGCGGTGCTGGCGAGCCTGCCCGCCGTGGACACCCGCGTGGTGGTGTTCGACACCGAAGTCGTGGATCTCTCGGAGAACCTGGACGACCCGGTGGACGTGCTGTACGGCATTCAACTCGGGGGCGGCACCGACATCAACCGGGCGCTGGCGTACTGCCAGGGCATCATCACCAGACCGGAGCAGACCATCCTGGTGCTGATTTCCGACCTGTACGAGGGCGGCAACGAGCGCGAGATGCTGGCCCGCGCCCGCACCCTCAGGGACGCCGGGGTCAAGGTCATCGCGCTGCTGGCCCTCAGCGACGACGGTTCGCCCAGTTACGACCACGGCGTCGCGCACGCCTTCGCGGGCCTGGGCATTCCCGCTTTCGCCTGCACGCCCGACCACTTTCCCCCCCTGATGGCCGCCGCCATTCGCGGGGACGACATCGCGGCGTGGGCCGGAGAGCAGGGCATCGTGACCAGGGGCGGGGCGGCAGGCTGACCGTCAGCAGACATTCTCCTTACCTTCTTTGGGCAGATTGTGGGGATGACGGTTCAGGATCAGGCGCAGACTTCGGGGGCCAGTGAGGAATTGCGGGGGTTTCAGGCGCGGTTCGATGCCTTGCTGGACGAGGTTCAGGCGGACGCGCAGCTTCGGCTGGAACGCTGGCAGCCGTGGCTGGAGCGCCAGAGTTACCTGCCCAGTGCGGGAAACCTGGCGGCTTACCTGGCGCTGCGTAGCCGCGACGTGCAGGACATGCAGGTCGAACTGGTGACCTGGGGGTTGTCGGCGCTGGGCCGCTGTGAACCGTACGTGATGCCCAACCTGCTGGCCGTGCGGCGCGGCCTGGCGGCGCTGGTGGGAGAGACGTCACGGCCTGAACGGGAGTCTTTCAGGGCGCTGGGTGACCGGTTGGAAGTGCAGACGCGGGAACTGTTCGGGGACGCGCTGCTGCCCGCCATCATGGTCACGTTTCCTTCCGAGGCTGCCGATGACCCGGTGCTGGTGCGTGAGCTGCTGGACGCCGGGATGACCGTGGCCCGCATCAACCTGGCGCACGACGACGAGGCCGCCTGGTCGCGCATGCTGGGTCACCTGCAAGCGGCCTGCCGGGAGCAGGGGAAAGCCTGCCGGGTGCTGATGGATCTGGCCGGGCCGAAGGTGCGCACCGGGGAACCTTACTGGCCCAGGAAAACGCGCGAGAAGCGCCTGCACGTGGGGGACGTGCTGGTGCTGGGCGCGGACGGGGCGGCGCTGCCGCCTGACCTGCCGGGCACGACCTGCACCCTGCCGGACGCGCTGAAGCAGGTGCAGATCGGTCAGGCGGTCTGGATTGATGACGGGAAAATTGGCACGGTGGTCGAGGCCCGTGATCCGAACGTGCTGATGCTGCGGGTCACGCACGCCCCGCAGAAGGGCGCGAAGCTCAAGGCCGAGAAGGGCATCAACTTCCCGGACACGGCCCTGGACTTGCCCGCGTTGACCGAGAAGGATCGCCAGGACGTGCGTTTCGCGGCGCATCACGCGGACATGGTGGGGTATTCGTTCGTGCAGACGGTCGAGGATGTGCAGGGTCTGCTGGACGCCCTGAAGGCAGTGAATGCCCCGGATACGCTGGGCATCGTGTTGAAAATCGAGACGAAACTGGCGGTGCAGAACCTGGCGGACTTGATGGTCAGCAGTGCCGGGTCGCGGCCCACCGGGGTCATGATCGCGCGGGGCGACCTGGCGGTGGAACTGGGATTTGCCCGCATGACCGAAATTCAGGAGGAGGTGCTGTGGCTCTCCGAGGCTGCGCACCTGCCGGTGGTGTGGGCCACGCAGGTACTGGAGGGCCTGGTGAAGAAAGGCGAGGCCAAGCGCGGTGAGTTCACGGACGCGGCGAACGGCGTGCGGGCCGAGGTGATCATGCTGAACAAGGGGCCTTTCGTGGTCGAGGGCGTGCGTGAACTCGCCGGAATCATCGCCCGCATGAAACCCAACTTCCAGAAGAAACGCCCGCTGTTCCGCGCCCTCAATATCGCGCAGCTCAGCGAAGGGTGATCCTGTGCCGGGCCGCTCATGTCCACATGACAGAGCCACGCTCGTCGGCATGAACCGCACGCAGGGAACGTACAGTACCGTTCTGAGCACGAAAGTGCCCGTGAACCTCTGGACTTGCAGCAGGGAGCATTGCAGGGCAGCCTGGCGGGCGTGCCGCTCGGCGGGTTGACCCTCAACACCAATCAGACGGACGTGGCGCTGGTGCTGCCCGCCCTGAACCTGACGGGATGCTGAACACGCAGCAGGGCGAGGTGAATCTGGTGGTTCCGGCCAGTGTGGGTGTGCAATTCGATTTGCAGAAGTGGAAGATGGGGAGCCTGACCTTCAACGGGGAGAAGGTCGTGGATTCTATCGAGGCGTCCGGCAGTTACGCCACGCCTGATTTCGATGCAGCGCGGTACAAGGTGCGGTTCACGGTGCTGAGTCAGCAGACGGACATCAGCGTCATACAGAAATAATGCCAGGTGTCCTGAATATAAAGACATAGTCCTTTCGGGGTCTCTTGAGCTTGCCTGGCTGTCCTGCCCTGGTGTACTCTGACATTTGGCCTGTTTCAGGCCCGGAGGTTGCGTGGCGAGACGAAAAATGCCGGAACAGCGGGAAAAAAAGCCCAAAAAGGACGAAGACACCGTACGCGCTGAAGGCGTCGTGGAGGAGGCCTTGCCCAACACCACGTTCCGCGTGAAGCTGGACACGGGACATGACATCCTCGCTTACATCAGCGGAAAGATGCGCATTCACTACATCCGCATTCTGCCCGGTGACCGCGTGGTTCTGGAGATCAGCCCCTACGACACCACTCGTGGGCGCATCGTCTACCGCCGCTAAAGGGCCAAAAGCAGTACCGACAGATTCCCCACCCGCCAAGGTGGGAGGGGGGTCGAGCGCTGCCAGCAGGCTTTCCACGATGGAAAAGCAGTGGTAAGGCGGCGCGAGGAGGCATCATGAAAGTTCGCAGCAGTGTCAAGAAGATGTGCGACAACTGCAAGGTGATCCGCCGCCACGGGCGCGTGCTGGTCATCTGCACCAATGTCAAGCACAAGCAGAGGCAGGGTTAATTATGGCGCGTATTGCAGGCGTCGACCTTCCCCGCGAAAAGCGCATCGAGATTGCGCTCACCTACATTTTCGGCATCGGCCTGACCCGCAGCAAGGAAGTCCTGGCCCGCACCGGGATCAACCCCGATACCCGCGTCAAGAACCTGTCCGAAACCGAGCAGTCCCAGCTCCGCGAGGCCATCGAGAAGACCTACAAGGTCGAAGGTGACCTGAAGAGCGAAATCGGCCAGAACATCAAGCGTCTGATGGACATCGGCGCGTACCGTGGCCTGCGTCACCGCCGCGGCCTGCCCGTGCGCGGCCAGCGCACCAAGACCAACGCCCGCACCCGCAAAGGCCCCAAGAAGACCGTTGCCGGGAAGAAAAAGGCAGCGAGGAAGTAAGCCATGGCCAAAGCAACCAAAGGCAAAGCTCCGCGTCGCGCCCGCCGCAACATCAGCTCGGGCCGCGCTTACGTGCACGCGAGCTACAACAACACCATCGTCACCATCACCGACGTCGACGGCAACAGTGTCGCCTGGTCGTCGGGCGGCACCATCGGCTACAAGGGCAGCAAGAAGGGCACCCCCTACGCCGCCCAGCTCGCCGCTGCCGACGCCGTGAAAAAGGCCCAGACTTCCTTCGGCATGAACGCCGTGGACGTCATCGTGCGCGGCAGCGGCTCGGGCCGTGAACAGGCCATCCGCGCCATTCAGGCCTCCGGCATCGAAGTCAAGAGCATCATGGACGACAGCCCCGTGCCCCACAACGGCTGCCGCCCCAAGAAGAAATTCCGCGCCTGAGCGGACTGCGCGTGCCCACCTGCCCCAGCTTCGCTGCATAAGGCGTTCCCTGTCATTTAGGGCACTGCTGCTGAAGCGTCACCACACGCGAGAAGCTGGGCACCAGAGGGCGGCAGACCCAGTGAAGCTGTTCAGAACATGACAGTTCACTGATACAAGGAGAAATTGAATGGGTCGTTTCCGTGGTTCCATCACCAAACAAAGCCGCCGCGAAGGCATCAACCTCGCGGAAACCGAGAAAGTCCAGAAGTACCTGGACAAGCGCCCCTACGGCCCCGGCCAGCACGGTCAGCGCCGCAAGGGCCGCCCCAGCGACTACTCGGTGCGTCTGCGTGAAAAACAGAAGCTCGCCCGCCTGTACGGCGTCGGCGAGAAACAGTTCCGCAACCTGTTCGACGAGGCCAGCACCATCCCCGGCGTCAAGGGCACCATCTTCCTGCAACTGCTGGAACGCCGCCTGGACAACGTGGTCTTCCGCATGGGCTTCGCCAGCACCCGCCGCCAGGCCCGCCAGTTCGTCGGTCACGGGCACATCCTTGTGAACGGCAAGAAAGTCGACATTCCCAGCTACCGCGTCAAGGTCGGCGACGAGATCGCCGTGGCCGAAGGCAGCCGCAGCATGGGCTTTGTCCAGGAGAACATGGAAGCGCAAAAGCGCCGCCGCGTGTCCCCCTGGGTCGAACTGGACGCCGACAACTTCAAGGGCACCTTCGCCCGCCTCCCCGCGCGTGAAGACCTGGCCCTGCCCATCAACGAGAACTTCATCATCGAGTACTACTCGCGCTAAATCGGAGGCCCCAGTGGATCAAAAGCGCCCTCAACTCAAAGCCCGCGTGGACGGCAACTACGGCGAATTCGTCCTCGAACCCCTCACGCGAGGTTACGGCGTCACCATCGGGAACCCCATAAGGCGCATCCTGATGTCCTCGATCCCCGGCACGGCTGTCACCAGCGTGTACATCGAGGACGTCCTGCACGAGTTCAGCACCATTCCTGGCGTGAAGGAAGACGTGATCCGTCTGATCCTGAACCTCAAGGAACTGGTCGTGAAATTCCACGCCCCCGGCCCCAAAACCCTGACCCTGCGTGCCCAGGGCGAGGGTGAAGTGAAGGCCAGCGCCTTCGAGGTGCCCAGCGACGCCGAGATCGTCAACCCCGATCTGGTCATCGCCAACCTCGCCGAGGACGGCAAACTCGTCATGGAAGTGCGCATCGAAGAAGGCGAAGGTTACGTCCCCGCCGACAAGCACGCCACCAAAGACCGCATCAACAGCATCCCTGTCGATGCCGTGTTCAGCCCGGTGCGCCGCGTCGCCTACCACGTCGAGAACACCCGCGTGGGCCAGCAGACCGACCTGGATCGCCTGATCCTGCGCGTCTGGACGGACGGCTCGGTCGGCCCCCAGGAAACCCTGGACAAGGCCGTGGAAATCCTGCGCAGCGAACTGAACGTGTTCGGGAACGTGGAAACCCTGCCGCCCGCCGTGATGGACATGCCGCAGGCGGTGTACACCCCCGCGGCGCTCAGCACACCTGACCGCAGCGGCCTGGGCAGCATGGGCGTGAACCCCAACCCCTACGACCTGCCCCGCCAGCCCGAACTGAGCATCAACCCCCAGCCGTTTCCCAGCGACCTGGAAAGCCCCCGCGTCACCCTGGAAGGCCTGGGCCTGACCACCCGCGTGCTGCACTCCCTCAAGGAGGAAGGCATCGACAGCGTGGACGCCCTGTGCGCCCTGTCCGACCGCGACCTCAAGAAGGTTCCCGGCATCGGCGAGCGCAGTCTGGACGAGATCAAGCAGCAGTTGGCCCAGTTCGGCCTGGCCCTGCGGGACTGAACCCCCTCCCCGGCGCTCCCGCGCCGACCCTCCCTCTTCAGTGGGGAGGGTCAGAACAAGCCCAAAGTCCTTTTCCCACAAACCACACGCTACAAGCCTGACAAGGAGAACCACCATGCGCCACGGTAAAGCCGGACGCAAGCTCAACCGCAACAGCAGCGCCCGCACCGCCCTGGCCCGCGCCCAGGCGACCGCCCTGCTGCGCGAGGGCCGCATCCAGACGACCCTTACGAAAGCCAAAGAGCTGCGTCCTTTCGTCGAGAAACTGATCACCACTGCCAAGGGCGGCGACCTGCACGCCCGCCGCCTCGTTGCCCAGGACGTTCACGACAACGCCGTCCTGCGGAAAGTCATGGACGAGGTCGCCCCCCGTTACGCCGAGCGTCCCGGCGGTTACACCCGCATCCTGCGCGTCGGTACGCGCCGCGGTGACGGCGTGACCATGGCCATCATCGAACTGGTGTAATTCCAGTTCAAGCCCAGAAAGCCCCTGCTCAGGCAGGGGTTTTTTGTGGTCTTCAACCTTGGCTTCACCAGACGGGGGCACCAGATGGGGGCACCAGGTGGGGGCATGGTGACTTACGTGACCATTCCAGCCCATCCATTTCCCATCTGCGTGCCGCACAATAATGGTTACTCATGACGTTACTGCGCACGAACCGGAGGAAGGCACTCACGGGCTGGCTGAGCCTCTCGCTGGTCAGTGCGGCGCTTATTCTGCTTCCCGGGGCGGACGCTCAGGGCAGCGTCTCGCCCGCCCAGCAACTGTTCAACCAGGTGAACCGCATCGTACAGGAAAATTACGGCGGTCTCAGCACGGTTGACCGCCTTCAACTGGCCCGCGAGTACCAGGTGCGCCTGGACGCCGTGTGCGCCGCCGTGCAGACCACCTGCCCAGCCGAGAAGGCGTACCCGGTCATTCAGGCGCAGATCACCGCGCTGGGCGACGAGCACAGTTACTTCCAGACGCCCGAGGACTTCGCGGACTTCGTGACCACCGCCACCGGGGGCGAACGGCGGCAATTTGGCGTGAAACTCGCGGAACTGGACGGCCAGAACCGCGTGGTACTGGAAGTCATTCCGCAGAGTGCCGCCGAGGAAGCCGGACTGCGGCGCGGGGACGTACTCCAGACGCTGGACGGCAAACTGTACGAGTATGACGTACTGCGCCAGGCCAGACTTGACGGGCGCACCATTCGCCTGGGCGTGGATCGCCTGGGAACTCGCGTCAACGTCAGCCTGACGCCCAAAGCCAGCAGCACCCGCGACCTGCCGCGCCTGACCTTCACGGGCGCGGGGAACCAGATCGCGGTGCTGCGCATTCCCACCTTCCTGGCCGGGGGCGGTATCGGGCAGCGCGTTCATGACCTCGTGCGCGAGGCGCAGCAGAAGAATGCCACGGGTATGATCGTCGACCTGCGCGGCGACACGGGCGGCAGCCTCACCGAGTGCGACAGTGCCGTCAGCGCCTTCATTCCCGAGTTCACCCGCATTGCCCGCACCGTCGACGGTGACATTCGCACGCGCGTCCGGGGCGGCGTGCGCCTCGAGGATGGCCGGCCACCCCTCAGCATTCGCAACGCCACCCTGTGGACAGGCCCGGTGGCCCTGCTCGTCGACCGGGACACGGCGTCATGCAGTGAATTCTTCTCCTACGAAGTGCAGTACCGCAAACGCGGCCCCATTATCGGCGAGGAAACCGCTGGGGTGGGCAACACCGCCACCCGCGTGTTCGAGTTGCCAGGGCAGGCCGCCCTGAACCTCACCATCACCAACTACGTGAAACCCGACGGCACACCCTACCCCATGCGAATCACGCCCGACCAGCAACGCGAATTCACCGAGGACGACCTGCGCCGCCTAACCAGAGGAGAGGACACCGCCCTGAACGTCGCCATTGCGGCCGTGAGCAACGCCCCCAGCCTCGCCGCCGAAGACAGCCCCTGACCCAACCATGAGAAAAAAGCGCGGAGCTTCTGAACGCGCCAGGCAACAAACCACCCCACACCACCTCGCATAGTGGGGAACATGCACAATTCAAAAACGGTCAAACAAGGTGCCGCCCTGGCCACCGCTGCCCTGATCCTCAGCGCCTGCGGAGGCGACCCACAGCCGCAACCAGAGCCGCAACCCACTGAGCAAGCCGGGCTCATCAGTGGTGTGGTGCAACCCATGAAGCCAACGACCACCAGCGTTTTCCCCGTGAATGGGGCAGTCGAAACGCCTAGCACTTCCTTTACGGCTGCTGTGCAGCCCAATGGAAACTTCGATCTGGCTCTCCCCACCTCCGCAACGCTTAATGCCAACTACGCCAGTGACCTGAACAGCGTTAAGAGCAGTTACAGCTACTGCGACAAGAACCTTGATCCGAACGCTACATTTACAACTAATGCCCCGGATGACATGAAGATGCTGCAAATTAACGAACTAAGCAGCAACGATGGTCGTACACTCATTGCTTCTTCTAATGGAGGGGCAACTTTTCGAGAGTGGTGGTATGTTGATCGGGATTACCAGCTTACCTTCACTGGTACTAACTGCTTCTCTATTGGCGATGTAAGTGCAGATCTTGCCTTAAAGAAAGGCTGGAATGTGATTGAACACAACTGGAAAGCCGTTGGGGATAAGAACGTGACCACCTATCAAGTCATTGCGCAGCCCACTGCCCGCACCGTCTACACGGACAGCAGCATGGCGGCTCAGAGTGTCAAAGGCTTCAATATCAATATGCTGCGCCCCTGGCAGAATCCAGCGAACCTCAGATAACCTTCACAAGGTAAAACCCCCGCTCTGGGCGGGGGCTTTCTTTTTGGCTGCGCAGGTTGGGGTCGAACCAACGACCGGCCGATTAACAGTCGGCTGCTCTGCCACTGAGCTACTGCGCATTACTGGGCTACTGCCTGTGGCTGGCCGTTTCCGGCGCGAGAGGGATAGTAGCATGGCCTTTTCAGTCGTGCAAGCCCTGGAGTTGGTTTTGTGGGGGAAGCTGGCGTTCAGACGTTTAGACTTCTGGGCGTTTGGTGACTCCTGGCACGGTTTACGCCTGTGCGCCGCCGGGCATGATGGTGCTGGCGTTGACGCCCAGGCGGTCAAGGGCTTCCTGCCATTGCTGCTCGGCGGGGATGTCCCACAGGAGGCTGGGGTCTTGCTGTTCGACCCAGATCCAGGTGCCTTCGCGGGCTTCTTCGGTGAGTTGTCCGGCGGCCCAGCCGGAGTACCCCAGGATCAGCATGTAACGCTGTCCGCTGTCCACGACGGCCTGGAGGACTTCCATGCTGCTGCTGACGTTGAGGCCGTCGACCAGGTGAATTTCGCCGGGGAGGTTGACGGGTTGGGGGTACAGGCACCAGCCCAGGGCGGGGTCGACGGGGCCGCCCAGCCACACGGGTTCGGGGTGCCCGGTCAGGTCGGGGAGGAAGTGCGGGATGGTCTGGTTGGTGCGGGCGTTGATGATGAGGCCCATGGCTCCCTGCTGGTCGTGTTCCAGCAGCAGGATCACGGTGCCTTCGAAGAGACTGCCGCGCAGGTGGGGACTGGCGACCAGGAAGGTGAGTGGCCCACTCATGCCGTTCAGGATAGTGAGGGGGATCGTGAAGCGTCTGTGACGAAGTTGGTTCCACCCTCACACTCGGGTACGTCCGTCCCGACCGGACGGGATTGTGACGGGTTGTCTGGACGTTTGTCCTGCGTCGGGTACACTCCGGGACAACACATGTCACAGGACGCGCCCACGCCATGACCCTTGAAGAACTGATGAACGCCCCCGCGCCCGCCAGCGCCTGGGTGCTGGAACGCGACTGCCAGGAAACGGGCCTCGACCCGCAGGACATCCGTGACGAGATGCTGCGCCGCATCGGGGAGATGAGGGCCAGCATTGAACGGGGCCTGAAAAGTGACGCCAAGAGCATCACGGGCATGGTCGGCTGGAATGCCAAGGGACTGTGGGAAGCCCGTGACGCCCTGAATTCGCCGCTCCTCAGGCGCGTGCAGGCGTACGCCATGGCCGTGAACGAGGAGAACGCCCGGATGGGCCGCATTGTCGCCGCGCCCACCGCCGGGAGCGCGGGCACCATTCCCGGCGCACTGATCGGCGTGGCCGACCACCTGGGCATCGGTGATGAGAAACTCGTCGACCCCATGATTCTCGCGGCGGGCGTCGGGAAGGCCATCAGCAAACGCATGTTCATTTCCGGCGCGGCGGGCGGGTGCCAGGCCGAGATCGGCAGCAGCGCCGCCATGGCCGCCGCCGCCATCGTGGAACTGCTGGGCGGCACGCCCCGCGCCGCCGTTCATGCCGCGAGCCTGGCCCTGATGAACACCATCGGGCTGGTGTGCGATCCGGTGGGCGGCTATGTGGAAGTCCCGTGCGTGAGCCGCAACGCCTTCTTCGCGGTGCACGCGGTGAGCGCCGCGCAACTGGCTCTGGCGCAACTGGAGAGCTTCATTCCGCCCGACGAGGTGCTGGGCGCAATGGCCTCGGTAGGCCGCATGATGCCCGCCGCCCTGCGTGAAACAGCCGAGGGCGGCCTGGCCCAGACGCCCACCGGACTTGCCGTGACTGCCCGCATGGAAGGCCGCGACGATCAGCACAGCGAAGAAGGAGACCTGCCCGGCGGCATGATCGAACTGCCGATGGTGTAATACCACTCCGCAAAATAGCTTGCGCATCCAATCTATTTTTCCGAACGGAGTGAGGAGGAGAAAATACGGTTCTGGACGGCGTGAAGCCCATACGGGTGCTGTTCCCGGATGGGCGGAATAGAGTTCAGAACCGTGTAAGGAGAGAAGGCCTACTCGCTCAGCAAGTCCATGCTGGGCTGAGCTGGGGAGACCCACGGGTTGCCTTTCATCACGAACCGCCACGGCAGGTTCCTGCCCTCGGCAATCCCGACGCGGGCCGTCATGGCCACGTCGTCGTCAGGCAACGGGCGTTCGGGGGGAAGGAGGTGCAGTTCCGGGCTGTCGACGGGCCGGTGGGCAATCCGGGCTGGGTTCAGTCCCAGGGCGTACACCAGTTTCGCCGGGCCGTTCGTCAAGTCCCGTTCCCGCGTGACGGGGCGGTTGTCCAGCATCAGCGGCACACCCTCCAGCGGCTGGAGGGCGCGAATCAGGACGCTGGCGGACACGCCTTCCTCACGGCAACTGACTTGCAGGAGCGGGTGACCGTGTGCCGTCCAGAACAGCCACTTTCCCGGCGGGATCGCCATTTCTGCACTTCTGGCCGCGTGAAAACGTCCCGCTGTGCAGGCGGGGTCTCGTGGGCAATCGTAAGCCTCGACCTCCACGATTCGGCCTGTGAGCAGGTGACCTTCAGGTGTAATGCGTACCAGCGTGCCGCCCAGCACCTCCCGGGCGACCTTCACAGGGTCACGCTTGAAGAAGGGCGGGCGCAGCATGACGCGCAGTCTAAACGCCCCTCTTAGACTCTTTGACTCTTAGACCCTTAGACTCCTTCCATGCTTGTCACGATTGTGGTTCTGGATTCCGTGGGAGTGGGTGAACTGGCCGACGCCGCGAACTTTGGCGATGCCGGGGCGCACACCATCAACAACATCATGGCGAAAGCGCCCACGCCCCTGCCGAACCTGTCCGGGCTGGGCCTGGGCCGACTGAAAGGCGTGAACACTTCGGAAAACACCATCAGCCCCACCGCCAAA
>ERZ501016.270-NODE-270-length-17803-cov-4.701826_pt1 | contig 17803 bp, 13 predicted proteins | sample MGYA00248889_ERZ501016 | MGnify/ENA primary metagenome ERZ501016 (study PRJEB25958, sample SAMN03398594) | human skin metagenome | study: EMG produced TPA metagenomics assembly of the Human Skin Microbiome Metagenome (human skin metagenome) data set. | reverse complement strand
TCGTTTTTCACGACAGTACGCAGATCTTGCATGGCGAGCAGAATCGAGCCGTCGGTAAAGTTCGCCGGCGCCTTGGTGGTTTTCTGGATGGCATTGGCCTTGGTGACGCTGCCGGTCATTCCGCTGGCGATGTTGGCCGGGAGAGCCTGGTCCGGCTGCTCCTCGTCTTTCTTGCTCGATTCCTCTCGTTCGGCCTGATCGTCGCTTTGTCCGTATAGGACACGCCAGCCGGGGTGGTGGATGGTGCGACCATTGGCGACAAAGGTGATATCGCCGTTTTTCCAGGTGACGCGTTTTTGAGTGACCTCGCAGTCGCCGTATAGTTGAGCCAGATACTGCCGCACGATGAGCAGATAAAGTTTCCGCTCCTTGTCGGTCAGCTGGCTGAGATCGGCGCGTTCAGTGGTTGGTATGATAGCGTGGTGATCGGCCTGGGATTCGGCGAGCTTCTTTGAGGAGAATACGTCGGCGCGCTTGACGACACCGGTTTTCTCGTTGGGGACGCCAGCTGCCAGGTCGACGAACTTTTCCTTTTGGGTAAGTTCGATGCCGCTCGTATCGCCGATCTGAGCGATGTTCGCGAGGATGACCGGGACATCATTCCATTGCTCGTCTTCGAGGTAGACGCCGTCGGTCCGCGGATATGTGATGAGCTTGTGCTCATCGTAGAGGGCTTGAGCGATGACCTCGGTTTCAGCCGAGCTCCATCCCCATAGGTTGTAGGCGCGCACTTGCAGGCTCGAACTTTGGAAGAGCCTGGGCGGTCGCTCGTTGCGTCGCTGCTCGGTGACGTGAATCGGACCGCTCTTGTTCTGGAGCCCGATGACCTGTGCCTGTGCCCGGCCGGGATCGACGATGCGCTGATCCTCGGCGATTTGGGAAATCATTCGCAGGTCGGCACCACCCACCTTGAGATTGATCGCGAGATCGAAATATTTTTGTGGTTTGAACTCGTCGATCTCGCGCTGGCGCTTGACGATGAGCGCGAGCGTCGCGGTTTGGACGCGGCCTACCGAGAGCGGTCCATCGTGCTGTGCCGGTCGGAATTTCAGCGTGAATGCGCGAGTGAGGTTGAGTCCTTCGACCCAGTCCGATTCAGCACGGATACGCGCTGAATGTGCCAGGAGCATTTTGGCTTCGTAGGGAAGGATTTGTCCCATCGCTTTGCGGATAGCGGCGACATTGGCGCCCGAGGTCCATAGGCGATAACGGGTGGCTGTGACGTCGAAATAGTCGAGGATCAGCCAGGCGATATATTCGCCCTCGCGGCCGGCGTCGGTCGCGATCACGATTTCGTCAGCGTCCTTTAGGTGTTTGTTGAGCGTTACCATCAACCGGTCGCGCCCACCCCCGGTGATCGGTCGTGTCTGGAATTGCCACTCGGGAGGCAGGATCGGAAGGTGCTCGAGGTTCCATTCCTTCCAGCTGGAGTCGTAATCTTCGGGTTCGCTGAGTTCGATCAGGTGTCCCTGTGCCCAGACGACGATACCGCCATCGGTATCGATCGCGGCTTCGCCCATCCGCCGTCGCGGATTACCGAGAGCTTCGGCAATCACCTTGCCCATGCTGGGCTTTTCCGCGAGCCACACCCTTTTCGTCATCTGCCCAGTCTCGTCGCTAGTCCTTGTTCTGGTCGTTTTAGGTTACTTTTGGCCGTTTCCCAAACTCCGGCGTGGTTGCTCAGCTTTTTTGAGGATGGCGATCTTTTGTGGAGAGCGTCGGCGAAAGGGTGTTGCAGCGCCTTTTTGGAGCATGATACCATTCGCATGGAGGCCGGCGGATGTCCCGTCGTAGTGATGGCACAGGAGTTTTGTCATGGATTTTGATCGGACGGATCCGGATACCGGTGAAAAGGTCGCGATGCTCTACCCGAGCTACAAGCAGAACGTCGAACTCAAGAAGGTGGCGATCGAAGCCGGCGACCGCGACATGGTCAAGTTCAGCCGTGACCCCGAGAACCCGGGCTTCATGCTGTACGAGAATCGTCTCGGCGGCCGCAATGCTGACGAACTGTTCGGCCGTTTCGCAACGCCCGAGGCCAAGGACGCCTTCATGGCCGAGAAGACCGAGTTCGAAGCTCGTCGCGCCAACGGCGAACGCGTGACCCAGAGCGAGATCTCCGAAGATCGCAAGTACTATCCTGCGATCGGCAACGGTGATCGGGAAGCCCTCAAGGAATTGCGCAAGCAGCGCGAGGCCGAGGGGAATCCGATCAAGATCTCGTACAATCCTCGCGCCAAGGCCTTCGTTCATTACGATGGTCCGACCGAGGGCCTCGAACGGTTCCAGACGCCGGAAGCCAAGGCCGCCTGGGTGTCGGAGGAGAACGGCGTCGCGCGCGACGAGCGTGCTGCCCGTACCCGCCGTGAGCGGACCGCGGAAGCGGCTCTCGATGTTGCGGCGGAGCGTGCGGCCGGCAACCATTTCGTGGCCGACAATGCGATGGGCTTTCGTCTGCCGTCGAAGGACAAGTTCCCCGATGAGCATGCGAAGCAGGTCAACGCGCTTTCGAATGCCTCGGAAGCCGAGCTTTCTCGTGTCTGGGCTCGCACCCGTGCCGAGGAAAGCAAGCTGTCGCACCACATCTACGGCGTTCAGATCAAGGCCGCCAAGGAGAAGGACCCTTATTTCGACAAGGGGGCCTGGGACAAGAAGTCGATCGCCGATCGCGGCAAGGTCGTTGGCCGGATCATCCCGGAAAGCGACTACATCCGCGTTTTGCAGCTGAAGAACGGGCTGCTGGCGATCAATCGCGAAGCCAAGAACCGCGGGCTTGTCCTGTCGGTCGAGCAGGCCCGCGAGAAGTCGTCCCCGGAACGGGCGCCGGCCGCGGAGCAGCGTGAGCAGGCTCCCCAGCAGTCGGCTCCCAAGGCTGAGACCGCGGCGCAGCAGCCCAGGGAGCAGCCCGCTGTCGAAGCCAAGGCGACCGGCAAGGGCAAGGGCAAGGGCCGCGCTGAAGGTCGTGATCTGGGTGGCGCCCTCGCCGCCGCGATGGCGTCGCAGGGCATGGAACGCTGAGAGGAGGTGATCCTGATCTGGGTGAAGGGCGGCTTCGGCCGCCTTTCATTCGCCTGGAGTCAGGGACTTTCTTTCGGTGAGCAAAAGGGGAGGGGCGTTTACAATCGCCCCTCCCCTTTTTTGTTAGCCGTCGATGAGGCCCATTTCCTTGACGAACATCGAGGGCTTGTTGGTGCCGCCCTTTCGATTGGCCGACCAGCTCACGACAAGCAGTTTGCGTGCTCGCGTGGTTGCCACGTAAGCCAGGCGACGCTCTTCCTCGATATTTTCGCCCCAGGTCGAGCTCGGGAAGCTTGAGGCGTCCCAGCCCGGCAGAACGACGATGTCGAACTCGAGCCCCTTGGCACCGTGCATGGTGGTGATATTCACCCCCTCACGTCCGGCATTGAGATCGAGCGAGTTGAGCGAGGCAAGCGTTCGCTCAAGACCGATGTTCTGCACCATTTCGTCGGCCAGGCGGATGAAGCCCGTGATCTGATGGTCTTCGGGCCGGTCCGACTGGTTGGCGCGAGCGAGGATCCCCAGCGTCGTGGCGACGTGCCCGAACGGATTGGTGATCTTGTTCTCGCTATCGTCTCCGTCGACATGCTTGAGCATTTCGCGGACCTGGTCGATTTTCGCGAGAAGCTTGCCTGCGCCCGTTTCGGCGGGCAACCGGCCGTTGCTGCGCATGCTTTCCAGATAACCGATTGGCCCGCGGTTCTCCTTACCCTTTTCCTTGGCGCGTTGCGTCCGCATCTCGAATTCGAGCAGCTTGCCGTCGTCAACGTACGTTTCGGGATAGCGTGCAATCCGAGCGAACATGAGCGGATTGTCGGCCTTGGTAGACAACTGCATCCACGAGATCAACGCGCGGATCGGCTCGGCCCCCAGCTGCAGGGTTTCGTGCAGATTGACCGGCACGTTGTTCGCTGCGAGGTAGCCTGCGAACTCGTTGGCCTGCCGATTGGTGCGAGTGAGGATGGCGATTTCTTCGTAGGGCGTTTCGTAGACCCGCTTGGCCTCGATGATGGTATCGAGGATGCGCTGCTTCTCCTCGTTCGGGTCATAGGCTTCGATCGCCCGTACCAGCGCGTTGGGATCGCTGGCGGTGAACACGCGCTTCTCATGCCGATGGCGATTGTTGCTGATCAGCTTCGAGGATTTCTGGAAGATCTCCATCGGCGTGCGATAGTTGTCGGTGAGGTGCACGAGCTTGGCATTGGGCCACATCCGTTCGAACTCGAGCGTTGCGCGCAGGTCCGACCCGCGCCAGCCGTAGATCGACTGGTCGTCGTCCGCGGCCGCATAGAAGTTGGTGCGCTTGGTGTTGACGAGGTTGCGCAGGAAGCGGATCTGGGCGTTGGCCATATCCTGGTACTCGTCCACCATGATGTGGTCGAACTGGTCCTGCCAGTAGGCGCGCCGCTCGGCGTTGTTTTCGATCAGCTGGGTGGGCATGTAGATCATGTCGTTGTAGTCGATCATGTCGTACATGCGCTTGTAGTTTTCGTAGGCCTCGAACACCTTCCAGTCTTCGAGATCGATGCCGCCGAGCCATCCCTGGCGCCGCCCTTCGATCGCGCTTTTGACCTCCTCGACGCTCATCATCTTGTTCTTGGCGGCTTCGATGAATTCGATGATGCGCTTGGCGGTGGTCGCTTGGTGCGGGCTGTCAGCCATGGTGTGGCCCGTCGCCTGCATTTGCGTCTGGATGATCTCGAAGGTCTGCTGGGGGTCGAGGATATAGTCGACGTTGACCAGTCCGAGCTTCTGATGATCCTGGCGGATGATGCGCAGGCCGATCGAGTGTGCGGTACCGATCCACAGGTCGGATGCCGGCACTTTCAGCAGCGGTTCGACGCGTTCGACGATTTCTGCGGCCGCGGCATTGGTGAAGGTGCACGCGACGATGCGGCCGGGCTTCACGCCCTGGGCGATGAGATTGAGCAGCCGGGTGGTCATCACGCGGGTCTTGCCGGTGCCGGCGGGGGCGATCAGCAGGACGTTCTGCTCGGTTTCGTTGACGGCTTCGCGCTGCGCGTCGCTCAGTTCCTCGTTGAGGTGCTTGAGCTTTGCGCCGTCGATGTAGGTTTCGTTGAAGCCATTGTCGTTGGCTTTGTTGGAGGGTTCGGCCGCGACGGGCGCGGTGGCGAACTGATTGTCCTCCACGAACTTACGTGCGTTCATCTTTATTCTCCTCGCGGTCATCTCGACCGCGAGGTTTTTCCCCTCAACGGTCTTTCTTATGCTTCTTCCAGGACCCTGTTGACCTCTGTGGTTTCAAAGATCCCTGGATTACGGGCTTTGTACTCGGCAATCCGCTTTTGGCGGATATGCTCGGGCACGGGATATGCTGGAGGCATGCTGGTCTTCTCGACCATATCCTCTCGTTTGAAGTAGAACACCGAGTCGAGCAGATACGGCCGGTTCATGAACCCCTGACAGATCAGCATGTGGGTTCCCGGCTTCATCCCCGACACGTCGCCGGCGCGGATGAAGTCGACCTTCTCGATATTGGTGGACTGGTTGGACTTGCCCCACTCCTTGAAGTCGCCGCCCTTCGAGCGCGACGAACTGAAGCGCTTGATGGTGGTCGGCCCGACCATGTCCTGCACCAGCTTGACGGTATCCTTGTCGTTTTGCGGCAGGATATATTTGACGGCAGTGGTCGAGTAGATGATCTGCTTGTCTTCGGCCGAGTAGAGCTTGGCGATTTGTGCGTCGGCCTGTGCCACCAGGCAGTACATCGTTTTCTTGGATCGACCAAGGTCGGGACCGGTCATCACGGCCTCGATGCGAGGCAGCTTGGCGAATTCGTCGAGCATGAAGCAGACCGGATATGGTCCAAGCTTCACGTGGTTACGATTCACCTCGCCGGGTCCGTAGGCGAGATATTCGCGGCTGAGCACCTCGTAGAGCAATGCGGTAATGGTGGCGAAAGCTGCTGCCTCGGCCTGGTTGGCACACACGTAGAGCGTGACGGGCCGCCATTCGCCGGTGACCGGATCCTTCATGCCGCGCAGGTCGGCCGGTACGAAGTCACACGACATGGTGCGCTCACGCACGGCCGCGTTCTTGAATGGCAGGAACGCCTTGTCCATGGTGCCGAGGATACCCGAGCGCTCGTTGGGCGCCATGGTGACCAGCTGGGTGAGCTCAGTCACCGATCGAGGGTTGTATCCCATATCGGCGCATTCGGTGACGATGTTGCGCAGCCAGTCGGTAAGGGCGTCACCTGAGTGGAATTTGCCTTCTTCGGCCGCCTTCTGCTTGGCTTTTTCGTTGGCGTCGGCAGCGAGACGGATGCCTTCGGTCACCAGGTCGATCAACATGGGTATCGATGGCTCGAGTTGGGTAACCCCGTCTCCCCGCTGCCATTGCGGCGGCAGTCCCTCGTCGTTTTGCTTATCGGCGACCTTTGAGCAGATGTAGTGCAGGAAGCCGACCAGTGCAGCACGCCCCTTCTGCTCGAAGTAATCCGAGTTGCCACCCTTGCCGCTTGCCGGGCTAAGCACGTTGGCGATCGCGTCTAGATACGTGTCTCGCTCGGCCGTCCCTTCGGGCGGGAGCAATTGCGGCGAGATCGGATTGAACCGCGGGTAGAAGATGGTTTGCGTCGGATCGTTGATGAGCTCCGGCTCGTTGGCGATTTTATCGGGCACTTTGTCGGTTGCCGACCAGTTGATCATGTAAACCGGCCCGATACTTGCGCGGTATCCAGATGTAATATTGAATAGCTCGGGTTTTGGGTCGTTTACGATGAAGCTGGTGTCGTCGGAGTCGACGATTGATGGTACCACGAATGTTGCGGTGTTGTGCGTGACGGTGAAGTCATCCAGCAGATAGAGGTGTTGGTCGGCCGGCGTATCGCACGACGCTGCATGGTTGTAGGTCGGATCGGTCGACTCAATGATGATGCCGTAGTAATCGCCTTCGCCGATCGCTTCGATGTTGAAGCCGGTGTTGGTGACTTGTTTGCTTTGAGCGCGCGATCTGGCTTGCTTGCGTGCGAGCCGCGTTGGAATCTGGGCGATGTCACCACTGATGCCGATGCGATAGTAGGTGCCGGTGACACCGTTGTTGGTGCAGATTTTATCGCAAGGCTTCAGATAGGCAGCGAAACCGAGCGAGCGCGCCACGAAAGCGATATCCTCTACCAGCTGTTCGCTTTTGCTGACGAAGTCGAAGACGTTGCAGCGCTTATCGTAGTGACCATCGGTGTCGATGAGGCCGGCGAGCAACTGCAGCCGTTCCTGGCGGCTGCTGGTCTTGTATTGGTGAGGGATGCTCTTTCGGTCGCATGGAGCCTGTAGTTGTGACGCCACCACGAGGTTGAGCAGGGGGTTCTTCCCCTTGCGAGGCAGCCCCTTGGTGTTCCCTGCGCTGATACCGTAGTAGACCGATTGGCTTCCGGTTTTACGTTCTTCCCGAACGGTAAGTCCGTATTCGCCCGCGGTCGCGTAGGCGAGTTCGGCCATTTCGGGATCGGCGCTGTGAATTCCGATTTTCGCCGTCGTCGTACCGTCGCCCAGCAGCACGCCGACGAGATATGGGTCGAGGGGGAGCGGCGGCGCATGTGCGAAGTCGACGGCGGCTCGCCACTGCTTCCATTTGCCCTTTTGCTCCAGCGACAGGTCAAGCCATTCGGCGACCGTCATGGCCGCGATGTCGCCTCTTTCTGGCTTCTTGGAGCCGTGTCGCGGCGCCTTGGAACAACGCAGCGAGAGGATATGGTCGCCGTTGCATTCGTATGGCCGGCCTTTGTTGGGTGTCACCCGGTACATTGGTCCGCGGCCAGGGTTCGTCTTGATGACGCGGCGTGGCTTGCCATCCGGGCCCATCAACAGATCACCTGCCCGTAGATCGCCAGTTCTACGAATCGTGCCATCGTACATCAGCACTGGCTCATGAGGAGCGAGGCATTTTCCAGTGCCGGGAGGCGCCAGCACGAGAACCGACAAAGTCTCAATCAGCTTCATTTCTCTGTCGGTTCGCGGCCACAAGCCCAAATGTAGAAAGCGACCACCTTTGATACCTACCTGACGTCTTGATTCCATTTTTGCGACGTCATCGAGACGGCCGTAACGTGCATCGCCGTGATGCAGGTCGAACAGGCGGTGCGGGTTCTTGATTTTTGCAAAGAGCAGCGGGAACAGGCCGATCATGAACATCAGCACGGTGGCGATGATGGTCGAGGTTGCACTGGTGTTCCAGGCGGCCTTGAAACCCATCATGGTCATCTTGGGATTGTAGTAGCTGCCGAATGCGCTGGTTACGGTTTCCCAGGTTTGGGCGTTATATGGCTGCACCGACGCCCAGGCGAGGATGGGGGCCAGCTGGACGGTGTGCACCAGTAGGATGATACTGACGAGCGCGCCGATCCCGATGATCGCATATCCGGCGTTTTTCTCGGACGAATAATGACTTGGGATGGCGTCTGACATGACCGACTCACAGCTGTTATCGGTCGGTTTTAGGATGGGTCCAGATAGCTGTCTAGTGTGGCTTCTCGGCGAGTATTTCGCTCAGCTGGCTGTGCAGGATATGGCCGATTGGCGCGATCGTTGGCCAGTCTTCATGGCTTGTGATCATGATGCCTAACCGTCGGGCATGATTGGTCTGCGTGCTGTCGCCGTCGGGGTTTCGGCTGATATGAACGAGGCACCCCTTGCTGGCGGAGGTCGTGACAGCCCAACCATGCTCTTCTGCGATGGCGCTCGCCTGCGTTCGTTGGGTTTTGGTTCCTTCGACGGATACGACGGGCATTCCTTGGTGCAGCAGTTCTTCGGCCCTGCTTCGTCTGACAGGCAAGCCTCGCCAGCGCCGGTTGCTACGCCAGTGCGCCTTCCATTCGGGATCGGCGATGAGCTTGGGTCGGATGATGGCAGCGACCTTGTCGGTAGTCTTTCGATCCTCCGGGTGCACCATGTATCGTTCGCCGCACATCAATACGGCGTCGATGTGTGAGCACCAGTTGAGCCCCATGCATGAGCAGGTGGCAATGGATGGTTCGACCTCGATACTGTGCCAGCGATCCTCGCTCATGCTTCTGACGCGAATGATGACGCCCATCAGCCGTTGTGCGTCCGATCGAGGTTCGATGTGTCGCGCTGCGCTTCGAGGATTTCGCTGGCGGCCGGCTGGCTGGCGTCGAAGCTGATTCGTGGCAGCCGCGGCCCATGCTGTTCCCATTGGCGCGTCAGCATTTCGAGGCAAAGTGCGTCTTCGTCGTGCTTGCGGCGGGTCGCTCGATCGTCGTAGCGTAGATCCGACGTAGCGATCGCGATCCGCCATACGATCATTGCTGCGGAAATCAGCAGGAAAAGCTGCATGAGCGGCGGTTCGGCGTTGAGGATGATGGCAGCGGAGATGATCATGGCGATTGCCACCCAGATGATGAGGCGGCTCATGATCCGCTTGAAGCCGATCGGATCAGGCGCATTCTGCTCGCGGAAATATTCGCCCGTGGTGTGGTTGAGGATGATGAGCGGCCGGTCTTTCTTGGTCGTGAGACCCTCGTAGGGCATGATGATCGAGACCTGGTCGCCCACGTTGGGATCGTGGGGAGCGCGCCAGGTGAAGCTCTCCTGTTGGTGGTTCTTCTCGATGATGACAGTGCTGTGCCCCGCGCCGGGCGTTCCCCGGTCCCAGCTGAGAATCACGCCGTCGATCAGCCGATAGCTGTTGTAGGTTCTACCGATGATCTGCATTGCTAGTTCCCAAAGATCTCATGATGGTATTGCGTCAGGTATCGGTCGGTCATGCCGGCGATATAATCGCACAGTAGCCGCCGGTCTTCTCCCTGCTCCTTATAGGACTGATATTTGTCAGGCGGGAGCAGGGTGCGCGGGGAGTTGAACAGTGCCTCGGTCGCCTGCACGATCATCTTCTGCATGCGGCGACGCGGCCGCTGGATACGGTGGTTGAGGATCACCTCCTGGTAGGTGAGCCGCTTGAGGTCGCTGATCAGTTCCTCAGCGGGCGGCCGGAGACTGATCGACCATGCATAGAGTGGGTCGGTGAAGCGGGCGTCATGCGTCGCCATGATAGAATAGAGCGCATAATTGATGAGCGTGCCGATCGCCATTTTGCGCGTCCGGCCCCCGTTCATGAGATCGTCCACGATCGGGGTTGGTTGCCGCATCGTCATCCTGACATGCTCGACGATCACAGGTTCATATTTGCCGAGGACGGCTTCGAGCTTCGCGCGGTCGATCATATGATGGGAGAGGGCGTCTTCGAGATCGGCGATCGCGTAGCTGATGTCGTCGGCGATATTCATGACCTGAGCGTCGAAGCTCGGCCGGCGTTCGTTGCGGACGATCGGTGCGTCTTCGCCCATTGCATCGATCAGCCATGAGACGACGGCGTCGTCGCGATCGTAATAGCATTTGGGTGGCTCGTGCCGGTGGTCGACGGTGATGACGCCTGCGACGCCCAGGATGGGTGGCGGTGTCGGCCCCTTGGCAGCCTTGCTGTAGGCGATCGGGTATTTGAGTGCTCCCAGCATGGTGCGTCGGGTGAGGTTGGCACCGGCGGTAGAGCTCGATTGCTCGAGATGTGCGATGATGCGAAGCGTCTGGGCATTCCCCTCGAAGCCGATGTCGCCCTTGTGGTCGGCTTCGCGCATCATTGCGTTGAGCGCTTCTTCGCCGGCGTGTCCGGCCGGCGGGTGACCGAGATCGTGGATCAAGCCGATTGTCTGGAAGATCGACGGATCGCTGATGAGGTTCTTAATTTCCGGGTGTTCGTGGTGCCGCAGCCGCTGGGCAATCCCGAGGCTGATTTGTGCTACCTCGTAGGAGTGGGTGAGTCTGTTTCGGTGGAAGTCCTGGGCGCCGTCGTGAATCTGCAGCTTGCCCTGGAGTCGACGGAATGTCGCGCTGTGTACGATCCTCGCATAGTCGACCTCATACGGCGTTCTGAGGTCAAACGGAGCCGTGCGCGGCTCTCGTCGCTCCTCCCAGTGCGGATGGCTCGTTTCCATAATTTTTCCCACTTATGACGATGTTTCTAAGGAATTACGTTGGTTTGGCAGCATATTCGTCTAAAAGATGAACATGCGTCGTCCTATCGATTTTTCAGCTTTCCGTGGCCAGGGGGCCGCGGTCGAGAATCTTGCGGTATTTATGGAAGCGGCTCGTTCTCGCAATGAACCGCTTGAGCATGTCTTGCTTCATGGGCCTCCCGGTCTTGGCAAGACCTCGATTGCAGAGATCATCGGTGCGGGCGCAACTGGCGTCCTTCGCCGTGTAGCGGCGCCGGCGGTCGAGTCGGTACGCGATATGGTCGGCCTGCTGTCATCGATCGATGCGGGCGATGTCCTGTTTATCGACGAGATCCACCGGCTTCCTGTCGCTGTGGAAGAGCAGCTGTACACGGCGATGGAGGATTTTCGCTTCGACCTCCTCTTTGGAGAGGGTACGGAGGCCCGGTCGGTATCGATTGATCTGCCGCGCTTCACATTGATCGGCGCTACCACGCGTGTCGGTCTGGTCGCAAAGCCATTGCTCGATCGCTTCGGCATTGTGACACGGCTTGATTATTACGACGTCGAATCGCTGTCGGCGATCATTGCTGATGCTCTGTCGTCTCTGGGAGTAAGTGCCGATCGGCAGGCGATCGCGCTGCTCGCTCAGGGTTCCAGAGGCACGCCTCGTATTGCGCTGCGGCTGTGTCGACGTGTTGCAGATTTCTTCCCCGATCGGCTCGATGAACAGGGCGCACGTCATGTAGTGGACCGCCTGGGGCTGGGCGCCAACGGGATTGATGAGATGGATCGCCGCTACCTGTCCTATCTCGACCAGGTCGGCGTCCCGGTTGGTGCTTCGTCGCTTGCGATTGCGCTTTCGGAAGGCCTGGAATCGATCGAGGGGGTGATCGAGCCCTTCCTGTTGCGTCAGGGATTCGTAGCGAGGACGGCGCGCGGGCGCGTGTTGACCGATGCGGGCCGTGCGGTGTTGTCGGCGACTCCCTGAGCCGGACACCCTATCAAATGTAACGGCCGATTGCGGAGCTTGCGGCCATATCCCTGCAGGGCGAGGGTGATGGCCGCTTTCGCACTGGACGGGTCGACGCTGGGGCCCGGGATGCTGGTGCACCTGCTCCGCGGTGGTCGTTTGCCGGGCATCATGCGTTTGGGATCCCGTTTGCGAATGTAGCGCTCGAGTAGCTCGATCGCGCTATTTTCATTGGGACGCCCGTTTCCAGGTCCTCGATCTCGTTGCCATGCGAGCAGCACATCTCTTGCGGTCAGAGCGTTTGCGATCGACTCTGGCCCGCCGTGTATTTCGATCCGTCGCAACATGACGGGAGTACGCTGGCTGTGGTCGCGATCGGCTGGCGGTTGCTCCTGGATGGCGACGTGTGTGTAGGGCGGCGCTCCGTGTCGTATGCGGATGATCTGGGCATCTTGCGCGAGTTTGGTGAGCAGTTCCTCGATTTCGTTGTCAGTCATGGTCAGCGGAGCAGCCTTTCGAGTGCATCCACGCCATTGCCGATGAAACGGCGGTTGAGATAGACGCTGGGTGTTCCTTCATATGCGAAAGCCTGCCTGGCCTGCTCGTTTCGGCGCTGGATGGCGGCGACCCGCTGCGGACTGGTGCAGTTGGTCATGGTAGCGGCGTTTGATCCCAGCTCACTCGCCAGCGCGACGAGATAGGCTCGCTGCTGTGCGGGCGTCTGTCCGGCCATGATCGAGGTCATGCCGTTGAGCCGGTGGATGCGAGGCATGTAAGGCGCACCGTCTCGACAGCTTGCCGCGGCGTTGGCGAGGTCGTCGATAGGTCGCAACGATACTGGCAAATATTCGATGGTGTAGCCGCGCCGGGCAAGACGGTTGAGGTAGGGGTCGATGCGCGCGTCGAGCGCCTGGCAGAATGGGCACGAAAAGGCGGTGATGATGGTGACAGTGCCTTTGTTCCCGCGCACGATGCGATCGCCGATGATCAATTGCTGAGTCTGGCCGGTCTGTGCCGTCGCCGCACTGGCGCACGTCAGCATTACCGCTGCTAGGAGGGCGGCGGTCCATCGCTTTTGGATCATTCGTGCTGTTCCCTATTTGAAGGTTTCGATGGCGGTGATTCTTCTCCGCCCGAGGTGATTTCGCTCGATCTGTACCACCGTAAAGCGCTCACGCATTTTCTTTTGGATGAGTTCGGCGTTCAGATTTTCCTGGCTGTGACGCATCCGATCCGTGAACGTCTCGAGAGCCAGTTCCGGGCTTTCGGCGTGGATGGTAGTCATCATCGAGCCATGCCCCGATCCGGTCAGCTCCCAGATCGTTCCGGCGTTGTTGGTGGAGATCTCGCCGCAGATGATGATGTCCGGCGTCATGCGGGTCATGAGGTTGATCGCGGCCGCATCGTCGAATTTGGTGTTCATGTTGGTACGAGAAAGCACGATGTGGAAGCGATTGGCGTGCGGGATGTTCAATTCCCGCGTGTCCTCGAGCGTGATGATGCGCGAATCGCTGTGCAGTTCCTTGATGATGTGGTTGAGCAAGGTGGTCTTGCCGGTGCCGGTTGCGCCAGAGATCAGCAGGTTCGATCCGCCGCTGATGGCTTTCAGCAGCTTGTCGAGATCGTCGTGGGTTTTCTCGTCGCGTTCCTTGAAGCGCACGGTGCGTTCGACCCGGACGCCGGCCTGCAGACCATAGTCGGCATAGGTGATGTTGTTTTCTTCGCGAGGCGCCTGACGAATGGCGATGGCCACGCCGCCGCGTGGGGTCACCTCGTCATAGACGATGCGCGTGTACATCGCGGCGGTGAATCGGTGTCCACCGGGAAGCGTTGCATAGACCGCTGGATTCTCATCGTTGCCAGGGCCGAACTCCATATCGTTGGCGTTGGCGATGACGCGCGTGACTTTCTCGAGATACTCGAAGGTCAGGTCTTCGTCGGCAACGGGCACCCAGATCTTTTCGTCTGGTTTTGGCCGCCGCCTGCGCAGCCACAGTTCTCTGGGCCGGTTGATGACCAGTTCCTCGATGTCGCTATGCGTATAATATTTGCGCAGCTTGGTGAGGATGTCTTCGACCACGCCGTACTGCTGACGAAATTCTTTTTCGTCCAGCTTGGTGCGTTCAGGCGTGATTTCGCGTGCGAAGATGTCGTTGAGCGTGTTCATCAGCCGAAGGGTCTTTGCGTCGGGAAGGTGGTGCGGTTGGGCGGTCCGTTCGTGGGTGTCGTCAGCGGCCCGGGCGCCGGTGCTCGCCCCCCGTTGGGGATATAGTTGCCGTTAGCATCGACGGTGCCGACTTGCACACCCTGTGGGTCGACCGGCGCCTGCCCCGCATTGGGTGGCTGCGGTGCCTGCGGCTGTCCTTGACCCTGATTTTGCTGGGGCTGTGCGTACTGCTGCTGGCCTTGCAGGTTGGGCGTCGAGCCGCCGCGGAAGCCGGGCGCTTGCGACTGCTGCGGCGGCGGCTGAATGGCTTCACCAGCCGGACGTAGCCTCAAGTCGTCCGTCGCCCATACCGTGATCCGCGTCCCCACCGGAACGGTGATCTGTACGGGGATTCGGGACTTTCTCTGATAGATGTCCTGTGCGATCTGTTGCAGCGGCTGGCTGAGGATTTGCGCCGCCACAGCGCGAGCGTCGAGCTGCTGGGTGGCACCGGTAGCCGGTGCGCCCGGAATGCCAGCAGTCGTTGTGTTGACCTGGTTACCGCCGAGGCCGGCGGTAATTGCCGCGCTGACGGCGGTCGGGATCAGAGAGTAGCCATAACGGGTGAGGAGCCGTTCATTGACGCGTCCCGGAACCCCTCCACGGCCCATCGCATCGCCGCTGGCTGCGGTGAAGACAAAGCGCACACCATCGGGTCGGATCAGCTGCGACCAGGCGATGCCGACTCGCTCTTCGGACGCTCCTATCGAACCAATCAGTCGGCTGCCGCGCGGGATGACGATGGTGCGGCCGTTGTTCCCGTAGACGTCGCGGTCGACCATGGCGACGGCGGTCACCGGCTGGCGCGTGTCGATCGGGGAGGCGATCACTGCCGTGATAGGCTTGTCAGGCGTCAACACCCGCGACATGTCGGTTGGCGCGCTCGACGATGCACCGCGCACGCCCACCGCATCCCATGAGGTATATCCGTTGGTGCGCTGAGCGTTCTGGTTGTAGCCGCTTCCGACGCTGGCACTTTGCGCGCTGCGTCGCGCTTGCAGATATTGCATGCGGATCTGCTGCTGGGGCGTCAGGCCGACCGGGACAGGCTGTGCGGGTGCTGGTGCCGGGATGGGCTGCGCGATCACGCCGGCATTGCTGTCGGGAGGCGGCAGGGGCTGACCTTGTGCCGGCATTTGACCCATGGCGGCCGGATCCATGCCGGGGGGCACCGCACCATTCATTCCGGGAGCAACGGCCGTTTGCGGGCTGTTGAACGCGAGTTCGGCCGTGATTGGCGTTGGCGTGTTGCCGACGAGAGCGCTCCCGACCACTCGCACGGTGGTCGATACGGGCTGGGTGCCTGTCCAGGTGATGCCCACCTGACAGGTGCCACCGTTGGGCAGTGCTGCGGGTGGCGGCGGACAGTCGATGTTCTGCGCGCTGACGAATTGTGCAGCATCGTTCGGGATCTGCACGTTCTCGACGATGATCGGCGCACCTGTGGCGGCAATGGTCATGATCGCGTTAGTTTGCCCCGGCGGCAACGTGATAGCACCAGGGATCAGCGAGATTTCGGGCTGATTGCTCTGCTCGATGCGTGTTGGATCGAGCGGCGCCATCGAGTCGGACTCGCCGAGCGTCGGCCGCACCTGCTCGGGTTCCGATTCGTGGAACAGCAGGAAGTAGCCGAGCACCAACAGGAGGACGACGAATACGCCCGCTCCTGCTCGGATCATCAGGTTCTTACGCTGCTTGGGGTCGAGCGCCATCGTTTTTACCTCGCGTTCCGGACGGCGCACGCCGTTTCACGGTTGAGCAGGCTGCACAGTCGCATGCCCTCGCTTGCACTGCTGACGGGCTCGATTCGCATTTCGAACACGCCTGCGCCTGTATCCTGATAGGTGACGCGCTTGCCAATGAGCTCGTTGTAGTGGTCGACGCGGTATGATTTCCACCGGTCTTCGAGGGCTGCCTGCGTATCTCGCCCGGCGGCGACGACATAGCGCGACTGCACGGCCGCGATCGGCTGGACGGTTGCTCCGGTCGTCGTTGTGACTGTTCCGCCTGCAAGTGGCAGGTTGCTCGCCGCAACGTTGGTGGTGACGATAGGCGCCCCACCGCCGCGTGCCGGCGGGATGACCTGCGTGGTGATCTGTGTGACGCTGGTGCGCGCCGGAGCCGTCGGTGTTGTGTTGGCGGCCGGCTGTTCACTCGGCAGGCGCACGGTCTGGCTGGGCGCTTCGTTATGCACCGTCGGCGTTGCACGCGGGACAGGCTTGAGCGTCTGCGGCCGCGAGGGTTGCGGGTCGGTTCGTCCCGGCGGCACGTCTTCTGGGATGCGCATGGCGGTGCTGCTGACCACCGGATACTCGACTAGCACGGGATCGGTCCTGGAGGCGCGCGGCTTGATCACCAGCACGCGATCGCCGTTGCGCAGCACGAACTCGCCTCGCGCTTCGATGATCAGCATGCGCCCGCCGGGCCCGCCAGTGCGATTGCCGACCGGTCCTTCAACGCCCTGAATGACGATCATGGGCGTCGGCCATTCGGTCATCTGCGTGGCATTGGGACCATAGTCGACGTAGGTGAAGCGATTGTCGCGGAACACCCGGTACGGGATATGTCCGCCGACGGCATTGCGGGGAACGTAAACGCCGAGGTCCTCGACGATGGTGTTGGGGTCGAAATCCGACCATTCCGCATATTCGCGGTAGCGAGGATTGGTCGAAACAGGGTTGGTCGCGTAGGGATCTCGGATGCGTGTCGCCGCGGCTGCCGAATTGCGCTCGTCATATTGCGCTTGGCGCTCGGGCGTGAGTCCATCGCTGACGCCCTCAGGCTGACTGCCTGCAGCACCGCCCATGCCGCCGTTGGTGGCGCCGGCACCGAACTGGCTTGCGCGCCCTTCGATGATGTCGACCATGAAGTCGGTGATGATGCGCGAATTATACCCTTCGGACCGGACGTAGAAATTGTAGATTTTTCCACCCTCGGCATAGGCGACAATGTTCGTGTCCACGCCGGGATAGACCGCTTTGATCGCGATCGAGTTGGGTGTGGGGTTGGCCACCTGAAACCCCACGTCATCCCCGGAGAAGGCGTAGCTGATGCGCTCATCTTCGGGCAGCTTGATCGTGGTGATCATGCCTTCGCGCGCACGGATCGGGTAGATCGACTGCGCATCATAGATGTAACGGATGTACCCTGGCCGCGCGACGTCCTCACCGCGATTGCGCAGTCGGTCGTTCCATGCTGCCTGCGTGAGGCCCAACGGCCGCGTCGGTGTCTGCGGTTGAGGCTGCGCGGTCGGGCCGCCCATGGTGACGCCCGGAATCGCCTCCTGCGCTGCCGCTCCACTTGTGGCGATCGCCGCGATGCCGATCAGCAGATGGATTTTGACGTGCTTCATCTTGCCTGATCCTACCTGCGTGCGACGACGGAGTATTCGAGCACGGTGAAGCCCAGCGGGTTGAGCAGCCGCTTGTCGTAGGTCACCGTCTGCGGTTGATAATCGAAGCGGAGCGTTGCGGTCCAGGACTGGACCGACTGGGTGTTGATCCCGGCTGCGCCCGGGATGGCGCCCGTGCCTCCGACGCCAGCAACTGGTGCACCGGTGGGCGTTGTTGCGCCGGTGGTGATGGTCTGATCGAGTGCGAGCGTGCCGCCGCTGGTGGGAAGCGTGTCGATCGTCTTA
>ERZ501016.267-NODE-267-length-17998-cov-16.637965_pt1 | contig 17998 bp, 14 predicted proteins | sample MGYA00248889_ERZ501016 | MGnify/ENA primary metagenome ERZ501016 (study PRJEB25958, sample SAMN03398594) | human skin metagenome | study: EMG produced TPA metagenomics assembly of the Human Skin Microbiome Metagenome (human skin metagenome) data set. | reverse complement strand
TCGGCGCCGGTGAGACCACCCTGGCGCGCACCGGGAACCTCGCGCAGGTCGGCGACCGGCCCGGCGGACGTGGGGTGGCCTGCGCCGAGCTCCATGCGGCGCTCGAGCCGGTCGATGCGGGCGGCATACCCCTGCTCGCCGGCGGCCCCGGGCAGCAGCAGCCGGGCGCAGATGAGCTCGAGCTGCAGGCGGGGGGAGGTGGCCCCCGTCATCTCGGTGAGGCCGGTGTTGACGACGTCGGCCGCGCGGGACAGGGCGCCGGCCCCGAAGCCGGCCGCCTGAGAGCGCATCCGCTCGAGCTGGTCCTCGGGCACCCCTCGCAGGACCGCCGCGGCGCCCTCGTCGGTGGCGAGGACGATGATCAGGTCGCGCAGCCGTTCGAGCAGGTCCTCCAGGAAGCGGCGCGGGTCCTGGCCCGACTCGATGACCTTGTCGATCTGGCGAAACACCGCGGCACCGTCGGCGGCGGCCAGCGCGTCCACCGTCGCGTCGAGCAGCTCCACCTCGGTGAAGCCGAGCAGCGCCGCCGCCCGCTCGTAGGTCAGCCCCTCCTCGCCGGCCCCCGCCATGAGCTGGTCGAGCACGGACAGCGAGTCACGCACCGAGCCACCACCCGCGCGCACGACGAAGGACAGCACCCCCTGCGCCACCTGCACGCCCTCGGCGTCGCACAGCTCCTGCAGGTACTCCGTCAGCCGGGCGGGCGGCACGAGCCGGAAGGGGTAGTGGTGGGTCCGCGATCGGATCGTGCCGATCACCTTGTCCGGCTCGGTGGTCGCGAAGACGAACTTCACGTGCTCGGGCGGCTCCTCGACGATCTTGAGCAACGCGTTGAAGCCCTGCGGCGTCACCATGTGCGCCTCGTCGATGATGTAGACCTTGTAGCGCGACCGGGCCGGGCCGTAGGACGCCTTCTCCCGCAGGTCACGGGCGTCGTCGACACCACCGTGGCTCGCCGCGTCGATCTCGATCACGTCCACCGACCCCGCGCCACCGCGCGCCAGGGCCACGCACGACTCGCACGTGCCGCAGGGGGTGTCGGTCGGACCCTGCTCGCAGTTGAGGCAACGGGCGAGGATGCGGGCGGAGGTCGTCTTGCCGCAGCCTCGCGGACCGCTGAACAGGTAGGCATGGCTGGCCCTCCCCGATCGCAGGGCCTGCATCAGGGGCTCGGTCACGTGCTCCTGCCCGATGACGTCGGCGAACGTCTCGGGGCGGTAGCGGCGGTAGAGGGCTGTGCTCACGGCCACGACCCTAGTCGTCGCCTCTGACAAGGGGTATGCCGTCACGCCGGCCTGGGGCGGCCGGACCGGCATACGCGCTGGTCCGCACCCGGGGGGACGGCAGGCGGGGGGACGGCAGGCGGGGAGAGCAGGCGAAGACCCCCCGCGCACCTGGAAGAGCTCTCTTGCCCTTGCTGCATTCCTGCCCTGGGGGAGTTGGGAGAGGTACCACCACGCGGGGGGCCGACCCTCATGCTAGTCCAGCCCCCGCCCGCTCAACCAATCCCGGACCAGTCCCGGCTCGCGAGCGCTGCTCCCCCGGACACGGGATGGGGTCTGTCGGCACCCCGACGTAGCGTGGTGGGCATGACGGACGACGGCAGGTCCAGCAACGCGATGCGACGAGCGCTGGCGCGGGCGCGGGACGGCAAGGCGCTGGACCCGGCCGAGGCGGAGGTGCTGCTCGGGGCTCGCGGCGCCGACCTGGAGTCGCTGTGCGTAGCGGCGAGCCGGGTGCGCGACGCCGCCATGGTCCAGGCCGGGCGCCCCGGCGTCGTCACGTACTCCCGCAAGGTCTTCGTGCCCCTGAGCAGGCTGTGCCGGGACCGGTGCCACTACTGCACCTTCGCGACGACGCCGGGCCGGGTGCAGGCGCCCTTCCTCTCCCTCGACGAGGTGGTCGAGATCGCCCGTCAAGGCGCGGCGCAGGGCTGCAAGGAGGCGCTCTTCACCCTCGGCGACCGCCCCGAGGACCGCTGGCCGGCCGCACGAGAGTGGTTGGACAGCAAGGGGTATGACGACACCCTGGCCTATGTCCGGGCCGCTGCGATCCGGGTGCTGGAGGACACCGGGCTGCTCCCCCACCTCAACCCCGGCGTCATGAGCTGGTCCGACCTGCAGCGCCTCAAGCCGGTCGCCCCGTCGATGGGGATGATGCTGGAGTCCACCTCGACGGCGCTGACCGAGCCGGGCGGACCGCACTTCGGCTCGCCCGACAAGGACCCGGCCGTGCGCCTGCGCGTGCTGGAGGACGCGGGACGGGTCGGGGTGCCCTTCACCACCGGGATCCTCGTCGGCATCGGCGAGACGCCGGCCGACCGCGTCGCGTCGATCCTCGCGATCCGCCGCCTCGCCCGGGAGTACCACCACGTGCAGGAGGTGATCGTCCAGAACTTCCGCGCCAAGGACGACACCGCCATGCGCGGGGCCCAGGACGTGGGGCTCGAGGAGTACCTCGCCACGATCGCCGTCACCCGCATCCTGCTCGGACCGGGCACGAGCGTGCAGGCCCCGCCCAACCTCAGCGACCTCGACGACGGCGCCCGCCTGCTGGCCGCGGGCGTGGACGACTGGGGCGGGGTCTCCCCCGTCACGCCGGACCACGTCAACCCCGAGCGCCCCTGGCCCGAGATCGCGCTGCTGCGCGACACCACCGCCACCGCCGGGCTCGAGCTGCGCGAGCGCCTCACCGCCCATCCCCGCTTCGTGCAGGGGGCGCTGACCCGGGACGAGGCGTGGATCGACCCGCGCCTGCACGACCACGTCGCCGCGCTGGCCGACCCCGGCACGGGCCTGGCGCGCGAGGACGCGCGGCCCGAGGGCCGGGCATGGCAGGAGCCGGACGGCGGGTTCGACACCAGCGGGCTGGCGCGGAGCCGCGGCCGGGTCGACCTGCACGCGTCCATCGACACGACGGGCCGCAGCGAGGACCGTCGCGGCGACTTCGACGAGGTGTACGGCGACTGGGCGGCCGTGGCCGAGCGGGCGACGACGAGCGCCGCTGCCGCGCAGGGTGGCGCGCCGGGCGACGCGGAGGGTGGTGCCGCGGGCGCGGCATACGGCCTGCACGTCCGCACCCCCTCCGACGCGAGGCAGGCGCTGGCGCGCGCCGAGGCGGACCCCGCGGGGCTGTCCGACGAGGACTACCTGGCGCTGCTGACCAGCGCCGGTGACGACCTCGAGGCCGTCACCCGGCTGGCCGACGACCTGCGGCGGGAGACCGTCGGGGACGAGGTCACCTACGTCGTCAACCGCAACATCAACTTCACCAACGTCTGCTACGTCGGGTGCCGGTTCTGCGCGTTCGCCCAGCGCAAGACCGACGCCGACGCCTTCACCCTGTCCCTGGACGAGATCGCCTCCCGCGCCACGGAGGCCGTGGCGCTGGGCGCCACGGAGGTGTGCCTGCAGGGCGGCATCAGCCCCGACCTGCGACCCGGGGACTACGCGCGGATCGTGCGGGCCATCAAGGACGTGCAGCCGCAGCTGCACGTGCACGCCTTCTCCCCCATGGAGATCGCGACGGCGTCCGCCAAGGCCGGCGTCTCACCCCGGGCCTGGCTGGAGGAGGTCCGCGAGGCCGGGCTGGACTCAATCCCCGGCACCGCCGCCGAGATCCTCGACGACGACGTGCGGTGGGTCCTCACCAAGGGCAAGCTGCCCAGCGCTCAGTGGATCGAGATCGTCGAGACCGCCCACGCCCTCGGCATCCCCAGCTCGTCGACGATGATGTACGGCCACGTCGATCACCCCCGGCACTGGGTCGGCCACCTTCGCACGCTCGCCGGGATCCAGGACCGCACCGGTGGGTTCACGGAGTTCGTGCCGCTGCCGTTCGTGCACACCAACGCGCCGGTCTACCTCGCGGGGGTCGCGCGACCCGGGCCGACGGTGCGGGACAACCGCGCCGTGCACGCCGTCGCCCGCCTCCTGCTGCACGGTCGCATCCGCCACGTCCAGACCTCCTGGGTCAAGCTCGGCGTCGACGGGACCCGGCTCATGCTCCGCGGCGGCGCGGATGACCTCGGCGGCACCCTGATGGAGGAGACCATCAGCCGGATGGCGGGGTCCGAGCACGGGTCGGCCAAGACGGTCGCCGAGCTGCGGGAGATCGTCGATGGGATCGGGCGACCGCTGCGGCAGCGCTCCACCACCTACGCCGAGCTCGAGCCCACGGCCTGAGGCGAGCCCGGGAGCCCTCCCAGCACGCGACGAGGCCCCGCACCGACGAACGGTGCGGGGCCTGTCGACTGGCGGAGGATGGGGGATTTGAACCCCCGAGGGTTTTATCCCAACACGATTTCCAATCGTGCGCACTAGGCCACTATGCGAATCCTCCGCCGAGCAATGTACCGGATGGGGCGGTCCCGCTCACAATCGAGCGTCACCGCCTCGTCGCCGGGCGTTCACCGGCTCAGTTGCTGCAGGTCTGCGTCCCGGCCGGCACCGCGATCCCGTCGAAGGCCGCCGCGATCGACGAGCACTGCGCCGAGCCCTTGCCATGGATGGCCTTGGCCTGGCGGATCGCGCCCTCACGGGCGTCGGCGTAGCCGGAGCGGGAGGTCAGCTCGTTGGTGAGGGTGGAGTACCACACCTTGGCGGCGGCGTCCCGACCGGCGCCCGCCACGGGCTTGTTGTTGCAGGTGCGGCTGTTGTAGCTCACGCCATTGACGGTCTTGGCGCCCGAGACGAGGTGGCCGGCACGAGGGCGGCGGCGAGCGCCAGGGCGAGGGGTGCGGTCAGGACGGCGGCGGTGCGCGCACGTGACATGGATCCTCCAGGGGTTCGTCGACGGATCTCCGCGGGGGCGGGGTGGGGGCCGTCGACCCGTCGAGCAACGGGTGCCGGGAATCTACGTGCTGCGACGAATTCTGTGAGGACCCTGACGACCATGGATCCACGTGCAGCAGAGATCCCCTGGTCAGGGGCCTACCCGGCGGTATGTCGAACGCTCGCCCCCACGGAACGTCACGGTATGGCGGCGACCGAGCCGCCATACGGCCGCAGTTGGCGACCGGGGATGGGCGGGATGGGCCGGGGCCGACCCGAACCAAGCCCGGCTGATGTGCCCGCCCCCGGTAGGAACATCCGCCTGGCGAACCAAGCCCGGCTGATGTGCCCGCCCCCGGTAGGAACATCCGCTTGGCGAACCAAGCCCGGCGGATGTGAACTACCGGGGGTAGGTCAGCGGCGGCGGCGGGCCGTCCCGAACAGCGAGCGCGTGATCTCGCGCCCGATCTGCGTCCCGGCCGAGCGCAGCATCGACTTGAACGCCGAGGACTGCACGACCTGCTCGACCAGGCCGGGCTCGTCCTTCTCGGGCTTCGCGCCCTTGTCGGGGGCAGGGGCGGGGGCGGGCGTCTGAGGGGCGCGCTCCGGGGTCGCCGCCTGCTGGGCAGCCGTCAGCTTCTCGTACGCCGACTCGCGGTCCTCGGCCGTGGCGTAGCGCGCCGTCAGCGGCGACGCCGCCACCAGGCGGTCCAGCTCGGCGTCCGGGGTCGGCGCCATCAGCGACTGCGGGGCCCGCATCCGGGTCCAGGCCACAGGCGTGGGCGCGCCGCTCTCGGACAGGACGGTGACGACCGCCTCGCCGGTGCCGAGCTGGGTCAGCAGCGACTGCAGGTCGTAGCCCGAGCGCGGGTAGGTCGAGACCGCCGCCTTGAGCGCCTTGGCGTCATCTGGGGTGAAGGCCCGCAGCGCGTGCTGCACGCGGTTGCCGAGCTGCCCCAGCACGCCGGCGGGGACGTCCTTGGGGGACTGCGTCACGAAGAACACGCCGACGCCCTTGGAGCGGATGAGGCGCACGGTCTGCTCGATCGCGTCGAGGAAGGCGTCCGACGCGTCGTCGAAGAGCAGGTGCGCCTCGTCGAAGAAGAACACCAGCTTGGGCCGGTCGACGTCACCGACCTCGGGCAGGTCGTGGAACAGGTCGGCGAGCAGCCACATGAGGAAGGTCGAGAACAGCGCGGGGCGGTCCTGCACGGCCGGGAGCTCGAGGCAGGACACGACGCCGCGACCGTCGGACCCGACCTGCAGCAGGTCGGCCGTGTCGAACTCCGGCATCCCGAAGAAGGCGGCGGCGCCCTGGTTGTCGAAGGTCACGAGCTCGCGCAGGATGACGCCGGCGGTGGCCTTGGACAGGCCGCCGATGCTCTTGAGCTCAGCCTTGCCCTCGTCGCTCGTGAGGTGGGTGATCACCTCCCGGAGGTCCTTGAGGTCGTCGAGCAGGAGACCCTTGGTGTCGGCGTAGTGAAAGATCAGCCCGAGGCTGGACTCCTGGGTGTCGTTGAGCCCCAGCACCTTCGACAGCAGGGTGGGGCCGAAGCTCGTGATCGTCGAGCGGATCGGGGCACCCTTGCCGAGGCCCCCGAGGGTGAGCAGCTGGGTCGGGAAGCCGCTCGCCTCCCAGGTCTGGCCCACGTCTGCGGCCCGTGCCGCGAGCCGCTCGTTGCTGGTGCCGGGCGACGCGAGGCCGGACAGGTCGCCCTTGATGTCGGCGAGAAAGACGGGGACGCCGCTCGCGGACAGCTGCTCGGCCATGAGCTGCAGCGTCTTGGTCTTGCCGGTGCCGGTGGCGCCCGCGACGAGGCCGTGGCGGTTCATCACCGCCAGCGGCAGCCGCACCGGCACGTCGGGGTGAGCGGTGCCGTCGACGACGGCGGCGCCGAGGTCGAGAGCCGGCCCGTCGAAGGCGTAGCCGCTGCGGATCTGGTCGAGCTGGGAGGTCGTGTCGGTCACGCGACCGACCATAGCGGTGGCCGGGGGCGGTCGCCCGGACGTTGCGCGCCGGGACGGTACGCAACGATCCCCCGACGGTCGGAGGGTCCGACTAGGCTACGCAGCGTGATCTTCAAGGCCATCGGGGAGGACCGTCCCTACCCGGCGCACGGCAGGGTGACGACGCGGGACTGGGCGAGCATCGCCCCCAGCCTCGTGCGCCTCGACCAGCTGGTGACCACGAGGGCGACCCTCGACCTGCATCAGCTGCTGGCCGAGGACTCCACCTTCTACGGCGACCTGTTCGCGCACGTGGTGGCCTGGCAGGGCACCCTCTACCTCGAGGACGGCCTGCACCGGGCGCTGCGCGCGGCCCTGCACCAACGTCCCCACCTGCACGCCCGGGTGCTCAACCTCGACGCGCCGGGGACCCCGGTCGGCGAGCCCCTGCGCGAGCTCTGAGCCCCCGCGGCTCGCCAGCACCAGGCCGTATGCCGCAGCCCCGGCGGGCACCGGGCCCCGGCATACCGGCGCGGTTGCGGCCGGGAGGTCAGCGCACGGACACGGCGCCGGTCACGATCGCCGCGAGCGTGCTGGAGCGGGGCGTCCGGATGCGGTAGGTCCCGGCGGGGAGCCGGGTGAAGGCCGCCGCCCCAGCCACCGACGTGGTGGCGGACCGCACCTGCGTCCAGGTCCTGCGGTAGGCGTCGTAGCGATCCAGCAGGACGGTGGCCTGGCGCGGTGCCACCGACACGGCGAGGGAGCGGGGCCCGGTCCGGGTGGTGACCGCAGACCGCGTCTGGTAGCTGACGTGGGTCGTGGACGCGGTGGCTGCCGAGGTGCCGAGGTAGGTCACCGAGACGCCCGTGATGCTGCGGGCGGTGAAGGTCGTCGCCACCCGGCCCGCGGCGTCGCTGCGCCGGTCGGAGCAGGTGGTGCGGCCGAGGTGGGCCGGGGCGTAGCAGACCCGGACGGGCGCGCCGGCAAGCACGCCGCCGGTCGCGGTGCGGGCGGTGACGACGCCGGTCGCGGGCGTCCCGGCGGTCGGGGTCCAGGAGCTCACCCCGGACCAGGTGAGCACCGCGGGACAGACCCTGAGGGTGCACAGCGCCCGGTTGGCGTCCACCAGCCCGGCCCCATAGGTGTCGTCCCGGCCCCGGACGCCGAGGTCCGTGGCCGTGCTGGCCAGCAGCGACTGGACCTGCGCCACCGTGAGCGAGGGGCGGGCCGCCCGCAGCCCTGCGACGGTCGCGGCGACGAGGGGCGTCGCCATGGAGGTGCCGCTCATCCGGGCGTAGCCCGACCGGATGAGACGCGTCGGGTAGGTCGACACGATCCCGTCGCCGGGGGCGGCCACGTCGATGTAGCGACCGGTGTTGGAGTAGGCGGCCGCCCGGCTGCTGCTCGTGGTGGCGGCGACCCCGATCACGTTGGCGTAGGCGGCGGGGTAGGACGCCCGGTTGCCGGCGAGCCGCTCGTTGCCGCCGGCCGCGACGACGACGACGCCCTTGGCCACGGCATACTGCACCGCCTTGTCCAGGGTCACGTCGGGCTGGTCGCTGCCGAGGGAGAGGTTGATGACCGTGGCGCCGTGGTTGGCCGCGTGGATGACGCCACGCGCGATGTCGGAGGTCCAGCCCTCCCCGTGCCCGTCGAGCACCCGCACGGGCATGATCCGCGTGCCCGGCGCCATGCCGGCGACGCCGACCCGGTTGTCGGCCACCGCGGCGATGATCCCCGCGACGTGGGTGCCGTGGCCGTTTGGGTCGGTGGCCCCGGTGCCGCCGGTCCCCCCGGCGGAGGGCTCGAGGAACTGCGCGCCGGGCACGAGGACGCCGCGCAGGTCGGGGTGGCCCCCGTCGACGCCGGTGTCCACGACCGCGACCGTGACGCCCGCCGTGCTCACCCGTCCGTGGAAGGTCTCGCCCCCGAGCCGGCTGAGGGACCACTGCTGGGGTCGGATGGGGTCGTTGTAGCCCGTCGCCTGGGCGCGGGTGTCGACCGAGACGGCCACGGCGCCAGGGGCGTCCTGGGCGCGATCGACCGTCGCCACGGCCTGGGCCGCGGGGACCGTCGCGGTGCTGACGACCGGCTGGCCGCCGACGACACGCGTGGTCACCACCCGCAGGCGGGAGGCCCCGGACGCCAGCGCGGGGGCCACCACCGCCGCGGGCGCGCGCAGCACCGAGGCGTTGCGGGTCGACCATCCCGGGCGGGAGCCGTCGGACGCGGGCGCCGACCACGCAGAGACCGGCGCGGGGAGGGCGGTCTGGGCGGAGACGGCGGAGGCGGCGGGGGCGGGAGCGGTCTGGGCGTGGGCGGTGGAGGGTGCGCCCACCCCGGCGAGCAGGGCGGCGAGGGCGGTGAGGGCGACGCCGACGCGAGCACGGGTCTGCATGGGGTGTCCTTCTGGGGATCGGGAGCCCTGGATCAGCCCCGCGAGATCACTGAACGTTAGTTCACCTCACTCTGCGTATGCGAGATGGTCCAGAGCAAGACACCCGGATGGCGACACCCCGCTCACCCGTCCAGGCCAACCGCTCACGCGTCGGCGGCGCTCCAGGGGAACTGCGGGTCCCGCCGCTCGCTGAACGCCAGGACCCCCTCCGCCAGCTCCCCGGAGGTGATCGCCTCGCGGTAGCGCGCCCGCGCCGCCGGCTCGGGGTCCTCCCCGTCGAGCAGCAGCCGCACCGTCTCCTTGACGGCCGCGATGGTCAGCTGCGAGCGGCTGCACAGCTCGTCGGTCAGCCCCGCGACGGCGTCGTCCAGCCCACCCGGCCCGGTCAGCACGTCGACCAGACCGAGCCGGTGGGCCTCGACCGCGTCGACCAGGCCGGCGGTCAGCAGCAGCCGCCGGGTGGTCGCCGGCCCGAACAGGTCCAGGAGGGTCCGTATGCCGAGGGGCGCGTAGGCCACACCGAGCCGGGCGGGCGTCACGCCGAACCTGGCACCCTCCTCGGCCACCCTCAGGTCGCACGACGCGGCGATCTCCAGCCCACCCCCGATGCAGCTGCCACGCACCGCGGCGACCGTCGGCCTGGGGAAGCCGAGCAGGGCACGCTGGGCCGCGAGGTCCGCCTCGCGCACCGGCGCCATCGGGTCGGCCGGGTCGTGACCCGTCAGCAGGTCACCGATGTCGGCCCCCGCGCAGAAGTGCTCCCCGGCGCCGACGACCACCACGACGCGCACCGCCCGGTCCCGGGCCAGCGCTCCCAGCACCTGCGGAAGGCCCTGCCACATGGCCAGACTCATCGCGTTGCGCTTGGCGGGACGGTCCAGGACGAGGCGGGCGACCCCGCCGTCGACATACGTGCTCAGACCCTCGACGCTCGTCATGGCACCACCCCACCACAGGATCGTGCCCCGGGCGCACCCCCACGGCGGGTCACCTATCCTGGAGCGATGCCGTCACGCAGGTCCTTCCTCCGCCTGACGGCCTTCGGGATCCTGGTGATCGTCCTCGTCACCGTCCTGGCTCCCCTGCTCCGCCCCCGCACCGAGCCCGTGGGCCAGCCGGGCCCGCTGGTAGTCGTGTCCCTGCCCACCCTGCGCTGGGCCGACGTCGACGAGCGCCGCACCCCCACGCTCGACCGCCTGGCCGAGGGGGCGGCCATCGGCAACATCGCCACCCACGCCGTCGCCGGGCACAGCTGCTCCGGCTCGGTCTGGGCCACGCTGTCGTCCGGCTTCCGCGTCTCGCTGGACGACGCCACGCCCGAGGCCCCCGCGAGCGGACCCGTCGTGCCCTGCCCGCCCATCCCCCGACCGGTGCCGACGGGTGGCCTCGCCGAGCTGGGCGGACCCGCGCGGTTCCCCGACCACGCCCGCTGGCGGGCCGAGATGCTGGCCCAGCCCGTGCCCGCCGAGCTCGGCCTGCTCGGCAGGCAGCTGCACGAGCACGGCCAGTGCATCGCCGCGGCCGGGGCGGGAGCGGCCATCGGGGCGGTGCGCGAGGACGGCACCGTGGCGGCCTACCAGTCCGACCCCCGCCGGGCGGACCTGCGGCGTTGCCCCATCACCTTCGTCTCCTTCGACGGCGTCGATGACGACGGGCTGGCGCAGGTCGTCGACCGGCTCCCGCGCGACGCGACCCTCGTCGTCACCGGGCACGCCGACGACCAGGCGCCCGAGTCGCTGCGCGCGGTCCTGGTGCGCGGCCCCGGCATCCCGGAGGGCCGGCTCACCTCGGCCTCCTCGCGCCAGCCCGGCCTCCTGCGCACAACCGACCTCACGGCTCTCGTGACCTCGCGGGTCTCGGCGCTGCCGAGCACGAGCTACGAGGGGCGCATCCCCGTCGTCCTCCCCGGGAGCTCCGGCGCGGACGTGCGGGAGCAGCTCGCCGGCACCGCGCGCGCCCTGGACGTGCAGCACCACCTCGTCCGCCCGTTCTTCACGACCTATGTCCTGGTCTCGCTCGCCGTGATCGTCGTCATCCTCTGCGTGCTGCAGCGCGACCGTCGACGGGGCCAGACGATCCGGCGCTCCGCCGCCGGTCGAGCCCTGCGCGTCACCTCCGCAGCCGTGGCCGCCGTGCCGGTGTCGACCTTCCTCGTCGGGCTGGTCCCCTGGTGGCAGTGGGCACGCCCGACCCTCGGCCTCACGCTCAGCGTCCTGGCGTGGACGGCGGTGCTCGCCACCGTGGCGCTGTGTGGGCCGTGGCGCGGGCACCGCGCCGGCCCGGCCGGCTTCCTGGCCGCCACGACCGCCGTCGTCCTCGCCGTCGACCTGGTCCTCGGCGGCCACCTGCAGCTCATGACCATGATGGGCCTGCAGCCCGTGTACGGCGGACGGCTGCACGGCCTCGGCAACGTGGGCTTCGCCCTCACCGCGAGCGGCGCGCTGCTCGCCGCCTCGCTGCTCACCGGCCGCCTTGCTCGCCGCGATCCCAGTCGCGCGGCCAGGGTGATCGCCGCGATCGGGATCGTCACGGTCGCCGTCGACGGGCACTACGCCCTGGGGGACGAGGCCGGTGGCTCCCTGGCGCTGGTCTGGGGCTTCGGCTACCTCGCGCTCAAGGCCTCGGGACGGCGCACCACCTGGCGCGGCGTGACCCTGATCGCGCTGCTCAGCGCGGTCACCGCGCTCGTCATGGCGACCCTCGACATGCTGCGGCCGCGCTACGAGCGCAGCCACATCGGCGACTTCCTCGCCACCTTGATCGAGACCGGCGACCTCAGCACGGTCGTCCGCAGCACCGTGGTCAACAACTGGGCCATGCTGACCTCCCAGTGGCTCAACCTCGGGGTGCCCGTCCTGCTGCTCCTCGCCGCGTGGGCCGCGCGCCGTCCTCTCTCCTCGCTCGGGCGGCCACTGACCCTCCTCGAGCGCCAGATCCCCCTGCTGCGCATCGGCTTCACCGCGATCGTGCTCTGCTGGATCGTCGGCTTCCTCACCAACGACTCGGGCACCTCGATCCCCCCGGCGGGCACCATCTTGATCGTCCCGCTGGTGGTGCTCATGACCGCCTGCGCCCCCCAGCCCCCACCCGAGCACCCGCCGACCACCGCCTGAGCCGACTCCCCGCGCCCCCGCGCACCCTCCCGCCCGCGCCAGGACTTCTGCCAGGCGGAAGGGGTCTGGCCCCCGCGACGTGGCCACTGTCACTGTTGGGCTCCCTGCCAGGTTTCCTGGTAACGAGACGGAGGTCCCCACGCGTCAGAGTCCGCTCGAGCGCACGACGAGGCCCCCGACCAGCTGGTCGGGGGCCTCGTGGAGTCCTGGTGAGGATCTGTGGCGGTGGCGGTGGGATTTGAACCCACGGAGGGCGTTAACCCTCATACGCTTTCGAGGCGTACTCCTTCGGCCGCTCGGACACGCCACCGCCGGAGACTTTACACGGAGCGGCGCCGCGCGAAGAAATCGGTCAGAACGCGCGAACACTCCTGCTCCCGCACGCCGCCCACCACCTCGACCTGGTGCAGGACGCGCGGGTCGCGCAGCATGTCCCACACCGACCCGACGGCCCCCGCCTTGGCGTCCCAGGCCCCCATCACGACCCGCGAGACCCGGCTCGCCGCGATCGCGCCGGCGCACATGACGCACGGCTCCAGGGTCACCACGAGGGTGCAGCCGTCGAGCCGCCACGAGCCCCGCGTCTCGGCGGCGTCGCGCAACGCCTCCACCTCGGCGTGGGCGGTGGGGTCGTGCCGCAGCTCGCGCTCGTTGCGGCCCCGCCCGACCAGGGCGCCGCTCTCGTCATACAGGCAGGCCCCGACCGGCACGTCCTCCCCGCAGCCGACCGCCAGCGCCAGCGCCTCGCCCATCCACCCGGCCCACCGCGGGTCGACGGGGAAGCCGTCGTCGGGCTCGGGCCGGGACGCCGGTGGGACGCTGAGATCGGTCACGGGATAAGTTTCCCCCATGCAGGTTCACGTGGCCGACCACCCGCTCATCAACCACAAGCTCACCTACCTGCGCGACAAGCGCACGGACAGCCCGACCTTCCGCCGGCTGGCCGAGGAGCTCGTGACGCTGCTGGCGTACGAAGCGACGCGGGAGGTCCGCACCGAGGCCTTCGACATCGAGACCCCCGTGGGCCCGACCACGGGCATCAAGCTCGCCAACCCCAAGCCCGTCATCGTCCCCATCCTGCGCGCCGGCCTCGGCATGCTCGAGGGCATGGTGCGGCTGCTGCCGAGCGCCGAGGTCGGCTTCCTCGGCATGGTGCGCGACGAGGAGACGCTCGAGGTCAGCGCCTACGCCAACCGCCTGCCCGACTCGCTGCACGGCCGCCAGGTCTACGTCATCGACCCGATGCTCGCGACCGGTCACACGCTGGTCATGGCCTTTCAGTTCCTGCGCGACCTGGGCGCCGACGACATCACCGCCGTCTGCCTGATCGCCGCGCCGGAGGGCATCGAGACGGTTCGCGAGGCGGTCAAGGACATCGGCATCCCGGTCACCCTCGTGGTCGGCGCCATCGACGACCACCTCAACGACCAGGGCTACATCGTGCCCGGCCTCGGCGACGCCGGCGACCGGCTCTACGGCGTCGTCTGACCGGGCCGTATGCCGCCGGCCCGGCCTAGGCCGGCGGCGCGGCCGCCCGGGCCGTGGACGCGATCGCGCCGTGATCGCGCCGTGGCCGCCCGTTATCCAACCTCAACCCGAGTCGCGGCGAGCCACCATGCCCCGCAGGCACGCCCGCTGCTTCACTGGGCGCTGATCCGTGCCCCGCGCCACCCCCGAGCTAGGAGCCACGCACCGTGAACCCCAAGGTCAAGAAGTTCTTCCTGTGGCTGCTGATCGCGTTCCTCATCTACGCGATCATCGTCTCCCCCGACCGCGCCGCCGACATCGTCCTCACGGTCTGGGAGATCCTGGTGCAGGCGGTCCAGGCCCTCGGCCGGTTCTTCGACGCGCTGCTCAACAGGTGACCCGAGGGCCCCGCGATGGACGCCTCGCAGGAGCCGCACCTGCCGCCGTCGGTGCGCAGGCGATATGTCCTCGACGGTGAGCAGCTGGTCGTGGCCATCCACCAGCACCCTGTCGTGGTGGCCGAGCCCGTCCTGACCGCTGTCGCGATCCTGGTGCTCGTGATCGTGGTCGACACCCACGTGTCGGCTGGCCTCGGGGGCGTCGTCAACGTCCTGTGGTGGGTGTGGTTCGCCGCCGTCGTCCGGGCCGTGTGGATGGTCTTCGAGTGGCGCCAGCAGTGGGTGGTGGCGACCAACAAGCGCCTGATGCTGACCTACGGCTTCATCGTGCGGAAGGTCGCGATGATGCCGCTCAGCAAGGTCACCGACATGAGCTACCACCGCTCCATCGCGGGTCGGATCTTCGGCTGGGGGACCTTCGTCATGGAGTCGGCGGGCCAGCAGCAGGCGCTGTCGGAGATCCGCTTCGTGCCCAACCCCGACCACAACTACCGCGCGCTGTGCGCCGAGATCTTTGCCGTCGAGGACCGCGAGCGCGTGACCGCGGTCGACGAGGACGTCGACGAGGCCCACGCCTGGCCCGACGAGCGCGACGAGGACGACCTCTATCGCGACGTCGTGCAGGTCGAGCCCGGGCCGATGCGGATGCAGCGCGTGGCACCTGCGACCCGCCGCGACCGCGACCGCTGGGACGAGGACTGGCAGCAGGACCACGATGCGGAGCGCGCCCGCGCCCGCGCGGCGGGGCGGGACGCCGGGCGTGGGGCCGGCGGTCGCGACGAGCGGGGTCGGGATGGACGTGGCTGGGCCGGCCGCGGCGCGCCCGGCCGTGGCCCGCGCGACGGCCATGACACCGCCGACCTGCCGGTGGTGGACGCCCGCGTCTCACAGGACGCCGAGGCGCGCGAGCTCCTCAGCAGCTGGGAGCGCTTCGCGGAGCGCTACGACAACCAGCCGGAGCGCGGCCCCGACAGCGGCACCAGCATCTATCGCAGCGGCGGCGACCCCCTCTCCTGACCCACACCCCCTCGTCCTGCCCTCATCGGTGCAGGTCCGGTGTCAGATCTGACCAGCAACCTGCACCGGTCCCGCAGGAGGACACTCGGGGCACCGCCCAAGCGCACCCTGGCCGCCGCGAGCACGATGCACGGCCATCACGCGTCGAGCGGTCGCGCACGCCTGGTCGAACACCATCGGATAGGTGATCCGGATCGTTGTCCACCCCTCGACGAGGTGGGCGGCGTCCAGCTCGGCATCCCTCAGGCGCTGGGCCCCTGGGTGGAAGGCCGTGCCGTCGAGCTCGAGCAGCACTCGCGAGTCCGGATAGGCGCCGTCGCTGCGGTGCCCGGTCGCAGGCACGACGACCTGACGAACTGACGCGGGCAGACGGTGGGCTCGCTCCACCCGTCGCAGATATCCGACCTCGAGGTAGCTTGTCGACCCAGACGCCACGTCCGCCAGGAGCCCCTGCAGGAGCGCGCGTCGAGGGTGTCGGGTCCGCGCGGCGAGACGATCGGCGAGGCGGCAAGGATGCGTCAGGCGCCGTTGGCAGGCCGTGGCCACGAGACCGATCGCTCTGTCCCGGGGGGCTGTGGCCGCGAGGTCGAGCACCACGTCCTCGATCCTCAGCGTGGGCAGGTCACGCGGGAGTGGGGTCGCGTGCACCCCGGGTCGCACCCGCACGAACCGATAGCCGGGCTGTGGAGCCGGCCGACGCCGTCGAGGCAGGACGATGTCGATGACGGCGGGTGGGTCGTCCACCAACCCCAGCAGACAGGCCGCCGCCATGCCCCCGACCACCGCGCCACCACCGGCGAGCACCACGCCGGCCTGGGCCCGCTGGGCGAACGAGATGCTGTCCTCCGGCGCCTCGGGCCTGAGGTCCAGGCAGTAGACCCCCGGGAGGAGACGTCGCCAGGCTCGCGTCATGCGTGCCACGACCGTGGGGTCAGGCCCGCCGCCAGGAGCTCACGTCGGGAGACAACACCGGAACGGTCCGCAGCGCGCGCGAGGATCTCGGCGGGGACGTCGCATCTCGGGGGCATGGCAGCAGGATGCGGGTCCCTGACCAGGAGGCTGCACCGATCTCGCTGGGCGTGAGGTCAGAGGGCGCCCCGGATGTCGTCGACGCGCTCCCTGGCGTCGCCGAACAGCATGCGGGTGTTGTCCTTGAAGAACAGGGGGTTCTGGACGCCGGCATAGCCCGTCGACATCGATCGCTTGAACACGATCACGTCGTGCGCGTGCCACACCTCGAGCACCGGCATCCCGGCGATGGGGCTGGACGGGTCGTCGAGGGCGGCGGGGTTGACCGTGTCGTTGGCACCGATCACGAGCACGACATCGGTGGACGCCAGGTCGTCGTTGATCTCGTCCATCTCGAGGACGATGTCGTAGGGGACCTTGGCCTCGGCGAGCAGGACGTTCATGTGCCCGGGGAGGCGTCCGGCGACCGGGTGGATGCCGAAGCGCACCTGCACCCCGCGCTCGCGCAGCCGCGCGGCCAGGTCGGCGACGCCGTGCTGCGCCTGCGCGACCGCCATACCGTAGCCCGGGGTGATGACCACCGAGCGGGCCTCCGTCAGCAGCGCGGCCACCTCCTCGGCTGAGGTCTCGCGGTGCTCGCCGTAGTCGCGCGCCTCCCCCGCCACCGCGCCGTCCGAGCCGAAGCCGCCGGCGATGACGGACAGGAAGGACCGATTCATGGCCTTGCACATGATGTACGACAGGTAGGCGCCGGACGAGCCGACCAGCGCGCCGGTGATGATCAGCAGGTCATTGCTCAGCATGAATCCCGCTGCGGCGGCGGCCCATCCGCTGTAGCTGTTGAGCATCGACACGACCACGGGCATGTCGCCGCCGCCGATCGAGGCGACCAGGTGCCAGCCGAGCGCGAGCGCGATCACGGTCATCAGCACCAGGGGGATCCCGCTGCCCGTCGGCACGAACCACACCATCAGCCCGAGCGACACCACCAGCGCCGCGAGGTTGACGACGTTGCGGTGAGGGAGCATCAGCGGCGCCGACCTCGTCCTGCCCGACAGCTTGAGGAAGGCCACGATCGAGCCGGTCAGCGTCACCGCGCCGATGAAGATGCCGAGGAAGACCTCGCCGTTGTGGATGCGTTCGAGCACGTCGAGGTGCCCGACGCCGCTCGAGGTCACCTCGATCCACGAGTTGAGGCCCACGAGCACCGCCGCCAGACCGACGAAGCTGTGGAGCAGCGCGATGAGCTCGGGCATGCCGGTCATCTCGACGCGCTGGGCGCGGTGCACGCCGATGGCGCCGCCGACGATCATGGCCACGAGCAGCAGGAGCAGGGCGTCGAGGCCGTTGAGGGTGACGACCAGGGCGATCGTGGCCAGCAGCGCCAGGGCCATCCCGACGATGCCGAAGGCGTTGCCCCGGCGGGCGGACTCGTGCTTGGACAGCCCGGCGAGGGCCAGGATGAACAGCAGGCCGGCGACGATCTGGGCGGCGTAGGACAGGGCGGCGGTCATCGGCGGTCAGCCCTTCCGGAACATCGCGAGCATGCGCTGGGTCACCGTGAAGCCGCCGAAGATGTTGATGCTGGCAACCAGGACGGCGGCGAACGCGAGGACGTCGACGGCGAGGTGCCCGCGCCCGAGCTGGGCGAGCGCGCCGACGATGATGATGCCGCTGATGGCGTTGGTCACCGACATCAGCGGGGTGTGCAGGGCGTGGTGGACGTTGCCGATCACGTAGTAGCCGACCACGCACGCCAGCATGAACACCATGAAGTGGCCGAGGAACGCGGACGGCGAGAACGCGGCCAGCAGCAGGAACGCGACCACCCCGAGCGAGAGCAGCAGACCCCGGCCGTATGCCGGCCGCCCGCCGCCGTGCGGGGTCGCCGGCTCGGCGCCGGTCACCCCAGGGCCG
>ERZ501016.266-NODE-266-length-18159-cov-14.658915_pt1 | contig 18159 bp, 14 predicted proteins | sample MGYA00248889_ERZ501016 | MGnify/ENA primary metagenome ERZ501016 (study PRJEB25958, sample SAMN03398594) | human skin metagenome | study: EMG produced TPA metagenomics assembly of the Human Skin Microbiome Metagenome (human skin metagenome) data set. | reverse complement strand
CCCTCTACCACCTAAGAACGCCGGGCACCCCGCCCACCGATAATCCGACAGTCCCGGGTGACGGGCCGCCCTGCGTGCGCCTCGGCAAACACCTGCGATTCGATCCCGCCTCGGTGCGAGCCTGGGCTGCCTCCAAGGTCGCGTGATGGCGCAGGTGGTCAAGAACGACCGTGACGGGTCGTGGCTGGCGCGGTGGCGTGACCCGACGGGCGCTCAGCGCAAGAAGTCCTTTCGGCGTCGCGTTGACGCCGAGCGGTTCCTGTCCGAGCTGCAGGCCGAGCTGAACCGCGGTGCCTACGTCGATCCGGCGGCCGGCAAACTCCGGTTCGAGCCCTACGCCGAGACGTGGATGGCCGGCCTCGGTCACCTCAAGCCGAGCACCGCGCTGCGGTATCGGGAGGTGGCACGCACGCACGTCGTCCCGAAGTGGGGGCGCTGGCCGCTGGCCAAGGTGGCTCGCTCGGACGTCGCCGCGTGGATCGGTGACCTGGTGGGCTCGGGCATGTCTCCGGGGCTCGTGCGGAAGGTCTACCTGGTGACGTCGATGATCTTTGAGGCGGCGGTGGCCGATCGGCGGATCGGGGTCAATCCGGCCAGGGGAGTGCGGCTGCCGCGCCAGCGCCGCAGTGAACCACGGTTCCTGACTCCACCGGAGTTGAGTCGTCTCGTCGCAGCCGGCGGCGACCACGGTCTTGAGCTGTTGGTGCTCGGTCTGACGGGGTTGCGGTTCGGTGAGTTCGCGGCCTTAAAGGTCAGGCGCGTGGATGCCGTGCGTAACCGGGTCCTCGTGGCCGAGAGCGTGTCGGTCGTCAGCTCGAAGCTCGTGTGGTCGACCCCGAAGACGCATCAGACGCGCAGCGTTCCGGTCCCGCCGGTGCTCATGGGGCACATCGCCGAGGTGTGCCGGGGGAGGGGTGGCGACGATCTCGTCTTCTCGGCTCCCCAGGGCGGGCCGTTGCGGCTCAACAACTGGCGCCGGCGGGTGTTCGAGCCGGCTTGCGTGGCGGCGGGGATCGAGGACTTCCGCGTGCATGATCTGCGGCACACGGCCGCGTCTCTGGCGATCGGCTCGGGGGCCAACGTCAAGGCCGTTCAGCGGATGCTTGGGCACGCTTCGGCTGCGATGACGCTGGACGTCTACGCCGGCCTTTTCCCTGATGACCTCGACGCCGTGGGACGTTCACTGGATGCGCATGTGCCACAAATGTGCCACAGCGGTCCGTTTTCGGTCATTGGGGCGGGTCCCGTGGATGGGGCAAACCCGTGCTGACCTGCGGTGATGTGTTGTGCCCCCGGCAGGATTCGAACCTGCGACACCCGCTTTAGGAGAGCGGTGCTCTATCCCCTGAGCTACGAGGGCGGGGGTGGCGGCAGCGCCGGCCACGGGCACCTATCTTGTCATGGCGGCGGGCGGGGCGCGGACAGCGTCCGGGGTGGTTCGTCATACGACGCCGCCCGAGGGGCATTGATCGAGCCAGCGGAGGTGGCCCCGGGGCGGACACGGAGGGTGAGATCGACAAGGGTGTGATGTGTCACGAGGGCGAACTTCGGCCCTGGTTACTCGCCAGTCTTGACCTTTGGCGGCTCATTGCTGATCATTCAACTAGCGGGGCGCATGATTCTCTCCCCCTGCATCATGCGCACCGCCACCATCTCCGGACCACACGCCGCCGCCTCGTTATCCTTGGCCGGTGACCTCAGCACCGCCCGCCGCCACCCCGCCCGCCGACGTGCCGGACCCGGTGGCCGCGGCCGTCGCCCGCTGGCGTCGCGAGCTCGTCGAGGCCGGCGGACCCAACTCCCTGCTGTGGCGCCCCGCGGACCAGCGCGGTCGGCTCGAGCTGACCCACGCTCACCCGGCCGGGCTGGCGATCTTTCTCTCGGGGCGCGACGCCAAGCTGTCCGACCTGCACCGCGAGCCACGGGCGCTGGCCGAGGCCGTCGTGGCGGCGCGCCGCCTGCGCGCGACCGCCGAGGACCTGTGGGAGCAGCGGGGACTCGCCACCTGCTTCCTGGCTGCCGGTATGGCGACCTGGCAGACCTCCGGCGGGGCCGGGCGAGTGCCCAGCGCTCCCGTCTTCCTGCGTCCGTGCGAGCTGCGCCCCCGCGACCTGGCCCAGACCGACTTCGACCTGGTGGTCAGCCGCACCGTCGAGCTCAACCCGGCGCTGGTCGAGCTGGTCCGGGCCGAGCTGGGGGTGGAGCTCGACGGCCGTGGGCTGGCCGAGTCCTCCTGGGGGCGCAACGGGTTCGACCCCGAACCGGCCTATCGCGAGCTGCTCCGTCGGTGCTCGGGACTACCCGGCTTCACCATCGAGCGGCGTCTCGGGGTCGCGCTCCTTCCCTACGCCAAGCTCGGGATGGTCGCCGACCTCGCCGGGACGACGGTGGCCGAGCACCCGGTGGTGCGGGCCCTCGCCGGTGACCCGGCCGCGCTGCGTCCGCCGACCGGCGAGCCCGCGGCCGGAGTGTCCCTGCCGCTGGTCCTGCCGGTCGACGAGCACCAGCGGGCGGCCCTGGACGCCATCGGCGCGGGGGACGACGTCGTGGTGCAGGGTGCACCCGGCACCGGGATGACCCAGGTCGTCGCCGCTGCCGTCGCCGGGCTGGCCGGTCAGGGCCGAAGCGTCCTGCTCGTCTCGCACGCCCGGTCCGCGATCACGGCCGTGCAGGAACGTCTCGCGCAGGCGGGGCTCGACCTCGTCGTCGAGGCGCACGACGGACCCGACCTGCGGCACGAGCACGAGCCGCTCACGGCCGCGACCCCGGCCGAGCCCGTGCAGGCGACGGCCGCGACGACCCGCGACCACCACGCCGTCACCGAGCGGCTGCAGGGGCACCTCGTCGCCCTCCACCAGGCCCGACACCCGTGGGGCGTCAGCGCGTTCCAGGCGCAGGGGGCCATGGTCGAGCTGAGCCAGGTCGATCCGCCGCCGCGATCTCGCGTCCGGCTCGCCAGCGACGACCTCGCCCACCTCACCCCGCAGCGGCTCGACGTCGCCACCCGTGAGCTGGTGCAGGTCGCCGAGGACGGCGCGTGGCTCACGCATCAGGGCGCCGACCCGTGGCGCGCGGCTCGCATCACCACCCCCGCCGAGGCGGACGCCGCCCTCGCCGCGTGCGAACGGCTCGACGGCGACCGCGGCCTGACCCGCCTGACCAGCCTGGTCGACGCCCTGTGCCGCGAAGTCGGTCTGCCGCGCGCGAGCTCGGTGCGGGGCCTGGGCCAGGACCTGGACCTCGTGTCGGGCGTGCGCGCGACCCTCGACGCGTTCGTCCCGGAGGTCTTCGACGCGCCGCTGCCGGAGATGCTGGCGGCCACGTCCACGGCATACCGCACGGAGCACGACACCGGCGTCGGCCCGTGGCGTCGTCAGGGCCTGCGGCGCGACGCCCGGCGGCTGGTGCGCCCCGGTCCCGGGCCGACCGACCTGCACGACGCGCTCGCGACGGCCCACGACCAGGTCACCCGGTGGCGCGAGCGGGCGGGCGCCGCGAGCCGTCCCACCGTCCCGCACGGGATCGACGAGGCCCGCGCCGCGCACCGCGCCGTGGTCGCCGACCTGGAGGCGCTCGAGCCGGTCCTCGCGACAACCGTCGACGGCGCCGGGTTGCTGGACCTGCCCGTCGAGACGGCTCTCGCCCGCGTGCGCGAGCTCCTGCGCGGACGGCGACGCCTCGCCGTGCTGCCGCTGGTGACCACGACGCTGGACGGGCTGCGGGCCCAGGGGCTGGGGCCGCTCGTCGAGGACCTGGCGGCCCGCCGCGTCCCCGCCGCGCAGGTGGCCTCTGAGGTGCGTCACGTGTGGTGGAGCTCCGTCCTCGACGAGGTGCGCCGCACGGACCCGCACTACGGAGCGCACGACGGCACCGCCCTCGACGCCGACGCCGCGGGGCTGCGCCGGCTCGACGCCCTGGCCCTGCGCGAACGCGCCGCCGCCGTCGCCACCGCGGTCGGGGACGCCCGCCCCTGCTGGGCGACCAGCCCGCACGAGGTCGCGTCCCTCCTGCCCGTCGGCGTCGCCGTGGACACCGTGATCGTGCTCGAGGCGTCCCAGCTGTCCGTGGCGCAGGCCGTGTCGGCCCTCAGTCGTGGTCGGCAGGTCGTTGTCTGCGGGGATCAGCACCAGCTGCCCCCCGGCGACGTGAGCGTGACCGTGCCCGATCCGGCCCGCCGCGACGACGACGTGCAGGCCGACCAGCGGGCGACCTCTGTGCTCTCGTCCCTCGCCGAGATCCTGCCGGTGCACACCCTCGCGACCGCCCACCGCGGCGTCGACGACCGCGTCGCGCTGGCCGTCGACCGCCGGCTGCACGGCCAGGACCCCGTGGTCGTGCCGCTCGCGTCCACCGCGCCCCGGGTGCAGCTCGAGCTGGTGGACCAGGACCGTATGCCGCAGCCGCCGCGTGGCGAGGCCCCCGTCACGACCGCGGCCGAGGTGGACCGCGTCGTGCGGCTCGTGGTGGCGCACGCCCGCAGCACCCCCGAGCGCTCGCTCGGTGTCGTCACCTTCGATCCCGCGCACGCGGACGCCATCACGGCGGGGCTGCGCCAGCAGTTGGCGAGCCTCGACCTGACCGACGCGTCGCGCAGGTTCTTTGCCGGGTCGGCGCGAGAGCCCTTGTGGATCAAGCCTGTCGACCAGGTGCAGGGCCGGACCCGGGACGACGTGATCGTCGCGGTCGGCTACGCGCTCGACGAGGCCGGACAGGCGGGGCACCGGTTCGGCGCCCTGGCGCTGGGGGCGGGGGAGCGGCGGGCCGCCCTCGCGGTGACGCGGGCCCGGCAGCGGCTCGTCCTCGTGTCCTCCGTGACGGCCGAGCAGCTGCGGCAGGTGGGGGCGGGAAGCGCCGGCGTGGAGCTGCTCGCCGAGGTGCTGCAGCTGGCCGGGACGCCGGCCGGGCCCGTCCCCTCGCTGGGCGACCTGAGCGATCCCGTCACCCGTGAGCTCGCCGGCCGGCTGCGGCAGGCCGGACTCACGGTGATCGAGCGCGCGGGCCGCGGCGCGGGTGCCGTCGAGCTGGCCGTGCGCGACCCCCGCGCCGTGCGTGGTGTCGCCCTGGCGGTGGAGTCGGACGGTGTGGACTACGCCCGCGGTGGCGGGCCGGTCGACCGCGACGTCCTGCGGCCGGAGCTCCTGCGCCGGGCCGGGTGGGAGCCGCTGCGCGTGTGGACCGCCGACGTGTTCACCGCCCCGGAGCGCGTCGTCGCCCGGATCGTCGACGCGGCCCACGGACGCTGGGACGACGGCTCGGAGGCTCGTGATGCCCGGGCGAAGGCTCGTGACGCGGGCTCGGACGAGGCCCGACGGTGACGCGCCGGCACCGTCGGGTGGACGCCCCCGGCACGGGGTCTGCGGCGAGGGCGCCCCTGGGCGAGGCCGAGCCCCGCCTCCCGCCGGCCACGCAGGAGAACCCGCCCCCCTCCACCGCAGCGCGGCGCCGCTCCGACGCGCCTCGCGAGGACGCCCATGACCGGTGGCTGCGGGAGCAGCGTCCCCCGCACTGGGAGTAGGACCCCGGGGTCCGGTCCGCGTCAACCTGCTCCTGCTCGTCTGCGCGGACGACGAAGGGCCCCGCCAGCACGGCGGGGCCCTTCGTGACGTGCGGGGAGGGTCAGCGACGACGCAGCTCGTCGCGGATCTCCATGAGGATGGAGGCCTCCTCGGAGGGAGCATCGGTCTCCTCCACGCCGGCCTTGCGACGGGCGGCGATGGCGTTCATCGGGGCGACGACCATGAAGTAGATGGCCGCGGCGATGATCAGGAAGCTGATGAGGGCCGTGAGGAACGCGCCGACCGGGACGCCGCCCGGGTTGAAGGAGTTGAAGTTGGGCTGGCCGCCCAGCTTGCCGATGAGGTTCATCAGGATCGCGACGAAGCTGTCGATGACCTTGCCGAAGGCGGCACCGATGACGACGGCGACCGCGAGGTCGACGACGTTGCCGCGCATGAGGAAGTCCTTGAAGCCCTTGAGCATGACTGTTCTCTCTCTGTCCTGGGGAGATGTGGAGCGAGCCCGCTCAGGGGCTCGGGCGGCGACTGCGCCGCATGCCCCACCGTATGACGCTGAGTTACACGAGGACGATACTTAATCGTTCCGCGGTCCCCAAAAAGTTGACGCGAAGTGCTTACTGGGAACCCGCCGTGAGCATCAGGTGAAGGGGCTCGTCCTCGGGCCCGGCTCCGTGGCCTGCGTGCAGAGCCCTGGACTGAGATGCATTGAGGGACACCAGGACCGTGCGTCCGGAGGCGCCGGCGGCGCCTCCCGGCAGCCCCACCCCGGCGGACTCACCGACCGGGGTCTGCAGCACCACGGCGGCGGGGGCGACGAGGCGGGCACCGGCCCACACCTGGACCCGGTCGCCCGCGCGCACGAGGTCCGCCACCACGGGCTCGACGGAGGGCACGGCGAGCGCCACGGACCCCTCGGGCAGGCCCGCGAGCCGGGCGGCTCCGGTCACCGCACGGGGCGTCAGCGGGTCGCCGGTGGCCACTGGCCCAGCCAGGCGGCGCCCCACGAGGGCCTCGGCGTCCGGCCAGGTGGTGGGGGCGTCCGACCCGGGCCACCGACGGATGACGAGGTCCCTCGCGTCGAGCACGTGCCCCGCGGGCAGGTCGCGGGCGGCGCTCACCACGCGCGTGCCTGCTGGAGGAGGGGCCGGGAACGCCAGGCGCAGCGCCCCGGCCACGGCGAGCCCCAGACAGAGGGCGGCCAGGACGCGGCGGGCGAGTCGCACGTGCCAGGACACACGGCGGCTGCGCAGGCGTGCGCGCCACGACCGGCGTAGCGGTGCGGGGCGCCCGGCTCGGTCGCCACGGCGGGGGAGGGCAGTCATGCCGCGAGGCTAAGGAGCGGACCTGCGACGCGGGAGGGCTCGGCGGCCGCCTGTGGACGGAGCGAACCACGACGCGACGAGCTGTGGACGACACGCCGAGACCGGCGCGTCCTCGGGTGCGCGAGGGGTGGGCCGGCGACATACGAGCCGGTCGGCGCCCTCGACGGTCAGCTGGCGGCGGTCGAGCTGGTCGAGGTGCTGGAGCTGCTGGACGAGGTCCCGGACCCGCTCGCGGACCCGTCGGAGCCGGACGAGGCGCTGGTGCCGGAGGTGCTCGAGGAGGACTCGCTCGGGGAGGCCGAGGTGCTCTTGGTCGCCTTGGCGTCCTTGCCGCGCGAGTCCGTGCGGTAGAAGCCGGAGCCCTTGAAGACGACGCCGACGCTGTTGTAGACCTTGCGCAGCAGCCCCTCGCAGCGCGGGCACACGGTGAGCGCGTCGTCGCTGAACGACTGCACGATGTCGAAGGCCTCGCCGCAGTCGGCGCAGCGGTAGGAGTAGGTGGGCACGGTGCCTCCGGAGGGAACGAGCGGGTGAGGGACGCCGGCGGCCGAGGCCGACCTGGGCGTTCGACCGCTCAGTCTAGCGAGCCGTCGCGACGTCGCTGACCGCGTTCGCGGGCCGTGCGGGACACGGGCGGGCGCTTCCCCGGCTCGAGCCACCCGGCCAGGCGGCCCTGCTGGGACACCGCGCGCAGCCGCTCCTCGGCCGCGTCCCGCAGCGCCGAGGGCACCACGACCATCAGCGAGTCACCTCGCCGCAGCACGGTCGAGCGCTCGGGCACGAACGACTGCTCGCCGCGCAGCACGAGGGCGACGTTGGCGCCCTTGGGCAGGCGCAGCTCGTAGACCTCGACCCCGGCCATGCGGGACTCGTCGCCGATCTGCACCTCGACCACCTCGGTGTTGAGTCGTTCGAGCGGGGTGGACTCCAGCTGCAGGTCCAACGTGGCGCCCGCGTCGATGACGCCGAGCCGCCGGGCGACATACGGCATGGTCGGCCCCTGCACGATGGTGAAGATCACGACGAGCATGAACACGAGGTCGAACAACCAGGCGAGCGACGACGCGCCGCTGGTCTCTGGGACCGTGGCGAGGACGACGGGGACGGCGCCGCGCAGCCCCGCCCACGACAAGAAGGCCTGCTCGCGCCACCCGATCCCGAACGGCGTGGCGGAGACCACCACCGACAGCGGCCGGGCGACCAGGAGCAGCACCAACCCCATCACGACCGCCGGGACGATCCACCGGCCGAGCTCGGAGGGGGAGGCCAGCAGGCCCAGCAGGACGAACAGGCCGATCTGGGCCAGCCAGCCCATCGCGGTGGCGAAACCCCTGGTGGCGGCCTTGTGCGGCAGGGAGCTGTTGCCGACGACGAGCGCGGCGACGTAGACGGCGAGGAAGCCGCTGCCGTGGGCATAGGTCGCGACGCAGTAGGCCATCGTCGGCACCGCCATCACGCCGATCGAGAACAGCGCGGACGAGGTGTCGGCGTAGCGGCGCAACAGCTTGGTCCCGAGCCAGCCCACTGCGATGCCGAGCAGCGCGCCCACGACCAGCTCGTAGACCGCGAGCCCGGCGAGGAAGAGGGGACCGGCGTCGGAGTCCCCGGCGGCGACGGAGGCCAGGGCGGTGACCAGGATCACGACCGGGGCGTCGTTGAAGCCGGACTCCGCCTCGAGCAGGCTGGTCAGCCTGCGGGGGAGGGGCACGCTGCGCAGCACGGAGAAGACGGCGGCGGCGTCCGTGGAGCTGAGCACCGCGCCGACCAGCAGGGCCGACACCCAGTCGAGGTGGAGCACGAACCTCGCAGCGACGCCGACCACGCCGACGGACACGATCACGCCGACGGTCGAGAGCAGAGCGGCCGGGGCCACCGAGGGTCTGATGTGCCTCCACGAGGTCGACAGCCCGCCCTCGGCGAGGATCAGCACGAGCGCGATGTAGCCGAGGGCCTGCGTCAGCCGGCCACCGTCGAACTGGATGCCGAGCCCGGACTCCCCGAGCCCGACCCCGATGAGGAGGTACAGCAGCAGCGAGGGCAGGCCCGACCGGGTGCTGATGCGGACCGCCACCACGGCGAGCAGGAGGACGGCGGACCCGAGCAGGAGGACGGAGCGCAGGTCCTCGATCCCGAAGTCCGCGCCGGTGTCCATGGGGCCCATCCTCTCGTATGCCGCACCCGCCCCCGCGTCGTCCGCCGGCCTGTCGGTGCCGTGGCCTAGTCTCGCTCACGTGTCCCGCGCCGCTCTGATCGCCCGACGGACGACCGTCTCGGTCGTCGTCCTGCTCCTCGTGGCCGCCCTCATCGTCGCCGGCGTGGTCTACGGCGCCGTGCGCAGGACCGACCCGAGCGTCACGGGCACCGCGCGGTTGGCGGGGCTGTCGGGCGAGGTGGACGTGCGGCGGGACGCCCAAGGCGTGGCCCACGTCTACGCCGACACCCCCGAGGACCTGTTCCGGGCGCAGGGCTACGTCGCGGCCCAGGACCGGTTCTTCGAGATGGACCTGCGCCGCCACGCGACGGCCGGCAGGCTCGCCGAGCTCGTCGGCGAGGCCGGCGTGGCGTCCGACACGAGCGTCCGCACCATGGGCTGGCGCCGCGTCGCCGAGCAGGAGCTGCCGACCCTGTCCGCCGGCACCCGGCGCTACCTCGCGGCGTATGCCGACGGGGTCAACGCCTACCTGGACGCGACCGGCGACGCCACCCGCGTCGCCCCGGAGTACCTCATGCTCGGCGTCCGCTTCCCCGGCTACCGCATCGAGCCGTGGGGGCCGGTCGACTCGCTGGCCTGGCTCAAGGCGATGGCCTGGGACCTGCACGGCAACTACGCCGACGAGCTCGCCCGCGCCCGGCTCATGGCGCAGGGTCGCTCGCTCGACGAGGTCCGTGAGCTCTATCCCCGCTATGACGCCAGGGCCCAGCCGCCGATCCTGTCCGCGTCCACGTGGTCTCCCTCAGGCGTGCGGGGCGGCCGGTCCAAGGCGCCGGCCGCCGGCATACGACCCCAGCCCGACCAGGACGGCCAGGCGGCCCTCGCCCGGGCCGCGCGGGCCGTCTCCGCGGTCGCGCCCCTGGTCGGGCGCGGCGAGGGCGTCGGCTCCAACTCGTGGGTGGTCGGGCCGTCCCGGTCCTCGACCGGCAAGCCCCTGCTGGCCAACGACCCGCACCTCGCGCTCGGCCAGCCGGGCGTCTGGCACCAGACCGCGCTGCACTGCCGCACGGTGTCCCAGGCGTGCCCCTACGACGTGAGCGGCTTCGCGTTCGCGGGCTTCCCCGGCGTGGTGATCGGGCACAACCAGCGCATCGCGTGGGGCTTCACCAACCTCGACCCCGACGTGAGCGACTTCTACCTCGAGCGGGTCAAGGGCAGCACCGTGCTCAGGGACGGGACCTACCAGCCGCTGACCACCCGCACCGAGGTGATCCGCGTGGCCGGCGGCACCGACCGCACCATCACCGTCCGGTCGAGCACGCACGGCCCGCTGCTGTCGGACGTGGACGCCGCGGTCAGGGACGCCGCCACCGCACCCACGTCGGGCACCTCGGGCGCGGCCACCGCGCCGGCCGAGGGGGAGTCCCTGGCGATCGCGCTGAGATGGACCGGGCTGGACGTCACCCAGACCGCGGACGCGATCTTCCGGATGAACCGCGCGACGTCCTTCGAGAGCTTCCGCGCCGCCCTGTCGTCCTTCGCGGCCCCCTCGCAGAACGCCGTGTACGCCGACGTCGACGGGCACATCGGCTACCAGGCACCGGGCCGCGTCCCGGTCCGGCGGTCCGGGTCGGCCGGGACCCCACCCGGCTACCTGCCCGCACCCGGCTGGGACTCGCGCTACGACTGGACCGGCTACGTCCCCTTCGAGCAGCTGCCGCACACCCTGGACCCCGCCGAGGGCTTCCTGGTGACCGCCAACCAGGCCGTCACGGCGGCGACGACCCCCTTCCTGACGACGGACTGGACGCACGGCTGGCGCTCGACCCGCATCCGTCAGCTCCTCACCGCCCATCCCACGGTGACGCCGGAGCGCATGCGCGAGATCCAGGGCGACGTCAGCGACGGCTTCCAGCCCGTCCTCACCGCGGCCCTGCGGGGCGTGGACCTGAGCGGCGACGCCTTCACCCGCGAGGGGCAGGCCACCCTGGAGGGCTGGGACGGGCGGTTCGTCACGGGGGACAACCCGTCGTCGCGCGCGGCGGCCTACTGGACGGCGGCGTGGTCCGCCCTGCTGCACCGGACCTTCGACGACGACCTGCCGGTGGGCCTGCGCCCCGACGGCGGGTCACGCTGGCCGGCGGTCGTCCAGCAGCTGCTCGCCGACCCGCGCTCCCCGTGGTGGGACAACCAAAAGACGCTGCGCATCGAGACCCGCGACGACATCCTGCGTCAGGCGCAGGTCGACGCCCGGCTCGAGCTCACCCGGCTGACCGGCAAGGACGTCAAGGCCTGGGACTACGGACGGCTGCACACGCTGACCCTGCGCCACCCGCTCAGCGCCGCGGCGCCGGGGATGCTGCGCTCCCTGCTGGACCGCGGCCCGGAGCCGGCGCCCGGGAGCCCGCTCGCGCCCAACGCCCTCGGCTACGACCTCCAGGTGGGCTACGCCGCCGACTGGGGGCCGTCCATGCGCATGGTGGTCGACCTCGCCGATCTTGACGCGAGCACCTGGGTCCAGAGCACCGGCGTGTCCGGGCACCCGACCAGCGAGCACTACGACGACCAGACGGGACGCTGGCTGCGCAACGAGTCGTTCGCGTGGCCGTTCAGCCGGGGGGCGGTCGAGGATGCCACGCGCGAGCAGCTCACGCTCGCACCTCGCGACGACGGCTGAGCCCCGCCGCGCGCTCAGCGGTCGAGCCAGGTGATCCCGTCCGCGGTCACCACCGCGTCGACCCGCTGGTCGTGCTGCGCCGCCGGCAGGGCGTCGTCAAGGAGCTCCTGGGGGTGCAGGAGGGTCACCACGCAGATGCCCTCGCGACGCCGGGGCAGCGCTCGGTCGTAGCACCCGCCGCCCTGTCCGAGCCGCACCCCGCGCCGGTCCACCGCCGTGCCCGGCGTGAGCACGAGGTCGGCCTGGTCGATGGCCTCCAGCCCCAGCCGCGCGGACTCGTCCCCCTCGTCGCTGCCGAGCGGCCGCCAGTCCAGGTCGAGCCCCGGCAGCGTGACCGGCACCAGCACCCGGTAGCCCGCCTCGGCCAGCGCCGCGTTGAGCGGACCGGTGCCCGGCTCGGTCGGCCAGGACTCGTACGACGTCACCGTCCCACCCGGCCCCACCCGGTCCGCAACGATCCGCAGGACGTGGTCCGCCAGGGCCTGCGCCTCGCGCTCGGCGCGCGGGGTGTCGGCATACCGCTGCTTGCGGTGGGCCCAGAGGCGAGCCCGCAGGGCGCGCTTGGCGTCGGCGGGGGTCGGGGCGGGGGTGTCCATGCAGCGATTCTGTCAGCCACGCCCCGGTCAGCGGGAGGACTCGATCGGTCTCGTGCCACCATGGGCCGACCGGCCCACCCCGAGGAGGACCCGTGTCCATCCGGACCCGTCTGGCGATCGTGCTCGCCGCCGTGGTCCTGCCGGTCCTGCTCGTGGCCGGGCTGGTGGCCGGAGTCCTGCTGCCCCGTGCGCTCGTGGACGGCCAGCGACGCGACGTCGACCGCGCCACGGTGGCCGTCGCCACCGCCATGGCGTCCGAGTGCTGGGCGCTGGGCGACCGGGCCGAGGTCATCGCACTGTCGGTCGCCAACGGGCGCCCGCCGGCCGCCGTCCTCGCGGAGGAGACCCGGGGCGGCCTGGGGGCGGAGCGCGGCTACGCGGTCGTGCTGCGCGGTGGCGAGGTGCTGGCGGCCTCCGGGTCCGCGCCCCGACCCACACCGACCACCCTGCCGACCACCCGCTGCTCGACCGTGACCAGACCCGCCGGGCCGCACCTCGCCGAGCGGGTCGACCTGAGCACCACGCAGGGCACCCTGACCGTCCTCGTGGTCGAGCCCCTCACCGCCGGTCGGCTCGACGCGCTCGCCCGGCAGGCCGCCGCCTCGGACGTGCGCACGATCCTGCAGTGCGCGGGCGGGGTCGAGGTGCACCCGAGCTCGGACCGCGGCCAGGGGTCCGTCGCGCAGACCGCCGCGGCAGGGCCCGGTCGCCCCTGCGCCGTCCAGGGCTCGGCTCCCGATCCTGTGGGCGGCCCGCGCGCGTGGGTGCCCCTCCTGCTGATCCTGGTCGTGCTGGCGGCTGCGGTCGGGCTGCTCCGGTGGCTGGCCCGGGAGCTCACCGCCCCGCTGCTCGCCCTCACCGAGGGCACCCGTCGCATCGCCGACGGTGACCTGACGGTGCGCCTGCCGGAGGGCCGCGACGACGAGGTCGGCGAGCTGTCGCGGGAGTTCAACGCCATGGCGGTGGAGCTGGACCAGCGCATGGCCGAGCTGACGTCGAGCCGGGCGACCTTGCAGGACACCGTCCGGCGGATCGCCGCCACCCTGCAGCGCACCCACGACCTCGACGGTCTCCTCGCAGCGCTGTGCGCGCTGGCCGAGACGACGACCGGGTCCGCCTGCGCCGTCGTCTGGATGCGCGAGGGCAGCGGCCTGCGCGCCCGGGTCGTCCACCCCATCGGGACCCGCCGTCCCGGCACCGGGCGGATCCGCGCGGCCGAGAGCGTGGTCGGAGAGGTGGTCAGCGACCGCCGCGTCGTCCTGCTCGACGACGCGAGCGGCGAGCCCGGCGCCGTCCTGGGGGGCCGGTTGTGCGCCGCGCCCCTCGTCTCCGGAGACGACGTCATCGGGGCTCTGGTCGTCGAGCGGGCGGCCGACGCGACGGCATACGACGACACCACCGGGGAGCTGCTCGACCTCGTGGCCGGACCGGCCGGGGTCGCCATCGACAACGCGATCCTGCACCGTCGCGCCCAGCGCCAGTCCGTCACCGACCCGCTGACCGGCGTCGGCAACCTGCGCATGCTCACGACCACGCTGGGTCGCGAGGTGGAGCGGGCGCGCTCGTTCGGACGGCAGGTGTCCCTGCTGATCCTGGACATCGACCGGTTCCGCCGGATCAACGACGAGCACGGCCACTCCGTGGGCGACGGCGTGCTGGCCGCGCTCGCCGCCCGCCTCGTCGAGATGGTCCCGCCGGTGGACGTCGTCGCGCGCTACGGCGGGGAGGAGATGGCCGTCGTCTGCCCCGAGCGCGGCGAGCAGGAGTGCCTGCGGCTCGCTCAGCGGATCGTGGCCGACCTGCGAGAACGTCCGCTGCAGGTCGGCGACCGCGAGGTTCCCATCACCTGCAGCATCGGGATCGCCACCTGGCCGCAGGACGCTGCGACGGCGCCCGAGCTCGTGTCGGCGGCCGACGCCGCCATGAACGCCGCCAAGCGCGCCGGGCGTGACGGGACGGTCGCGGCCGGGGATGTCGGACCCGTCGACTAGTCTCCGCAGCATGTCCGAACCCCGGCTGATGCCCGTCGACGAGCACCTGCGCATCCTCCTCGAGGCCTGCGCCACCGTGCCCCGCCGCACGTCCCCGGTGCCGGTGGCCGAGGCGCACGGCTGCGTGCTGGCCCAGGACGTGCGCAGCGCCGTCGACGTCCCGGCGTTCGCCAACTCGGCGATGGACGGGTATGCCGTCCGGGCCGCCGAGCTCGCGGGTGCGGGCGACCGCCCCGTGGTCCTGCCCGTCGCCGGCGACATCCCCGCGGGCCGCACCGACCGGGTCACCCTCGAGCCGGGCACCACGCTGCGCATCATGACCGGTGCCGCCCTGCCCGACGGGGCCGACGCGGTGGTGCCCGTCGAGCTGACGGACGGCGGCACGCAGCGGGTGACCCTGCGTCAGGAGCCGCTGGCCGGAGCCCACGTCCGACCTGCCGGCGACGACCTGTCCCGCGACGAGCTCGCCCTCACGGCAGGGACCTTCGTCGACGCGCGGGTGCTCGCGCTGCTCGTCTCCCTCGGGCACCCGCGGGTCGAGGTCGTCCTGCCGCCCCGCGTCGCCGTCCTGTCCACCGGCGACGAGCTGGTCGAGCCGGGCGGCGCCGCCGGGCACGGCACGGTCGTCGACAGCAACGGCCCGATGCTGGTCGCCGTCCTGCGCGAGCACGGCTTCACAGCCGAGCGGGTGCGGGCGGTCGCCGACGACGAGCAGGGCTTCCGCGCGCGGCTGGACGAGGTCCTGCTGACCCACGACGCGGTCATCACCACGGGCGGGGTGTCCGCGGGCGCCTACGACACGGTCAAGGCCGTGCTCGCCCGTGACGGCGAGGTCGAGTTCCGGGGCATCGCGATGCAGCCGGGCAAGCCGCAGGGCTTCGGCCTGGTGCGGGCGGGCGACGGGCGACGCGTGCCCGTCTTCACCCTCCCCGGCAACCCCGTCAGCGCGATGGTGTCCTACCAGGTCTTCGTGGCCCCGGCGCTGCGCCTGCTCGCGGGCCGCCCGGCCGAGGGGCTCGCAGGCCTGGAGGCGGTGGCGGACGACGGGTGGCGCACGTCGGCCGGTCGCACGCAGCTGGCCCGGGTCCGGGTGCGCCGCGAGGACGACGGGCTGCACGCCACCCTCGCCGGTGGTCAGGGCTCGCACGTGCTCGGCGCCCTCGCCCACGCCGACGCCCTGGCCGTCGTGCCCGCCGAGGTCGACGAGGTCCTCCCCGGCGCGCGCCTCACCTGCCTGCTGCTGCGCCCCCTCCCCGGCAAGGAGTCCCTCGCATGACCACCGACCCCACGCCCGAGGCGCCCCGACTGACGCACGTGCGTGCCGACGGCAGCGCCCACATGGTCGACGTCTCCGCCAAGGCCGTCACGGCCCGCTCGGCCACCGCCCGCGGCCGGGTCCTGCTCGCGGCGCCGGCGGTCGCGGCGCTGCGGGACGGCACCGTGCCCAAGGGCGATGCGCTGGCCGTGGCCCGCATCGCCGGCATCCAGGCGGTCAAGCGCACCCCCGACCTGGTCCCGCTCGCGCACCCCATCGCCGTGCACGGGGTCGAGCTGGACCTCGAGGTCACCGACGACGGGGTCGAGCTCGCGGCGACCGTCCGCACCGCCGACCGCACCGGCATCGAGATGGAGGCGCTCACCGCGGTCACCGTCGGCGCCCTGGCCCTGATCGACATGGTCAAGGCGGTCGACAAGCACGCCCGCATCACCGACGTCCGCGTCACCGCCAAGTCGGGCGGCCGGTCCGGGGACTGGTCCGAGTGAGCGCGCCCGAGCCGCGGCGCGCCGTCGTCGTGACAGCGTCCACACGCGCCGCTGCCGGCACCTACGCCGACCGCACCGGACCCGTCATCGTCGAGGCCCTGCGCGCGTGGGGTCTGGACACCCCGGACCCGGTGGTCGTCCCTGACGGTGACCCCGTGGGGGACGCCATACGGACCGCCGTCGACGACGGGGTCGACCTCGTCGTCACGACCGGCGGGACCGGACTGTCGCCCACCGACCGCACCCCCGAGGTGACCCGGGCGCTGGTCGACCGCGAGGTGCCCGGCCTCGCCGAGGCCATCCGCGGCGCCGGTCTGTCGCAGGGCGTCGCCACCGCCTCCCTGTCCCGCGGCATCGCCGGGCTCGCCGGCGCCACCCTGGTCGTCAACCTCCCGGGCTCGCGCGGTGGCGTCGCCGACGGGCTCGGAGTGCTGGAGCAGGTCGTGACGCACGCCCTCGACCAGGTCCGCGGGGGCGACCACTGATGGCCGCGTGGCCGGTGCGGCTCGAGGCGACCCTGCCGGACGGGGGAGCTCTCGTGCTGCGCGGCCTGCGCCGCCGCGACCGCACGCAGTGGCTCGAGCTGCGTCGCACCAGCTGGGACTGGCTCAAGGAGTGGGAGCCGACCTTCCCGCACGCGGGCCAGCAGCCCAAACCCTTCCCCGAGTACATCCGCCACCAGGCCCGCGAGGCGCGCGCCGGTCGGCAGCTGCCCTTCGCCGTCGAGGTCGACGGTCGGCTCTGCGGCGCGGTCAACCTGTCCCAGATCATGGAGGGCGCGCTGTGGGGCGCCACGGCGGGCTACTGGTGCGCGCCCACCCACGCCGGCCGGGGCATCGTTCCCCTGGCCCTGGCCACGGCGTGCGACTATGCCGTGGGCAAGCGGGGCCTGCACCGCATCGAGGTCAACATCCGCCCCGACAACACCAAGTCGCTCGCCGTCGTCCGCAAGCTAGGCTTCCGCGACGAGGGGCTGCGCGAGCGCTACCTCCACATCGACGGCGCCTGGCGCGACCACCGGACCTTCGCGCTGACGACCGAGGACCTCGGCGGTGGCACCTTCGCGGACCGGCTCACGAGGGCATGATCCAGGGCAATCCGCCGACACACCCGTGCGGTTGAGCGTCCATCACCCGCGCCCCCTCTAACGTCGGGGACGTGCAGCCCTCCAGCCTCGTCTTCGTCGTCGTGATCGGTCTGTGGGCTGCCTACCTGACCCAGTCGTGGATGCGTCGTCGGGAGCACCTGCAGACCGCGCGATCCATCGAGCGGTACGCCGAGGCCCTGCGGGTGCTCGAGCGGCGCCCGGTCCTCGCCGAGCCCACCACCCCCCGGTCGTATGCCGTCAGCCCGCTGCGGGCCGGCGTCACCGCCACCGCGCCCGCCGGCGCGACGCGTGCCACGCCCGTGACCGAGGAGGCGGGGCCGGGTCGGCGCGCCCGCAGCCTGCGGGGCGCCTCCCTCGGGATCGCGGTGACCGCGCTGATCGCGCTCGTCATGGTGACCGTGCTGCGGCTGGTCCCCGTCTGGACCCCGGCCGTCGGCCTGGCGCTCGTCACAGCCGACCTGGCGTGGCTGCGCCACACTGCCCGGCCTCGTCGGCCGCGCCTCGAGCTGCACCGCACCACCTCGAGCGCCGGGAGGACCGACATCGCCGCCCCCGTCGAGCCCGCAGCTCCGGGCGCGTCCACCGCCCCGACCACGTCCTCGGTCTCCACCGCTGACGCGCTGGTCGTGGTGGACACCGCCGAGCCCGCAGTGACCCGCGTGGGTGACATCCGCGTCGATGCCCCCTTCGACGTGCGCCAGTTCGACACCGTCGACGAGGCGCCCGCACCGGTCGAGGTCGTCCTCGAGCCGCTCGAGCCCGGGCAGTGGCGTCCGACCCCTGTGCCGCCTCCGACCTACACCATGAAGCCCGCCGCCCCCCGGGCTGCCCCGGCCCCGCTGCCGGAGGACGACGACGTCTTTGCCCCCATCGAGGTCGAGGACGAGTTCCTCGACGCCGCAGTGCCCTTGCGCAGCGCCGTGGGCGGGTGAGGATTGGGCCGACGTGCCGCCTCGGTGGTACAGTCGGTCCTCGCCAGGGGCTGTGGCGCAGTTGGTAGCGCGTCTCGTTCGCAATGAGAAGGCCAGGGGTT
>ERZ501016.265-NODE-265-length-18192-cov-4.724320_pt1 | contig 18192 bp, 11 predicted proteins | sample MGYA00248889_ERZ501016 | MGnify/ENA primary metagenome ERZ501016 (study PRJEB25958, sample SAMN03398594) | human skin metagenome | study: EMG produced TPA metagenomics assembly of the Human Skin Microbiome Metagenome (human skin metagenome) data set. | reverse complement strand
GCTGCTCGCGGTGCTGGCGGCCAAGGCTCCGCGGCGCACCCTGCTGGTGAGCCTGCTCGTGACACTCGCCGTCGGCGACATGCTCATGGCGCTGGCGCCGAACTTTGCGCTGGCCGTGGCCGCGCGCTTTGCCACCGGACTGCCCCACGGGGCGTACTTCGGGGTGGCCGCGCTCGCCGCCGTCGACCTGATGCCGGCCGGGATGGCGGGGCGGGCGGTGAGCCGGGTGATGCTCGGCGTGCCCTTGGCCAATATCGCGGGTGTGCCGCTGGGCACCTGGATCGGTCAGCAATTCGGTTGGCGGACAACCTATGTCGTGCTCTGTGTGGTCTCGCTGCTCGCCGCCGCGTTGGTATGGCGAGTGGTCCCCCAATCCCGCGGCCGTGCGCCGGGAGCGATGCGCCGCGAGCTCGGAGCGCTCAAACGGGTGCAGGTATGGCTGGCGCTGCTGACCGGGGCCATCGGCTTCGGCGGGATGTTCGCGATGAACTCCTATATCTCCCCGACCCTGACCGAGGTCACCGGCCAGCCCGCGACCGTGGTGCCGGTGGTCATGCTGCTGCTCGGGGTCGCCGGCCTGCTGGGCACCACGCTGGGCGGGCGGCTCGCGGACTGGTCGATGCTGTGGACCATTGGCATCGGGCTGAGTGCGCTGGCCATCAACCTCGCGCTCTTCACCGGTACCGCGCACTGGCTCATTCCGGCGGTGCTCAGCATCATGGTGTGTTCGATCTGTGCCGGGCTGCTCGTGGTCAGTCTGCAGATGCGGCTCATGCAGGTGGCCGGGGATGCCGAAAATCTCGGTGCGGCAAGCAATCACGCCGCCCTCAATGTCGCCAATGCCCTGGGCGCCTGGCTCGGCGGGGTGGTCATCGCCGCGGGCCACGGTTATACGGCGCCGGCGTGGGTTGGTGCCGGTTTGGCCGTGGGTGGTCTGCTCATCTTTCTCGTGGCCCTGGTCACCGACTCGTCCCGACACCGGCTAGTTGCGCAAGACCAGGTCGTCGGGCACCCTGATCCGATCTAACGGAGGGGGACCCGTCGGCCATGACACAGAGCAGCACGCGGCGTGGAGTGATCGCCGCCGGGGCTGGGGCCAGCGCGCTCGGGGTGGCCCTGACGCTCTTGGCGCCGAACTCGGCAGCGACATTGTCCGCCTCCCAGGCGCGGGCTACCGAAGCGGCGGTAGCCGGTGTGCTCGCCTCCGTCGACGGCACCCTGGCGTAGCAGCGCGCCAAGGAGATCCTCGACCACACCAGCTTCCAACGGACCATCGCCGACTGCATGTCTGCCCAAGGCCAGCGTTATCACCCGGCCGCGCTGCGCTCGATGTATGCCGGCGCCACTACCCTTACGGTCACCGGGCCGTATGCCGATACCTGGGCAATCACCGGCACCCCGCCGGCCTCGGATGGTTTTGACTTCGTCGACCTGGAGAGGGCGCGTATCCCGAGCGCACCCAGCGGGGCGCGGCCGGTGACCCGCACCGCCGAGTATGAAGTTGCCCTCTCCTCCTGCACGTCGAATGGCGTGGCCACGTCGGGCCTGCCGGAGTTCGCCCAGGAACTGTCGACGCAGTTTGGTGAGATGCAGTCGGACGCCGTGGTCGCAGCCGGTGGGCCGCAGTCCGATTCGAGCTGGGCGCAGTGCATGCGTGATCACGGGTTCGCGGCCGTGAGCGGTGATCGCGAGCATCGGGAGCAACTGTTGAGTGACCTCATCGAAGAGGCATCCCATGCTGTCGCGGCCGCGGACGGTGCCAGCGGGGCGGCGCTTACCCAAGCTCGCGCTCGGATCGACCAGGCTCGCGCCGCGGAAGACGCGGCGGCGATCGCCGATGCGGACTGCCGGGCCACGGCATACCGGCGCTATCTGGCTGCGGTGCGGCCACGGGTCGCGGCATTCCGGGAAGAGCACGCGGCCGACCTCGCCGAGGTGGAGCGTCAGTGGGCGGAGCTTGAATCGCAAGCAGCGGCGGCCCGCAAACAGTGGAACGCCAACTACCCCGACGTCGCTCTCTGACGCACCCCATATGAAAGCAACCCGCTTGGCGGTGCCGGTCGGGCCGAAAACCGCTGTGGGCGGCCACTCAACTGCACCCGATCAGCCGCGGGCGGTTCACATACCGGCGGCCCAGCCCGAGCGCCAGCTCGTCCGGGACCCAAGGTAGGAGCCGACCACTGCGGCGCCCAGGTCGTCGGCCTCCGGGGCGACCACCCGGCCACCGCAGCGGCGGGCCATCGAGTCGATGAACCGGGCCAGCCCATAGTCCTCGCCGAGGCGGAAAAAGGTCACCTGGGCACCCAGCCGGGTGACGGCTTCGAGTTCCTGCACGGTGAAAGCCAGCGTCAGCGGATGCGGCGGATAGTCGAAGAAGGTCTGCCCGCTGGCCTCCAAGTGAGCGGTGGGTTCGCCATCGGTGACGATGAGCAGCACCGGCTGCATATTCGGATGCCGACGGAAATGCCGGTTCGCCAGCAGCAGTGCATGGTGCAGGTTGGTGCCCTTGTCCCACACCGGTTCCAGGCCGGTGAGCTCCTCGAGTTCCATCACCTGCGCATGCCGACCGAAGGCGATGAGTTGCAGTCGGTCGCCGCGGAAGCGGGTCGAGATCAGCTGATGCAGCGCCAGCGCGGTGCGCTTCATCGGCAGCCAGCGCCCATCCATGGCCATCGAAAAGCTGGTGTCCACCAACAGCGCGACCGCCGCCTGGGTGCGGGCCTCGGTCTCGGTGACCTCGATGTCCTCCAGGGTCAACCGCATACCGCCGCGGACCGACTCGCCGCGACTCACGGTGCGTTGCACCGCATTCGTCAGGGTGCGGGTGACATCCCAGGACTCGGTGTCACCGAACTCCCACGGCCGGGTGGCACCGCTCGGCTCACCGGAGGCCCCCGCCCGGCGCAGGTCGCGCCGACCCTGGCGCCCGGAGATCCGGTCCGCGACATCGCGCAGCAGGGTCTTGCCCAGTTGCCGCATTGCCTTGGGAGACAAGCGCAATGCCCCATCGGAGGAGCGGTGCAGCAGCCCGCTGTCGCGTAGTTCGCGCTCCAGCGCCGCGAGGGTGCGGGCGTCCGCGGTGGCCTGCTCACCGAGCTGGCGCATTAGGGCATCGAGATCGATGTCGTCCATCCGGGCGCCCGGATATGCCTGGGAGAGTTGCTCACTGAGCGCATCCAGCTCGGCCAGATCCTGCAGCGCCCCGGTCCCATCCCCGAGACCGAGCCCCTCTTGGCCCTCGAAGCGTTCGGCTCCGCCCCAGTCCTCACCGGGCCGCAACATCTCCAGATTGGCGTCGAGTCGGCCCAGCGCGTCCATCAACTCCGGTGACCCGAATGCCTGCTGCGAGAGCGCCATCAGCTCTTCGCGCTGCTCGCGGGTCAGGGAGTTCATCATCCGCTGCGCGGCCGCGGCCCGCTGGGCGAGCGCGTCCACTAGTTCTTGCACCGACTGCGGGTTCTCCGGGAAGAAGTCGCCATGTTGCGCCATGAAGTCGGCGAAGTCCTCGGGGGTGTCCTCTCCCATTCGATGCTTTTCCAGCAGCTCGTTGAGGTCGCCGAGCATCTGCTGGATGGCCGCGCGGTCGGCCTCGCTGGCGTTCTCCAGCGCCTGCTTCATCCCCGCGAAGCGCTGGTCGAGCAGTTCGCGTCCGAGCAGATCCTTGATCTGCTCGTAGGCCTCCCGCGCTTCGCTACTGCGCCACGGATAGTCGCTGAGCGCGGAGACCGCCGCGGCCGGGGTCGGCGGCAGCCCGGCCAGCCGCATCTCTTGGAAGCGGGCGTTGTCGTCGAGATCGCGGGCCAGTTGCTTGCGCTCGGCCAGCACCGCTTGGTCCAGCAGTTCGCGGATCTGCTGCAAGGTGCCGTCGAGGTTGTGCCGCTTGAGCAGTTCGCGACGGCGCTGGGACACCTGCGCGGCCAGGTCATCCAGCCCGCGCTGGGTCTGCCCGCCCCGGCGCAGGAACTCCTGCAGGGCCCGCTGCGGCGACGTGCCCGCCATCACGTCCTCACCGATGGCGGCCAGCGCCTCGCCGAGGTCGACCGGCGGGGCCAGGGGGTCGCCACCGGCATACGGCCCGTATGCCGTCCGGTGCGGGTCGCGCCGGCCGCCGGCCATCACGGGCTCTCGCCGTAGACGGTCTGACTGCCGTCGGTGTCCTTGCCGATTCGCTTGGCGAGGAAGAGGCCCTCGAGGGCAAGCTCCAGCGCGGCGGCGCGCTCACCAGCGCTGGCCGCCCCGGTGCGGGCGGCGACCTGGTCGTAGAGCTCCGACTCGCCGAGCACCGGCAAGACCTCGAGGAACTCATTCGCGGTGACCCGGTCACCGGTCATCACCAGATTGCCCGCCGTCAGCGCCTCGACGAGCAGACGGAAATCGATGCCGCGGAAGCTTTCTCGGGCGGTCTCCGCGGTTGCGGTGCGCAGCAGGTGATCGAGGATCGCGCGCTCCCTGCCCTCCTCGCCGGTTTCGAACTCCACCTTGCCGCCGAGCACATCGAGCGCCCCGGTCAAGTCGACGACCCGGGCGACCGCCTCGGGTTCGCCGTGCACCGTGGCGCGGTGCAGGGCGGCCGCGGCAACCGTCTCCGCGGCCGCGATCGAAAAGCGCGCGGACACCCCGGAGCGCTGGTCCACGGCGCTGGATTCGCGCAGGTGCCTGGTGAAGCGCGCCAGCACCTCGATCAACTGATCCGGCACCGTGGCGACCAGCTCGGCCTCCTGGCGGATCACCGCGACCTCGTCGACCAATTCCAGCGGGTAATGGGTACGGATCTCCGCGCCGAAGCGGTCCTTGAGCGGGGTGATGATCCGCCCGCGGTTGGTGTAGTCCTCGGGGTTGGCGCTGGCCACGATCAGCACATCGAGCGGCAGCCGCAGCACATAGCCGCGGATCTGGATGTCCCGTTCCTCCATCACATTGAGCATCGCGACCTGGATCCGCTCGGCGAGGTCGGGCAGCTCGTTGATCGCGACGATGCCGCGGTGGGAGCGCGGGATGAGCCCGAAGTGGATGGTCTCCGGGTCGCCCAAGTGCCGCCCCTCGGCGACCTTCATCGGGTCGACGTCACCGATGAGGTCGGCCACCGAGGTGTCGGGGGTGGCGAGCTTCTCGGCATACCGCTCGCTGCGGTGCCGCCAGGTGACCGGGAGGTGGTCGCCGAGCTCGGTCGCCCGCCGCCGGGATTCGGGAGTGATCGGCTCGTAGGGGTGTTCGCCGAGTTCGGAGTCGGCGATCACCGGGGTCCACTCGTCGAGCAGGCCAATCAGGGTGCGCAGCAGCCGGGTCTTGCCCTGCCCGCGCTCACCGAGCAGGACGATGTCGTGACCGGCGATCAGCGCGCGTTCGACCTGCGGGATGACGGTGCTCTCCAAGCCGTGCAGCCCCGGCCACGGGTCCTGCCCGCTGGCCAGCTTGGCGAGCAGGTTGTCCCGCAGCTCGGTGCGCAGGCTCTTGGCTTCGTGGCCGCTGGCGCGCAGCTGGCCGAGGGTGGCGATATCGGGTGCCTGGGTCACCTCTCCACGCTAACCCCGCACCCCGGGGGCTCGGCACGGCCCGGGGGGATCAACTTGCTAGCGGCGCTGGTCGGACCGGGTTGTGCCATCCGTTCGGGTATGGGGCACTAGTGGGGCGATCGCAGCGGCCGCAAGCCCCCACTGCTGCCGTCCGGGCCCGGGAGCGGCACTAGTGGGGCGATCGGTGCCGCGGGATGCCCCCACTTCTGCCCTGGGCAGGGTCAGGGAGCAGCAGACTCAGGGGGTCGGCTCAGTGGGAAGCCGGCTCGGGCTCATCGGGCAGTCGGATGACGTCCACGGCCACGTCGAGTTCGGAGTTCTCCGCCTCGGTGAAGATGATCCCCTTCAGCGGGGAGACATCCCGGAAGTCACGACCCCAGGCGGTCACCACATACCGGGAGTCGGCGAAGTGGTTGTTCGTCGGGTCGAGGTCGACCCAGCCCAGGGGGGTCAGCGCCGACAGCCAGGCATGGGTCGCGTCGGAGCCGGCGAGCTTGACCTTGCCCGGCGGCGGACTGGTCTCGATATATCCGCTGACGTAGCGCGCCGGCAGCCCGACGCTTCGCAGCGCCCCGATCGCCAGGTGCGCGAAGTCCTGGCAGACCCCGGCCTTGAGTTCCAGGATCTCCGGCAGGGTGGTGCGCACCGAGGTGGCGCCCTTGGCATACCGGAAATCCCGGAAGATCGTCTCGTAGAGATCGGTCAATGCCTGCCCGAGCGGCCGCTCGGGTGCCAGGATGCCGGCCGCGAAGGCGGATACCTCCGGCCCGACCGTGCCCAGGTCCGAGGACAGGACGTATGTGGTGACCTCCACCGGGTCGCCGGTCTCGGCCACCGCCGCGGCCGCCTGCGCCACCGTCCACTGGTCCAGGGCCGCGACATCGGTCGGCGGCCAGGTGACATCCACCTCGGCGGTCATCGTCGCCGAGAATGTCGTATGCCGGGTGCGCACCTCGACGTAATAGCTCTCGTTGCCGAAAAAGTCGGTATGGCTGGAGATCAGGTCCGGCTCGGGGTCGACGTCGACATCAACCGAGACCAACTGCTGAGTCGCGGTGGGGCGCAACGACAAAAAGCCGCGCTCGAAGCAACCGGTGACGTCATCGTCATACCGGTAGGTGGTCTGGTGCCGGACGCGGTAGCGCCGGGGAACGAAGTGCTCGGGGGCGGTGGGGGACATCAGTTGCTCCCGGCGGTGGACCACGGCAGCTGGACCGAATGCTGCGGGGCGGGACGAGTGAAGTGGCGCGCGCTGATCCCGTCGGAGAGCTCGCGCAGGCGCTGCTCCAGATCGGTGAGCGTCGCCGGCAGGTCCGCGCGATCGCCCGCAAAGAGCGGGTCCAGCTCGAGCTGACCGACCAGGGACTTGAGTTCCTGGCAGCTCATGGCGGTCTCGCTGTCGTCCAGCAGTTCCATTGCGGCACAGAGCTTTTCGATCTGGAAGGCGACCGAGCGGGGGTTGCTGGCATCGAGCAGGAGCAGGTTGACCGCGGACTCGGCCGGCAGCGCCGGACCGACTCCGGAGGCATTGCGCCGCCGGTGGGTGATGATGCTTTCGCAGGCGGTGAGCACCGCCTCGACGACCTGGCCCTCGACCACCGGGGCATGCGCCGCGCCGAGGGTATGGCGCAGCAGCCCGAGGGTGTGGATGGCGCGCTCCAGGCGCACCCCGGTCTCGATCAGGCCCCACGTGGCATCGCGGACCATGCTCTCCGCGCTGATCCCGGCGACCGCGAGCAGCGGCTCCAGCAGCCGCCCGAGGGAGGCCTGCAGGTGGACCTCGTCGCCGGGGATATCGGCCAGGGTCCGCTCCAACCGGCCCAGCACGATCCAGGTGTCCAGGGAGAGTTGGTCGCGGACCTCATTGGTCGCGGCCACCAGCCGGCCGATGGCCCAGGCCAGCGTGCCGACGCGCTCACCGTTCAGCGCCAGATCACGCAACTGACGCAGGATCTCGTCGCCGCTGCCGACCTCGGAGGCGCCACCACACAGCTGGCTCAGCGCACCGGCCACCGTCCGCATGGCCGCGGCGCCAGGGGTGCCGGTGCGCGCGGCGTGGTCCTCGGCCAGATCCGAGGTCACCCGCAGCAGCCGCGCGGTGGACTCGGCGCGCTCGGCATACCGGCCCAGCCAAAAGAGGTTGTCGGCGACCCGGGCGGCCAGGCCCACCGGGACGCGCTCGGGCAGCAGCCGAGAACGGTTGCTGCCCAAGGAGATCAGCGGGCGTTCGCTACCCGGGCGGGCGAGCACCCATACGTCTTTGGCCAGGGCGCCAGACATATTGGAGACCAATTGCTGACCGGGGAAGGCGGCGGCGCGGGCCAGACCGCCGGGCAGCGTCACATAGGCGCCGTCCGGGGCCACGCTGAAGGTGCGCAGCAGCACCTGCCGGGGTTCCAGGCCCCGCCGGGTCACCACGGGAGCGCTAGAGGCATCCAGCGGTTCCTGGGCGGCCCAGGCCGACGGTCGAGCCTCGATCTGAGCGCGCAGCTCGTCCCGCTGCGCTGCGCTGAGTTCCCAGCCGAAGCGGACCGGACCCCATTCGCGGGCAATGGGTTTGATGACCAAATCCTCGAGATTGGCCAGCACATGGGAGCGGCCGGCCGGCTCTCCGCACCACCAGGCCGGGACGCTGGGCAGCACCAGCTCTTCGCCGAGCAGTTGCGGGGCGAGGCGTTCCAGATAGGGCAGCAGAGCCGGGTTCTCCAGGACTCCCGCACCCAGCGGGTTTGCGACGCTGAGGTTGCCCAGCCGCGCCGCCTCCACCAGCCCGACCACGCCGAGCTTGGAGTCCGCGCGCAGATCGAGAGGGTCGGAGTATGCGGCGTCGACCCGCCGCAACAACACGTCGACCTTTTCGATACGTTCCCCGGCGCGGATGGACACCCGGCCGCCGCGGGTGGTCAGGTCCTCGGACTTCACGGTGGGGATGCCGAGCAGAGTGGAGAGGAAGGCCATCTCGAAGGCCGTCTCGGACTCCACCCCGGGCGACAGGATCGCCACCCGCGGCAACTCCACGCCGCTGGGTGCGATCGCGGTCAGCGCCGAAGTGAACTGCTCGAACCAGCCCCGCAGCCGCACCAGCGGCGTGGCCCGGTGCAGCCCGGCCATCACCCGGGAGGTGATCCGCCGATTGGCCATGGCGTATGCCGATCCCGAGGGCACCTGGATGCGGTCGGCCAGCACCGCCCATTCTCCGTTGGGACGGCGAGCCAGGTCCGCGGCGGTGAGAGTGAGCTGATGCGAGCCCGGGTGGCGGATCTCGTCCACCGTCGGCAGGAAGCCGGGGTGGGCGAGGATCAGTTCTGCGGGAATCGCCCTGGAGTGCAACAACTCGCGCTCGCCATAGAGATCACTCAGGACCAGGTCGAGCAGCCGCGCCCGCTGTTGCACCCCGTCCTCGACGGCTTGCCATTCGGCCGGGTCGATGACCAGCGGCAACGGGTCGATGACCCACCCATGACCCTGATGGCCTTCGCTGCCGGGGCCATAGGTGACCCCGTCGTCCTCGACCAGCCGGCGAGCCTGGCGCCGGGCCGCGAGCAGCCCCTCGAGGCCGAGGGATTCCACGGCGCCGGCGAGGGCGGCATACGGCTCGTGCTCCGCGGCCAGGCCTCGGATGAGTTCATCCACCGCCTGGCCCGATCGCCCGAGCACGGCCGGGGTGAGCCGGTCGCGATATTCGGTGATCAGGCGCTCGGGGAGTTCGGGCGCCTCCGCACTCATGGCGCTCACTCTAGGTGCAACCCGAGTGACTACTCCGCAGGCGGCGGCGGGTGTCCCGGGCTGAATCGGCGCAGGTCGAGGGTCGCCGGGAACTCGGTGCCCGCGGGGCCCACCAGGGAATGCGGTCCGGCCCAGTTGGCCGTGTCCACCTCGCCGGCCGTATGTCCGTGCGCCGAGAACCGGGATGCCCGACGCGATTGCGCCGCAACGGCATTGACCGGATAGTCGGCATAGGCCCGGCCGCCGGGATGGACCACGTGATAGGTGCAGCCGCCCAGGGATCGGTTGTTCCAGCGGTCGACGATGTCGAATACCAGCGGCGAGTGCACCCCGATCGTCGGATGCAGCCCGGACCAGGGCGCCCAGGCGCGATAGCGCACCCCACCGACCACGGTGCCCGGGCCGCCGCCGAGTCCCGAATGTCCCCCGCCGGGGCGGCCCTCGCCGGTCGACACCAGCGGCAATGGCACGCCATTGCAGGTCACCACATGCCGGCCCTCGACCAAGCCGCTGGCCGCGACCTGGACGCGCTCGACGGAGGAATCCACATACCGGGCGGTGCCGGTGCTGCCGGCTTCCTCGCCGAGGACATGCCAGGGCTCGATGGCCTGGCGGATCTCTAGGTGCACCCCGGCGGCATCGACCTCGCCGATGAACGGGAAACGGAACTCCAGGAAGGGATCCAGCCACGCCTCGTCGAAGACCGGGATCTGGTCCCCGGCATACGGCGAGCGGGCCAGCCAGCGGTTGAGATCGGCCACCACATCGCGCAGATCCGCGGCGGCGAAGGCCGGCAGCAGGAAGCGGTCGTGCAGCCGGGTGCCCCAGCGGACCAGGGGAGCGGCATAGGGCTCCTCCCAAAAGCGCGCCACCAGCGCCCGGATCAGCAGCGCCTGCACCAGCGCCATCTGGGGATGCGGCGGCATCTCGAAACCGCGCAGTTCCAGCAGGCCCAGGCGGCCGCGTTCGCTGTCGGGGTTGAAGAGCTTGTCGATGCAGAACTCGGAGCGGTGGGTGTTGCCGACCAGGTCGGTGAGCAGATGCCGCAAGAGCCGGTCCACCAGCCACGGCGGGGTATGCCCGCTCTCCTCCGGCTCGTGCTGCAGGGTGTGCGGAGTGCCCTCCCGGGTCACCCGCTCCATCTCCGCGAAGGCGATCTCCAGCTCATAGAGCGTCTCCGCGCGACCTTCGTCGACCCGGGGCGCCTGGCTCGTCGGCCCGATGAAGCGGCCGGAGAAGACATAGGAGAGCGAGGGATGGTGCTGCCAGTAGGTGAGCAGGCTGCGCAACAGATCCGGGCGCCGCAGCAGCGGGGAATCGGCCGCGGTCGGCCCGCCGAGGGTGAAGTGGTTTCCGCCACCGGTGCCGGTATGGGTGCCGTCCAGGTCGAACTTCTCGCTCGTGAGCCGGACCGCCCGTGCCTCGTCATAAAGATGAAGAGTGGTGTCGCGCAACTGTTCCCACGAACTCGACGGGGCGACGTTCACCTCGACCACGCCCGGGTCCGGGGTCACCGAGAGAGTCTGCACGCGCGGGTCGACCGGGAAGGTGTACCCCTCGAGGACGACCGGGACGCCCAGGCTGGCTGCCGCACCTTCGACCGCCTGGACCATGGCCAGGGCGTGCTCGATGTCGGCCATCGGCGGCAGGAAGATGAACAGGTGGCCGTCGCGGACCTGCACTGCCAGGGCGTGCCGGGGGGCCTGTTCGATGTCGTAGACGGTCGCGGAGGCCACCTCGGGGAACTGCTCCGGCAGCGGCTCGCGCTCGGCGAAGGGCGAGGGATCCACATCGTCCGGACCCTCCGCCCAGGCCAGCGAAGCCAGCGGCAGCCGATAGCCCAGCGCGGAATCGCCCGGCACCAGGAAGAGATGACGCCGGCGCAGGCGCCAGTTCGCGGTACCCCAACCCTCACCGGACGGGTCGACGAAGACCGGGACCACCCACCCGGCCGCCTCACCGGCATCCAGGTCGGTGGCATCCACCCGCTCGGCGCGGGCGCGTTCGCTGCCCAGTTCCGCGGCCTCGGGGGCCAGGTCGACATCGGGCCGCACGCCGGTGGGCCGGCGCACCTCGTCCCACAACTGACTGAACGGGTCCTCGTATGCCGGGCGGCAGACCTCCCCGGGCACGCCGAGCCGGGCCGCGATGGCCAGGGCCAGATCTCGGGTGAGCTCCGCACGCGGCCGCTCGGTGACCCGGGGATCCGGGTCGTCCCACGGGTGGTCCAGCAGCGAATGGTCGTGCCAGAGCGCTTGCCCATCGGTGCGCCAGAGCAACTGGATCTGCCAGCGGGGCAGCGGTTCCCCCGGATACCACTTGCCCTGGCCGTGATGCACCAGGCCCGAGGCGGCATACGTCTGCTGCAGCCGGGCCGCGAGCGCAGCGGCCAGTTCCCGCTTCTCCGGGCCGTCCGCGGCGCTCGACCATTGCGGCGAGGAGGCATTGCCGGCGGCGACGAAGGTCGGCTCGCCGCCCATCGTCAGACGGACATCCCCGGCCGCCAAGTGCTGGTCCACCAGCGCGCCGAGTTCGTCCACGGCCTGCCACTGACTCGCGGCATACGGCAGGCTCACGCGCGGGTCCTCGTGCACCCGAGACACGGCGTTGGAGTAGGAGAACTCGACCTCGACCGGCTCGGTGGCTCCGGTGATGGGGGCCGATCCGGCCGGATGCGGGGTCGCCGACAGCGGAATATGACCCTCCCCGGCGAAGAGCCCGGAGGTGGCATCCAGCCCGATCCATCCGGCACCGGGGACGAAGACCTCCGCCCAGGCGTGCAGGTCGGTGAAGTCGGTGCCGGGGGCGGTGGGGCCATCGGTGGCGGCCGGGGCGTCCTCGGCGAGCTGGACCAGATAGCCGGACACAAAACGCGCGGCCAGGCCCACCTGGCGCAGCACCGAGACCAGCAGCCAAGCGCTGTCGCGGCAGCTACCCAGCGCCTTGGCCAGCGTGGTGTCCGGGGACTGCACGCCGTGCTCCATCCGCACCGTGTAGGCGACATCCGGCTGCACCGCCCGATTGACGGCGACGAGGAAGTCCACGATCCGCGGCCGCTCGTCTCCCTCGGCGAGGGGGACATTGCGCGCGACCCAGTCCCGCACCACGGGGCCGGGACCCGAGCCGGCATCGTCCTCGTCTACGGGGCGCAGGTAGGGCTCCAAATCCGCGCGCAGGTCATCTGCATACGTGAACGGGAACTGCTCGGCATATTCCTCGACGAAGAAATCGAACGGATTGATCGAGGTGAGATCGGCGATCAGGTCGACCGTGATGTCGAGTTTGCTGACCGGCTCGGGGAAGACCAGGCGAGCCAGATAGTTGCCAAACGGATCCTGCTGCCAGTTGAGGAAGTGATTGCTCGGCTCGATCCGCAGCGAGTAGGCGTCGATCGGGGTACGGGTATGCGGCGCCGGCCGCAGCCGGACCGTATGCGGCCACAGTTTCACCGGGCGCGCGGAGGTGTAGCTCGTGCGGTGCTCGATCGCCACTCGTATGGTCACGCAGGGCAATCTACGGCTCGGCGTGGCCGATTGACCTGAGGGTTCACCAAATCAGTTTCGGAGGGTCATTAGGACGCGGTAGGCTGCACCGTTCTCCTCCCGGCGGATCCCGCCGGCATCTTCGGGCCATGGCTGCCCCGAGCCTCCCATTTACGCCACAGACGGAGTCTGCTTTGTCTTCCCCTGCTCACGTCGAGATTGACTATCCCGACAAGATCGATACGGCCGTCCTGAAGGTCGCCGGCGTGGTCGTGCTCGGCGCGATCATGTCCATCCTCGACATCACCGTCGTCAATGTCGCGCTGCCGATCCTGTCGACGACCTTCACCGGCGCCGACAACCCGCTGTCCTATTCGACCGTCGCCTGGACGGTGACCGCCTATACCCTGGCGCTGGCCACCGTCATCCCGCTGACCGGTTGGGCCGCCGACCGCTTCGGCACCAAGCGCCTCTACATGCTCGCGGTGGCGCTCTTCACCGCGGGCTCGGTGCTCTGTGCCCTCGCCACCAGCATCGGGATGCTCATCCTCTTCCGAGTCCTGCAGGGTCTCGGTGGCGGTCTGCTCATGCCGCTGGGTATGACGATCATGACCCGGGCCGCCGGTCCCAAGCGGATGGGCCGCCTGATGGCGATCCTCGGCGTGCCGATGCTGCTCGGCCCGATCCTCGGGCCCATCCTCGGCGGCTGGCTCATCGACAGCTTCAGCTGGCACTGGATCTTCTTGATCAACCTGCCCCTGGGTGTCGCCGCGCTCATCTACGCCGCCTGGGCGCTGCCCAAGGATGCCCCGCACCCGAGCGAGAGCTTCGACCTCTTCGGCATGTTGCTGATGAGCCCGGGCTTGGCGATGTTCCTCTACGGCATCTCCTCGATCCCGGAGGCCGGCACCTTCAAGTCCGCCAAGGTGCTCGGCTGGACCCTGGCCGGCCTGGCGCTGCTGGTCGCCTTCGTCCTCTACAGCTTCCGTCCGGCGCACCCGCTGCTCGACCTGCGACTCTTCCGCAACCGGCAGCTCACCGTGGCGACCATCACCATGGTCCTCTTCGGTATGGCGTTTTTCGGCGGCCTGCTGCTGGTGCCTACCTACTTCCAGATGGTCCGCCACGAGGACGCGCTGCACGCGGGTCTCCTCGTCGCACCCCAGGGGATCGGCGCCATGGTCACCATGCCCATCGCCGGTGCCCTTGCCGACCGTTACCCGGTCGGCCGCATCGTGCCCTTCGGCCTGGTGACCATCATCGCCGGTATGTTCGCGCTCTCGCGTGTCGAGGGTGACACCTCCTATTGGGGTTACCTCATCCCGGTCCTCTTCGTCATGGGCCTGGGTATGGGCGGCACGATGATGCCGATCATGACCGCGGCAGTGCGCACGCTCACCGGTGCCCAGGTGGCGCGCGGCTCGACGCTGCTCAATATCGCCCAGCAGATCGCCAGCTCCATCGGTGTGGCGATCATGTCCGTGGTGCTCACCAACGGCCTGAAGAACGACACGCTGGTCTCGCAGGCGCAGGGCTTCCAGCAGGCGAGTGAGGGGGTCAACGACCCGCAGGCGATCCAGCAGTTGCTGCCGCAGTTCCCCAAGGTCGCCAAAATCCTCGCCTCCGCGGGCCAAGACCAGGCGGCGGGCGCGGCCAAACTCGGCGCCGCAGTCGCCGATGCGATGGGCAAGGTCTTCGGTCACAGCTTCCTGGTAGCCGCGAGCCTGCTCGTGCTCACCCTGATCCCGGCCTTCTTCCTGCCGCGCAAGCAGGATCGGGCCGAGGTGCAGGACGCCACCGAGGGTGCGCCGCCGGTGCTCATGCACTGATCACCTCTCCCGGTGCGCCCGGCCCAGCCCGGCCCGTTTTGACGATCCCGTCCTTCCCGTCCGGGGAGGGCGGGATCGTCGTATTTTGGTGGGGCCTCGCGTTGCGGGGGCGGCCGGAGCCGGGCAGGGTGAGCCGATGACCACCGACGTCATCACCTATGTCGGCCTCGGGGACTCCTATGCCGCCGGCGTCGGAGGTATGGCGCGGCGCAACCTCTGCTGGCGGGCGCAGAACGGCTACCCGGTGCAGGTCGCCCGGTCATTGGGGGTAGGGGTTGCCTACCAGGCCTGCCTCGGGGCGACGATCGCCGACGTGCTGGAGCACCAGGTGAATGCCTTGGGCCGGGGAACGGCATACGTCTCGATCACGTTGGGCGGCAATGACATCGGCTTCGTCTCGGTGCTGATCGCCGCGGCCGAACCGGCCTGGATGCGCGACAGCGACCCGGTCATCGACGGGGCGCTGGCCACAATGCGGGGCGTGCTCGCCGCTCGCCTGGACGGACTCTATGCGACGGTGCGCGATCGCGCCCCAGACGCGCAGGTGGTGGTAACCGGCTACCCGCGGCTCTTCAACGGCGTCGAGGATTGCAATCTGGCGACCTTCTTCTCCCCGCACGAGATGGCCCGGCTCAATGCGGCCGGGGACGAGCTGAACTCCCTGGTCGCCGGCGCAGCGGAACGTGCCGGGTTCCGGTATGCCGATGCCGCCACCCCATTCGTCGGGCACGCGGTCTGTGATGGCTCGGAATGGGTCAATGGGGTGTCCTGGCCGGTGGAGGGCTCCTTCCATCCCAATTCTTTGGGGCACAACGCTTATGCGCGGCTCGTGGCCGACGCTTTTGGCGCGGCAGCGGCCGAGACGGCGCAGCCTCAGGCGGCCGACCTTCCGGTGGTGGAGGGACCCTGCATACCGGGTTCGGCGCCGACCTTCCGGTTGCCCGATCTGCTCAGCGCGCGCAGCCTCGAGGGGGCCCGGGCGGCCGGGCTGGACCCGCGAGAGGTGCGCCGGGAGGCGAGAACCTTGTATGCCGCCATGCCCACCGGGGAGGGGACGGCTATTCCGATCCCGCGGGCGGCATACGCGGCGGCGGCCCGCTTGGCCGAACTCGACGCCCAGGTCCGCGCCGAACGCGGCCAGCCGCGGATGGAACCATGAGCGCGTGAGCGACACCCAGCCGTTGGACGACGACCTCGCGCAGGCCGCCGCCGAGCTGTATGCCGTCCCGCCCGGCGAGTTCATGGGCACCCGCATGGCGCTGGTCGCCCGTGCTCGGGCGGCGAAGGATCGGAAGCTGGCCGCCGCGATCGGCAAGTTGCGCAAACCAAGCAATGCGGCGGCGGTGATCAATGCGCTGGTGCGTGCCCAGCCGCAGCTCGTCGATGAACTGGAGAGTGTCGGCGCGCAGTTGCGGGCGGCCCAGTCGAACCTGCACGGGACCGCCCTGTCCGCGCTGCGGCCGGTGCGGGATGCGCTCATCGCGGATCTGCTCGCGGCGGCACGGGAGAGCGCCCGGGGACTGGACCTGGGGTTTGCCGCGGCCATGGAAGGCGAGATCCGCGACACCGTGATTGCCGCGCTCGCCAGCGAGGATGCGGAAGCCGCGGTGACCTCGGGTGCGCTGACCCGGGCGCTGCAGTATTCCGGTTTCGGCGAGGTCGACCTGGCGGATGCGGTGGTGGCCACCGCGACGGGCCGGCGGCTGCGGGTGCTGGCCTCACCGGCTCCGCCTACTGAGGAAGCCGGGCCCACCGAGGACGCGGAGGCGGACGTCGAGGAGGCGGCCGCGGACGAGCAGATCGAGAACGCCGACCAGTCCGAAGTTGACGTCGACGAAGAGCCTGAAGCCGACGGAGAATCCGACGTCAACGAGGAACCTGACGTTGAAGAAGAGCCGGACGTTAACGCGGATCAGGCGACTAAGGCGGTCGACCCGGCCGATGCCGAGCGGCTGATCGAGGAGGCGGCCGCGGCATACCAAAAGGCGTCGGCGGCGGTGACCGCAGCGAAAAGCGCTGTGGCGCAAGGCAGTGAACAATTGGACGCGCTCAAACTGCGGGTGGCGGCACTGCATACCGAACTCGAGTCGGCGGAGGCGGAGTTGGAGCATCTCTTCGCCAAGGACGCCCAAGCCCGGGAGGCCGTGACGGCGGCTGTCAAGGCCCGCCAGGCCGCCGCCGCGCTATTGGCGCAGCGCGAGGCGGCCGCCGACGCCTGAAGCCGTGACTAGTCGGACCCACCGGCGGCGTGCGCCGGAACGGTGCTAGGTTCGCCGGTGTCCGGTCAGGGGAAGTCTGGTGCGATTCCAGCGCTGTCCCGCAACGGTAATTCGGCTTCGGCCGTGAGCCCGAATGCCTGCCCGGCGTCCGTCAGACCCGTCCCTAGTTCTCCGCCGAGGTATGCGGAGGAAGGATCCACGATGACCCACGTCCGTATGCCCGCCACGGCCCGCAACTCCCGCCGGTCGGCCCGCCGCGCCACCGGTGCATTCGCCGCCGCCGGGATGACCACCATGGCGCTGATCGCGGTGGCGCCGGCCAGCCCGGCCGCCCCGCAACCGGGCACGATCAGCGCCCCGATCGCCGCTACTGCCCCCGCTGCCGGGTCTACCACCAAGTCCACCAGCAGCGACCGTGAGACCGCGCGAGTGGCCGCCGGGTGGTTGAGCCGCCGCTTCGTTGACGGCACGCACCTCACCACGACCTACGACGGCACCGCCTATGACGACGCGGGGCTGACCCTGGACGCGGTGCTCGCGTTCGCCGCCGCCAAGACCAATGACGTCACCGCCGCCCGGGCGATGACCTGGCTCGCCGAGCCCGCCCGCCTGGCCGGTTACCTCGGCGATGGCACGCAGGAGTCCTATGCCGGTGCGCACGCCAAGCTGGTGCTCACCCTCAAGGTGCGCGGCCTCGACCCGAGTTCGTATGGGGGGCGCGACCCCCTCGCGGAACTGGCCGGGCTGCAGCGCGCCGATGGTCGCTTGAGCGACCGGTCGCAGTGGGGTGACTACTCCAACGGCTTCGGCCAGTCCCTGGGCGCCATCGCCCTGGACCGCGCCGGGCGCAGCGCCGCGGGACGCAAGGCGGCCGACTACCTGGCCGGTCAGGCGTGTGCCGACGGCAGCGTGCCCGTTGTCCTGGAACAGTCGACGTGCGTTGGGGACCGGGATGCCACCGCCATGGCGCTGCAGGCGTTCACCGCGACCGGCCGCGGCGCGGCCGCCCAGAAGGCGGCGAAGTGGTTGGCGACGCAGGTGCGCACCAAGGGCCATGTGAACGCCAACTCCGCAGGCCTGGCCGCGGCTGGTTTGGACCAGGTCCGCGGGTATGGCGCGGTCGCCGACGCCGCACGGGCATACCTGCGCAGCCTGCAGGTGCCCTGTTCTGCGTCCTTCGACCGTCGCGGTGCGATCAAGTACACCCCCGGCCCGTATGACGAGTCCCTCGCCGTCCGCGCCACCACCCAGGCCGCGCTCGGTCTTACCGGCGCCGACCTGGAGACCTTGGTCTCCCGCGGCTCGATCGCCCACGCGCCGGCGGCTGGCTGCCGCTGAGCGGCTGAGCCCCGCGGGCCCAGCAACCCACACGCCTGAGCCCCGGCCACCACCCAGTGTGGCGGCCAGATCGGAAGAGCGTCGT
>ERZ501016.264-NODE-264-length-18258-cov-15.916497_pt1 | contig 18258 bp, 15 predicted proteins | sample MGYA00248889_ERZ501016 | MGnify/ENA primary metagenome ERZ501016 (study PRJEB25958, sample SAMN03398594) | human skin metagenome | study: EMG produced TPA metagenomics assembly of the Human Skin Microbiome Metagenome (human skin metagenome) data set. | reverse complement strand
GACCTGCTCAGTTTTCAGGCGTCGATTCCTGCTCACTTTTCGGCCGTCGTTGACACGTGGGTGACGCGGTGCATGACGGGATCCTCCCGAGGTCGCCGTGCAGCCGCCGCACGTCCCCGCCACAGGGGGAGCAGCGGCCCTACGTCGCCACGACCGAGCAGGTCTGGGCGATCCACTACGCGATGCCGGAGCACCTGCGCGCGGCTGTCCTGCTGGGAGCCTTCGTCGGGCTGCGAGTCTCGGAAGCGGTGGCACTGCGGGTCTGCGACGTGGACTTCATGCGCGGGATCGTCGCGCCGGAGGTGCAGTATCCAGCGGAGCCGCTCAAGACGAAGGCGATCCGGACGGCCGTGCCGATCCCGAACTAGCTCGCGCTCATGCTCGCGGCCAGCGTGCATACCTACGGCGGCGAGACCGTCGTCGCGGCCCAGGTGGGCGGTCGGTGTCGCCAGCGCACGTCGAGGCGGCGATCCGGTCGGCGCGGGTCCAGGTCGAGGGACTGCCGCAGGAGTTCCGGTTCCACGACCTGCGGCACTACCTGGCCTCGATGCTGATCACCCAGGGGCTCGACGTCAAGGTGGTGCAGACGCGGCTACGGCATGCCTCCGCGATGACGACGCTCAACACCTACGGCCACCTCTTCCCGGACGCAGACGAGTCCGCACGAGCGGCCGTCGCGTGGCGATCGGTGCTCGTGCGGACTCTCTGCGGAGTGCTGAGGCGAAATGACCTGTCAGCCAAAGGCTTTCGATCAGATCGAGAAGTACATCTCGAACTCGTAGGGGTGGGGGCGCAGACGCAGTGGCGCGACCTCGTTCTCGGTCTTCCAGTCGATCCAGGTGCGGATCAGGTCCTCGGTGAAGACGTCGCCCTCGAGCAGGAACTCGTGGTCCTTCTCCAGCGCCGTGAGGACCTCCTCGAGGGTGCAGGGCACCTGCTCGATCTGCTCGTGCTCCTCCGGGGGCAGCTCGTAGAGGTCCTTGTCGATCGGCTCCGGCGGCTCGATGCGGTTCTTGATGCCGTCCAGGCCGGCCATCAGCTGCGCGGCGAAGGCCAGGTAGGGGTTGGCCGAGGGGTCCGGGATGCGGAACTCGATGCGCTTGGCCTTGGGGCTCGTGCCGGCGATCGGGATGCGGATGCAGGCCGAGCGGTTGCGGGCAGAGTAGACCAGGTTGACCGGGGCCTCGAAGCCGGGCACCAGGCGGTGGTAGGAGTTGGCGCTGGGGTTGGTGAACGCCAGCAGGGCCGGGGCGTGCTTGAGCAGACCACCGATGTACCACCGGGCGATGTCGGACAGTCCGCCGTAGCCCTGCTCGTCGTAGAACAGCGGCTTGCCGTCCTTCCACAGGGACTGGTGCGTGTGCATGCCGGAGCCGTTGTCGCCGAAGATCGGCTTGGGCATGAAGGTGGCGGTCTTGCCCTCCTCCCACACGGTGTTCTTGACGACGTACTTGAACTTCATGATGTCGTCGCCGGAGTGGAGCAGGGTGTTGAACTTGTAGTTGATCTCCTGCTGACCGGCGGTGCCCACCTCGTGGTGGCTGCGCTCGACCTCCAGCCCGACCCGGTCCAGGTTGAGGCAGATCCTGTCGCGGGTGTCGGCGAAGTGGTCCACCGGCGGCACCGGGAAGTAGCCGCCCTTGAACGCCGTCTTGTAGCCGCGGTTGCCGCCCTCCTCCTCGCGACCGGAGTTCCAGGCCGCCTCGACCGAGTCGATCGCGTAGAACGAGGTCTGGGCGTTGTTGGCGTAACGGATGTCGTCGAAGACGTAGAACTCCGCCTCGGCGCCGAAGTAGGCGGTGTCGGCGATGCCCGTGGACCTGAGGTAAGCCTCGGCCTTGATGGCGATGTTGCGGGGGTCGCGGCTGTACGGCTCGTCGGTGAACGGGTCGACGATCGAGAAGTTCATGATCAGCGTCTTCTCGGCGCGGAAGGGGTCGAGGTAGGCCGTCTTGACGTCCGGCAGAAGCTTCATGTCGGACTCGTGGATCGCCTGGAAACCGCGGATCGAGGAGCCGTCGAAGGCCTGGCCCTCCGTGAAGAAGTCCTCGTCGAGCGACTTGGCCGGCACGTTGAAGTGCTGCATCACGCCCGGCAGGTCACAGAACCGGATGTCGACGAACTTGACGTCCTCGTCCTTGATGAAAGTCAGGACCTCTTCAGGGGTGCTGAACACATCGTCCTCCTGTGTGTCGTCGGCCCGACTGGCCGACCCGTTGCCCACCAACCTAGGGGCAGGCCGTTACCCGACCATGACTCCGATGTTTCCCGCGTGTTACACGCTGTCCAGCCGGACCCCTCCCGCCGGGTAGCCTGAGGAGGTGGTGGATCGCAGGGACGTCGGTGGGTGGCTCGAGGGGCCGGGTCGGCTGACCCAGCAGGGTGCGTATGCCGGGGAGCGGCTGGGTCTGCCTGCGTCGGGTCCTGGCGCGATGGCCCCGCTCGGACGCCGCGTCCTGGCCCTGCTCGTCGACTGGCTGCTGTGCTGCGCCATCGCGATCGGGTTGTTGCGCATGCCGGTCGGCGCCACGGGCCTCGACTCGTTCATCCCGCTCGCGGTGTTCGCCGTCGAGAACGTCCTGCTCGTCGGCACGGCGGGGTGCACCATCGGGCACCGCCTGCTAGGGCTGCAGGTCCGGCGCGTGGCGGGGGGACCGCTGGGGGTCGTGGGGGCCGCGCTGCGGACCCTCCTGCTCCTGCTGGTCATCCCGCCCGTGGTCTGGGACAGCGACGGCCGGGGCTTGCACGACAAGGCCGCCGGCAGCGTCATCGTCCGCACCCGCTGACACGCTCGGTCCCGCGTCCCCCTTCTCGGCTCGCGTCCCCCGTCTCGGGCTGCAGCACGAGACCGACGATGGCCGCCGAGACCCACGACGCCGGCCCGGGCGTGATCCTCGTTCCTCGCCCAGGGCCCTCGACCTCCGCATACGCGCTTCGTCAGCGACCGCGCATGCCCTTGCGGTCCACCCGCGTCCGCGTCGGGTCCATCCCCGCCGGGATGCCCGCGCCGGCGCGCATGCCGTTCATGGCCTTGAGGCGCTTGTTGACCACGCCGACCTCCTCCTTGGTCAGCACCGGCTTGAGGCGCTGCACCTTGGAGGCGAGCTTGCGCACAGGCACCACCTCGACGTCCCCGCTCTGCCCCTCGGACTCGGCGTCGCCCACCCGCATGAGGTGGACGGGGGAGCCGGAGGCCAGACGCTCGACCTTGCGGCGCTCCTCGACGAGCAGCTTCTTGGCGCGAGCGGAGGGGCCCTCTGCGACAAGCACGACACCAGGGCGACCCACGGCGCGGTACAGGGTCGCGACGTTGGTGTAGTCCTGCCCCTTGGGTCGCCCGTCGGCGGCGATGGGCTGCTGCTCGATGAACCAGCCGCCCCGGCGGATGGAGGACAGTGCGGCCATGGTGGCGCCGGGCTTGCCCTCGATCATCGAGTAGGCACCGCGGTCGGTGCGTCGGCTCATCACGATCATCGCGGCGAGCGCGGCGAGCGGGATGCCGAGGATGAGGAAGTACCACGGGTGGCCGACGAGGAAGCCGATGGCGACCATCACCAGCAGCGTCAGGAGCGCGGCGCCGACCATCCACCGGGTGATCGTGGGGTCCACCTGCTTGGCGAAGCCGTACGCCTGCTTCATCTGGGCGACGCGGCCCGGCTTGTTGGGGTCCTTGGGCGGCTTGGCGCGCCCGAACCGCGACGCCTTCGTGCTGCCGGATGCTTCTCGTGCCATGGGGCGGATCTTACCGTTCTGTGGTGGTGGGGCCCGGGGGCGTCAGCGCTGGGCGAGCAGCGAGGACGCCTCCTGGCGGGTGGTCTGATCGGCGGCGTCCGCGAGGTGCGACAGGTGCTCGGGCAGCGGGCGGCCGAACTCGCGCATCGCCTGGCTGTAGAGCTTGCCCGAGCGGTAGGACGAGCGGACCAGGGGCCCCGCCATGACCGCCTTCATCCCGCGGCCGAGCGCGAGGTCGCGCCAGTGCACGAACTCCTCGGGCTTGACCCACCGGTCGATGGGGTGGTGCAGCTTGGACGGCCGGAGGTATTGCGTGATGGTCAGGATGTGGCAGCCCGCGTCGACGAGGTCGCCGATGGCCTGCTCGATCTCGGCCTCCTCCTCGCCCATGCCGAGGATCAGGTTGGACTTGGTGATGAGCCCGGCGTCCTGCGCCATCGACAGGACGCGCAGCGACTTGTCGTAGGTGAAGGCAGGCCGGATCCGCTTGAAGATCCGGGGCACGGTCTCGAGGTTGTGCGCGAACACCTCGGGGCGGGCGTCGAAGACCTGCCCGACGAGCTCGGGCCTGGCACCGAAGTCCGGCGGCAGGATCTCGACCCCCGTGGTGGGGTTGAGCCGGTGGATCTCGCGGATCGTCTCGGCATACAGCCAGGCCGCCCCGTCGGGCTGGTCGTCCCGCGCGACGCCGGTCACGGTCGCGTAGCGCAGCTGCATCGTCGCGATGCTCTCCGCCACCTTGGTCGGCTCGCCGCGGTCCAGCGCGGTGGGGCGCCCGGTCGCGATGTCGCAGAAGTCGCAGCGGCGGGTGCAGACGTCACCGCCGATGAGGAAGGTCGCCTCGCGGTCCTCCCAACACTCGAAGATGTTGGGGCAGGACGCCTCCTGGCACACCGTGTGCAGGCCCTGGCCCTTGACGCGCGACTGCATCTCGGAGTACTCCGGCCCCATCCTGGCCGTCGTCCGGATCCAGCTCGGCTTGCGCTCGATGGGGGTCTCCGCGTTGCGCGCCTCGACGCGCAGCATGCGACGACCCTCGGGTGCGACGGTCATGGTGCTCCTTGCGATCGTGTGCGTCAGGCCGTATGCCGACCCCTAGCAACCGGCCGAGTCCCGGGGGGCGGGGGCGACCGTTCCCACAGGGTACGCCGCCGCACCGACACACCCCGAATGCGCCCGTGCGGGCTCGCCGGGGTCCCAGGAGCCCGGCATGGCCGCCAGGTCTACCGTGGTCTCATGCAGACCCGGCCCTCCGACCCGCGCCCCGACCTCGTCGAGGCCTTCTGGACCGAGGCGCGGCTGCGCTCCGGCCTTGCCGGGGAGGAGGTCTATCAGGGCTTCTCCTCGTCCGCGGCCCTGCGGCCACCGGCCTGGTCCTTCGGTGACACGAGGGACATGGCCGACGAGCTGTGCGAGCTGGTGCTGGACGGCCGCAAGACGGCGACCTCGTCGCCGAGGTGGGCCTACGAGGAAGCGGACGGAGGCACCGACGGCACCGACGACGCCGGTGAGCCCCTACCCACGGTCGGGTCGGTCACCATCCTCTGCGACGGGTCCGGCGCGCCGCGGGCGTTGCTGCGCACGACCCGCGTCCGGGTGGTGGCGTTCGACGAGGTGGCGGCCGACCACGCGCGCGCCGAGGGTGAGGGTAACCGGTCCTTGGAGGCCTGGCGCCGAGAGCACCAGGCGTTCTTGGAACGTATCGGCGACGGCGAGCAGCCGTTCAGCCCCACCATGGAGGTCGTGCTGGAGGAGTTCGAGGTGCTCGCCCGCGCGTGACGGCGGTCCGGTCCGCAGGGGGCGGACGGCATACGCCGTATGCCGGGGGTCAGTGCAGCAGATCGGGCAGGACCGTGGTCCCGGTCACGGTGCCGCGTAGCCGCGCGGCCTCGACCGCCTCGTCCGTGCTCATGTCGAAGACCCTCGCCAGGTGGTGCTCGGCGAGGGGGAGGATCTCCTGGACCGTGACGTCCCGGCCCAGCTCGTGCGACAGGGACGTCACGCCGGCATCGGCGATCCCGCACGGCACGATCACCTGGGCCCAGGACAGGTCGCAGTTGCCGTTGAGCGCAAAGCCGTGCATGGTCACGTCGCGGCTGACCCGGATCCCGATCGCCCCGATCTTGCGATCGCCGCCGCGTGCGTCCGCCATCACCCACACGCCGCTGCGGCCGGCCACGCGGGCGGTCTCGACGCCGAGGTCGGCGCAGACGCCCATCATCATGTCCTCCAGCCGCCGCACGTGGGCCACGACGTCGCGGTTGCTCGGCAGATGCACGATCGGGTAGCCGACGAGCTGACCCGGGCCGTGCCAGGTGATCTTGCCGCCGCGGTCCACGTCGACCACCGGGGTGCCGTCCCACGGCCGTTCGTGCGGCTCAGTGCGCTTGCCGGCGGTGTAGACGCGCTGATGCTCCAGCAGCAGCGTCGTGTCGGGGATCTCGCGGGCCACGACCTGCGCGTGGATCTCCCGTTGGTGGTCCCAGGCCTGCTGGTAGTCGACCAGGTCCGGCGCGAAGCCCAGGTGCTCGAAACGCATGCCACCACGATACGACCGGGGCAGGGATGCTCCGTCCACAGCCTTTGAACGTTCATGACCCCGCCTGTGGATGACGGAGCGACCCGGACCGCGACAGGCGGCATGGTGGTGGACGAGGGGGACCGGCCTCCTCCCGGCAGGCAGGAGGGCAGCCATGGCCAGGCCCGCGGTTCCCGGGTATGACGTCCAGGCCGTCCTCGGTGGCGGCGCCGCGAGCGTGGTGTGGCGCGCGGAGCGACTGTCCGACCGACGCGCCGTCGCGCTCAAGGTGTCGCGCGAGCCCCTACGGCTGGACGACCCCTGGCAGGCCAAGGGCTGGTCCACGGCACCGCGGGACGCCGAGAGCGTGCTGCGCGAGCTCGACTGGTTGCGGCAGGTCCACCACCCCGGCGTCGTGGAGCTGCTCGACGCCCTGGTCCTCGACGACCAGCGGGTCGTCGTCGTGCTGACTCTCGCGGAGGGCGGCTCGTTGTCCGACCTCGTCCGGTCGCGGGGTCACCTCACACCGTCGGAGGTGGTCTCGGTCCTGCTCGGGCTCGCCACCACGATCCGCGACCTGCACGGGGCCCGTCTGGTGCACGGGGACCTGTCGCCGGGCAACGTCCTGCTCGACGCGGCCGGGCGGCCCCTGGTGGGCGATCTGGGGACCCTCAGCGCCTTCGACGAGGCGGTCGAGGACCCCTGGGGGACGACGGGTTTCGTCGCTCCGGACGTCGTGGCGGGCGGCGAGCCGACAGCGGCGTCCGATGTCTACTCCCTCGGAGCGCTCGCGTGGTATGCGCTCGTCGGGGAGGCCCGCCCGGCGGCCACCGACCCGCGCGAGCTCGACGCCAGGGTCCCCGACACGCCCGCCGAGCTGCTGGACGTCGTCCGGGCCTGCCTGGCGCCCCGCCCGGACGACCGCCCGGAGGTGGGCGACCTCGTCGACTCCCTGGCCGCGCTCGGCTCGGCCCCCGTGGAGGTCAGCCCGGCCGATCGCCCGGAGGACGTGACCCGGCGGGTGCGCGAGCAGGCCGCCGAGCAGGAGCGTGCGCTCACGCGCGCCCGGGTGCGGGCCCAGCACCTTGAGGAAGCGAGGCGCCGGGCCGCCCGTCCTCGGCTGCTGCTGTCCCGTCGCGCCCTGGCCCTGTCGATCGTCGTGGGGCTGGCCCTCGGCGTGCTGGGCGGCCGCTGGTGGCTGGACCGGCGTGATGCGCAGGCGGCTGCGGCCGCCGCGCGCCCCGCAGCGGTGACAAGCCGCCAAGGGGCGGTCGCGAGCGCCCCGGCGGCGACCAGCGCTGGGACCCGGTCGGGCTCGGCGCCCGCGCCGAGCGCACCGACGTCCACGGGTCAGGGACAGCCTCAGGGACACGGACAGGGACAGGGACAGGGACAGGGTCAGGGGCCGCGACCGGGTCAGGGGCAGGGGCAGGACCCGGTCAGGCCATCGAGTCGGTCCGACGGGGTGCAGACGGATGCTCGCGCCGTGCTCCAAGACCTGTTCGACGCCCGCGCGGCCGCCCTCATGGCCAAGGACGCGGCAGCACTCGGGACCGCCGACGCCGACGGCTCGTGGGCCCGCACGCACGACGACGAGACGATCGGTGAGCTACGACGCCGGGGCCAGAGCCAGCGGGGGCTGCGGTTCGTCGTGCAGCAGGCGCAGGCCGTCTCCAGCGCTGCTGGGTCCGCCACGGTGCGGGCGTCGGTCCGGCTGGGCGACTACACCTGGACGGAGGCCGGTGCCCCACCTCGGACCGCGGCCGGGCACGGGGGGCGCAGCGCCGACTACCACCTGCGGTGGACGGCGCACGGCTGGCGGCTCGACCGTGTCGACGAGCCGGGAGCAGGCGGCCAGAGCGTGGCGTCCGCGTCGCCCCGCACCGGGCCGTGAGCCTGCGAGCTCACGCGTGGCAAGCGTGCCGGGCCTGCGGTGGGGGGGATGCGCTACAACGAGCCTGGGGGAGCCATGAGAGTGGCACGCGCCGCTTCCTTCGTCGCCGTCAGAGCCCTTGTCTGGGCGCTGTGGTCGTCCCGGGGGTTCGACGGCCGATATCCGGCCTGTCTCAACCTCGTGGGGCCGTTGCTCATGGCCCGCGGCACCGGCGCCGGGCTGTCGCTGGTGGCGGCGATCGCCGCCGTGGCGGGACGCCGCAGCAGGCCCGGGACCGTGGCCCCGCTGACGCGTCCTCGTCAGGGGCGCACCGTCAGGTCGTGCCAGGGGCTCGCCACCTGCCGCACGGCGTCCTCGAGCCGCGCGTGGCGCCATACGAAGCCGGTCTGCTCGAGCACGGCCGGGCGCACCAGCTGGCTGCCGAGGACGTCGTCCGCCAGCTCGCCGAGGGCGAGCCGGAGTGCCGCGGCGGGGGTGGGGACCACAGCCGGACGGTGCAGCGCACGTCCGAGGGCGCGGGCGACCTCGACCTGCCGAGCGCTGCCGGGCGAGACGAGGTTGACGGGGCCGTGGACATCCTCGTCGACGAGGTGCAGGAGGGCTCGCACCTCGTCCTCCATCGAGATCCACGGCCACCACTGACGCCCGCTCCCGATGGGGCCACCCAGGCCCAGGCGAGCCAGCGGGAGGAGCGGGCCGAGCGCGCCGCCGTCCGAGGTCAGCACCAGCCCCGTGCGGGCGAGGGCGACGCGCCGACCCCCGTCCTGCGCGGCGCAGGCCTCGAGCTCCCAGGCCTTGACCACGTCGGCGAGAAAGGTGTGCCCGGGGTCGCTGGCCTCGGTCAGCTCCTCCTCGCCCCGGTCGCTGCCATAGACGCCGACGGCCGACGCATTGATGAGGGGCACCCGCTCGCCGAGCCGGTCGAGGTGCTGGACCAGCGTTCGGGTGGTGTGGACGCGGCTCTCGAGGAGCTCGCGCTTGTATCGCGGCGTCCACCGACGTCCCACCGGCGCCCCGGACAGGTTGACGACCGCGTCGACGGGCTCGACCTGCCCCACGTCCACGTGTCCGGCGGTCGGGTCCCACCGGATCTCGTCGGCGCCCGAGGGCGGGCGACGCACCAGCCGGACCACCTGGTCGCCACGGGCGGCCAGCGCGCTGCGCAGCGCGGTGCCGATCAGGCCACTGGCGCCGCTGACCAGGATTCGTCGTGCCACGGGTGCCTCCCAGGTGCGTCGTGCGGAGATGGCCGCGGGCCGTGACCACCGGTGGTGACCACGGCCCGCAGACCGGATGGCTCAGAGCCCGAGCGAGGACTCGAACCTGCCCTCCTCCAGGCGCGCCTTGAGCGCCGAGAGGAACTTGCCGGCCAGCGCACCGTCGACCGCGCGGTGGTCGTAGGTGAGCACGAGGTACATCATCGACCGCACGGCGATCGCGTCGTTGCCCTCGGCGTCGGTGACGACGGCAGGCCGCTTGACGATCGCGCCCGTGCCGAGGATGCCGACGTTGGGCTGGTTGATGATCGGCGTGTCCAGCAGCGATCCGTTGCTGCCGATGTTGGTGATCGTGAAGGTCGCGCCACCCAGCTCGTCCGGCCCGACCTTGTTGGTGCGGGTGCGGTCGGCGAGGTCGGCGATCTTGCGGGACAGACCGGCGATGTTGAGGTCGCCGGCGTCCTTGATGACCGGGACGAGCAGGCCGCGCTCGGTGTCGACCGCGATGCCCATGTGCTCGGCGCCGTGGTAGACGAGGCTGTCGCCGTCGATGCTGGAGTTGAGCTGCGGGAACGCCTTGAGAGCCTCGACCGCGGCAAGAGTGATGAACGGCAGGTAGGTGAGCTTGACGCCCTCCCGCTGCTGGAACTCGCCCTTGGCACGGGCCCGCAGCGCCACGACGCGGGTCATGTCGACCTCGACGGCCGCGGTCAGCTGCGCCGAGACGGACAGCGACTCCACCATGCGCTGCGCGATGACCTTGCGCAGGCGCGGCATCTTTTCGGTGGTGCCCCGCTTGGCCGCCGACGCAGGGTCGGCCGTCGGCACCGCCGTGGGCGCGCCACCGCCGGCGGGAGCCGCCGCGGCTGCAGGAGCCGCGGGCGCTGCAGCGGGGGCCGCCTCCGGCTCGGAGGCCTTCTTGGCGGCGTCGAGGACGTCCTGCTTGCGGATCCGGCCACCGACGCCGGTGCCCTTGAGGCTGGACAGGTCGACCCCGTTGTCGGCGGCCAGCTTGCGGACCAGGGGAGTGACGTATGCCGACGCATCCGCATCTCCCGTGGACTCGGCACGAGGCGCTGCAGCCTTCGGCTCGGACGCCTGCTGCGGGGCCGCCTCCTGCTTGGGCTCCTCCTTGGGAGCCTCCTGCTTGGGCTCCTCCTTGGGAGCCTCTTCCTTGGGTGCCTGCTCCTTCGGCTCCTCGGACGCGGGCTCCTCCTGATTGGCGTCGTCACCGCCGGGGTCCGTTCCGCCCCCGGAAGCCTCGCCACCGATGACCGCCAGCTCGGCGCCGACCTCGGCGGTCTCGTCCTCCTGGACGAGGATCTTGGTGAGCGTGCCGGCGAACGGGGAAGGGATCTCGGTGTCGACCTTGTCCGTGGAGACCTCGAGGAGCGGCTCGTCCACCTCGACGTCGTCGCCCTCGGCCTTGAGCCACCGGGTGATGGTGCCCTCGGTGACGGACTCGCCGAGCGCGGGCATCGTGACCTTGTCGCCGCCGGAGACCGAGCCGCCGGAGGACCCTGCGGAGCCGCCCTGGCCGGAGCCCGAGGTATCGGCGTCGCTCTCGTCCGCCGGCTCCTCCTGCTCGGTGGAGGGAGCCGCCTGGGCGGTCTCCTCGACCGTCTCCTCGGTCTCGGGCTGGGAGGAGTCGGACTGCTTGGCCTGCTCCGCGGCGGAGGTGTCCTCGTCGCCGGAGTCGTCCTTGGCGGGGGCGTCGCCGTCGCCGATCACCGCGAGGTCGGCGCCGACCTCGACCGTCTCGTCCTCCTCCACCAGGATCTCCTGGAGGGTGCCCGCGGCGGGGGAGGGGATCTCGGTGTCGACCTTGTCGGTCGAGACCTCGAGCAGGGGCTCGTCAACCTCGACCGAGTCACCCACGGACTTGAGCCAGCGGGTCACGGTGCCCTCGGTCACCGACTCGCCAAGGGCGGGCATCGTCACGCGTTCAGACATGTGTGAGTTTCTCCTTCGGTGAGCCGTTGACGTTCGATAGCCACCCTACTGCGACAGGGCGCTAGGAGTGCGCGTGGAGCGGCTTGCCGGCGAGAGCCAGGTGGGCCTCGCCGAGCGCCTCGTTCTGGGTGGGGTGCGCGTGGACGAGGGAGGCCACGTCCTCGGGCAGCGCCTCCCAGCCGTAGATCAGCTGGGCCTCGCCGACCTGCTCGCCCATGCGGGCGCCGATCATGTGCAGCCCCACGACCGGACCGTCCTTGCGTCGCACGAGCTTGACGAAGCCTTGCGTCCCGAGGATCTGGGACTTGCCGTTGCCGCCGAGGTTGTACTCGGAGCTCTCGACCTCGCCGAAGGCCTCCTCAGCCTGCTCCTCGGTGTAGCCGACGGACGCGATCTCGGGGTCGCAGTAGGTGACGCGCGGGATGCCGCGCTCGTCGATGCGGGCGGGCTCCAGCCCGGCGATCGCCTCGGCGACGTAGATGCCCTGGGCGAACCCGCGGTGCGCCAGCTGCAGGCCCGGCACGATGTCGCCGACCGCCCAGACCCCCGGGACGGACGTGCGGCAGTCCTCGGCCAGCACGTAGCCGCGGTCCGTGGCCACACCGATCTCCTCGTAGCCGAGCCCCTCGGTGACCGGGCCGCGGCCGACGGCCACCAGCAGCAGCTCGGCCTGCAGCTGCTCCCCGCCCTCGAGGGTGACGGTGACCTGGGCGTCCTCCTGCGCGGCGGACTCGAAGCGGGCGCCCGTGCGGACGGCGATCTTGCGCTTGCGGAAGGACCGCTCCAGCTGCTTGGAGATGGCGGGGTCCTCGGCGGCGACGAGACGGGGCAGCGCCTCGACGATCGTCACCTCGGAGCCGAAGCTGCGCAGCGCCGAGGCGAGCTCGACCCCGATGACGCCGCCGCCGAGCACGATGGTGCGCTCCGGCACCTCCTCCAGCCGTAGCGCCTGCTCGCTGGTCATGATCCGGCCACCGATGTCGAGCCCGGGCAGCGACTTGGCGTAGGACCCGGTGGCGAGCACGAGGTTGCGGCCGGTGATGCGACGTCCGTCCACCTCGACGGTGTCCGGAGCGACGACCCGCCCGGTCCCCTCGACATAGGTGAGCCCGGCCGCCTTGACGAGGCCCTGCAGCCCCTTGTACAGGCGGTTGACCACGCCGTCCTTGTAGGCGTGGACGGCGGGCAGGTCGATCGACTCGAACGTGGCCCGGACCCCGAACTGGGCGCTCTCGCGCGCGGTGTCGGCCACCTCGGCGGCGTGCAGCAGCGCCTTGGTGGGGATGCAGCCGAGGTGCAGACAGGTGCCGCCCAGCTTGGACCTCTCGACCAGGGCCACCGAAAGGCCCAGCTCCGCGGCGCGCAGCGCGCAGGCGTAGCCGCCGCTGCCCCCTCCGAGGATGACGATGTCGTAGGTGTCCTGCTGCTGGTCAGCCATGGTGCGCTCCCTTGCGTCTCGGCCGTCGGTGCTCGCGATGGCACCGGGGCGCTCGTGACGCCGCCGAAGCCGCGGTCATCCTCTCACCCGCGCGGCACGCCGGCGCAAGCCCGCCCAGGCTCAGCCGCGCCGTCGGGCCACGCCCCGCCGCACCGCCGGCCGCCCACGCTCAGCCGCGGGTCACGAGCCCTCGCCACGGGCCGCAGACGCCGGGGTCCAACCGCCCCGCCCGTGCCTCGGCCTCGAGGAAGGCGCGCTTGGCCATCCCCGCCGTGGACGCGCCCTCGACGGGCGCGGTGCGCGAGGTGCCGTAGAGGCACCAGTACGCGTAGCTCTCGGCGAAGTCCTCGGTGGGGTGGCTTGCCGCGTAGGTCGACACGAACGCCTCGGGGGCGGTGGCATGGAAGGACCGGAGCTCCTCGGGGGAGGGCCGGCGGTCGGCATACAGGCCTGAGATCCGGCTGCGCTGGGCCGGCGTGTAGGTGCCGGCGTAGAACGCCACGAGGGGGCTCGACGGGTCGGCGCAGGTGCCGGCGTCGTCGATCACCCATGGGCAGCGGGGGTCGCGGGACGGGTGAGTCCGGTCCGGGTAGAGGCTGACGACGTGCCCGACCTCGTGGGCCATGGTGAGCAGCTGCTCGCTCGGCGCGAGGACGGTCGCGAGCGCGAGGCGGTAGCGCCGCGGGTCGGCCGGGTTGGGCTCGAAGAAGCCGGTACGGACCCCACCCTGGCGGGAGGGGTCCTGGAGCACCTCGGGCGGGTAGTCGTACAGGACGACCTGGTCGAGGGCGGCGAGGTGGGCCGCGGGTATGCCGGAGCGCAGGACCTCCCACCGCCACCGGTCGCACCCGTCTGCCGGACCGGCGCCGTCGAGCGCCTGCAACCGCCCCGCTCGCACGGCGTCGACGCGGCGCAGGCGGGCGCCCTGGCCGAGGCTCGCGGGGTCGTCGGTGTATCCCGTCCCGCTCGGCAGGCGCGCGGCGCGTGCGGCGCGTCGTGCTCCTGAGGCGCCCTCGCCCCCTTCCTCGCACGAGGCCGGCAGGGGCCAGGTGAGGTGGCGGACGGCCTGGCCGTCCGCGGCGGTGACCGCGCTCCCCGACCTCGTCGGGCGGACCGGGCCCGCCAGGCCGGGCGCCACGACGGGCGCGACGGCGGGCACGTCCCGAGGGATGTCCGTGCGGCTCCGCCGGGAGGCCACCGGGCCCGGCCGGTCGTCGGCGTGCTGTGTGAGCGCCGCGAGCGTCGGCAGCACCAGGGTCGCCAGCGCGAGGAGTGCCGTTGCCGCGCCCAGGGTGACGTCACGACGGGCCCGAGGGGCGCGTCGTGGCTGGTGGGAGCGGTGGGGCACAACGGCATCTCACCCCAGCGCAGCCCTCCGTGGCGGGGCCTCGACGGAGCTCGGCACCCGTCCTGCCGATCACTATCGCGCACAGGGACGGCCCCCGTCACGAGAGTGATCGGGCGCCGTCCCTTTGGGTGATGGGGCGCGTCAGCGCCCGTGGAGTCGTCCTCAGTCGGCGCTGAGCACCTCGGCGAGACGGACCAGCGTGGCGACGCCGAAGCCGGTGCCGCCCTTGGGCGCGACCCCGCGAGGGGTCTGCTCGTTGAAGGACGGGCCCGCGATGTCGACGTGCGCCCACGGGATGGGGTGTCCGTCTGCCTGGGGGACGAACTCCTTGAGGAACAGCCCGGCGGTCAGCATGCCTCCGGCCGGACCCGCCTTGTGGGCGATGTCGGCCACCTCGGTCTCGAGCCCCTTGCGGTAGGCCGCGGGCAGGGGCATGGGCCACAGGTCCTCGCCCATGTCGTCGCCGGCGCTGCACACGCGGGTGCGGAAGTCGTCGTCGTTGCCCATGACGGCGGCCACCTCGTGCCCGAGGGCGACGACCTGGGCGCCGGTGAGGGTGGCGATGTCGACGATCGTGTCCGGCCCCTCCTCGCCGGCCGCGCACATCGCGTCACCAAGGACCATGCGTCCCTCGGCGTCGGTGTTGAGGATCTCGACGGTCATGCCGTTGCGCATGGTCACGACGTCGGAGGCGCGCTGGGCGGTGCCCGACGGCATGTTCTCGGCGAGGCCGAGCCAGCCGGTGACCTGGATCGGCAGGCCCAGCTCCGCGATCGCGAGGACGGCGCCGGCGACGGCGGCCGCGCCCGCCATGTCGGACTTCATGGTGGCCATGTTGTTGGCGGGCTTGATGTCGAGACCGCCGGAGTCGAAGGTCATGCCCTTGCCGACGAGGGCCAGGTGGTGCGTGGCCTTGGCCGGCTTGTAGGACATCGACACGAGCCGGGGCGCGTGCGCCGAGCCCTGGCCGACGCCCAGGATCCCGCCGAAACCGCCCTTGGCGAGGGCCTTCTCGTCGAGCACCTTGATCTTGACCTTCGAGGCGGTGGCGCGCTCGCGCACGCTGTCGACGAAGGTCTGCGGGTAGAGCAGGTTGGGGGCGGTGTTGACGAGGTCGCGGGCGTAGCCCACGGCCTCGGCGACCGCGGCGGCCCGCTTCACGGCGGCCTTGACGGCGGAGTCGCGCCCACGGTCGGTCACGACGGTCACGGTCTCGACGACGGTGGGCGGGGTGGACGTGCCGCGCTGGGCCGTGAACCGGTAGGCCCCGAGGGCAGCGCCCTCGGCGACGGCGCCGACGGCCGTGGAAGTGCTGCCCGGGAACGCGACGGCCACCGTGCCGGCGTCCTTGATGGCGCGGGTGGCGGTCGCGGCCGCACGGCGCAGGGCGTTCTCGTCGACGAGCTTCTTCTTGGCGGGCTCCGGGCCGAGGCCCGCGAGCACCACGCGGGGTGCCTTGACCCCGGGCACGGCGGGCAGCACCACCGTGGAGTCGGCGGCGCCGGTGAAGCCCAGGGTGGGCAGGGCCCCGGCGAGGTAGGTCGTCGTGGCCTCGGGGAGGCCGGACGGGAGGACGGGTGACGCGTCGCCGCCGAAGGCGCCGACGACGAGGACGTCGACGGCGAGGTCTGCGGCGGAGCGCGCGGTGACGGTGAGCGAGGTCACGACAGCTCCTGGGTGGCGGAAGTGCGGATGGCGGTTGGTGCGGCCCGGGGAGGCCTTCCGGACAACCTAGCCTCCCGGCGCGATGCGTGCCCAGCGGCCCCTTGTAGTGTCGGCCCCATGACGGAAACTTCACTGAGGAAGTCCCCCCTCCACGAGAGGCATGTCGCGCTCGGCGCCAAGATGGCCGACTTCGGCGGCTGGGAGATGCCGATCGAGTACCCCGGCGGCGGCGTGATCCGCGAGCACACCGCGGTCCGCGAACGCGTCGGCATCTTTGACGTCTCGCACCTGGGCAAGGCCAGGGTCTCCGGCAAGGGCGCCGCCGACTTCTGCAACGCCTGCTTCACCAACGACCTGCGCAAGGTCGAGCCGCCCAAGGCGCAGTACACCATGTGCTGCGACGAGCAGACCGGTGGCGTCGTCGACGACCTGATCCAGTACGTCAAGAGCGACGACGAGGTCTTCCTCATCCCCAACGCCGCCAACACGACCGAGGTCGTGCGCCGCATGCGGGACAGGCTGCCCGACGGCCTGGAGCTGACCAACCTGCATGAGGAGTACGGCGTGATCGCGGTCCAGGGCCCGCGCTCCGAGGACGTGGTCAAGACCTTGGGGCTGCCGACCGACCTGGAGTACATGTCCTTCGCCGAGGCGGAGTGGAACGGCCGCCCGGTCATCGTGTGCCGCACCGGCTACACGGGGGAGAAGGGCTACGAGCTGCTGCCGACCTGGGACAACACCCCGGCCGTGTGGGACGCGCTCGTCGAGGCGATGCAGCCCTACGACGGCCTGCCGTGCGGGCTCGGTGCGCGGGACACGCTGCGCACGGAGATGGGCTATGCGCTGCACGGTCACGAGCTGTCGATGGACATCACCCCCAACATGGCCCGCGCGGGGTGGGCGGTCGGCTGGGGCAAGGAGGAGTTCTGGGGCAAGGAGGTGCTCGCGGCGCAGAAGGCCGCCAAGGAGTGCCGCCTGTCCTGGGGCCTGCTGGTCACCGGCAAGGGGATCCCGCGCAAGGACTGCGTGATCAAGGACGCGGACGGTCGCGAGATCGGTGTCGTCACCTCCGGGACCATGTCGCCGACCCTCAAGCAGGGCATCGCGCTGTGCCTGCTGGACCGTGGCGCTGCGGAGGGCGACGAGGTCGTCGTCGACGTGCGCGGCCGCGCGGTGGCGGCCACCGTCACCAAGCCGCCCTTCGTCCAGGGTGGTGCCGCGAGCTGATCGGCATACGGCACCTGAGAGGGTCTCCTGCCGTATGGCGACAGGCCCTCGCAGCGTGTCGCCGCGGTGCCCCGGCCGGACCGTCGCGCAGGCACCCGCCGCGGTCGTTAGCGTGGCGGCGTGATGCGTGGCTACCTGCTCGTCCTGATCTCCGCCGTCGGCTTCGGGGTCAATCCGCTGCTCGCGACGGCGGCATACCGCGCGGGCGTCGGCGTGCCGACGGTCCTGCCCTACCGCTTCGCCGTGGCGGCGGCGGTGCTGTGGGCCCTGTGCGCGAGCCGGGGGGTGGTGCGTCCGCTCGGCCGCCGCGCCGTCGCCGGGCTCACCATCGCCGCACTCGCGTACGTCCTGCAGGCCGCGACCTACTTCTACGCGGTCCAGCAGATCTCGGCCGGACTGGCGGCCCTGCTGCTCTACCTCTACCCCTGTCTCGTGGCGCTGGTGACGGCGCTGGTCGCCCGCGTGGTCCCGTCGCGCGCCGTGGTGCTGTCGCTGGTGCTGTCCTTCGCCGGGATCGGTCTCGCGCTCGGGCGCGTGAGCGGTGCGGGCAGCCTCCCGGGGGTGCTGGCGGGGGTGGCGACGGCCCTGTGCTACACGGCCTACGTGCTGCTGACCGACCACCTTGGTGCCACCGTCCCGCCGCTGCCGGCCAGCGCCTGGGTGTGCACCCTCGCGACCGGGTTCGTCGTGGTGGTGACGTCCGTGACCGGGACCTTTGACCCCGCGCAGGCTCTGCGAGCCCCCTGGGCGGTAGCCGGGGTGGGCCTCGCCGGTGGGGCTCTGGCGATCGCGACCTTCTTTGCCGGGGTGGCCGTGGTGGGCGCGACGCAGGCGTCGATCGTGTCCACCGTCGAGCCGATCATCTCGGTGGTGGGCTCGGCGCTGCTGCTGGGCGCGGCGATGACGGGGTCGCAGTGGGTCGGCGCGGCGACGGTGCTCGCGGGGTCAGCGGTCGCGGTGCTCGCCCATGCCCGGCAGGACGACGTGGTGGAGGAGGTGGCCATGGAGGGCACGCAGGTGCACGGGCGGCCACGCCGCGCACCGCAGGGGTGAGGCCGGGTCAGACCAGCAGCGAGGCCACCACCAGCGACAGGGTGAGCGACACCTCGATCGCCGCTCCGAGGACGTCGCCGGTGATGCCCCCGAGGCGCCGCACGGCACGCTCCACCACGAGCCAGCAGCCCACGAGTCCTGCTGCGGCACAAGGGACGACGTGCCACCAGCCCGCCGGCGTGGCGGCCGCGCCCAGCAGGCCCGCCCCCGCCA
>ERZ501016.263-NODE-263-length-18416-cov-4.353303_pt1 | contig 18416 bp, 16 predicted proteins | sample MGYA00248889_ERZ501016 | MGnify/ENA primary metagenome ERZ501016 (study PRJEB25958, sample SAMN03398594) | human skin metagenome | study: EMG produced TPA metagenomics assembly of the Human Skin Microbiome Metagenome (human skin metagenome) data set. | reverse complement strand
CCCACACGTGGTCGAGGATCTGGCTCTTGGACAGCACCCGGTTGGGGTTGAGCATCAGATAGCGCAGCAGCTTGAACTCGGTCGGGGAGGTCTCCACCACCCGTCCGGCGCGGCGCACCTCATGGCTGTCTTCGTCGAGCTCGAGGTCCTCGAAGCGCAGCACGGCGGAGTCGTCGACCTCGCCCTTGGTGCGGCGCAGCACGGCGCGGATGCGGGCGATGACCTCCTCGAGGGAGAACGGCTTGGTGACATAGTCATCGCCCCCGACGGTCAGGCCCTTGATCTTGTCGTCCACGCTGCCGCGGGCGGTGACGAAGACGATGGGGGCCCGGCGGCCGGCCTCGCGCAGCTTGCGGGTCACCTCGAAGCCGTCCATATCCGGCAGCATCACGTCTAACACCAGCAGATCCGGATCATGCTGCGCCGCAGCGGCGATGGCGCTGCGGCCATCCCCGGCGGTGGCCACCTCGAAACCGGCGAATCGCAGCGAGGTGGCCAGCAGTTCGCGGATATTGGGCTCGTCCTCGACGACGAGCAAACGGGCCTCGGGCTCGGCGCTCATGACCCCAGCGTCCTCGCCGAAGCTGGGAGTTGCCTGGATGCGCGCCGGGTGTCGGTCCGACCTGGCACGATTCGATATATGACGTCGAGGCTCAGTCCGACCGGTGCCCAGTGGACGATTTCCCATGGTGACCAGCAGGCGGTGGTCGTTGAAGTGGGCGGGGGGCTGCGCTCATACGAGATCGGCGGGGTGCCGGTGCTGGCCGGCTTCCGGGCCGATCAGGCCTGCGTCAGCGGCCGCGGCCAGGTGCTCGCGCCGTGGCCCAACCGGCTGCGGGACGGCAAATACACAATCGGCGGGGTCGCCGAGCAGCTCTCGCTGACTGAGGTGGCCCGGCACAACGCCAGCCACGGCCTGGTGCGCTGGGCGCTGTGGGAACTCGTGCGTCAGGAGGCCGACACGGTCGAGGTGCGCTACCGGCTGCACCCGCAGCCGGGGTGGCGCTGGTTCCTCGATCTTGGCCTGGTCTATGCCCTGGGCGACGACGGCCTGCAGGTGACGGTGAGCGCGCACAACCGGGGCGATGAACCGGCGCCGTTCGGGTTTGCCCAGCATCCGTATGTGGCGACCGTGGGCACCGAGGCGGCGCAGGTGCGCCTGAGCATTCCGGGCGGGACCTATATGCAGGTCGATCCCGAGCGGCTGCTGCCCACCGGGACCGCCTCCGTGGACGGCACCGAGTACGACTTCCGCCAGGCCCGGGAGCTGGGCGAGACCAGCCTGGACACCGCATACACGGACTTGGCCCGCGAGGGCGAACGCTGGCGGGTGATCGTCGCAGGCGGACCCATCGGTCCGGTCGCGGTCTGGGGTGGGCCCGGACTGGATTGGGTGCAGGTATTCAGTGAGAAGGCGGCGTTGCCGGCGGACGGCGACCAGGTGCCCGGCGTCGCGGTCGAACCGATGTCCTGCCCGGCCGACGCCTTCAACTCCGGCACCGATCTGGCGATGATCGCCCCGGGGCAGACCTGGCAGGCGCAGTGGGGGGTCAGCGCATACGGAGGTGGAAACGGGGAAGCATGAGGCGCGGCGGGGCGTTAACCTGTGTCCCTAGCGGGTGCGCGTCGGCGCGCCCGTTTCCCGCGAACGCAGTAACAGAGGTGCACGGTGCCGACTGGCAAGGTCAAGTGGTATGACGCCGACAAGGGTTTCGGCTTCATCAACAGCGACGAGGGTGGCGACGTCTTCCTCCCGGGCAATGCGCTGCCCGAGGGCGTGAGCACCGTCAAGGGCGGCGCGCGCGTCGAGTTCGGCATCGTCGAGGGCCGCAAGGGCGCTCAGGCCATGACCGTCAAGGTGCTCGACCCGGTCCCCAGTGTCCAGGCCAACCGCCGCGAGCGAGACCGCAAGCCGGCCGAGGACATGGTTGTCATCGTCGAGGACGTCATCAAGCTGCTCGACAATGTCTCCAATGGCTTGCGCCGCGGGCACTACCCCGACAAGGGCGCCGCGGCCAAGGTGGCCCAGGTCCTGCGCGCCGTCGCGGCGGACCTCGAGGCCTGAGCGTGCCGACGGTCAAGGTCGACGCGGTCCTGGCCGAGGCCGCCGACCTCGCGCGCGCCCAGGTGCTGGAAGGCGCCGAGCCGGGCAGCGTCGGCGCGCACCGGGGAGTCGCCATGCTTGGCGATCGGCTGGCCGCGCACCGTTTCGAATGCACCGCTCCCGCCTACCCGGGCTGGGAGTGGACCGTCACCCTGGCGCGCGCACCGCGAGCCAAGGTGGCGACCGTCTGCGAGGTCAGCCTCGGCCCCGCCGATGGCGCGCTGCTGCCCCCCGATTGGCTCCCGTATGCCGATCGCCTCGCCCCGGGTGACATCGGTGCCGGGGATGTCACGCCATACCTGGCCGACGACCCGCTGCTCGAGCCGGGATTCGAAGCGACGGGCGATGAGGATGTGGACGCGCTCGCGTTCTGGGAGCTGGGGCTAGGCCGCGAACGGGTGCTCTCGCGCGAGGGTCGGTCGGTTGCCGCCCAGCGCTGGTATGACGGCGGCCACGGCCCGCATGCGCCGGTGGCCGTCAAGGCGCCAGCTCCGTGTGCGACCTGCGGCTTCTATGTGCAGCTCGCCGGGGCCTTGCGCAGCGTCTTCGGGGTGTGCGCCAACGAATGGTCGCCCTCGGACGGCACCGTGGTCAGCTACGACCACGGCTGCGGCGCGCACAGCCAGGTGGATGCCGAAGTGCCGGAACCGGTACGCGTGCCCGGGCCGCTGGTCGACGAAATTACGCTCGACGAACTCTGAGATTCACCCGCGGTTGCTGGGCCTCGGCTAGCCCGGGACGCTGGAAGGATGTCCGGTATGGCGGCGGATGAGCCCAATGACGCGTCGCCGGAAGCCGCGCTGGTCGAAATCGAGGCGACCCGTCAGGAAACCTCGGCCCAGCGCATCGACCGCAACTGGAATGAACTACTTCAGGAGTTGCGGGTCACCCAGACCGGGGTGCAGATCCTCTTCGCTTTCCTGCTAACCCTGCCCTTCCAATCGAGCTTCAACCGGGTCTCCAGCTTCGACCGCATCCTCTATCTGGTGGTGATCTCCCTCGTCACCACCTCCACGGTCCTCAATCTCGCGCCGGTCATTGCCCACCGCGTCCTTTTCCGCAGGCGGCAGAAGGACATCCTGCTGAACGCTGGGGACGCCTTTGCCCGCATGTCGTTCGTGACGCTTGGGCTCGCGCTCATCGGCGCAGTCGCCTTCGTCGTGGATCTGGTCAGCGGCCACCTGATCGGGCTGGTCTTCGCCGGCGGCGCGAGCCTCCTGGTCCTTGCCCTGTGGGTGGGCTTTCCACTCTGGGTCATTCGCCATCGCAGCAGCGGGCCGGACCGCTACTGAGGCGCCAGCTCGTCCATGCCTACGTCAACGCGGTGGCCGATCGTCAGTAATAGGACTGCGGATCGGCGGGTTCATTCTCCGCTGGTGCCGACTCCGAACCGGCCTGATGAGCGCTCGCGGCATTGCCGCGCCCGCGACGCACATAGAGATAGCCGAGTGCACCCAGCACCAGCCCGGTGACGCACACCCAAGGCCACCACGCGCGATCTGCGCGGTGCAGGCTCGGCACCAGCAGGATGATTGCCAGAGCTAGCAACCACGCGCCCATCCCGAGCACGATGATGCGGTCGGTCGGCACCTGGATGGGGCGGGCTACCCGGGGAGTGGGAGCGCCCCCCTGCGGAGCAGGTATGCCGTTCTCGCGCCGCAGGGTGCTCACCCGGCGAGAGTACGCCCATCCGTCCCACGCTGGGGCATCCCACCGCGGGCGCCATGCCTAGTCCCCCTTCCAGGGGACTGCTCCCGACTGGCTGCGGCTGGCAGCGTTCGCATTGTGTTTCTTCTCAGATCAACGCGCCGTTCTTTCAGCGTGGCCCTCGTCTCGCTTGCAGTGACCGGGGTAGCCGCCAACTCGCTGCCGGCGGCGGGTGACACTCCGCCCGCCGATGCCTTCCGTTTTGTGTCGATGACCGACTTCCTCAACGCGGATATTGGCGATGTCACGGGCACCCGCTATTACCGGGCTGGTCAGCCGAACTCGACGAACCCCTCATACGAAACGGCGATCGCCACGGTGCTCGACGCGGTGCGAGATGAGGGCACGCCGCACGTCCTCGCCGATGGTGATTTCGTCGAGGGTCATTGGGGGGTGGACACCGCCAAGACGGGCACTTTCGGTCCGGTCACGACGGAAAGCCAGAAGCTCGCCGCGGTCCGATTGGCGGCCGATACCTACTACCGCCAGACCCTGGCCCGGTTCACCGGCCGCGGGCTGAATGTCTATCCAGCCGTTGGCGATCACGAATTAGGGGATAACCCGTGGCGGCGTGCGGATGGGGGGATCACCGCATTCAAATGGCGGAATGTGGGTGTCTTCAAGGCGGCCTATAGCCGCACCATGATGACCGATGCTGCTGGCGCCCCACGCTTCGTCAACCGGCCGGAGGGTCAGGCTGCGGGCACGGCGTATGCCGTTCGCCCCCATCCGGAGGTCCAATTCGTCAGTTTGGATGTCTTCCGTCGCAGCAATACTGATGTGGTCGCCCAATTGGACGGGAAGCAACTAGCGTGGCTTACTTCTGTGCTGGCCACGGCCCGGGCCGACGGCGTGGACTGGATCATCGTCCAAGGCCACACCCCGATCATCGGCCCCATCCGCCGCGCTTACTCCTCCGGGTTGATGTATACCGGCGGCCAGGGATCTGCGCTGTGGCGCGTACTTAAGGAGTATGGCGTCAACGTCTATTTCAGCGGCGAGTTCCATGACATCACCGCGCACTATGTCGATGGGATCGCCCAGATCACGCACGGCGGGCTCATCCAGCGCGGGCAGTCCACATATGTCGTCGCCGACGTGGCTGGCACAACCATGACCCTCACGGTCAAGCGGTTCGCCGGCACGGCGGACCTCAGCGAGCTCAAACTGTGGCAGACCGACACTCTCAAGAACAAGGCGTCAACCGTGACGCTGCCGGCGGCTGCGGAGATCGTAGGCACGATGGTCTTGGATTCGTCGACGGGTCTGGTTGAGCGCACCGGGCTGATGGAGGAGTACACGGGCTAAGCCGAGACCCGCCCGAGCTTCGACAAGGACCACGGGTGGGTGCGGGCCTGGGCTGGGTCATCGGAGCGCGATGACGTCGCCTAGGCTGATGCCCCATGTCAGGCAGCACCGCGGTGACCGATTCGTCCTCGCCCCAACCGCCCGCCAGCGGCGGTTTGGACGGCTTTTTCAAGCTGACGGCCCGGGGGACAACCGTGGCCCGTGAAGTCCGCGGCGGCCTGGCCACCTTCTTCACGATGGCCTACATCGTGGTGCTCAACCCGCTGATCATCGGCACCCAGGCCGACTCGACCGGGGGCTTCCTCGGTGGTGGCAATGCGCCCAATATCGCCATGGTCGCCGCGACCACCGCGCTGCTAGCGGGTCTGCTGACCATCCTCATGGGTGTGGTCGCCAACTTCCCACTCGCCTTGGCGACCGGGCTGGGACTCAATGCCTTCCTCACCTTCGGCGTCGCCAAATTGCCCGGTATGACGTGGGCCGACGCCATGGGCCTGGTGGTCATCGAGGGCATCGTCATCACAATCCTGGTGCTCACCGGATTCCGCACGGCCGTCTTCCGCGCCGTGCCAGCGCAGCTCAAAACCGCGATCAGCGTGGGGATCGGTCTCTTTATCGCCGTGGTCGGCTTCGTCGATGCCGGCTTCGTACGCAAGTCCGCGGGTGGCCCGCTCGGCGAACTGGGCATCGGCGGCTTCCTCGTGGGCTGGCCGCTCCTGGTCTTCGTGATCGGCCTCTTCCTGACGATCACGCTGCTGGTGCGCAAGGTGCGCGGCGCCATCCTCGCGGGCATCCTTGGCGCCACCGTGCTCGCCCTGGTGGTGGAGACCGTTGGCAACATCGGGGGACGGACCGACGCCAGCGGCAAGGTAGTCAACCCCGCCGGCTGGGGCCTCAATGTGCCCGCCTTGCCCGAGCGCATCGCGCAGACCCCGAACTTCTCGCTCCTGGGTGACTTCAACCTGCTCGGCTCATTCAAGGCCGTGGGTGCCGTCTCGGCCATGCTGCTCGTCTTCTCGCTCCTGCTCGCCGACTTCTTCGACACCATGGGCACGATGGTGGCCATCGGCTCCGAGGCCGGGCTCAACGACGCCGAGGGCAATCCGCCGCATGCCGAGCGCATTCTGCTGGTCGACTCGGTCGCCGCGATGGCCGGTGGGGCGGCCTCGGTGTCCTCCAATACGTCATACATCGAGTCGGCGTCTGGCGTCGGTGAGGGTGCGCGTACCGGTCTGGCCTCCGTGGTCACCGGCGCGATGTTCCTGCTGGCGACCTTCCTGGCACCGCTGGTCGCCGTGGTCCCGTATGAGGCGGCCACCCCCGCGCTGGTCGTCGTCGGCTTCCTGATGATGCAGCAGGTGCGCGAGATCGACTGGGATGACCTAGAGATCGCCCTGCCGGCGTTCCTGACGATCATCCTCATGCCGTTCACGTACTCGATCACCGTGGGGATCGGTGCCGGCTTCGTCACCTATGTCGTGATCAAGGTCGCCAAGGGCAAGATCGGCGAGATCCACCCGCTGATGTGGGTCACTACGGCGCTCTTTGTTCTCTACTTCGCGCTCGACCCGGTCAAGTCCCTGCTCGGGGTGTGATCGGCGTCGGGTCGGGCTGACCCGGCTGTGCCATCGCTCACATGACCGGCGATTCCGGCGCGCTTGAGGCATCATGGTTGGGCCGACTCCCACGGCCTGCCGTCCGCCAGAACCGGTGTTTCCCGACAGTGCGCGGCACTCATCCCCCAGAAGAGGACTCCCCCATGGCACGTATTCTCCTGCCCACGCGGACTCGCGCGGCCCTGACCTGCCTCGCCGCAGCGCTGGTCGGTATGCCGTCCGCCTCCGCGCAGCCGGCACCCGACCCGGCGCCCGCAGCGGCCGGCACCAGCTCCGACTTCTTCAAGCTCTGGGCTCCCGAATGGATGGCCCGGCGCACCACTGCGTACAGCACGGCCGAACTGCAGGAATTCGGTGCGCGGATGAGCGTCATCGCCGCAATGCCGAACAAGTTCAAGTCGACCGCGGCGGTTATGAAAGCCGCCAATCCCGACCTCAAGCTTGTCGTGTACAAGAACGCCACCTTCGGCGGGTCGGGGTTGCCCGAGGACTTGTATGCGCATAACGCCGCGGGCAAGAAGGTCCCCGCAAAGGACTGGCCCTCGACATATGTGATGAAAATCGATGATCCGCGGTGGCGGGCGCAGGTGGCCGAGAAGTGTGTCCTGCTCACTCGCACCAGCAACTATGACGGCTGCTTCCTAGACGTCTTGGGTTCTGGTCCGCTGACCGCACCCGCATACCTGCTCTCCAAGCCCGTGCACGCCGACGGCTCGGTGTGGACGCCGAATTGGTGGATCAACAAGACGACTGCCATCGCCAGTGCGGTGTCGAGCGCCATGACTGGGCCGGTAATGGGCAACGGGCTCGGATATGGCGCCCGCTACTTCGACCCCACGCAGGCCTCGCGGCCACTGGTCTCCCCACTCGATGGGGCAATGGCCGAGGTCTTCGTGCGGGGACCCCAGGATTCGGTGACGCGCTTCCGCAGCGAGTCGGAGTGGGAGGCGGAGATCAAGATGCTCCGTGATGTGGAGGCCCAGGGCAAAGCCGCGATGACGGTAACCAAAATGTGGGCCCCGGCCACGCCGGCCCAGGTCAACCAGTGGCACCGCTACACCGTGGCTACCTTCCTTCTCGGCAGCAATGGCCGCTCGATGATGTGCTTCCTGCGCGACAAGTCCACCACCTCCACGATGATGGATCATCCGTACAACCGGGTTGATCCGGGCACCCCGACCGCCAGCTACTCGCGGGTGGGAGCCAGTTACCAGCGCCCGTTCACCCACGGGCTGGTGGTGGCCAACCCGACTTCCGCTGCTGTGTCGGTCTCCTTGTCCGGGTCGTACCGGACGATGGACGGGGCCACGGTCAGCGGCGCGATCACCATCCCCGCCCATGACGGGCAGGTTTTGGTACGCAGCTGACCGGGCCCCCGTCCCCCCGCTGGGAGCGAGCGGGGGTCAGGAGATCGTGAAGACCTGAATTCGGCTGTTCCAGCTGTCTGCCACATAGAGCTTGCCGTCCGGGCCGAAGTCGAGGCCCATCGGGTGGTTGAACTGGCCCTTGGCTGTGCCGAAACTGCCAAAGGCGAAGCCGAGCGGTGCCCCGGTCTGACTGAGGGCCACCACCCGGTTCTTCGCCGAGTCACCCACCCAGATGCGCCCGGCGGCATCCACCGCGACGCCGCCGGGCCGCAGGCCAAGTTGCCCTGCGCCCTCGCCGGTCGTCGCGGCGAGGGGGGTGGTGACGCCGGTCGCGGCGGCGATGGCGACCACCGGGCGGGTGCCGTTGGTGGTGGCCAGCACGCGCTTGCCTACCGGGTCCCAGGCGACCCCGACCACGCCCGGCGCACTGGCCCGCCATTTCGGTTGTAGCGCAGGGGTATACGCAGTCACCATCCCACCGGACATCTCGCCGACGTAGATATTCCCGGCTGTGTCGACGGCGATATTGCCGGGCCAGTGGATCGGCTTGCCCGGTGCACCACTGAATTGGCGCAGCGCCTTGGCCGCCCCGAACTTGGGGAACTCCTTGATGTTGTCGCTATGGGTGTCGCCCACCCAGACATTGCCGTTGACCGGGTTCAACCCGATGCCTTGCGGCCAGTTGAATGCCGCTAGCCCGGACTGCCGGCCCTTGTTTCCGAAGGTGCTGACAGCGCCATTGGGGCGCCACACCGTGATCCGGTGATCGTTGACATCGGTGGCGTAGACGGCATTCCCGTCCACTTGGACCGACGTCGTCTCGTTGAGACCACCGGCGGGTGGGTAGGTTCCGTCGCCGATGCGGCGAATGATCGCTCCGTCGGCGTTGTAGACCAGGACCTTCAAGCCCCACAGGTCTGCGGCATACACCTGCGGGGTCCGGCCGGGGCCGACCGCCACGCGCCGCAGTTGGGAGAGCTGATCGGGGCCGTGGCCATTGCTGCCATACGTGCGTAGGCAGCTTCCATTCGCATCGAAGACCCGGATGAGGTTGTTGTTGGATGCGGCGACGAAGATCCGGCCGGTGTCATCTACTTCCACGCCATAGGGCTTGGGGATGGAACACGCCTTCCCGCCGTTCCAGTCCTTAACGAATGTCCCCTGCGGGGTGTACTTGTTGATCCGATGATTGCGGTAGTCGGCGACATAGATGTTGCCCGCCGCATCCGTGTCGGCATCCCGGGTGCCCGCGCCGGCCGCGCGGGCGGGAATGGTGCGGACATGACGCTCGGACGCATCGAACATCTCGATTGCGCCGCTTCGCCCATCGGCAACGAGGAGGGCTGGGCTTCCGTCGGCAAAGACCCCGGTGGATATCCCGATCGGCACCTTGAACCCATAACGCAGTTCGTGGAGGAAGGCGCCGGTCGCCGCGTCGAGAACGAGCACGCCGTCGGGCTGGGCGACGAACACCTTGTTACCCAGCCAGGCGATATCGCGCGGGTCGTTGAAGCTACCTTCCGCGCGGCTGGCCCCCCGGCGACCCACCGTCCAGTCGGCCACGGCCGTCCCGGCCCGGAAGCGGGCGACGCTGTCGTTGCCGGTATTGGTGACATAGACGTTGCCGGCAGGGTCCAGGGCGATGCCGCCCGGATTCGTCTGGGCCAAGGCCTCGTAGCCGAGAGTGGCGCTCCAGGACGCGGCGGTCGGCCCGGCGGCGGGCCCGGCGGCAGGCTCCGCGGCGGCGGAGCCCACGGCGGTGAGTCCGGGGATGGCGATGGCGAGAGCCGCCGCCGTGCAGGCAACGGCCGTCGTGGCGCGGTAGGTGGTCATGGCTCCCCTGTCTCGCGGCCTGTTGGCCGCGTCGTGATGGCACATCCCGAGTTCCCCCTAGGTCCGTGCAGTCATGCCGTGCCCCCGACTAGGGCCCCGGTGCGGCGATCCTAGGAACGGCCCGGAAGTGGCGCAGGGTTTTGCGCAAACTCCTCGGCGAGGAGGACTTTGGCGGTTCCGGAACGGGCCGGCGGTCCGGCTGATTAACTGGCCGCAGAACCGAGGGGGTACTGATGGCACGTAGGACGGGGCCGATTGCCGGGGTTCTGGCGGCCGTGGGGATGGTGTGGCTGACGGCGCCGACTGGGGCGGCGGGAACTGTCAGCGCCGACCCGGCCGCAGCAGGAGCGCAGTCCGGGCCAGGGGAGCGGGCGCGGTCGTGGAGCATCGAGACCGTCCTGACCGACCCCGGCGGAGTCGCACCGCTGTATCCCGCGGGCGCAGTCAGCGCCCCGGACGGCACGGTGTATGTCGCGAGTTCCGGTAGCGACGATGTTGTCGAGGTGACGCCCGTGGGGGGCCAACGGCCCCTGCGGGTACCCGGCCTGGACCGGCCGCGCGATATCGCGATCGACGGTCAGGGGCGTCTGCTGATCTTGGACACGACCGATAACGAGTTGGTGATCGCTACCCGGACCGGCACGGTGCTCAAGGTGCTCCGGCCAGGGTTGAAGTCGGCTTTCGGGGTGTCCAGTGATGGATCCGGGATCTATGTCGCGGACACCTACCATGGCCGGATTCTCAAGCTGGACGCCGCGTCTGGGGCGCTGAAGTGGCAACAAAAGACGTGCTCGGGCAGCTTCTCCCGGCCCCGGGATGTGGCTGTGGGCAGCGATGGCGGGGTCTATGTCGCGGACACTGACCATAACCGGATCGCGGTTCTTGACCCGGCCACCGGGGCTTGTCGGCGCAGCTTCGGCTCCTCCGGCGGTGGCAATGGCCAGTTCCGTGGACCGCGGTCACTCGCCTCAGACGGCCGTGGCGGGTTCTATATTGCCGAGGCTTTTGGGCGCCGGGTACAGCACGTGAGCAATACCGGCGTTTTTCTCGCCACCTCGATCCCGAATTCCCCCTCGTTGCGGGCACCCTCGTGCGTCCTGCGCATTGGGGAAAAGGTGGGCGTGTGTGACACCTTTGAATACCGGATCGCCCTCTATGCCGAGTCCAAGACCACCCTGGCCCCGGCCGGACAGCTCGCCGGTCCACGTCCGGTGGGCGGCGGGTTCAATGAGCCCTTCGGAGTGGCCTTCGGCCCGGACCGTTCCATGTACGTCACGGATATGTTCAACCACCGGGTGCAGAAGTTCCGGCCGAACCGAACCTTCGAGCGGGAGTGGGGTGGGTTCGGAACTGCCGCGACGTCGTTCACCTTTCCGCGGGGGATCACCGTCGCTGCCAATGGTCAGGTGGTGGTCACCGACAGTGAGAACGACCGCATCTCCTATTTCACGCAGGACGGAAGCCTGCTCAAGTCGATCCGGGCTCGGCACGACCGCACCGGGTGGCCGCACCAGACGGTGGTCGCCCCGGACGGCAGCCTGTGGGTCGCCGACACCTATAAGAACCGGGTCTTGCACCTCACGGACGACGGCACGGTCCTGGGGCAGTTCACCGGGGGTGGCTCCATCAGCACACCGCGAGGGATCGCCATTGATCGCGCCGGCATGGTGTATGTCGCCAATAGTGGGCGCAACAGCGTGGAGAAATACACCCCAGACGGGTCCCGAGTCGCAGTGCTCGCGACGGCGGGGAATGGTCCCACGCAGGTCCGCCTCCCGTGGAACCTGACCATTGACGGGACGGGTGGCGCTGAGTGGCTCTATGTCGCCGATGGCAACAATGACCGAGTCCTGGTCCTCACCACGGCCGGGGCGCCCGTCGGCACCATCGGAACTGGGGCGAACGGGGCAGCCGCCTTCCATAGTCCCCGAGGTGTGGCAGTCGAGCCCGGCACCGGCAAAGTCGCGGTCACCGACTTCTATGGCCATGACGTGACGATCTGGAGTCGCTGACCGGTCCGATCTCGGTCGAGGGCCCGCTCCTCGCCCGGCAGCAGCCCGGCTTGTGCTGGTGGGGGACTGGTGAGTTAGTTAGCTTAGGCAATGAGATAAGCTAACTAATAATGACTGAATCCGCGCCCCGCTCACCGATGGCCCGCGTCGACGAGGTGAGCCGCTTGGCCGCCGAACTGCGCCTGGCCTGTATGCGGATCTCCCGCCGGGTGCGCTTCGAGAGCACGGATGTCCTTGCCCCGCACCAGTTCTCGGTGCTCGCCCGGCTGGAGGAGCGAGCGCGCAGCGCCGGCGAGCTGGCCGAACTCGAGCGCGTCTCGGCGCCCTCGATGACCCGCACGGTGGCAGCCCTCGTCGAGCGCGGCCTGATCGCGCGGTCCGCGAATCCGGCGGACGGGCGAATCGTCATACTGACGCTGAGCGAGGCCGGGGCGAGTGTGCTGCGCCAGGTCCGCGAGGCGCGCGAGGAGTGGATGGTCAGCCGGATCGGGCAGTTGAGCCGCCGAGACCGGGAGTTGCTCGAGCGCGCGGCGGTGTTGCTGCATCGGGTGGCCGAGCAGTGAGCCCGACCTTCCATTCCCTGAGCATCCGCAACTACCGCATCTGGTTCTTCGGCGCGCTCGTCTCCAATATCGGCACCTGGATGGCCCGGGTGGCCCAGGACTGGCTGGTGCTCACCGAGCTCACGGATCACTCCGCGATCGCACTGGGCATCGTCACCGGCCTGCAATTCCTGCCCTTCCTCCTGCTGGCTCCGGTCGCCGGCGCGATCGCCGACCGGCTGCCCAAGCGCGAGTTGCTTCTGATCACCCAGGCGGCACTCGGCGTGGTCTCGCTGATCACCGGTGTCCTGGCGGTGACCGGGGTAGCCCAGCTCTGGCATGTCTACCTCCTGGCCCTGCTGCAGGGCCTGGCCACGGCGGTGGACAACCCCGCCCGCCAGGCCTTCGTCTCTGAACTGGTGCCGCCCAGTCGCCTGGCCAATGCCGTTGCGCTCAATAGCGCGTCGTTCAATGCCGGCCGGTTGGTGGGGCCCGGGGTCGCCGGGCTGGTCATCGCGGCATTCGGGACCGGGGTGGCCCTGATCATCAATGCGGCGACCTTCGGCGCCGTGCTGGGCTCCCTGCTGCTGCTGGACCGGGCAAAGCTGACCCCGGCCCCGCTGCAACGGGGGCGCGGCGCGATCCGGGAGGGGCTGGCATACGTGCGCGGGCGCTCGGACATCCGACTGGTGATGCGGCTGGTCTTCGTGGTGGGGACCTTTGGGCTCAACTTCCAGTTGACGATGGCGCTGATGGCCACGCAGGTATATGGCAAGGGTGCCGAAGAGTTCGGGCTACTCGGCTCGATCATGGCGATCGGGTCGCTCACGGCCGCCTTGGCCTCGGCGCGCCGGGCCAACCCTCGCCTGCGTCACCTGCTGATCTCGCTGGCCGCCTTCACCGTCTCGGCGGGCGCGGCGGCGCTAGCGCCGACATACGCCCTCTTCGCGGTGCTGCTCGTGCCCGTGGGGCTCTCGGCGTTGACCGCGCTCACCACGGCGAACGCCATGGTCCAGTTGCGGACGGCGCCCGAGATGCGCGGGCGGGTGATGGCGCTTTATATGACGGTCTTCATGGGCGGCACGCCGATCGGGGCCCCGCTGGTGGGGTGGATCGGCGACACCTTCGGCGCCCGGTGGACGATCGGCATCGGACCCGTGGCCGTGGGTATGACCTTGCTCGCCGTGGGGGCGCACCTGTGGCGGGGGGGAGATGTCCATGTGCAGTTGAAATCCCCCCACTCCCCCCACCTGCAGGTCACCGTGGGTCCGGTGCAGCCGTCGTGGACGTCTGACGCGCCGGCCGCGACCCCGGAGCCGGCCCGATGACCCCGCGCTTTCGCCGGTTTGCCACCCTCGGGGTGCTGGCGGTCCTGATCGCCGTAGTCATCCTGTCTGCGCTCGTCTGAGCGGACCGGCTCGCGAGACGCCTCTGGGTGGGCGGCTCCCGGCCGCCTCAGTCCGCCGTATGCCGGGCCACCAAACCGGCGACGGTTCGCCGTAGGAGCGCCTCGCCAATCTGGCTGACCTCCGGGCCGAGCTGGCCGAACACCTCCATACTCACCGTGCCCACGATGGCGCACCAGGTCTCGACGGCGTCCGCGAAGCGGTCGGGAGTGCCGGTTAACCCGAGTTCCGCCGCTCCCGCCTCGAGGAATGCCCGGTAGCCCGCCTCGAGCGGCCCGGTGTGCTCTGCCAGCGTCGACGGGGCCTCGGCCGTGATCACCGCCAGCGCCGCCATCAGGCGGGTGCCCGGGGGTGTCGTCGCGGACTCGGGCGCCGCATACCCGGGCACTGGCGTGCCATAGATGAGACCCCACCGGGCGGGATTGTCGAGCGCCCACGCGCGCATGGCCAGCGCGAAGCACTCGAGCCGATCCGAATAGGCCGCACTGGCCGCGCCGGCCAGGGCCGTCTCCACGGAATCGGCCAGGTCGGTGTAGGCATCAACCACGAGTCGAGTCAGTAGGGCGTCCCGGTCGGCCACATAGCGGTAGACGGCCGAGGACGCCACCCCGAGCTCGCGCGCGACCTCTCGCAGCGACAGCGCGGCCGGTCCGCGCGTAGCCAACTGCGCCCGTCCCAGCCGGAGGATCTCGGCCTCCATGTGGGCGCGATTGTCGGCCCGCGTCCGGCGCTCAGCACTGCTCATTCCGCCATTTTGACAGACGAGAGCGGTGCTCTTGTTTTCTCCGTCTTCTGTCCGTATGGTTGCGGTTAACGAGAGCACTGCTCACATTTGGAGGAAGTCATGACACTCGTGGTCACCGGGGCCGGACAGATCGGTCAGGAAGTCGTCGCGCAGGCCGCGGCGCAAGGCCTGCGGAGCGTGGTGATCCGGCGCGGCGCGGCCGCCGTAGCCCGGGCGCGCACCGTGCGCGGCGACGCGGGCGACCGCGAACTGCTGCGCCGGGAGAGCCGGGGTGCGAGCGCGATCCTGCACTGCGTGCACGCCGCATACGACCCGGCGTCGTGGCGCCGCGAACTGCCCGCCCGTGAGCAGGCGGTGATGGACGTGGCCGCGGAACTGGGAATCCCGGTCATCTTCCCCGAGTCGGTCTATGCCTTCGGGCACCAGGCAGAGGACCTGCGCGAGGATGCCCCGATCGATCCATGTACCCCGCTGGGAGAGGTGCGCGCCGAACTGCTCGCGGCCCGGGCCGCGCATCCGGCTCGGACGCTCAGCATGGTCGCGGCGGATCTGGTCGGGCCGACCGCAACGACAGCCGGCTCCGTCGTCACCGCCACCGTGATCAACCCGGTCCGGGCCGGGCGAACGGCCTGGGTATTCGCCGACCCGGACCTGCCGCATTCGTTGACCCAGATCCCCGATCTGGCCCGCGCGATGATCCTGGCCGCCGAGTATGCGGCGGACCTGGCGCCCACGAACGACCGCATCCTGCTCGCCCCCAGCCCGCCGGCGATCTCCCTGCGCGAACTGGCTGGGCTGATCGCCGACGATGCGGGACGCGGCAAGCCCAGTGTCCGGCGGGTGCCGAGTTGGCCGCTGGCCGTGGCCGGCCTCGCCAGCCCGACGATGCGATCGCTGCATCGCCAGCGCTATCTGTGGGAGCGGCCGATGGTGCTGGGCGGCGGGGTGTTGAGCGGGGACCCGCGGTTTGGCCCGGAACTGCGGCCCACGCCATTGGGCCGGCGACGCCGGCAGCCGGCCGAGGCTGGTGCGCCAGTCGAGGCCGGCACGCCAGTCGGGGCCGGCGCGCCACCGAGGCCAGCACATCCGCCGTCCCGGCCTCGGGGTGGTGAGAATGCCTAGCTACCCGCGCGGCGCCCGGGTCGCCTTCGGTGTGGCCGCAGCCTGCCTGGTGCTCTACCCGGTGCTGCGGCCCTGGTCGCCGGAGGCCGATCCGCATACCTTCGCCCAGGCGCGCTGGCCGGTCAGCCATGCCTTGGGTATGGCGGGTTTCCTCGCCCTGGCGGTGGGCCTGCGGGCACTGGCCGCCGGCGAGCCCCCGGGGTGGAGCGGCCAGCCGGTCCGACGCGCCGAATCACGCGCCTGGATGGCCGTGTCCGGCCTGCTGCCCTATTACGGGGCGGAGGCCTTCGGACTGGCCGCGGTCGGAGCGAACGCCCTGGCCCACCCGGGGGTGGACGCGGCCGGCATCGCCGCCGACTTCCGGTATGCGCCGTTACCGATGACGGTATTCGCGCTCGGGTTGATCGCGTTGGCGTTGGTCGGCGGCCGCCTGATCCACAGGTTCTGGCGGATGGGCACGCAGTTGCGCACCGGTGGGCTCTTGGCTGGGGTCGGCCTGTTGAGCTATCTGCCCCAGTTCTTCGGGGGTATGCCGGTGCGAATCGGGCACGCCCTGGTGTTGGGGCTTGGCCTGGCCCTGTTAGCTACCGCACGCCCGCGGAGGAGCGTGCTCGCGACACCCGGGCCGACGCCCGCGCGGACTCAGAGCCGCTCGAGGATGTAGTCGATCGCGCCGGTGAGCCGGGAGATGTCCTCGGGCTCCACGGCCGGGAACATGGCCACCCGCAACTGATTGCGGCCGAGCTTGCGGTAGGGCTCGGTGTCCACGATCCCGTTGGCGCGCAACACCTTCGCGATTGCCGCCGCATCGACGGATTCGGCGAAGTCAATGGTGCCCACGACCAGGCTGCGTTCGGCCGGATCGGCGACGAAGGGGGTGGCCACCTGCGACTGCTCGGCCCAGCCATACAGGCGGGCGGAGGAATCGGCGGTCCGGGCGGTGGTAAACGCCATACCGCCCTGCTCGTTCATCCAGCGCACCTGCTCAGCCATCAGCGCCAGGGTGGCCACGGCCGGAGTGTTGTAGGTCTGATCCTTGCGCGAGTTGTCGATCGCGGTCGGCAGGCTGAAGAAGTCCGGCACCCAGCGGCCCGAGGCGCTGATCTCCTCGACCCGGGCCAATGCGGCCGGGGACATCAGGGCGATCCACAGCCCGCCGTCGGCCGCGAAGCACTTCTGGGGGGCGAAGTAGTAGACATCGCTCTCGCTGATGTCGACCGGCAATCCGCCGGCGCCGGAGGTCGCATCGATTAGCACCAGGGCGTCCACGTCGGCCCCCGCCACGCGCCGCACCGGCGCCATCACCCCGGTCGAGGTTTCGTTGTGCGCCCAGGCATAGACGTCCACCCCGGGCTCGCCGTATGCCGTGCTCGCCCGCCCTGCCTCGGCCGCCACCACGGTGGGTTCGCCGAGGAAGGGGGCCGCCTTGGTCACCGAGGCGAACTTGTTGGAGAACTCGCCGAAGGCCAGGTGCTGGGCACGCTCCCGGATCAAGCCGAAGGCGGCGATATCCCAGAACGCGGTGGACCCGCCGTTGCCGAGCACCACCTCATAGCCCTCGGGCAGAGCAAAGAGTTCGCGAAGGCCCTCGCGGATCGCGCCGACCAGATTCTTGACCGGGGCCTGGCGGTGGGAGGTGCCCAGGACCGAGGTGCCGATCGCGGACAGCGCCGCGACCTGCTCGGGGCGCACCTTGGACGGGCCGCAGCCGAACCGTCCATCGTTGGGTATGAGGTCATCGGGCAGTCGGAGAGTGGCGAAATCGGTCACCCGGCCAGTGTGCCAACCCGCGCCCCGACCCCCGACGCCCGTCCCGGATAGCAGACCGCCCGGTATGCCGCACTGCCCCTGCCCCGCGCTTGCCCTGCCCTGCGCTTGCCCTGCCCTGTGCTTGGCCCTGCTCCACGCTTGCCCTGCGCGCGCCTGGCCCCGAGGGGGGCCCAGGCGCGAGCAAGCCACGAGCTCAGGCGTCGGCGCGGAAGCCCTTAACGTCCTCCAACCGGCGCGGGCCGGGGCCGACATACTTGGAGCTGGGGCGGATCAGGCGCCCCGTCTGCTTCTGCTCCAGGATGTGCGCCGCCCAGCCGGCGGTGCGGGCGGAGACGAAGAGCGGGGTCATCATGTTGCCCGGCACATCGGCGAAGTCGAGCAGGACCGCGGCCCAGTAGTCGACATTGGTCTCCATCTTGCGCTCGGGGTAGCGCTCGGCGAGTGCGGCGATGGCGGCCTTCTCGAGCGCGGCGGCGACCTCATACCGGGGGGCGCCGAGCCGCTTGCAGGTGTCGCGTAGGACCGCAGCGCGCGGGTCGTAGGCCCGGTAGACCCGGTGGCCGAAGCCCATCAGTCGCTCCCCGCGATCCAGGACGTCCTGGACGTACTTCTCGGCATTGCCGGTCTGCTCCACGCCCTCGATCATGTGCTGGGCGCGGGAGGGTGCGCCGCCGTGCAGCGGGCCGGACAGGGCGCCGATGGCCCCGGACAGACAGGCCGCGACATCGGCCCCGGTCGAGGCGATGACCCGGGCGGTGAAGGTCGAAGCATTCATCCCGTGCTCGGCGGCTGAGATGAAGTAGGCGTCGATGGCCTCCACATGCGCCGGGTCCGGCTCACCGCGCCAGCGAATCATGAAGCGCTCGACGATCGTCTTGCCCTCA
>ERZ501016.262-NODE-262-length-18472-cov-4.453331_pt1 | contig 18472 bp, 20 predicted proteins | sample MGYA00248889_ERZ501016 | MGnify/ENA primary metagenome ERZ501016 (study PRJEB25958, sample SAMN03398594) | human skin metagenome | study: EMG produced TPA metagenomics assembly of the Human Skin Microbiome Metagenome (human skin metagenome) data set. | reverse complement strand
GCCCGGGTGTCCCCGCCGGGGGTGAGGGGCTGGGCGGCCACGTCAGCCCAGGACGCGCTTGACCTCGGCGTCGGCGACGGCCTTGACCTTGGCGATCTCGGCCTTGATGTCGCCGCCGTTCTTGACCACCTCGGTCATCATGTCGCTGAAGGCGGTCTGGCTCTTGGGCGTCCACAGCATCTGGCTCTGCGCGTGGCCGTGATCCACGGCGAGCTGCGCGGCATCCTTCGCGGGGCCGGACTCCAGGGTGGTCGCCTTGGCGATCAGGCTGGTGCGCGCCGGGATGTGGAAGCCGTATGCCGTGGCGAAGTCCACCTGGTTGTCGGCGGAGTCGATCCACAGCCACTTGGCGAACTTCTTGGCCGCGTCGACATTGGCGGACTTGGCGCTGACGCAGGAGCCGTACGCGCCGACCGGCACCGAGGGCTTGCCATTGGCGGCCGAGCCGAGCTTGGGCCAGGGCAGCACACCAAAGTCGTCCTTGAGCGACTTGATGATGTCGGGGAAGGTCCACAGACCGGTGAACTGCATGGCGCACTGGCCGCTGGTGAAGGCGGAGGCGTCATACCAGTCCTTGGGGGCGCCGAGCAGCAGGCTGTCGCTGGTGAAGAGCTCGCGCAGCTTGCCCAGGGCGGAGACCGCCTCGTCGGAGTCGAAACCGAACTGGTTGTCCTCGGTCAGGTAGTCGAGGCCGGCGCTCCACAGGGCCGGCCCGCCGAGGATGCTGACGCCGCCGTCGTTGCCGACGAAGAGGCCCTTGACCTTGTCCTTGGTGAGCGTCTTGGCGGCGGTGAGCAGGTCTTCGACGGTCTCCGGCGGGGTGACACCCGCGGCCTCCAGCATGGACTTGCGGTAGACGAGCACCTGCATGTCGACGACCTGCGGGATAGCCCAGATCTTGCCGTCGTAGGTCATCCGCTGCAGGACCGAGGGGTTGAAGTCGGCCTTGGTGTCACCGAAGAGGTCGGTGAGGTCGACGACCTGGCCGCCCTTGATCATGTCGATCGTCGGGCCATTGCCGTATTCGAAGACGTCCGGGCCATTGCTGGTCAGCAGCGAGGCGGCGGTGGTCTTGTCGTAGTCACCCGGCTTCCAGGTGACCTTGACGGTGGCGTCGGGGTATGCCGCGGCATACTTCTCGACCGCCTGCTGGGTGCCGTCCTCGCCGTACTGGTGGTACCACTGCTGCAGGGTGGGCTTGGTGCCGCCGGAGCCGCTTGACGCGCTGGCTCCGCTGGTGGCCGAGGTGCTGGTGGTGGTGTCGCGGCCGGTGTTGCCGCCGCAGGCGGCGAGCACGCTGGCGGCCACCGCGCCTCCACCCAGGCCCAGCAGCGCGCGCCGGTCGATCCCCGCGCGGAAGGTGTTGTGCGACAAAACTACTCCGTTCACTGACTGTTCAGATTCCGGCCACGATGAAGCGGCCTTCATCAGCACGCTAGTCGTGATCGTGCCTGGGCGGGGGTATTGGCGTCATCTTTGGGACGCGGGTCGTCGGGCAACTACCCGGTTAGGCCGGGTTCAGGGCACCAGGACGATCTTGCCGGCGACCTCGCCGGCCGCCATCCGGGCAAAACCGTGGCGGGCCTGGGCCAAGGGGAGCACCGAGTCGATCCGTGGCTGGATGCCGCGGTCGGCGACGAACCGGGCGAGCTGGGCCAACTGCATACGGGTGCCCATGGTCGAGCCGATCACCCGCAGTTGCTTGAAGAAAATCTTGGTGAGTTCCGCGTGGGTGGGGGCATCGCCGGAGGTGGCGCCGGCGATGACGATGGTGCCGCCGGGGCGCAGCGCATTGACCGAATGCGACCAGGTCGCCGCACCGACGGTCTCTACGACGGCATCGACGCGCTCGGGCAGACGGGCACCGGTCTCGAAGGCTTGATCGGCGCCGAGGTCGACGGCCAGCTCGCGCTTGGCGCCCGCGCGGGAGGTCGCCCAGACCCGCAGGCCGGCGGCGCTGCCCAACTGGATGGCCGCCGAGGCGACGCCACCGGCCGCGCCCTGCACCAGGACCGTGTCACCGGGGGAGACAGCCGCATTGGCGAACAACATCCGGTATGCGGTCAGCCACGCCGTCGGCAGGCAGGCCGCCTGCTCCCAGCTCAATTGGGGCGGTTTGGGGACCAGGTTCTCGGCGGGGACCCGGACCCGCTCGGCGAGGGTGCCGGGATGCAGTTCGGACAGCAGGGTGCGACGCGGGTCGAGCGTGGCTTCGCCGCTCCAGCCGGGGGTGGCGATGACCGGGTAGACCAGGACCTCCGCGCCGTCGGGGCCGATACCTGCCGCATCGCAGCCGAGGATCATCGGCAGCCGCTCGGCCGGCAAACCCACACCCCTGAGCGACCACAGGTCGTGATGGTTGAGGGCGGCCGCCTTGACCTCGACGCTCACCCAGTCCGGCGGGGTCGGGGGCTCGGCGATCTCGTCGACCTGCAGGCCGGCGAGCGGGTCGTCAGGATCGATGGCGACGGCGGCGGCGGCGAGCATTTCTTCACGATAGCCAGCCGGCCGGGTGTGCGGCTCAAGTCGTGGTCGTGATTGCGGCCGCGGTAGCGGACCAGACCGACTGAGATCCGGTGTGACCTGCCAAAGCGATCGCGACCACGGCGAAGCCGGCCGCGGCGAGCGCCACGAGCAGCGCGAGCGGGACCCGAGCCGCGCTCGCCCCAGGGCGGGCCAGGACGAAGACGACGAGCAGGGTGGCCACCAGCAGCACCAGCAAGGAAATGAAGGCCAGATCCCCACGCTCGGCATGATCAAAGCCCGGTTGCGCGCCGCGGATCCGCTCCAACGCCTCGCCGGCCTCCTTGGCGACAAAGGCGCTGCCGGCGCTGATCACGGCGAGCAGGGTGGTCGGCCAGCGCAGGCCGAGTCGCCAGCGCGGGACGGCCGCATAGCTAAGGAGGCAGAGGGCAGCGAGTGGGCCCAGGACGACGACCGCGTGGACGACGAGCGGGTGCAACGGCAGACCGAGGATGGTGTCGAACATGGTGCGCCTCTGTTGGGATGGGATCGCCAGCGACTATATAGAGCGAAGTTATGAAGCGGCTGAGGGCCGTTGCCCGCGGGCGCCTTCTACGATCACCGGGTGGCGTGGGCGCGGTTCGGTGACCGGACGGCATACGAGCCGGTGGCGCTGGCCAGCGATATCGACGAGGTGCGCGCCGGATTCTGGGCGGTCGTCGTCGATTTCGAGGGTTCGCTGACCGCGATCCGGTTTGCCCGACAGGGCTCGCCCGGCGGTGAACCCGACGCGAGACAGTGGACGCCGCTGACCGGGCCGTGGCACACGAGTCTGGACCGGACGGCATATGTCGCCGGGGTGCAAACGATCCGCGAGCGGATCGCCGCGGGCACGGTCTACCAGGTCAATCTCTGCCGGGTCCTGTCCCACCCACTGCCCGAGGATGCCCACCTGCCGGTGCTGGCACACATCCTGCGCCAAGGGAATCCGGCGCCCTATGCCGCGCTGATCCATGCGCCCGAGTTGGGGGTCGATCTCGTCTGTGCCTCGCCGGAACGCTACCTGCGGCGCGATCGGGAGTGGCTCGTCTCCAGTCCGATCAAGGGCACCGCGACGACCGCGGCGGCGATGCTCGCCAAGGACTATGCCGAGAATGTGATGATCGCCGACCTGGTCCGCAACGATCTGCAGCAGGTATGCCGTCCCGGCTCCGTCGTCGTCGACGACCTGTGCGGCGTGCAGGCCCATCCGGGGTTGGTGCACCTGGTCACCGACGTCCGCGGTGAGTTGCGTCCCGGGGTGGGGTGGCGTGCGATCCTGGACGCCAGCTTCCCGCCCGGGTCGGTGTCGGGCGCACCGAAATCCACTGCGCTGCAAGCAATCCGTGACCTCGAGCCGGTGCCGCGCGGACCCTATTGCGGGGCCATCGGCTGGATCGACGCCGACCGGGACGAGGCGGAACTCGCGGTGGGCATCCGGACGTTTTGGGCACGGGAGCGTTCCGAGGGTCGGGAACTGAATTTCGGCGCGGGCGCCGGCATCACCTGGGGGTCGGATCCGGAGGCCGAATGGGCGGAAACCGAGTTGAAGGCGCGACGGCTCATCGGCCTCGCCTCCGGACAGGTGGCACCATGAACGGCGTGATTCGCGTGTGGGTGAACGGCCGGACGTATGACAGCGCCGCCCCGGCCCTGTCTGCCGTCGACCACGGCCTGACGGTCGGCGACGGCGTTTTCGAGACCTGCAAGGTGGTCGACGGGCGGCCGTTCGCGCTGACCCGGCACAAGGAGCGCCTGGAGCGCAGCGCCACCGGTCTCGGGCTGGGGCCGGTCGATCTGTCGGCGGTGGACGAGGGGATCGCCGCGGTCCTGTCTCAGGGCGAGCCGATCGCCTTCGGACGGTTGCGGATCACGGTGACCGCGGGCGCTGGTCCGCTCGGTTCCGATCGGGACGAGTCGCCGATGACGTATGTGGTGACCGCCGCCCCCCAGGAGGGTTCGGCCCCGACGACCACGCTCGCGGTGACGCCCTGGACGCGCAACGAACGCGCGCCGACCGCCGGGCTGAAGACCACGTCATACGCGGACAATGTGCTGGCCCTCGGCTTCGCCCGGGAGCGCGGCGCGGGGGAGGCCATCCTGGCCAACTCGCGCGGTGAGCTGTGCGAATGCACGGGGAGCAATGTCTTCGTGGTACTCGGTAAGCGGGTGCACACCCCGCCGCTGTCGTCGGGCTGCCTGGCCGGGATCACCCGTGCGCTGACGATCGAATGGGCGCGCGAGGCGGGCATCGAGGTGATCGAAGAGGCTATGCCGCTCGGGGTGCTGCGGACCGCCGACGAGGTCTTCATCACCTCCAGCCTGCGTGATGTCCAGGCGGTGTCGGCCATCGACGAACACGTGGTCCCGGCAGCACCTGGCCCGGTCACTGCGACGGTGGCTCAGCTCTTCGCGGACGGCGCCGCTCGGGAGAACGACCCGTGAGCCCAGCAGACCGGGACACCCGGGGGATCGTGGACAAGCGCCGCACCGGCGCCACCGCGCTGGGCGCGGACTCAAGCGACGGCGGACAAGACCGCGACTGGGCGTGGCGCCGTCGTATCCGGGCGAATCCGGCGACCAACCAGCTCTACCGCGGCGTGGTCGCGGTGCTTGGGCTGTTCATCGTCGTCGGCGGGCTCGCGTTGGTGCCCTTGCCAGGCCCGGGCTGGCTGATCGTCTTCGCGGGGTTGGCGATCTGGGCCAGCGAATTCGACTGGGCACGTAGGGTTTTGGATTGGGTGCGCGGCAAGGTCGAGGCTTTCAACGACTACATGGGCCGCCAGCCGATGTGGTTCCGAGCGCTCGCCGGGGTGGCCACCCTGCTGCTGGTGCTGGCCTTCTTCTGGGTGCTCTTCAAGTTCACGGGGGTGCCGGCGTGGCTGCCGGATGTGCTCGAATCCCCGCTGCATCAGTACGCCCGCCTGTAGGCGATTTCTCGCCCGTCCCCCCGAGCGGGTATCCTCACCGAGCCGTTGTGCACGGCGTATGGACGTGTAGCTCAGCTGGTTAGAGCGTTCGCTTCACACGCGAAAGGTCAGGGGTTCGAGTCCCTTCACGTCCACCCCGTGTGATGTCTCAAGACATCGGAAGCCCCTGAACCCCTGGTTCAGGGGTTTCGTCGTGTCTGGGGCTGGTAGGTCGGGACTGCTGAAGGTTTGGTTGACAGTTCGGGTGTGGTTGGTTCAGGCCGCTTTCGTGGGCAAGTAGATGGTCTCAAACTCGATCGGGGTGGTCTTGCCCAGGGCGCGTTGGCGTCGTTGCCGGTGGTAGGTCCGCTCGATCCAGGTGACGATCGCCAGGCGGAGCTCGGCTGGGGTGTTCCAGCGGCGACTGTTGAGGACGTCCTTGTGCAGGAGCGCGAAGAAGCTCTCCATGGCCGCATTGTCCGCGCTTGAGGCGACGCGTCCCATTGAGCCGGCGAGGCCGTGTCGGTGCAGGGTGGCCAGGTAGGGGCGGGAGCGGAATTGGCTGCCTCGGTCGGCGTGGACCACGCAGCCGGCGACCTGATCCCGGCCGCGGCGGCCCACAGCCATCTCCAGGGCATCGACCGCTAGGGCTGAGGGCATCCGGTCACTAATCGAGTAGCCGACGATCCGGCGCGACCAAACATCCTTGACCGCGCACAGGTACAGCTTCCCCTCGCTCGTGGGGTGCTCGGTCAGGTCGGTCAACCACAGCCGGTTGGGCCCGGGCGCGGTGAAGTCCCGCTCGACGAGGTCGTCGTGCACCGGCGGGCCTGGCTTCTTTCACCGGCCCCGGGTGCGGGCGTGTGCGGACACGATCCGCGCGTAGGAGCAGATCTTCCACACCCGCCGCTCGGAGAGTTCGTGGCCGGCCGCGGTGAGTTCGTCGGCGATGAACCGGTACCCAAACCCGGGATCGTTGCGGGCAACCGCATAGGCAGCGTTCGTCGCGTACGCGTCGACCAGGTCCCGTTCGCTGACCGGGTTGGCGCACCAGGCATAGAACGCTTGCGGGGAGAACTTCAGCACCCGGCAGGTCACCGTCACGGGGATCCCGTCAGCGGCAAGGTCACGGACCAGCGGGTACGTCATTTTGGGGACTGGCCCAGCTTCAAGTTCGCTTGCGACAGGTAGGCCGCCGCACGACGCAGGACCTCGTTCTCCTGCTCAAGCAGACGAATCTTCTTCCGGGCCTCACGCAGTTCCGCGTTCTCGGCCTTGGTCACGCCGGCACGGGTGCCGTCCTCGACGTCGGCCTGATGGAGCCAGTTGCGTAGGCAGGACTGGGAGATCCCGAAATCCTTCGCAAGCTGAGCGATCGGGGCCTCGCCACGACGGGCGACCGCGACCACGTCATCACGGAACTCCTTGGGGTGTGCTGCAGGCATAGCGACATCCTTCCAGCGGGGACCACACGTCCCCACAGATCAGGTATCAACCGAACCTTCAGCAGTCCCCATCGTGGATCTAGCATCCGTACCAATGCCATCGGCACCGACGCCCGCCATGCTGGTCCTGAAGAAGGAGGACCGGCGGTGCCGGGGGCCTCAATTTCGCGGCCGCAGGCGGGTATGCGGCAGTGCCGGCGCGGGCAGGGGCGCGGGTTCGCCGGGCGGAAAGGTTCCAAATAGCGCGGGCTTACCTGCATCCTGTGCGGCCACGGGCTCGAAGCCGAGCTCGCTTTGATAGTGCCGCCGGAATTCGACGATCTCGTCATGGGTGCGGCCGACGAAGTTCCACCACATGAGGATCCGCTCGCCGAGCGGGATCCCGCCTAGCAGGATGACGCGCGCGCCATCCTCGCCAGCCTCAAGGGTCACCGTCTCCGAGCCGGGCGGCAGATAGGCCAGGGCGCGATGCGGGACCTGGGTCCCGTCGACCCGCACGGTTCCGGTCTCGGCGAGCACGGCGTGCTCGAAGTCCGGGCGCACCGGCACCGCCACGGCGGCTCCGGGTTCGAGCAGCAGTTCCGCCCCAAGCAAGTCCGGGGTGCGCGTCTGCACGGGGGAGGCGGAGCCGAGCAGCTCCCCGAGGAAAACGCGTGCCGACATACCGGGCAGCGCCATGGGCTCGGGCACGAAGTGCACGAACTCGTTGTCCCCGAAGCGCGTTGACTCCGGCAACGCATACCAGAGCTGGATCCCGTGCAGCACGGGCGAGTCGGCGCGGCTTAACTCCTGGTGGGTGATGCCGCGGCCGGCGATCATCAGGTTCAGTTCCCCGGGCCGCACCGTGGCCGCATTGCCGGCCGAGTCGAGATGGTCGATCTCTCCGGTGAAGAGCCAGGACACCGTCGCCAGGCCGGTATGCGGGTGGCGCGGCACGGCCATACCGCCGGTGTCGGCAACCTGGTCCGGGCCATAGTGATCGAGAAAGCACCAAGCCCCCACGAGGGAGCGCTGGCGTTGGGGCAGCGTGCGATAAACCGTCATCGCCCGCGGGCCACCCAGTGGCACCGCGCGTGGTTCGAGCACCTCGACGGCGGCCCGGGCGGGTTCGGGTTCGAGCACGTCCTCCTGCGGGCGCTTCTCCAGATTGCTCACCGGCTCACCCTCCCATCCCGCGGTGCTGTCGGCACTGCTGCTTTGATGGCCGTATGTCGACCGCCCGCCTCACCGCCATTCGGATCCACCCGGTCAAGGACGAGCCCGGTCAAGCCCTCCAGCGCGTCGGAGTCGGCCCCGAAGGTCTGGATGGGGACCGCCGCAAGAAGGCGCCGGTGCACCTGGTCGGCGAGGACGAAGGTCAGACGCGAGCCAACCTCATACTCGATGTGCCCAGTGCCGCGCTGGCCGATTGGGTAGGCGGCGTGGTCACCATCGGTGACGTGCGTCTCGGCATCGCCCGGACCGCCGGCAACTGCGCCGGGGTGTATGCCGATGTGCTCACCCCCGGTGAACTCGCCGTGGGGGACACGGCGACCGTCATACTGGCCCAGGCCGACTAGCCAACTCGGCCGAAACGAACTCAGGCGCCGCGCGTGGCCTTGATGTAGTCGGCGAACCAGGCGAAGGAGTCCTTCGGGGTGCGCGCCAGGGTCTCGAAATCCACGTCCACCAGGCCGAAGCGCTGCGTATAGCCCTCCGCCCATTCGAAGTTGTCCAGCAGGCTCCAGGCGAAGTAGCCGCGCACATCGGCGCCCGCGTTCCGAGCGTCCGCCACGGCCGCAAGATGACTCTCGTAGTAGGCGATTCGATCGGCGTCGGCGACCCGGCCGGTGGCATCGGGGCGGATGTTGTAGGCGCACCCGTTCTCGGTGACATAGAGCGGGGGGAGGTGACCGGCATACCGCTGGGTCAACTGCATGATCATTTCGGTCAGCCCGGCGGGCACCACCGGCCAGTCGAAGTCGGTGACCGGATATCCGCTCAGGGGTCGGGTCTCGAAGGGGACGTCGGCGACCATGTGCACCCCGTTGCCGCTCGGGACACCCACGAGCATCGGGTTGTAGTAATTCAGCCCATAAAAGTCCAGCGGCGTCTGGATGATCTCAAGGTCTTGCGCCACCGGACCCGGCAGCATCTCGGCGAAACCCTCGGGATAGCGGCCGAGCAACATCGGCTCGGCAAACATCCGGTTATAGAGGGCATCGCATAGCTGAGCCGCCCCCTGGTCCGCCTCCGAATCCGTTGCCGCCCAGATCGGTTGGTGGTTGGTCGCCGTGCCGATCATCGTGGCCCCGGAGGCCCGCAGTTGCATGGTGGCCAGGCCGTGGGCGAGGAGCAGATGGTGCATGGCGGGCAGGGCATATAGACCCATCTCGCGCCCCGGCGCGTGGTCCCCAGTGGCATATCCCAAGGTCGCGTGGACATTGGGCTCGTTGACCGGGATCCACATGGAGACCCGGTCACCCAGGCGCTCGACGACCACCCGGGTGTAATCGCCGAATGCCTGGGCGGTCTCCCGGCTCAGCCACCCGCCCTCGGCCTCCAGCGGCGACGGCAAATCCCAGTGATAGAGCGTCACACATGGCTTGATTCCCCTGGCGCACAAGGCATCCACCAGCCGGTCGTAGTGATCCAGGCCGGCCTGGTTCACTACCCCACTGCCCTCCGGTATGACGCGAGGCCAGGCGACCGAGAAGCGGTAGGCGTCCACGCCGAGCTCGCTCATCAGGGTGAGGTCCTCGTCATACCGGTGGTAGCTGTCGCAGGCGACCTCACCGGAGGATGAGTCGCGGATCGCGCCGGGGCGATCGCAGAAGTCGTCCCAGATGCTGCGGCCGCGCCCATCGGCGTCGACGGCTCCTTCGATCTGATAACTCGCCGTCGAGACACCGAAGGTGAAGTCTCGGGGTAGTCGCGTCACAGGCTGGCCTTTCGATCGATTGGCTCCAGCCAGCCTAATTGGGTGACCGTGGGCTCGCCTGTCGGATCCCTAGGATCGCAGGTATGGCGAACGAGGACTTCAGCGCTGTTCCCACCCAGCCGGCGGCCACTTTGCCCGGTGTGAGTGACGGTTTCGAACGCCTGTGGACCCCGCATCGGCTCGCCTATGTCAGCGGCGAGCGGCCGTCGGCGGAAGCGGGGGAGGGCTGCCCCTTCTGCGTGGCGCCGCAGCGCGAGGACCAAGACGGGCTGATGGTCCGGCGCGGGGAGACCTGCTTCGTGGTGATGAACCTTTTCCCCTACAACCCCGGCCACCTGCTCGTCTGCCCCTACCGCCATGTCAGTGCCTATGTGGACCTCACGGCGCAGGAGACAACCGAGTTCACCGCGCTGACCAAGCAGGCGATCGCAGCTCTCGCGGCGGCCTCATCCCCGCACGGATACAACATCGGGATGAACCAGGGGGCAGTGGCCGGGGCCGGGGTCGCGGCGCATCTGCACCAGCATGTGGTGCCGCGCTGGGGCGGGGACGCCAATTTCCTGCCGATCATCGGGCGCACCAAGGCATTGCCCGCGCTGCTTGAGGACAGCCGCACCCTGATCGCGGAGGCCTGGCCCACCGACTGAGCGCCGATGCTGGATGATTTTGCACTCAAATGTATAGTCATGCACATGACGGTGCGGGTGGCGGTTGCTGGGGCCAGCGGGTATGCCGGGGGTGAACTCCTCCGGCTGCTGCTCGCGCACCCCGAGATCGAGATCGGCGCGCTGACCGCGGGCGGGAATGCCGGCCAGCCGCTGGGAAGCGTGCATCCCCATCTGGCCCCGCTGTCCGATCGCATCTTGCAGGAGACCACGCCCGAGGTGTTGGCCGGTCACGATGTGGTCGTGCTCGCCCTGCCGCACGGGCACAGCGCCGCCCTCGCCGAGCAGCTCGACGAGCACACCCTGCTGATCGACTGCGGTGCGGACTTCCGGCTGGAGTCGGCCGCCGACTGGGACCGCTTCTACGACACCCCGTATGCCGGGTCCTGGCCCTATGGTCTGCCGGAACTGCCCCTGGCACAAGGGATTCAGCGTGACCTGTTGCGCGGGGCGCGGCGCATCGCGGTGCCCGGTTGCTATCCCACCGCGGTCAGCCTGGCGCTCGCCCCCGGCCTGCGCGCGGGTCTGCTGGAACCCGAGGACATGGTCGTGGTTGCCGCTTCCGGCACTTCCGGGACCGGCAAGTCCCTCAAGCCACACCTGCTCGGCAGCGAGGTGATGGGTGCCATGTCCCCGTATGGCGTGGGCGGGGGCCACCGGCATACCCCGGAGATCGAACAGAACCTGGCCCGGGCCGCCGGCCGGCCGGTCACCCTCTCCTTCACCCCCACCTTGGCGCCCATGCCCCGCGGGATCCTCGCCACCTGCACGGCGCGGCTGACGCCCGGCGCGGATGCCAGCCGGCTACGCGAGACGTATGGCGCGGCATACGGGAGGGAGCCTTGCGTCACGGTGCTGCCCGAGGGGACCTGGCCGCGGACCGGAGACGTCCTCGGCGCGAACGCCGTGCACCTCCAGTTAGCCGTGGACGAGCGCCTTGGCCGGGCGATTGTCGTTGCCGCAGTAGACAACCTGACCAAGGGGACCGCCGGGGCAGCGGTGCAATGCCTCAACCTCGCGCTCGGTTTCCCCGAGCTGACCGGTCTTTCGCTGGCCGGGCTCGCCCCCTGATTTCCCACCCTCCGTTCCTAGGAATCACCTGATGTCCGTCACCACTCCAGCCGGCTTCCGCGCCGCCGGCGTCACCGCTGGACTCAAAGCCAGTGGCAAGCCCGACCTGGCTCTGGTCGTCAACGACGGCCCGGATCACATCGCCGCCGCGGTCTTCACCAGCAACCGCGTGCAGGCCGCGCCGGTCACCTGGTCGCGGCGGGTGCTCGCCGACGCTCGGGTCGACGCCATACTCCTCAACTCCGGCGGGGCGAACGCCTGCACCGGGCCGGAGGGATTCGCCGACACCCAGCGCAGCGCCGAGACGGTGGCCGAGCTACTGGCGCTCGCGCCGGCCGACATCGCGGTCTGCTCCACCGGTTTGATCGGGGAACGACTGCCGATGGACCGCCTGCTGGCCGGCTGTCAGAGCGCCGCCGCAGCCCTGTCCGACACCGGTGGACCCGACGCGGCCGAGGCGATCATGACCACCGACGCCGTGCCCAAAACCGCTGCGGCGCAAGGATCGGGCTGGTCCGTGGGTGGGATGGCCAAGGGCGCCGGCATGTTGGCCCCTGCGTTGGCGACGATGCTCGTGGTGCTTACCACCGACGCGGTCGTCGACCCCGCCGCCTTGGACGGGCTCCTGCGCACGGCCACCGGTCAGACCTTCGACCGGGTCGACTCCGACGGCTGTATGTCGACCAATGACACGGTGCTCGCGCTGAGTTCGGGGGCCAGCGGCATACGTCCGGATCCGGCGGAACTCGCCGCAGCATTCACCCAGGTCTGCGCCGATTTGGCCCGGCAACTCGTCGCCGACGCCGAGGGCGCGGCCCACGACATCCGGATCGAGGTGGTCCACGCTGCCAGCGAAGCCGACGCCCTCGAGGTGGGCCGGGCGATCGCCCGCAGCGCCCTGTTCAAGTGCGCGATCTTAGGCGGCGACCCCAACTGGGGCCGGATTCTCGCGGCGGTGGGCACCACCAGCGCGGCCTTCGACCCCACGGATCTGGACGTGGCCATCAATAGCGTCGCCGTATGCCGGTCCAGCGGCCTCGGCGAGCCCCGCGAACTCGTCCACCTGACCGACCGGGAGGTGCACGTGGTCGTCAACCTCAAGGCGGGGGACGCCACGGCGACCATCTGGACCAATGACCTGACTCACGACTATGTGCACGAGAACTCGGCGTACTCCACATGAGCGGCGACACGATGACCGGGCGACAGTCCGAACCACGCAACAGCCTGAGCGGGGCCGGAGCATGACCGGGACAACCCGACGCGCCGCGCCGCGCGATGCCGCGGCGCTCGCCGAAGCCCAGGCCAAGGCTGCCACCCTGGCACAGGCGCTGCCCTGGCTGGAGTGCTTCCGCGACAGCCTCGTCGTCGTCAAATATGGCGGCAATGCGATGACCGACCGGAGCTTGCAGGAGTCGTTCGCGCAGGACATTGCCTTCCTGCGGTTCGCCGGCCTGCGCGTGGTGGTCGTGCACGGCGGCGGTCCGCAGATCCAGTCGATGCTCACCCGGCTGGGTCTGGCCAGCGAGTTCAAGGCCGGGCTGCGGGTCACCACTCCCGAAGTCATGGACGTGGTCCGGATGGTGCTGACCGGACAGGTCGGTCGGGAACTCGTGGGTCTGCTCAACCAGCATGGGCCGATCGCGGTCGGGATGTCGGGGGAGGATGCCGGTCTCTTCGGGGCCCGCCGGCGCGGCGTCTTGGTCGACGGGGTGGAAGAGGACATCGGGCTGGTCGGGGAGGTGGTCAGCGTGGATCCCGCTGCGGTGCAGGACATTCTCGCTGCCGGCCGGATCCCGGTGGTCTCCACGGTCGCGCCCGACCTGGATGTCCCCGGCCAGGTCCTCAATGTCAACGCGGACACCGCGGCGGCTGCCTTGGCAGCAGCGCTTGATGCCCGCAAGCTCATCGTGCTCACCGATGTCGAAGGCGTCTATGCGGCCTGGCCCGATCGGGACAGCCTGCTCTCGGCGTTGGATCTGCCCGCTGCCCGCGAGCTGCTCGACCGGGTCGCGGCGGGGATGATCCCGAAACTCGCCGCCTGCATCGCGGCCGTGGAGCAGGGCGTCCCGGAAGCCCATGTCATCGACGGTCGGCAGCCGCATTCGCTGCTGCTCGAAGTCTTCACCTCGGCCGGGACCGGGACGATGCTCGTCCCCGAGCTCTCGCCGGAAACCAGTGCGGCTCAAGGAGATAGCCATGCATGAGGATCCCGTCACGCTGGATCGGTATGAACAGGCTCTGCTCGGGGTCTTCGGTCGCCCGAGCCTGGTCCTCGCGCGCGGCGAGGGCCCCTATGTCTGGGACGTGGACGGCACGCGCTATCTGGACCTGCTCGCCGGGATCGCGGTGAACACCGTGGGCCACAACCACCCCGAGCTCGTCGCCGCAGTCTCCACGCAGGTGGCCGAGATTGCCCATGTCTCGAACTTCTTCACCACGCCGGCTCAGGTCGAACTCGCCGAGCGCTTGCTCTCGGTGGCGCAGGCACCGTCCGGTTCTCGGGTGTTCTTCGCCAATTCCGGCACCGAAGCTCTGGAGGCGGCCGTCAAGCTCGCCCGCCGGACCGGCCGGACCGGGATTCTCGCCGCCGAGGGGGCCTTCCATGGGCGCTCGACCGGCGCGCTCGCGCTCACGGCCAAGGCGGCATACCGGGAGCCGTTCGAGCCCCTCCTGCCGGGCGTTCGCCACATTCCGTATGGCGATCCGGCCGCCCTGGCGCAGGCGCTCGCCGACGGTGGCATCGGCGCGGTGGTCCTGGAACCGATCCAGGGTGAAGGCGGGGTGATCGTCGCGCCCGACGACTACCTGGTCCAAGCCCGCCGACTCACCCGCGACGCGGGAGCGCTGCTGATCCTCGACGAGGTGCAGACCGGGGTGGGCCGCACGGGGGACTGGTTCGCCTTCCAGCACATCCTTGCCGGGGATGCGGACCTAGTGCCCGACGCGATCACCCTGGCCAAGGGACTGGGTGGCGGCGTGCCCATCGGGGCCCTGCTGACCTTCGGGCCGGAGGTCTCCCGGCTGCTGCAGCCCGGTATGCACGGCTCCACCTTCGGCGGCAACCCGCTGGCGTGCGCCGCCGGGCTCGCGGTGTTGCGCACGATCGAACGGGACGACCTGTTGCGGCATACGGCGCAGGCCGGTGATCGCTTCGCCCAGGCCGTCCGCGATCTCGGGCATCCGGCGATCACCGAGGTTCGCGGACGAGGTCTGCTGCGCGGCATCGGGCTCGCCGAGCCAATCGCAGCGGCGGCCACGACGTTCGCCCGGGAGGCGGGCTTCCTGATCAATGCGGTCACCCCCAACACCCTGCGGATCGCCCCGCCACTGATCATCACCGACGATCAGCTGGCGACCTTCACTCAGGCCTTGCCCGGCATCCTCGACCAGGCTCGGAAGGGCTGAAAAACAATGTCTAGCACCATAATTCGGCACTTCCTCGCCGATGACGATCTCTCCGCCGAAGAGCAGGCCGAGGTCCTGGATCGCGCCGCCCGGCTCAAGCTCGCGCCCTTCTCTGATCGCAGCCTGGAAGGCCCCCAGCCGGTGGCCGTGCTCTTCGACAAGCCCACCTTGCGCACCCAGGTGTCCTTCGTCGGGGCGATCGCCGGCCTCGGCGGCCACCCGATGATCGTCGACGCTCGGCTGGCGCAGGTGGGGGAGCGCGAGTCGATCGCGGACGTGGCCCGCATCCTCGGGCCACAGGCCTCCGCCATCGTCTGGCGCACCACGGCGCAGGAGCGGCTGGCAGAAATGGCGCACTATGCCGGGGTGCCGGTGGTCAATGCGCTCACCGACGACTACCACCCGTGCCAGATCCTGGCCGATCTGCTGACCATCCGCGAGCACTTCGGTGCGCTCGCCGGGCTGACCATGGCGTATGTCGGGGACGGCGCGAACAATATGGCGCACTCCTACCTGCTCGGCGGCGCGCTGGCCGGGTTGCAGGTGCGCATCGGTGCGCCGGCCGATCACCAACCGCGCCCGGATATCCGTTCTCGCGCAGCGCAACTCGCGGCCACCACGGGTGGTTCGATCGATGTCACCAGCGACCCGCAGGCAGCCGTCGCAGGTGCGGATGTGGTGATCACCGACACCTGGGTCTCCATGGGCATGGAGTCCGAACAGGAAGCCCGCCAGGGTGCCGAGTCCCCGTTCACGCCATATGCGGTGACCCCCGACCTGATGGCCGGCGCCGACCCGGCGGCGATCTTCCTGCACTGCCTGCCCGCATACCGAGGGTATGAGGTGGCGGCCGAGGTCCTCGATGGGCCACGCTCCCTGGTCTGGGAGGAGGCGGCCAATCGGCTTCATGTGCAAAAGGCGCTGCTCTCGTTCCTGCTGGATCACTCCCGGAGCCCGGTATGACGCTCGCCGCCAACCGCACCGCCCGCCAGCAACGCATCGTCGACCTGCTCGGCGAGCGGGCCGTGCGCTCCCAGTCTCAACTCCTGGAACTCCTTGCCGCAGAAGGCATCGAGGTCACCCAGGCCACCTTGTCCCGCGATCTCGTGGAGGTTGGCGCGGAGAAGGTCCGGGTCGGCAAAAGCCTGGTGTATGCCGTGCCCGGCGAGGGCGGCGATCGCACCGCTCGCCCCGCCCCGCCGAGTGATGAGCTCAACCGTCGCCTGGTGGCCCGCTGCCAGGAACTCCTGGTCACCGCCGTGGCCACCGGCAACCTCGTGGTGCTGCGTACTCCCGCCGGCGCCGCGAACTTCCTGGCCTCCGCCGTCGACCACTCGCAACTCGAGGGGGTGCTCGGCACTATCGCCGGGGATGACACGATTCTGCTCGTGACGCAGGGCGCCGAGGCCAGTGGCGCGATCGCCGCATACCTGCTCGAACTGTCCGGAAAGGATGCCCGGTGACTCATCAGCCCACCGACGCCACGCTCAGCCTTTGGGGTGGCCGGTTCAACGGCGGCCCCGCCGATGCCCTTGCGGCACTGTCGAAGTCGACGCATTTCGACTGGCGGCTGGCCCGCCACGACATCGCTGGCTCGCGCGCCCATGCCCGAGTCCTCGCCGCCGCCGGGCTCCTCGACCAGGAGACCCTGACGGCGATGCTCGCCGGACTGGACGCCTTGGAGGCCGATGTCCGCTCGGGGGCTTTCGCGCCGGCACCGGGGGACGAGGACGTGCATACCGCCCTGGAGCGCGGCCTGATCGAGCGTGCCGGGGCCGAGGTGGGCGGCCGGTTGCGGGCCGGACGCTCCCGCAATGACCAGATCGCCACCTTGCTGCGGATGTACCTGCGCGAGTCCGGCCGGCTGCTGACCGGGCGGATCCTCGACGTCGTGGACGCGCTGCTCGCGCAGGCCGAGCGCCACCACGGGGTCGCCATGCCGGGACGCACCCATCTGCAGCACGCTCAGCCCGTCTTGCTCTCCCATCACCTGCTCGCGCACGTATGGCCGTTGCTGCGCGATGTGGAGCGCTTCGCCGACTGGGATCGGCGGGCGAATTCCTCGCCCTATGGTTCCGGGGCGCTCGCCGGTTCCTCGCTCGGGCTGGACCCGGAGGCGGTGGCCGCCGACCTGGGCTTCGGGCGCTCCGTGGAGAACTCGATCGATGGCACGGCCAGTCGGGACGTCGCCGCCGAGTTCGCCTTTGTCTGCGCGATGACGGCGGTGGATCTATCGCGCTTGGCTGAGGAAATAACGCTTTGGGCGACAAAGGAATTCGGCGTTATCACCCTCGACGATGCCTACTCCACCGGGTCGAGCATCATGCCGCAGAAGAAGAACCCGGATGTCGCCGAACTGGCTCGAGGCAAGGCCGGGCGCCTCATCGGTGACTTGGCGGGGCTGCTCACCACGCTCAAGGCGCTGCCGCTGGCCTACAACCGGGATCTGCAGGAGGACAAGGAGCCGGTCTTCGACGCCATCGACACCTTGGATGTGCTCCTTCCCGCTTTCGCCGGCATGGTGGCGACTCTGAAGTTCGACACGGATCGCCTGGAAAGCCTTGCCCCGCAGGGGTTCTCGCTGGCCACGGATATCGCCGAGTGGCTGGTGCGCGAGGGTGTCGCCTTCCGCGATGCGCACGAGATCGCCGGGGCCTGCGTACGGGTATGCGAGCAGCGCGGCATTGAGCTGTGGGATCTCAGCGACGACGACTTGGCGTCCATCAGCCCGCAGCTGACCCCGCAGGTGCGCAGCGTGCTCTCGGTCGAAGGTTCGCTCGCCTCGCGTGACGCCAAGGGCGGGACCGCCCCGGCCCGGGTGGCCGAGCAGTTGGCCGCAGCCCAGGACGCAGCGGCCGCCGCGCGTGCGGTCTGAGCGTCCCGTGACTTCGCCAAAGGAAGACGGGATCGCCGTGCAGCCCCCAACGGACGGGGGCCGACCGGCCGACGATCGGCTGCCGCGTTCCTTCTTTGCCCGCTATGTCCTCGAGGTCGCTCAAGATCTGCTCGGGTGCACCATCGAGCACGACGGCATCCGGATTCGGCTCACGGAGGTCGAGGCCTATTCGGGTCATCGCAAGGACCCGGGGTCGCACGCCTTCCGCGGGATGACGCCGCGGACTACGCCGATGTTCGGCCCCGCCGGGGTCAGCTATGTCTACTTCACGTATGGGATGCACTGGTGCTGCAATCTCGTCACCGGCCTCGACGGCGAGGCCGAGGCAGTGCTGCTGCGGGCCGGTGAGGTGGTGGGCGGAGAGCACACCGCGCAGGGGCGGCGCGGCGGCATACCGCGGCGGGATTGGGCCCGGGGGCCAGCACGGTTGGCGAAGACGCTTGGCTTGACCGGTGCGGATACCGGACGGGATTTCTGCCGCCCGCTGCTGCCAGGCATCGAACCGATCGAGCTGATCGTCCGGGGACCCGAGGTGCCGGTGGACCCGGCCCACATCCGCACCGGACCCCGCGTCGGGGTCGCCGGGGAGGGGGGCGACGGGACGGCATACCCGTGGCGGTTCTGGATCGACGGCGAGGCGACGGTCAGCGTCTACC
>ERZ501016.261-NODE-261-length-18479-cov-14.797492_pt1 | contig 18479 bp, 17 predicted proteins | sample MGYA00248889_ERZ501016 | MGnify/ENA primary metagenome ERZ501016 (study PRJEB25958, sample SAMN03398594) | human skin metagenome | study: EMG produced TPA metagenomics assembly of the Human Skin Microbiome Metagenome (human skin metagenome) data set. | reverse complement strand
ACGCCGAGACCTTCCAGAAGGTCGCCGAGCTCGTCATCACCGCGATGGACATCTCCATCTGCTTCGCGGACTTCCCGACCGAGTCCATCGGCGAGACCACCCGCGACTACCGCCAGCTCGGCATCGGCTACGCCAACCTCGGCGCCCTGCTGATGGCGACGGGCCACGGCTACGACTCCGAGGGTGGCCGAGCCCTCGCCGCCGCCATCACCTCGCTGCTCACCGGCGCGTCCTACAAGCGCTCCGCCGAGCTCGCCGCCGTGGTCGGGCCGTATGCCGGCTACGCCCGCAACGCCGACGCCCACAAGCGCGTCATGGCCCAGCACCGCGACGCCAACGCCGCCGTCACGACCCTGGACCAGATGGACTCCTCCATCCACGCCCTGGCCACCCAGGCGTGGGACGACGTCCTCACGCTCGGCGACAAGAACGGCTTCCGCAACGCTCAGGCGTCGGTCCTCGCCCCCACGGGCACCATCGGCTTCATGATGGACTGCGACACCACCGGCATCGAGCCGGACTTCTCGCTGGTCAAGTTCAAGAAGCTCGTCGGCGGCGGCTCCATGCAGATCGTCAACCTCACGATCCCGCGCGCCCTCAAGAAGCTCGGCTACCAGGACGAGTCGATCGAGGCGATCGTCGAGTACATCGCCGAGCACGGCCACGTCATCGACGCCCCCGGCCTCAAGACCGAGCACTACGAGGTCTTCGACTGCGCCATGGGCGCCCGCGCCATCTCCCCCATGGGTCACGTCCGGATGATGGCGGCCTGCCAGCCGTTCCTCTCCGGCGCCATCTCCAAGACCGTCAACCTCCCCGAGTCCGCCACGGTCGAGGAGATCGAGGACGTCTACCTCCAGGGTTGGAAGCTCGGCCTCAAGGCGCTCGCCGTCTACCGCGACAACTGCAAGGTCGGCCAGCCCCTCTCGGACGCCAAGAAGAAGGTCGAGGAGCGCGTCGAGGAGAAGGCCGCCGAGCTCGTCGAGTCCGGCGAGGCCAAGGTCGTCGAGAAGGTCGTCTACCGGCCCACCCGTCGTCGCCTGCCCAAGCGTCGCTCGTCGCAGACGACCTCCTTCACGGTCGGCGGCGCCGAGGGATACCTGACGGCCGGCGCCTACCCCGACGGTGGCCTGGGTGAGCTCTTCCTGAAGTTCGGCAAGCAGGGATCCACGCTGGCCGGCGTGATGGACGCCTTCTCCATCGCCATCTCGGTGGGCCTGCAGTACGGTGTCCCGCTCGAGACCTACGTCGACAAGTTCACCAACCAGCGCTTCGAGCCGGCCGGCCTCACCGACGACCCGGACGTGCGGATGTCGCAGTCGATCATGGACTACGTCTTCCGCCGCCTGGCCCTGGATTACCTGGACTTCGACACCCGCTCGATGATGGGCATCTACTCCGCCGAGGAGCGCGCCCGCCAGCTCGAGACCGGGTCCTACGAGCCGGTGGGCGACGACAGCGAGGAGGAGTACGACGAGGAGATCCAGCAGGACGTCGCCACCTCCAAGACGCCGCAGGAGAAGGCCCGTGAGGCTGGGGAGCGCTTCGGCTCCTCCCCGCCCCGCCCGGCCGAGGTGAAGTCCGGCGCCGGCGCCGCCGACGCCCGCGAGGTCTCCCAGGAGATCCACTCCTCCGCCGATCTCATGGAGAAGCTCCAAGGCATGGCCTCCGACGCGCCGATCTGCATGACCTGCGGCACCAAGATGCGCCCCGCCGGGTCCTGCTACGTGTGCGAGGGCTGCGGCAGCACCTCCGGCTGCAGCTGAGCCACCCCCGCGTCTGCGTGACGAGTCCGGTTGAGCCCCTCAGGGATTCGCCCCTGCGGGGCTCAACCGCGTCAGCTCGGCGACCCGGGGCCGGGGCGGCCGCGGGGTCGGGCTACTGGTCGGCCTCTCCCAGGTCGAGCGCCAGTCGACCCCAGCGACCCGAGTGGTCAGGGGGTAGGGGATAGCCGTCAGCCGTGATCCGTGCTGCCCAGCCCTCGGGAATCCACGCGCCCTGCTCGAGCTGAGGGTGCCGCGGATGTCGGACGCGGGCCCACATCGTGAGGATCAACTCGGCCCAGTCACTGTCCACGATCCACTGCACGGGCCCATTCGTGGAGTTGCCCGACATCCAGAGGCGCCCTGGTCCGACAAGCTGGGCTGACGTCACGGCACCCCACCCCCACGGCAACAAGCCTCGCCGAGACTGGAGGTAGAAGCCGAAGTCAGAGACGTGGACGAGCCCATCGTCAACGGGGCACCACCGCGGCACCGCGGCATCTGCCGCCGCCCGACGGCGAGAGTGGTTGCCCACTGCGCGTCCGATCGCCACCCCCGCTGTGAGGGCGGCGCCATAGCGACCGGACGCGAAGAAGAAGCCCGCATCATGGACGTAGGTGCCGTCCCCGGTGCTCACGAACTAGCCCCTGGTGGGGGGTGTGCACAGGGTGGCGACGACCAGGTAGAGATGGTTAGGTATACCTAACTAACTGGAGGTCATGCCCATGGTTCAGTACGGCGTGCTCGAGCGCACCACCGCCGCGGCCTACGCCGCCGCCTATGCGACGACGACGGCGATGCCGCCACGGCGCGCCTTCTATCCCCAGCTCGAGGCGCAGGTGACTGCCCTGCAGCAGCTGTCACCGGCCTTCCGCCGCGTCACGATCACCGCGGGCGGGCTCGCGGACCTCACGCTCACCGGGCCGGACGAGTACCTCGGGCTGTTCCTGCCGCAGCCCGCCGGCAACCTGCACCTGCCGGCCAACATGCTCAACCCGCGAACCGCCCTGGCCGCGATGCCCGAGCCGCTGCGGCCGGACCTGCGGTGGTACACCATCCGCGCCCACCGCCCCGAGCGCGCCGAGATCGACGTCGACATCGTGTGCACCGGTCACGACGGCCCGGGCTCGCGGTGGATCCGGTCGGTCTGCGTCGGGGACGAGGTCGGTCTGCGGATCCAGGCGGCGCCATACGGCAGTGCTCCACCCACCGGTCACCACCTGCTGCTCGCCGACGAGACCGGCCTGCCCGGCCAGCTCGCCATCCTCGACGCGTATGCCGACGATCCCGGCCGCCGCTTCACTGCCGTGGTCGAGGTGCCGACCGAGGGCTTCCTGCACGACGAGGTCCGGGAGGCCGGTGTGCACGTCGTCTACCGCGGAGAGGACGAGCCGGGGTCTGCGATGCTGGCGGCGCTGCGCGCGTGCGGGATCGCCGACGTCGACTATGCCTGGGCGTGCGCCGAGGCGGCCACCGTCGCCGCGGTGCGCCGTCAGCTGGTCAGGGAGCGTGACGTGCCGCGGCGCCGCGTCATGGCCAGCGGCTTCTGGAAGGTCGGTCAGGCCCGGCTCTGACCGGCCCACCCCCACGCGACGAGATCTGACCAGTGGGCGGGGTTGGGGGCGCGATAGGTGACCAGCCGAGAACGCTCACCTCGCCGAGGAGCGGCCCGCGGTCGAGTCCCAGCAGGTCACCGAGAAGGCCAAGCCGCTGCGCTCGGCCTCGATGATCGCCTCGATCGCTGACCCCGGCGTCCCCACCACCTCGGCGCCGTTCGGCCATGCGCTGAACGCGCTGGCGGCGCAGGACCATCAGATCGTCGGGCTGACCGCCGACCTCGGCAAGTGCACCGACAGGCACGTCTTCGCCAAGGAGAACCCCACCCGGTACTTCGAGATGGAGATGGCCGAGCAGGTCATGATGATGGCCGCCGCCGGTATGGCGGGGGTCGGCCTGGTGCCGTTCGCCTCGACCTACTCCGTGTTCGCGACGCGACGGGCCTGTGACTTCATCTGCCTGGACATGGCCGAGCCCAACCTCGACGTCAACCTGGTGTGCGCGCTGCCCGGGCTCACCACCGGCTACGGCCCCTCGCACCAGGCGACCGAGGACGTCGCCATCCTGCGCGGGATGCCGGGCCTGACCATCGTCGACCCGTGCGACGCCGTCGACATCGAGCAGGCGGTGCCCCAGCTGGCCCCGGCCCGGGCCGAGCTACACCCGGCTGCTGCGCGGGCAGGTGTCGCGGATCCTCGACCAGTACGACTACACCTTCGAGCTGGGCCGGGCGAAGGTCGTGCGCCCGGGTCCTCGACCGACGACGAGCTGGAGTGCCTGCTCGACGCGGCGATCGCCGCCTCGACGCAGTGGGAGTCCTGGAGGCGAGCGTCTGGGGCCGGATGTGGGTCAGCTGCTCGCGAGCCGGAACGCGACATGCTGTGGACAAGACAGCCCTGCGACGGGTCAACGGCGTCTGATCCTGCCGTTTCCCCACGCCGCGACACCACCCGTGCCTACCCTGCCCCCAAGGGACGGGCGCGAGGGGGAGCGATGACGGCTCGGGCGATGCCGCAGGATCCGCAGCACGACACCGCGAGCGAGCGGGAGGTGTGGGAGCGGCTGGTCCGAGACCTGCCCGACGACGCGGTGGTCCTGTCCGGGCTGCGGCTCACGGACGACACCAAGGACCACGAGGCGGACCTCGTGCTGCTGCTGCCCGACGAAGGTGTCGTGGTGGTCGAGGTCAAGGGAGGCAGCTGCTCGCTCGACGGCCAGGGCCGGTGGTGGACGACCTCGGGTCACGGCCGTCGACGGATCCACCCCGTCGATCAGGCTCGTCAGACCCGTTACGCCATCAGGGACTTCGTCGAGCACGACCCACGGTGGCGCGACTCGTCGCGCACCCGGATCCGGTGGAGCCACACCGTGGTCATGCCCTACACGTCGATCGACGACGACTTCGCGACTCCGGACTGCCCGCGGTGGCTCATCCACGGCCGTCAGGATCTGGGCGGCCTGGCAGATCGGTTGCGCGCCATACCTGCTCGTGACTCCGGGCACCGTGCGCCCTCGTCCGCCGAGATCGACCTGATCGTCGAGATCCTGCGCGGGAGAAGGCTCCCCGTCGAGGACGTCACCGCCGACGCGGACGAACGCGCCTCTCGCGCAGACCGGCTCACGGTCGAGCAGGCCACGCTGCTCGGCGTGACGCGGCTGCTCAGCCGGGTCGAGGTGCGCGGAGGAGCGGGCAGCGGCAAGACCGTCCTGGCGCTGGCCCAGGCCAAGGACCTGACCCGCGGACGTGAGGACCGGCCACCCCAGCGGGTCGCGCTGCTGTGCTACTCCATCGGTCTGGCCGAGTACTTCCGCCGTGAGCTGAAAGGCTTGAGCCGCAAGAAGACTCCCGCGTTCGTCGGCACCTTCGAGGAGCTCGGGCGGTCCTGGGGCGCCGAGGGCGGCACCCGCCAGGACAGCGACTTCTGGGAGCGTCGCCTGCCTGACCGTATGGCGGAGCTGGCCGCCGCACTGCCGGACGAGGAGAGGTTCGACGCCGTCATCGTCGACGAGGCGCAGGACTTCGCAGACGGGTGGTGGCGGCCGCTGATGAACGCCCTGCGCGACGAGGACTCCGGCGGTCTCTACGTCTACACCGACGAGAACCAGCGGGTGTTCGCCCGATTCGGGCGCCCGCCGGTGCCGCTCGTGCCGCTGGTGCTCGACCACAACCTGCGCAACACCCGCCAGATCGCCGACGTCTTCGCGCCCCTCACGCCGATGCGGATGCGGCCCATGGGCGGGGACGGGCCCGCGGTCCGGCTCGTCGCCTGCGCCGCCGACGAGGCGATCGGACGCGCCGACGACGTGGTGGAGGAGCTCCTCGACCGGGGCTGGCGCCAGCAGGACGTCGCCCTCATCACGACCGGCTCACGGCACCCGGTGCAGCTGGAGCGCTTCGACGAGGTGGACCCCCAGGCCTACTGGCGGTCGTTCTGGGAGGACGACGACGTCTTCTACGGCCATGTCCTGGGCTGCAAGGGTCTGGAGCGTCGCGTCGTGGTGCTGTGCGTCAACGAGCACGAGCCCCGCGACCGCGCCAAGGAAAAGCTCTACGTCGGGCTGTCCCGTGCCACCGACGAGCTGGTGGTCGTCGGGGACCCCGAGGTCATCCGTCGCACGGCTGGAGACCCGGTCCTCGACCGCCTGCTCGCGCCCTGACCTGAACGCAGGCACTGGAGGCACTGCAAGCACCCCAGGCACCGACCACGCCGCCGGAGTCGGCAGGCGTCCGCGGAGGCGCATAGGGTCGCCGCATGGGCGACGGCCAACTGACGGCGGACCTGCTGCTCGAGCTGGACCAATGGGCCGGGCGCAAGCACAAGGCCTATCACGGGCGCCTGCTGGAGCGGCTCGTCGACCTGCGAGAGCCCTGCCAGGGGTTGGGCCTGACCTAGTGGCCGACCGGCAGCGTCACCGAGCTGTTCGAGCGGGTGTGGCTGAGCAAGGGCCCGACGTCCGCGCCAAACGGTGGAGGACGCCGGGAGCACGGTCGAGTGCTTCGTCGCCTTCCTGCGGTCGACGGGTCGTCTGGCGCACGGCTCCGGCGAGGCCAAGAAGCTGGCCCGTGCGGCACGGCGAGGAGCGGCCTTCCTCGCCGAGCACGGCGAGGACCGACGCGGCTGGTCGCCGACCAAGACGCTGCTGGACCATGCCGGCATCGATGTGGACGAGGTTCGCGACATCGAGGACCTACAGTCCCGCCTGGACGATGCCATGGCCAGCTTCAACGCGCTGCCGGAGCAGGAGCGGCGCACCCTCATGCCGATGCCGGGCGACGAGGGATACGACGACGACCTGACGCCCGACGACCCTCGGATCGCGCGGACGCGGAGCTGATCGGGCACTTCGTCGACTACCTGCGCAGCCGCCCGGCGGGGGAGTCGATGTTCGTGCTGGAGGACGGCGACTCCGTGCCCGAGGACCTGCAGGACACCGAGCAGGTCGAGGGGGCGATCGCGCTGGGCCGGATGGCCTACGCCGTGGCGGGGCAGGTGAAGGACGCCTTCGCGCAGCTGGCCGACGGCCCGCCTCTCGCCGAGGTGCCGCTCGTGCAGGACGCGGAGGGCTTCGCCGCCTGGGTGGGAGCGAAGCGCACGCTGACGTCACGAGGCAACCTGACCCTCAAGGACGCTCGCGACGCCTGGGAGACGTTGCAGCTGTGGCGTCGCCCCCTCGGGGGTGCGGAGGGCGCGTTTGTATGGCGCAGCGCCGCCGAGTGTAGCCCGCTCGACGCGGCGTTCTCAGCGGCGGTGCAGCAGCACGTGGAGGTCGTCGGGAAGCAGCTGCTCGCCATACCCCTCTCAGGCCTTACCGGCGCCGAGGCCGAGCTCGAGGTCGAGGCGGGCCGCATGGGCGCCCTGGCCCTGGCCGTCGAGGACCTCGGCTACGAGTGGGCGACTGCCTCGGACCTCGTCGCGATGTGGGCCAACGCCGTGCTCCTGTGCGGGGCCATCGGGCGGGTTCCCTCTCGTGCGGAGGTGCGGGACTTCTGGCGCCACTGGGTCGGTGGTGGTGGGACCGGCACCGACCGCCAGGTCGAGCTCGCGCTGTCCCTGGGGGAGCACCTGGGGCTGCTGCGGGTCGACGGGGACCTCGTGCGGGGGACGACCACCGGTGTCGAGGTCTTGACGCTGTGGCAGCAAAGCCGCGAGGAAGGTCTGGTCTGACCCCGGCGACGGCTCAGGCGTGCGAGCGCCAGTCGTCCGACGGGTCGACCGACGCCCGGACGACCTTGCCGCCGAAGGCCGGGAGGTCGTAGTCGTCGAGGCGCTCGTCGGTGATGATCAGGTCCGCCCCTGGCACCTCGGTGATGAACCCCACGCATCGCACCCCGAAGGCTGACGAGGGCGCGAGAACGCAGCGGCGTCGAGCGACCTGGAGCATGGCGCGCTGCGTGGCCACGGCCCACGGCGTGGAGGTCGTGAACCCGCTGAAGGGGTGGATCCCCTCAACCTCGACGAAGGCCCAGTCGGCCTGCAGGGCCTGCACATATGCCGCGGTGGCGGCCCCTGACGTCGTGGCCCGCGCCGGGGCGTCACGCAGCTCCCCTCCCGCCGCCAGGACGGTCAGGGTCGGGTGGTTGGCCAGGTTGTCGGCGGCGCGCAGGTCGTTGGTGATGACGGTCAGCTCGGGCAGGTCGTAGAGCAGGGGGACGAGCTGGTCGGTGATGGGTCCGCTGGAGATGACAATGCGCTCGCCGCCGCGCAGCATCCTTCGGGCGGCGCCGGCGATCGCGAGATGGTCGTGCGCCCCGCGGGCCGGTGCCTCGCCCCGGGGGCTGACTCCGTGCAGGCGCACGCCCCCGTGGAGGCGCTCGACGAGCCCCTGCCGGGTGAGGGTCTGCAGGTCGCGACGGATCGTGGAGACGTCAACGTCGAGACGCTCCGCAAGGTCTTTGACCTCGACATAGGCGCCACCACCCAGGCTGGACAGGATGAGTCGCTGACGGCTGCTGAGGGCCATCACCAGCCTCCTCCCGATGGGTCTCACGGGCGTCCGTGCGGCGCGCCCACCTCACCCTAGTCCGCACGCAGAGCAACCGGCGCACGAAATCGTGCACCCGGCCGGGTGAATCCATGGCTTCTTCACGCGAGGCGGTTGACAGGTCTCGCCTGGTCACACCACCCTAAGCGCAGGCGTTGCACGAATTCGTGCATGGGTCGACGTGGACTCGTGCAGTGGCATACGCCGACTGGAACTCGAAGGAGAGTGGTCCCATGCGTGCTCGACGCACGGTAGTGGCGGGTCTGAGCATCCTCGCGCTCAGCGCCTGCGGCACGGTCAACAACAGCTCGGCTCCCGGGGCGTCGGGCTCCGCCCCCACGTTGGGAGCGGCGTCCGGCGTGCAGCCGGCCGGCGGAGACGTCACGCAGGGCGCCTACGTCAACGTCGTCAAGCTCACCGGCATCGCGTGGTTCGACCGGATGAAGACCGGTGTCGAGGACTTCGCCAAGGCCAGCGGCAAGCCCGCCAGCCAGACCGGCCCCGCCACCAACAGCCCCGAGCTGCAGGTCGGCATCATCCAGGGCCTGATCGCCAAGAAGCCCGCCGTCCTGGCGATCATCCCCTCCGACCCGGCGTCCCTGGACGCCGTGATCAAGCAGGCCACCGGCGCCGGCATCAAGGTCGTCACCCAGGAGGCGCCCGCCCTGACCAGCCCCGACGCTGACATCGAGGCCTTCGAGAACGCGAAGTACGGCCAGGAGATCATGAAGGGCCTCGGCGGCTGCATGAAGGGGCAGGGTCAGTACGTCCAGTTCGTCGGCTCCCTGACCGCCGCCACCCACATGGAGTGGTCCAAGGCGGCCTTCGAGGAGCAGAAGAAGTCCTTCGGCGGCATGACCCGCATCGGCACCGAGGTCGAGTCGAACAACAACGCCGACGTTGCCTACCAGAAGACCAAGCAGCTGCTGCAGGCCAACCCCAAGCTGACCGGCTTCGAGGGCGCGAGCTCCGAAGACGTCATCGGCATCGCCCGCGCCGTGCGCGAGGCCGGCCTGCAGAACGACACCTGCGTCTACGGCACCGGCGTCCCCTCCCAGGCCAAGCAGTACCTAGCCGACGGCTCCATCGACCAGATCTACTTCTGGGACCCGGGCGCCGCCGGGCAGGCGATGCTCAAGGCCGGGCAGCTGCTCGTCGAGGGCAAGAAGGTCCAGACCGGCACCGATCTGGGGGTCGAGGGCTACTCGAAGCTCACCCAGTCGCCCACCAACCCGAAGATGTTCACGGCCGACGCCATGCTGACGGCGACCAAGGACACCGTCGACAAGTACCCCTTCTGACCGGCAACCCTCCACGAAGCAGGCCACTCATGCCCTCCACCACGACCTCCGCCATCCCCGAGGCGGTCGCCCCCGAACCGGTCGCCCTCGTCTCCGCGCAAGAGGTGACCAAGAGTTTCGGTGGCGTGCACGCCCTGCGCGGCGCCTCGATCGACTTCTACCCCGGCGAGGTGCACTGCCTCGCGGGGGAGAACGGCTGCGGCAAGTCGACGCTGATGAAGGTGATCAGCGGCGCGCACGCCCCCACCTCGGGGCAGATCGTGGTGGAGGGCACGGCCTACGACCACCTGACCCCGCGCACGGCATACGGGCTGGGCCTGGAGGTGATCTATCAGGACTTCTCCCTGCTGCCCAACCTGTCCGCGGCCGAGAACATCGCGCTGCCAGGCCATCTCGCGCACGGGCGGCGCCTCATCAAGGAGCGCGAGGTGCTCGCCACGGCCGAGGCCGCGGTTGCGCGCCTGGGCATCGACCTCGACCTGCGCACCCCCGTGGGGGAGCTGACCGTCGCCGAGCGGCAGCTGACCGCGGTCGCGCGCGCCCTGGCCCACAGCGCCCACTTCATCGCCATGGACGAGCCCACCACCGCGCTGACCTGGCGCGAGGTCGACGCGCTCTTCGACGCCGTGCGCTCGCTGCGCGATGAGGGAGTGGCCCTGGCCTTCATCAGCCACAAGATGCAGGAGGTCTTCTCCATCTCGGACCGGGTCAGCGTCATGCGCAACGGCGAGATCGTCAGCTCTGGCCTCCCGGGCCAGTTCACCCATGCCTCCCTTGCGGAGCGTATGACAGGTCGCAGCTCCACGCAGATGGAGCGGGCGCTGCCCGTCGAGCTGGACCGCCCGGCCGCGCTGGAGGTGCGCGGGCTGACCCACGAGCCGTTGTTCGCCGACATCTCCTTCACGGTCCACCAGGGCGAGATCGTCGGTCTGTCAGGCCTGCTCGGGTCCGGGCGCACCGAGATCGCCGAGGCGGTGGCCGGCGTCGACCCGGCGCCGCACGGGCAGGTGCTGGTGCACGGCGAGGTGGTGTCGATGCGTAGCATGCCCGACGCCGTCGCCGCCGGCATTGGCTATGTCCCCGAGGACCGCCTCACCCAGGGGCTCTTCCTGGACCAGCCCATCGCCGACAACCTGGTCGCCGCCCACCTGGACCGCGGTGCGCGTCGCGGGCTGCTCAAGAAGGGCGCCCTGCGGCAGCGGGTCGCCGACGCGGTCCGCGACCTGCGCATCAAGGTCGGCTCCGTGCAGGACCCGGTGCGCTCGCTGTCCGGCGGCAACGCCCAGCGCGTCCTGCTGGCCAAGTGGCTGATGGGCGAGCCCAAGGTGCTGCTGCTCAACGGCCCCACGGTGGGCGTGGACGTCGGCTCGAAGTTTGACATCCTGTCCGTCCTGCGAGTCCAGTCCCTCAAGGGCCTGGGAGTGCTGGTGATCTCCGACGACGTCCCCGAGCTCGTCTCCACCTGCCATCGCGTCCTCATCGTCCGCAGCGGGCGCATCGTCGGCGAGGTCGCCGGGGACGCGCTCACCGAGTCCGCCATTGTGAAGGCCATCTCCGCATGAGCAGCGCCAAGCCCCGCGTCAGCCTGTCCCACAAGCTCCTCGCCAACCAGGAGCTCCTCCTGCTGGCGCTGATCGCTGCCATCCTGGTCGCCGTCATCGTCAAGGTCCCCGACTTCCTCAACGTCGAGACCCTGTTCAACATCCTGCGTGCATCCATGGTCAACGTCGTCTTCGCCCTCGGCGTGCTCCTCGTGCTGGTGGCCGGGGGCATCGACGTGTCCTTCCTCGCCATCGGGATCGTGGCGGCGTATGTCGCCTGCCGGGTCACCCCGTCCGAGGGTCCGCTGGCCATGGCGCTGGTCCCCTTCCTGGTCGCAATCGGCATCGGGATCGTCATGGGTCTGGTCAACGCTGCCGTGGTCATCAGCGCTCGCGTCATCACCCTGATCGCCACGCTGGCCACCTCCGCGATCTTCATGGGGGCCATGTTCGCCTTCGGCGGGGGCGACATCATCAACACCCTCCCCGAGCCGCTGCAGCAGCTGTCGATCACCAACCTGGTTACCGCCAAGGGTGCCGTGCGCGGCACGACCCGCCTCAACGTCCTGATCGTCCTGGTCGTGGTCGTCACGCTGCTGGTGTGGGCCTTCCTGCGCTGGACCGTCGCCGGCCGCAGCATCGTCGCCCTCGGCGGCGGCGAGGAGGCCGCGGCGCGAGCCGCCGTGCCGATCAAGCGGATTCGCACGCTGGTCTTTGCGCTGGCCGGGGCGCTCGCCGGGCTCGCCGGCATCATCCACGTCACCCTGGCCGAGCGCGCGGACCCGACGACCTTCATGGGCCAGGAGCTCAACGTCATCGCCGCTGTAGTGCTCGGAGGCGCCGCCATCACCGGCGGCAAGGGCACCGTGCGCGGCACCGTCCTGGGCGTCGTGCTGATCTCGCTGATCCAGACCTCGTTGGTGCCCCTCGGCGTCCCCAGCATCTGGCAGCAGGCCGTCGTCGGCCTCCTGCTGCTGCTCGGCGTGACCCTGCAGGCACTCTCGGCCCGCACCCGCCCCGCCCGCCCGATCCTGGACAACGGACCGGTCGCGCCCCTCGACCCGACCACCGACCCGACCCCGGAAGGGGCCCGCTGACATGCCCACGCTGCCCTCGCTGCCTGCACCCCGCGACGTCCTGCGCGCCATGGGGGGACGAGCCAGCTTCGTCCGGCTGGTGGTCGTCACGATCGCGATCTTCGTGACCTTCAGTCTGCTCAACCCCGGTGTCTTCCTGTCCGGGGCCAACTTCCAGTACATCTTCCTGTCTGCGCCGGAGCTGACCCTGCTCAGCCTGGCCATGTCCCTGACCATGCTCACGGCGGGTATCGACCTGTCCGTCGTGGGCATCTCCAACGTCGCGGCCATCGTGGCGGCCCAGCTGATGCTCTCCGGCACCTCCGTGTCCCTCGCGGTGCTCGCCGCGCTCGTCGTCGGCGCCTGCTGCGGCCTGCTCAACGCCGCCCTGGTCGCGGGCCTGCGCGTGCCGCCGATCCTCGCGACGCTGGGCACCCAGCAGCTGTTCACCGGGCTCGCCCTGGTGTTGTCCGGGGGGACCGTGCTGATGGGCCTGCCCGCGTCGTTCACCTCCGTCGCCCTGACCACGGTGGCTGGCGTGCCGCTGATCTTCGAGATCATGCTGCTGATCGCGCTGGTCGTGGCCATCGTGACAAACAACACCACGCTGGGCTTCCGGATGCGCCTGGTGGGCGCCAACCCCAAGGCCGCCGACTACTCCGGCATCCGTCGGGGCCGCGTCCTGATGGCGACCTACCTCATGTCGGGGGTGCTGGCCGGTGTCGCCGGGCTGATCATCAGCTCGCGGGCCAGCGGCGCGAACTCGCAGTACGGCACGTCATACATCCTGCTGGCGATCGTCGTGGCCGTCCTCGCGGGCGTGAACCCCGACGGCGGCTACCTGACCGTCGCCGGGGTCGTGATCAGCGTGCTCGCGCTGCAGATGCTCGCCACCGGGCTGCTGTCGCTGCAGGACAGCCCCCACGTCGTCAACATCGCCCAGGGCGCCCTGCTGATCGTCATGGTCCTGTGGAACACCTGGGGGAGCAGCCTCGTGGAGTGGCGGCGCTCGCGACGCGAGGCGGCGGTCGCGGCATGAGCTGGTCCACCGGTGACGCCACCGTCACCCTCGGCGTCGACATCGGCACCGGCAGCGCCAAGGGCGTGCTGGTGACCTCGGACGGCCGGGTCGTCGCGAGTGAACGGGTGGAGCTGCAGATGCGCATGCCCCGCCCCGACTGGGCCGAGATGGACGCCGAGTCCGACTGGTGGGGCTCGGTCGTCACGATCTGCCGCCGGCTCGCCGACCAGCTCGACGGACGAGAGCTGGCGGGGATGTGCGTGTCCGGGCTCGGCCCGGCGCTCGTCGCCGTCGACGACCAGATGCGCCCGGTGCACCCCGCCATCCTCTACGGCATCGACGCCCGCGCCGCCAACGAGATCCGGCAGCAGACGGACGCGCTGGGCGCGGACGCGATCCTCGCCCGCTGCGGCAAGCACCTGTCCAGCCAGGCCGTCGGGCCCAAGCTGGCGTGGCTGCGCAACCACGTCGCGGACTACCGGCCGCAGATGCGCTGGTGCAGCGCGCACTCCTTCGTCGTCGCCCGCCTCACCGGTCGATGGGTGCTGGACCACCACACGGCCAGCCAGTGCGACCCGCTCTACGACATCGTCGAGCAGGACTGGGCGCGGGACTGGGCGCAGGAGCTGCTCCCTGGCACCCCGCTGCCCGACCTGGTGTGGCCGGCGGAGCAGGTGGGCACGCTGCACGGCGAGGGAGCCGCGGCGACGGGGCTGCCCGAGGGGCTGCCCGTGATGGCCGGCACCGTCGACGCGTGGGCCGAGGCCTACAGCGTCGGGGTGCGGCGCCCCGGGGACCTCATGCTCATGTATGGCTCCACGATGTTCATGGTCCAGGTGCTCCCCGCTCCGGCCGTCGACCGTCGGCTGTGGACCACCTCCGGCGTGGTGCCCGGTTCGCACACCCTCGCCGCCGGCATGTCCACCTCGGGCAGCCTCACCACGTGGATGAGGGAGCTCATGGGCCGGCCGTCCTTCGAGGCCCTGGTGGCCGAGGCTCGCGAGATCCCCGCCGGTAGCGACGGACTCGTGCTGCTGCCATACTTCGCCGGGGAGCGGACCCCGCACTACGACCCGGACGCGCGTGGGGTCGTGGCAGGACTGAGCCTGCGCCACACCCGCGCCCACCTCTTCCGGGCGACCTACGAGGGCATCGGCTACGGCATACGGCAGGTGGTCGACACGCTGAGCGACGTGGCCGGCCCGCCCGCGCGCGTGGTCGCCGTGGGCGGGGGCACCCAGGGAGGACTGTGGACCCAGGTCGTCAGCGACATCTGCGGGATCGAGCAGGTGGTGCCTCGGGTGACCGTCGGCGCGAGCTACGGCGACGCGCTGATGGCCGCTGTGGGCACCGCGGTCGTGCCGACCGGGACGACCTGGGCGCAGGCCGACCATCTCGTCGTTCCCGATCCGGCTGTGCGAGTCGACTACGACCGGCTCTACCAGGTCTACGCCGACCTGTACCCGTCGACCCGGGATGCCATGCACACCTTGAGCCGCGTCCAGGCGGACCAGGCCTGACCACGCGGGCCGGGGCGGTGCGCTGCTCCGGCTAGCGTGGTCATGCACCGGTCGACGGCAAGGGGAGAGACGTGCGCAGGGACCGAGGGGGACGCATCCCGGCCATCGCCCTGTCGGGCGCGCTGGGCAGCGGCAAGACGACCCTGCTCGACCACCTCCTGCGGACCGGCACAGGGCGGATCGGCGTGGTAATCAACCACTTCGGCGACGTCAACGTCGACGCCTTCCTCGTCTCGGGGCACGTCGACGCGGCCACGTCGATCAGCGGAGGCTGCCTCTGCTGCCTCAGCAATGCCACCGAGCTCGACCGTGCCGTGGAGTCCCTGGCTCGTCCCGAGCTCGACCTGGACGCCATAGTCGTCGAGGCGAGCAGGCTGGCCGAGCCGCGCGAGCTGGCCCGGCTCATCATCAGCAGCGCGGTGCGTCGGGTCCGCTTCGGTGGTCTGGTCGAGGTCGTGGACGTCGCGGCCTGGGACGAGATCGGTTCATATGACGGGCCCCCCGTCGCGAGCGATCACCTCAAGGTGGCCTCGCTCCTGGTGCTCAACAAGGTGGATCGCGTTGATCCTGACCGAGTCACGTTGCTGGAGAAGGTGATCCATGAGTGCGTGGGCGAGAAGCCCATGTTGCCTGCATGATTCGGGCAGGTGGATCCGGACCTGCTCTACGACTCGGTCGGACGGCGCGAGCCCACGGGCCAGCTCAGCCTCGTGGACCTGCTGCGGGATGAGCAGGACCACGGCCACACTCATGAGCACGCCCACACCACTGGCGTTGCGTGAGCGTGGACTCGCCGTTGCCCGTCGACCCGCGGGCCGATCCTGATGCTCCTCGGCGGGTTGCCGGCGTTCGGGCTGCTGCTGTGGCGCTACCTGCGAAGCCCGCGCACCGCCTGAGCGTCCACGATCCGCCTGATCGTCGCGCGATAGGCCACCCAGGCGACGGCCGCCGTCACGGGGTCGAGCGCTCGCGGCAGACCTGCCACGCTGATCCGTTGCCGCCATCGCAGCTCGGTCGCAGCTCGCCCACCGGGCAGCTCCAGGGCGCACGCCGTCGCGTCGATCGAGCCACGAACGACCTTGCCACGCTTGACGATCCGGCAGCGCCAGGGCCCGTCGCCCTCCGGCGTGGACACCGCGACGGTCTCCATGTCGTCGTCGAACCCCCACGGCCCGACCGCAGTTCGCGCTCGGACCCGGGCGCCCGCGACGTCCAGTCGTCCACGGCGAGCGGACGACGTCACCACGGTGAGGGGGATCACGGCCGTATGACGAGGGGCCGACCACAGGCGGCGCCATACCTCCGCCCGGTCGAGGGGCAGCCGCAGGGTGATGACGAGCTCAGCCATGACGTCAGTGCCCCGCCAGGACGCGGATGGGCAACGGCATCGCGCCGTCCCGCTTGACCCGCGTGGTGTCGTAGAACAGGCGAACGCCATCGTCGCCGCGGACGAGCAGGGCCCGGCCGCTCATGAGGCGCAGCGGGATCCGCGCGACGGAGCGGGGATCGACGTGGCGCAGCTCGCGCCGCCACGCGTCCGAGAAGCCGTAGCCACGTCGCAGGAAGTCCAGGGTCCGGTCGGTACGGGTCGGTTCGCCGTCGCTGGCCATCGTGCTCTCCTCCACGGATCGGTCACGCGCTGTCCGTGGCCGCACATACCCAGGCCCAGGGCTGCGAACCGTGTCCTTGGAGTCCTGACGGGAGCGCCAAGTCCGCCCGGAGGCTGAGAACCACAGCCGGACCGGAGATCGTCATTGACGTCCACCTGACGCTGATTATCCGCCGGCGCTCCGACCGGTTGCTGGAACCGACGAGCGGATATGGCCAGTCGGCTGCCCTGGTGTCTGTGACACTGAGGTTTTCTCACCAGCGGCCTCGGGTCATGGTGGCGATGACGAGTGTGGCGGCGTAGAGCGCGCCGATGTGGGCGGGGTCGAGGGTGATTGGCGTAGGTTCCGGTACTACTTGAGGATGGCGTTGGCGCGTTCGGCGGGCGCGCGGAGCGCGCGCTGCATCCGGGTGTAGGACGGGTTGCCGGGTTCGACCGGCGAGGTCCAGATCGGGAAGCCGGTGTGGTCGGTGAGGACCTGGATGTTTCCGCCGTGGGCGTGGTGCTTGCCCGAGTACCAGGCGTCATAGCCCTTGGTGCTGGTGGAGCGGGAGCAGCAGCGGGTGGTGTGGATGAGGGTGCCGTCCAGGCAGACGAACGGTGCGGCGGTGTCCAGCTGGTCGGCCAGGACGTCCTCAAGGGTCGGGGCGCGGTCGGCGACGACGTCGATGGCCTCGTGCAGGTATCGGTACGCGGTGGCCAGGGACAGGCCGTGGTCTGCGGCGAGGCGGTGCATACGGGTCGCCTTGATCAGCCATCGCGGGACCAGCACGGCTTGGGTCCAGCACGTCGCGGCCCGCTGCCGCGGGCGCGCGTCACGGACCCGGCGGTGGGCCCACAGCCACGTCGACACGCGACGCACGACGAATAACAGGACGGGCAGGGTGGCACGATAGGACAGCACGCGGGGCTCGGTTCGGGCGAAGGGACAGAGGTGAAACCGAGCCTGGCCACCGGGCCCCGCCTTCTCTCGTCCGACACGCCGTCGCCGCAGGTCACAGACCCACAGCGTCTACAACCCGCCGAACCTGGTGGGAAAACCTCAATCAGGCACCCTTCTTGTCAGAGCTTGATGTCGACGCCTCCTGAGAAGGCTGAGTCGTGAAGGACGAGCTTGGTCAACTTCGTTCCCTTCGGCACGTCGAAGAAGAGGTTTCCCTGCACTGCGTTGCCGGGGTTGATGTTCTCCATCCAAACACTCTGGGTGTTGTTCGCGGATGCATCAGTGACGGAGGCCATGGAGTTGGCGCTGTACTCGGACTCTCCGGCGAAGGCCTTTTGGGAGTCCGCGAACATCATCTGAGGAGCCTTGTCCTTGTTCCTGACGCGGAGGGTCACGCGGCAGAACTCTCCCTGGGCCTTCTCGGCCATGAAGTCCGGGCCCACCGAGGCGATCCCACACTTGACGGACTTCACCGTGAACTCGAACTTGCCATCGTTGGCCGGCGTTCCGATGCCGGCGGTCGGCGCCTCTGCAGCCGGGGCCTCCTGCGTCTGAGTCACAGCCGGGGCAGCGGATGTCTTGGCCGGGTTGGCCGCTGCCTTGGCCGCGACCGCTGCGGAGGAGGGGGTCGTCATGCTCGACGACGCAGGCTCCTTGCCGCCCCCCATCGCTGACCCGAATGCGCCGAGCAGGACGACGGCCATGGCACCCGTGAGGATCTTGTGCCTCACGAACCAATTCCTCTGGGGTGCGGGGCTGCTGGCCGGGTTGGGGGTCAGGGCGGGGTCAGTCATTCGGCGTCCTCGACGAAGAAGTGGAAGGCTCACCGATGGGGAGCCTGACTGAACATAACCGCTGGGTAACTGCGTGGCAAACGTCCCGGCCCCGACGGTGTCCAGCCCCGGTCAGGGATGGCTAGTTCTGGTGGAGCGGTTGGGCATAGTCCCGGGATTCGTTGGATCGATACAAGGCCTAGGCGCGGGGGGGTCAAGTGGGTGGAGCGAGGGGTCTGTATCGCCAGGCATCCCTGTCTCGCGAATGACGCAGATCACCTGGATCTTGTCGGCTTGAATTCACCCGAACAGCGGGCTTGTCGTCGTTCACCTCAGATCCGCCGGGGGTAGGGGCATCGACCTGGGGGACGAAGGCCGGTCGATGCCCCTAC
>ERZ501016.260-NODE-260-length-18497-cov-4.248455_pt1 | contig 18497 bp, 14 predicted proteins | sample MGYA00248889_ERZ501016 | MGnify/ENA primary metagenome ERZ501016 (study PRJEB25958, sample SAMN03398594) | human skin metagenome | study: EMG produced TPA metagenomics assembly of the Human Skin Microbiome Metagenome (human skin metagenome) data set. | reverse complement strand
TGATCTCGACGCCCTTGGTGTGGTGGACCTCGGGGTGGCCGGGGGTCTTGCTGCCGAAGGTGCGCAGCGCCTCGAGGTCGGACAGCTCGAGCCCGTAGCCGGAGAGGTAGAGCTGGATGTACTGGGTCAGCGAGGAGTGACCGCAGGAGAGCACAAACCGGTCGCGCCCGATCCAGTGCTCGTCGCTCGGGTCGATCCGCATGACCTGCTGGAAGAGCAGATAGGCGATCGGGGCCAGGGACATGGCGGTGCCGGGGTGGCCATTGCCGACCTTCTGCACCGCGTCTGCCGCCAGGATCCGGGCGGTGTCCACGGCGCGGATGTCGAGTTCGCTCCATCCGGCTGCGTCGGCCTTGGGGGCTTTGACGGTCCGGCCCGAGGCGGGGGAAGCGGATTCGGTGCGGTCGGGCTCGGGGGCAGCGGGGGTCACGATGGTCCTTCCGGGACGGTTGGGAGTGACGGTGGGATATGACGGCCTGGTTCCCTGCCAGCCTATCCGCGCGGTGGTGCCTGGGGGCCGGCGATGGGCCGGTAGAGTGGAGATGTCGGTCGCGGACCTCGCGACCTGGACCCAACCGGACAAGAGCAGAGGCAATAGGCCCACGCCGTGACCACACTGCATACGCCAGTGACTGCCGCGCGTCCGCCGCGGACCTGGCAGCGCAGAGTGGCCGCCTATGTCGCGCTGACCAAGCCGCGCATCATCGAACTGCTGCTGATCACCACGGTGCCGGTGATGTTCCTCGCCGAGCGCGGGGTGCCCTCGCTGTGGCTGGTCGTGGCGACCCTGATCGGTGGGTGTCTGTCCGCCGGTTCGGCCAATGCGTTCAACATGGTTTACGACCGTGACATCGATGCGCACATGGGCCGCACCGCGAACCGGCCGCTGGTCACCGGGGAGGTCACCCCGCGCGCCGCGCTGATCTTTGCGTCCACACTTGGCGTGCTCGCGACGCTCTGGTTCGCCCTGACCGTCAACCTCATCTCCGCGGCGCTGTCGTTGCTGGCCATCGTGCTCTATGCGGTGGGCTACACGATGATCCTCAAGCGCCGCACCGCGCAGAACATCGTCTGGGGCGGCGCCGCCGGCTGTATGCCCGTGCTCATCGGCTGGTCCGCGGTCACCGGCACGCTGAGTTGGGCCGCCGTGGTGCTCTTCCTGGTCATCTTCTTTTGGACGCCCCCGCACTATTGGCCGCTGTCCATGCGGTTCAAGGACGAGTATGCCGCCGCCGGGGTCCCGATGCTCCCGGTCCTGGAGGGCAATGTCGGGGTCGCCAAGCGGATCGTGGCCTACTCCTGGGCGATGACCTTGGCGTCCTTGGCGCTGATCCCGATCGCCCCGATGGGCTGGCTGTATGCCGGTGCCGCGCTGCTGGCCGGGGGAGTCTTCCTCGCCGAGGCACACCGCTTGCTGCGCGTCGCCCGCACCGACGCCAGCGCGGCGGCGCTGAAGCCGATGCGGCTGTTCCACTTCTCGATCACCTATGTGACCGTGGTCTTCCTGGCCGTGGCGATCGACCCGCTGCTGTACTTATCGATCGGCGGGTGACCGGCCGCGGGTGCTCTCGCGTACTTGCAGTGACCAAGGGATCCGGACTCGCGCGGGCGGGGCATCCGAACCCTCGATGCGCCCGATGAGTAGGTCGAGCACACTCGTTGTCAAGGCGTCCAGATCCGGTGCGATTGTTGTCAAGGTTGGGCTATGAAAGCGCCCTTCCGGTATGTCGTCGAAGCCCGCCACCGCGATATCCCCGGGCACATCGACACCCCACTCCAGGCATGCCCGCAGCGCCCCGATGGCCATCAGGTCGTTGAACGCGAAGACTGCATCGGGACGCTGCGCCGTCGGCAGGGCGAGCAGGTGACGCATCGCCCCATACCCGGCGGCCCGGTCGAATTCGGGAACCTCGACAATCCGTTCGCTCGGCAGTTCGATCCCGGCTTCCCCAAGGTATCGCGAAAAGCCTTGCAGTCGTAGGGAAGCTGTGCCCTGACCCGGCTCGCGGCCGATCGCCGCGGGGCGGGTGCGGCCCAATTCGCAGAAATGTGCCGCGACTGCAGCGGAGGCGGATACCGAGTCAACCGCCACGTGGTCGAGCGCTTCGGGCACGGCGCGCTCCCCGAGCATGACCAAGGGGATGCCGTCCCGGCGCTCGCTGATGTCCTGGGCACTGATCGTCAGCGGGGAAAAGATCATCCCGTCGATCATGTGGGTACGCATGCCCGAGAGCGCGAGGCGTTCCTGCTGGTAGTCCGCCCCGGTGATATCCAGGAGGAAGAGATAGCCGCGGCGGATGGCCTCAGCGGAGAAGCGGGCGGCGATCTCGGCGAAATAGGGCGAATCCAGTCGAGGGACGGCCAACGCGATGAATCCGCCGCGACCATGTTTGAGTTGCCGGGCGGCGAGATTGGGCCGGTAACCGAGTTCGCTGATTGCGGCTTCCACGCGCTCGCGCATGGCGGGGCTGACATTCGGCTGATGGTTGACCACATTCGAGACGGTCTTGATGGAGACCCCCGCGTGTTGCGCCACGTCCTTGAGTCTCACCGGCATGCGCAGATCGTAAGGAGCGCGGGCGGGGGAGACAACGCGAGGTGGGCACGGCACGGAGCCCGCGTCGGTGCGCGGGCGCGTCGGCCCAGTCTGGCGGAAACCCGCCATAGTGGCCGATAGACACCTACATTACAACGGTGGCAAAGTGAGGTCGACCACGGTTATCCGTTGTAATGCCGCACCGGAAGGACAACGACGTCCCATGAATTCCTCCCTCCCGACCACGCCCACCCGACGCGCTCTGCTCGCCCTCGCGGGGGCCGGCGGCCTGGCGTCGGCCCTTGCTGCCTGTGGTGGCGGCAGTTCGCCGCGCGACTCGGCCAGCAGTGCCAGCAACGCGAGCACCTCCGCCGGTGACGGTGGCGCCAGCGGCTACACCGGCCCCAAGGTCACCCTCGCCTTCTGGAACGGTTTCACCGGCGGTGACGGACCGACGATGAAGAAGCTGGTCGAAACCTTCAGCAGCGAGCACCCCAATATCGCCGTCACCATGACGACGATGCAGTGGGCCGACTACTACGCCAAGCTGCCCACTGCGGTGACTTCCGGTAAGGGTCCGGACATCGGCATCATGCACGTTGATTCCGTAGCCACCAACGCCGCGCGCAATGTCATCCAGCCGCTCGACGATGTCGCCGCCGCGCTGGGGCTCAAGGAGGCGGACTTCGCCCCGGTGCCATGGAAGGCCGGCATCTACAAGGACAAGCGTTACGCCATCCCGCTCGATGTCCACCCGCTTGGCTTCTACTACAACAAGGACGTCATGGAGAAGGGCGGCTTGGACCCGGAGAAGCCGCCGACGACCGCGGACGAGTACCTCGCCGCACTGGAAACGCTGAAGGGCAAGGGGATCCAAGGACACTGGGCCAGCCCCTTCCCGTTCACCGGTGGACTGTCCGTGCAGGCGCTCATTTACCAGTTCGGCGGCAGCCTCTTTGACGACGCCGGGACCAAGGTCATGTGGGGTGAGGAGCCCGCGATCAAGGCGATGACCTGGTGGGTCGACCTGATCAAGAAGGGTTACTCCCCGGCCAAGGTCGACCAGGACGCCGACTATGTCGCCTTCAAGAACGGCAAGACCGCGTTCAACTGGAACGGCATCTGGCAGATCAACGACCTCAAGCAGACCAAGATCGGGTGGGGCGTCGCCGCGCTGCCCAATATCGGTGGCACCCCTGCGGCCTGGGCCGGATCGCACCAGTTCGTGCTCCCGACCCGCAAGACGCCGGACGAGAACAAGGCTCAGGCGTCCCGAGTGTTCCTCAACTGGATCTCGGAGAAGTCCCAGGCCTGGGCGGAAGCCGGTCAGGTTCCCGCGCGCAATTCAGCGCGCGAATCGGCCGAGTTCAAGGCACTGAAGGAGCAGTCGGCTCTGGCCACCCAGATCGACGACCTGCACTTCCTGCCTGCCGTACCGGGCATTGGAGACTGTATGACGGAATTCGACAAGGCTCTCAATGCTGCGGTGCTGGGCGGTACTGATCCGGCCAAGGCCCTGGGCGACTCCGCTGGCCGCGCCCAGAAGATCCTGGATGCCAACGCGAAGAAGTACGCGGGCTGAGCGGTGGCCAAGGCCGTCCGTGCGGGGGCGAGCCGGCGTGCCGGCTCGCCCCTGACCCCATACCTGTTCCTTGCGCCCTATCTGCTGCTTTTTGTCACCTTCGTCGTTGTCCCGGCGGCTTACGGGCTGTGGATCAGTCTGCATGACTGGGACTACATGCTCGACTCGAAAGTGTTCATCGGGCTGCGCAACTTCACCGATCTCTTCGACTCGGAATCGGTGATTGGCCCGGACTTCTGGAACGGCATGAAGAACACGCTGCTCTTCACCGTTGCCAGCGTCCCCTTCCTGGTGGTGCTGCCGCTGTTGCTTGCGCTCTTGCTGCACCAGCGCTTCCCGGGGCGCACCTTCTTCCGAGCTATGTTTTTCGCTCCCTATGTCCTGGGTGTGGCCGTGATCGGCCTGATGTGGCGCTATCTACTGGACAGTAATTTCGGGCTGATCAACGCCATCCTGCACACCGACATCGCCTGGACCACCTCCCAGCCGTGGGCATGGATCGCGCTGGTGGCGGTGACTGTCTGGTGGACGCTCGGCTTCAACGCGATCATCTACCTGGCCGGCCTGGGGGACATCCCGCAGGAGCACTACGAAGCCGCCGCCCTCGACGGGGCCAACTGGTGGCAGCGTTTCATCCATGTCACGATCCCCGGGCTGCGACCGGTGCTCATCTTCATCTTGGTGACCACCATCCTGGCAAGCGCCAACATGTTCGGCCAGTCCTACCTGATTACCCAGGGTGGGCCGACCCAGTCGACTCAGACGGCGATCATGGTGATCACTGATCTCGGGCTGTCCCGCTTCCAGATGGGCGCGGCGGCAGCCGAGAGCTATCTGCTGGCCCTTTTCCTCGCGGTGATCTCGCTGGCCAACTTCTGGCTCATGCGCGACCAGGACGAGGTGGCCGCCCGCCGTGAACGCAAGCGGCAGGCCAAGGCGAGCCGGTCCGGCATACCGGCTGAATCGGTGCCAGAAACTCCCGCAAGCCTGGAGACTGCGCGATGAGATCGGTCGCCCGCAATCCGTTCCTCTGGGTGCTGCTGACCCTGCTCTCGATTGTCTTCCTAGGGCCGCTGGCCGTGATGGGGCTGACTTCGTTGAAGACGACGGGGGAGGCCCAGTCGGCCGACCCGACGCTGCTGCCGACCGAGTGGACAACCCGGGCCTATGACGTGCTCTTCAACTCACCGGACAATCCGGTGCTGCGCTGGTTCGCCAACTCGCTGCTGGCAGCGGGCGCGCATGCGCTGCTCGTGGTGACGACCGCCTCATTGGCCGGCTATGCCCTCGCGCGCATGGATTTCCCCGGCAAGAAGCTGATCTTCGCGGCGATCATCTCCACGATGTTCGTGCCGGGCTTCATCTTCTTGATGCCCAACTTTCTCATGCTTGACCGACTGGGCTGGCTGGATACCTTGTTGGCGATCGTGGTGCCGGGCGCCGCCGGTGCCTTCGGGGTGTTCTTCATGCGCCAGTTTTTCCTCTCCCTACCCAAGGAGTTCGAGGAGAGCGCGCGGATCGACGGCGCCGGGCCCTTCCAGACCTTCCGGCGGATCATCGTCCCGAATGCGATGCCGGCGATGGTCACCTTGCTCGTGCTGAGCTTCTTGGCCAACTGGAACGACTTCGTCTGGCCGCTCTATGTGCTCTTCAGCGACTCCAGCCTCACCCTGCCGATCGGGCTGTCCAAGCTGCAGGGTGCCTACACGATCGACTACCCGGTCATCATGGCCGGCGCTGTCATCGCCTCTCTGCCTGTGCTCCTGCTCTACGTGTTCGTTCAGCGCTACGTCATCGAGGGCGTCGCCAGTTCGGGCGTCAAGGGCTGAGCCCCGCTTCCTGCATACCGTCCAAGGAGCTCCGCATGCGTCCTTTCGCCCTTCGTCCCGCCCCCGTCGCGCTAAGTTGCGGTTTGCTCATGGCCGTATGCGGTCTGGGCACGACCGCTGGGGCCGCGCCAGCCGGGGCGAACTTCACCAATCCGGTCAGCCGCGGCTTCGCCGATACCTATGCCGATCCCTCGGTCATCCAGGGCAAGGATGGCTGGTGGTATGCCTACGCCACCGCCGACCCCCTGCGCTCCGGCGATCAGCCGGGCATCGGCCACATAGCCCGGACCAAGGACTGGGCCACCTGGGACTACGTGGGGACGATCTTCACCGAGGCGAATCGGCCCACCTGGGCCCAGCCGAGCGCGGGGCTTTGGGCACCGGATATCCGCTATATCGATGGCCGCTATGTCATGTACTTCACGGTCACCGACACGACCTTGAATCCGGGTGAGGACTCGGCGATCGGAGTCGCAACCTCGAACTCCCCGGCCGGGCCCTGGGTACCGGCCGACGAGCCGGTGGTGGCCCCGCGTGGAAATGGGGATGGGGGCTACTTCTGGACCTTCGATCCCTCCGGCTTCACCGGCCGGGATGGTCGCCAGTGGCTCTATTACGGCTCTTACTACGGTGGTGTGCACGTTGTACCGCTGAGTCCGGACGGGCTGCGGGCAGCGGGGGAGGCCACCCAACTCACTGCCTGGGATCGCTATGAAGGCGCCTATGTAGTTGAACACGCGGGGTGGTACTACCTGATGGGGTCCTCTGCCAATTGCTGCGCCGGGCCGGCCACCGGCTATTCGGTGTTCGCCGGACGTTCGCGTTCGCCCCAGGGGCCCTTCCTGGATGCCGAGGGACTGGACCTCAATGCCTCGGTCACCGGCGGCACCACTGTGCTTACCCAGAATGGCAACACCTGGGTCGGGGCGGGGCACAATGCCTTCTTCACCGACGCGCAGGGGCGCGATTTCCTCGCCTATCACGCGATCGACAAGGGCCAACCCTGGCTCAACGAGCCCTTCGGGATCAACCGTCGCCCAATGCTGATCGACCGGGTGGATTGGATCGACGGCTGGCCCCGGGTGCGTGCTGGGAATGGCCCGTCGGATACCCCCCAGCCGCTGCCGGTGACGCGCTCGCTGCTTGGTGGTGACCCGGCCGCGCCGGCAACGGCTTTTGGCGGTATGCGTGCGGCAACTGATCCGCAAGGCGGCGTCACTGCACGTGTCGACGGAACCGCGGCCAGCAAGGTGGCCGCCCCCGCGGGTGCGCTGAGGGCCCGGATGGATGTGCGCGCCGAGCAGAAGGTGACGGTAACCCTCGGGCAGAGCCCGCGCCGCGTCAAGGTCGTCTACGACGGCCCTGCCCGACAATTGCGGGCCTGGGTGCTGCAGGGCCAGACCATTGTCGCCAAAAACACGTCACCACTGCCCGCCGGGACCGGCTGGCGGGCCCTGAGCCTGGAGGTCGACGGAGATCGGGTCTCGACCCAGGTGTCCGCGGGTGACCTCAATGACCCGATGGCGACCGCGGCCACCCGGTCTCCCGGGTTCCGGCTCAAGGCGGCTCCGGTGCGGGTCACCGGCTCGCAGGTGCAGGTCGATAACCTCACCGTCCAAAGCGTGCACCGCGAAACGGCGCAGGCCGCGCCGGTGCCGCAGGCGGGCGAGGTGCTCTTCCGCGAGGAGTTCTCTGGTGGCCTGGATGCGTCCTGGGCGTGGGTGCGACCGGAAGGGGAAATCACCGTCGCTGATGGGGACCTGCGCTGGCCGTTGCGCAATGCCGACCTGGTCGGCGGTGGCAACACTGGAGCCCTGCTGTTGCGCGAGATGCCGGACGAGGATTGGATCGCGGAAACCTCGCTCACCCTGGACCTCGGGGAACAGAGCGTGCGCAATTACCAGCAGGCCGGCCTGGTGGTCCACCGCAATGACGATGACTTCGCCCGGCTCGGCAGCGTGGCGATCTGGAACACCCGGACTGTCGAATACGGCCGCGAGCTGGCCGTCGCGCCAGGGGATGCGCGGACCAGCTACGGCGGGGCCATCATTGGGGCTCCTTCACCAACGATGACTATGCGGATTGCGCACTCGCGCAACGCCGCCGGTGAACATGTCTATCGGGCCGGGATTCGTCGAGAGGGCGGCGACTGGGTTTGGGGGGCCGCGTGGACCTTCCCGGGCGAGGCCGCACCCCGCCTGGGTCTCTACGCCGGCGGTGGAGAGAACCCGGCAACCACCGCCGTCTTCCACGACTTCACCCTCTACCGGCTGGCCCGGTGAATGGGCGTCGACTGGTCTGCCTGGTGCCCGCGCTCGTCAGTGCGGCGACGATGACGGCCTGTAGTCCGGATCCCTCCGGGGGATCCGACACCCCGGCCAGTGCCCCGACCTCAACGTCGTCCGCGGCTGCGACCTCGACTAGCGCGGGCTTCGAGAACCCGGTACTGGCCAGCAATTTTCCCGACCCGCACATCCTCGCGGATGGGGCGGGCAACTACCTGGCCTTCGCGACCAATGGCAACGGGATGAACGTCCAGACGGCAACCAGCGCGGACATGGTCACCTGGCAGCAGAGCAGTGATGCCTTGCCCACGCTGCCGTCGTGGTCGACACCGGGCAAGGTATGGGCGCCCGAGGCGATCGCCTGGCCGGACGGCTCATACCGGCTCTACTACACCACCGCGTTGGCGGGTGAGGACCGCCAATGCCTCTCGGTGGCGGTAGCAGACAAGGCGGCCGGGCCGTATACCGACTCCTCGACCGAGCCCCTGCTCTGCGAGATCGATGAGGGCGGGTCGATCGACTCCACCCCCTTCCTCGCCCGGGACGGCACGGCATACCTGCTGTGGAAGAACGATGGCAACCACGTCGGGGTGGATACCTGGATCCGGGCCGCCAAGCTCGCGCCCGACGGCATGTCGGTGATTGGCAAGACCTATGACGTCCTTAAGCAGGACCAGCCGTGGGAGGACATGCTCATCGAGGGGCCCTCGCTCTGGGAGCACAACGGAACCGTCCATTTGTTCTACTCCGGCAACGGCTTTTGGACCGACAAGTATGCGGTTGGCCACGCCACGGCCACCAGCCCGACGGGCCCGTTCGTGAAGGACGACCAGCCCGTCCTCGTCGGCAATGAGGTCGCCGCCGGCCCGGGCCACAACTCGCTGATCGAGGTCGGCGGCCAGTTGTGGATGGTTTACCACGCGTGGGAGCCGGGCTTTGTTGGTGACGACAGCGTGGGCCGCCAGATGTGGCTATCCCGGGTCACCTTCGGCCAGGGCACCTCAGTCAGCGTGGAACCCCCCATGCGCCACCACCCCACTCTTCCTGAAGGAGATCATTCGTGACCGGCATCCCGCGGCCTGAGCACCCCCGGCCGCAGTTCGTGCGCCCCAATGACCGATGGCTCAGCCTCAACGGGAGCTGGCAGTTCGAGCGCGATCCGGGGGACAGTGGGTATGAGCGGGGCCTGGTCGGTCGGGAGTTGGCCGGCAAGATCCTGGTGCCTTTCTGTCCCGAATCACAGGCCTCGGGGATTGGTGATCCGGACTTCCACGAGGCGGTCTGGTACCGGCGCATGATCGAGTTGCCGGATACCTTCCCGGCTGGCGATCGAGTGCTGTTGCACTGCCAGGCGATCGACCACGACGCGACGGTCTGGGTGGATGAGACCGAGGTGGGCCGCCATCGCGGGGGTCACACGAGCTTCACGATGGACCTCACCGCAGCGCTCGGGGATCGCCGCCGGGCGGAGTTGGTCATTCGCGCGCGGGACCCGCGGCACGAACTCCTGCCGCGTGGCAAGCAGGCGACCTGGTATGGCAACACGGACTGTCAATACACCCGGACGACCGGCATCTGGCAGCCGGTATGGCTCGAGTCGGTTCCGGCCAGCTACCTGGGCCGGCCGCGAATCACCCCGGACGCGAACGTTGCCTTCGATCTCGACGTGCCTGTGGTCAGTGGCTGGGTGGGGCAACAGGTGCGCGCGATCCTGTCTGATGGGGCCGGCGAGGTGGCCACCGCGGAAACCACGGTCGGACTGCAGATGACGCCTCGGTTGCGCCTGGACGTGCCCGACGATCGGCGCCGGCTGTGGCAACCTGGCGATCCGTTTCTCTATGACTTGATCTTCGAGCTCCTGGACGAGTCGGGTGCGGTGCTCGATCGGCTTGCGTCCTATGCCGGGCTGCGCACCCTGGCGATTGAAGGGCAGCGAATGCTGCTCAACGGCCGCCCGGTGTTCCAGCGGTTGGTGTTGGACCAGGGCTATTGGCCAGACTCCCTGATGACGGCTCCGGACGACGGAGCACTGATCCGGGATATTGAGCTGGGGCTGGCGGCGGGCTTCAATGGCGCCCGGGTCCACCAAAAGATCGCCGAGGAGCGCTTTCTATATCACTGCGATCGGCTGGGCTATCTGGTTTGGGGGGAGTTCCCCGATTGGGGTGTGTCCGGTCAGGGGCCGGCCGGCCACAACCAGCGGCCCGGGCCGACCTTCATCGCGCAGTGGGTGGAAGCGGTTGAGCGGGACTATTCGCACCCCAGCATCGTCGGCTGGTGTCCGCTTAACGAGACCCATCAGTACCTGCACGATCGGTTCACCGTGTTGGACGATGTGACCTTCGCGATGTACTGGGCAACCAAGGGGATCGACCGTACCCGGCCGGTGATCGACGCTTCTGGGTACAGCCACCGGGTGGCACAGACCGATGTCTGGGATAGCCACAGTTATGAACAGGATCCGGTGAAATTCGCCGAACTCATGGACGGTCTGGCCGATGGCCGACCGTTCACCAACACCGGCCGCAACACCGGATCGGCCTGGTCGCAGGCTCCAGATTATTCCTTGCCGTATGCCGGCCAGCCCTATTTCTGCAGTGAGTATGGCGGGATCTGGTGGGTGCCGCCGACCGCACGGGAGCGCGCGGATGCGGTGCAGAGCAATGAGACGTCCTGGGGTTATGGCGATCGGGTGCAGAGCGAGGAGGAGTTCTATCGTCGGGCCGAGGGCCTGACCCGCGTGCTCGACCAGGACCCGCGAATGTTCGGCTACTGCTACACGCAGTTGACGGACGTCTTCCAGGAGAAGAACGGCATCTACGCCTTTGACCGGTCGGTGAAACTTGATATGGACCGAGTCCGGGCGGTCTTCGACCACCCGGCGGCATACGAGGCGGTGGACTAACCGATCGAGTTCAGAGACGGGCGAGCTCGGATGGGCCGGGATTGGCCGCGGTGCGCAGGGACTTCATACCGGCGACCAAGGCGACCACCAGCAGGCTGGCGCCAAGCATGTGCGCCAAGACCAGCGCCTCCGGCAGATCGGTGAAGTACTGCACATAGCCGATCGCGCCCTGGGCGAGGGTGACCAGCAGCACGGCCTGCCAAGCGGAGCGCGGTCGATCGGCGCTCGCGGTCAGGCGCACGCCGATCCAGATGGCCACCACCAGGCCCACGAAGAGCATGACCGCATCGGCGTGCAGCCAGGACGCCGAGCGCGGGTCGAAGGAGAGGCGGGCGGGTTCGTCGGCGTCGCCGGAGTGCGGGCCGGAGCCGGTGACGATGGTGCCGAGCAGCAGCACCACACCGCCCAACGCGCAGGTCACCCAGGCCAGGCGGCGCAGCAGCGGCGGCACGTTCGCGTGGCGGGGGCCGGACGGCATACCGGACTCGACAAAGGCAGCGGCGGCCGCGGCCACCAGGACCATGGAGACGAGGAAGTGCGCGGCGACGGTCGCGGGGTTGAGCCCGGTGCGCACCGTGATGCCCCCGATGATCCCTTGCACGCCGACCCCGACCAGGACCGCGAGCGCCGGCCAGAGCAGCGCGCGGCGGCGATCGGACCAGCGCCAGATCGCGATGATGGCAGCGATCGCCACGAAGCCGACCAAGCCGGTCAGGGTGCGGTTGCCGAACTCGATGTATTTGTGGAAGCCCTCGGCCTGCTCGCGCACCGGGATATAGGAGCCCGGCACGCACTGCGGCCAGCTCGGGCAGCCCAGGCCGCTCCCGGTGAGGCGCACCAGCCCGCCGGTGACGACGATCAGGATCTCGACGATGAGGTTGACCAGGAGTATGAGGCGCAGCCAGCGATCCGAAGACCGCTCCTGCGCGTCAGGCATCACCGCGGTTGCCGAACTCAGCGTGGTCACCTCTCCAGGCTACGTCCCGGCTCGCTGGCCTCGGCAGACGGTGTCCGGCTGGGGCCTTGGCGACGGGGTGCGGTCCAATGGAGGCATGGATACCGAGTTCGAGCGCAAATTCCTGGTCACCGATGCGGCGCCCAGTGCGCAGTGGCCCGCGGAGGAACTTGATCAGGGGTACCTCTTCTCCGCGGTCGGTTACGCCCTGCGGGTGCGGATCGCGCGCGCCGCGGAGAGGGAGGCGGTATGCACGATGACCCTCAAGGGCCCGCGCAGCGGCCTGGGCCGTCCCGAGGCGGAGTGGGAGATCCCGGCCGCGGACGCCGATCAACTGCTCGAGCGCTCACACAACCGGGTGACCAAGCGGCGGCATACCAGGCACGCCGATGGTCTGATGTGGACGGTCGACGTCTTCTCCGGGACGAACGCGGGGTTGGTGCTCGCCGAGATCGAGGGATCGGAGGCAGCGGTGGCTGGCGTGGAGTTGCCGGAATGGCTGGGCCGCGAGGTCACCGAGGATGTGCGCTACACCAATGCCTCGCTTGCGGAGAAACCGTTCTCGCAGTGGGGCAGTCAGGCCTGAGCCCGCCTGCCGGCTCTGATCGCCCCTAGGCTGGCCGGTATGGCGATTACCGACCCGACCACGACGGCAGCCTGGGCCCGGCTCACCGAGCTCAAAGCGGCATACGAACCGGATCTGCGGGCGGCGTTCGACGCCGATCCCGAACGCGCACACCAGTTTTCACGCACCTGCGCCGATCTCCACATCGACCTGTCCAAGAACTTCCTCGACGAGGACATCCTGGCCGCGCTGAGTCAGCTCGCGGATGAGGTGGGCCTGGCGCAGCGCCGAGACGCCATGTACCGGGGGGAGCGGATCAATGTCACCGAGAACCGGTCGGTGCTGCATACGGCCCTGCGGCGGCCGCGCGGCGACTCGCTGGTGGTGGACGGCACCGATGTGGTCGCCCAGGTCCACGAGGTGCTGGACAAGATTTATGCGTTCGCCGACCAGGTGCGCGACGGGGAGTGGACCGGGGTGAGCGGCAAGGCGATCGAGACGGTGGTCAATATCGGGATCGGCGGCTCCGACCTCGGGCCGGTGATGGTCTATGAGGCGCTAAAACCCTATGTGCACGAACGCATTCGGTGCCGCTTCGTATCCAATATCGACCCCACCGACCTGGCCGAGAAGGTCGCGGACCTGGACCCGGAGACCACGCTCTTCATTGTCGCCTCCAAGACCTTCACCACGCTGGAGACGCTGACGAATGCTCGAATGGCGCGCGATTGGTTGTGGCGCGCGCTGGGGGCGGCCGGAGCGATGGAGGACACCGAGGAGGCGCGCAAGGAGGCCGTGGCCAAGCACTTCGTTGCCGTCTCCACGGCGCTGGACAAGGTGGAGGCCTTTGGGATCGACCCGGCCAATGCCTTCGGCTTCTGGGATTGGGTGGGTGGCCGCTACTCGGTGGACTCCGCGGTGGGCACGGTGGTCGCCGTGGCCATCGGCAAGGAGAACTTTGCCGATTTCCTGGCCGGTTTCCACGCGGTGGACGAGCACTTCGCGACCGCCGAATGGGCGCAGAATGTGCCCGCGCTCATGGGGCTGCTCAACGTCTGGTACGGCAATTTCTTCGGTGCCCGCACCCACGCCGTGCTCCCGTATGCGCAGTATCTGCACCGGTTTGCGGCATACCTGCAGCAGTTGACCATGGAGTCCAATGGCAAGGGCGTGCGCGCCGACGGCAGCCCGGTGACCACGGACACCGGGGAAGTCTTCTGGGGTGAGCCGGGCACGAATGGCCAGCACGCCTTCTACCAGCTCATCCACCAGGGGACGCAGCTCATCCCGTGCGATTTCCTGGCAATGGCGAATACCGCGCACCCGGTCAAGGACGGCGACGCCGACGTCCACGAGCTCTTCCTGGCGAACTTCCTGGCCCAGACCAAGGCGCTGGCGTTCGGCAAGACCGCCGAGGAGGTCCGGGCCGAGGGGGTGGCCGAAGAGTTGGTGTCCGCCAAGGTGTTCACCGGCAACCGGCCCACCACCTCGATCATGGCGCCGGCCCTGACGCCCTCGGTGGTCGGTCAGCTGATCGCGCTCTACGAGCACATCACCTTCACCCAGGGTGTGGTCTGGGGGATCGACTCCTTCGACCAGTGGGGCGTGGAACTCGGCAAGCAGCTTGCCCAGCAGATCGCCCCGGCGATCTCAAAGGACGATTCCGCTCTGGCGCAGCAGGATTCCTCGACCCGCGGCCTGATCGAGTACTACCGCTCTCAGCGCCACTGAGGACTGACGCCTCCCAGCTCGCCTGGCTGACGGGCAGCGGTATGGGGGTGGGTTCGAGCAGTGGGAAGCGAAATGGGCGCGGTGACGCCGTTATCGCTACCCACTGCTTAGGCGTCACCCCGGTATCACTACCCGTTAAATATGCCGGGCCGGGCGCGGGGCGGTGGCAACCTGTGGAGGAGGCCGTACCTCCAGCGCCCAGATCCGTCATGCTCCGCTGCATGTATGCCGCATCCGGCCCGGGGGCTGGTGACGCCCCGCGTGTCCCGCCGTTGGCCCAGCTGCCCATCATTACGTGGCCGGTGGCGCGCCAGACCAACACGCGCGACCGGGTGCGGTGGCTCGTTGATAGTGGTCTCTGGCAGCGGGACGGGCACGGAATCTTCGTGACCCACAACGGACCGCTGGACTGGGGGACTCGCGCGGCGATCGTCGTCTTAGCGGTGACCCGCCCCTCCAGCCGCGCTGGGGCTGGCCGTGCTCCCGCGGGAGGGTTGGGAGAGTGGGCGGCGGCATACGTGGACGGCTTGACTGATCGACCGCCGGCGACCATCACGGTGGTGGTCCCGCATCGGCGCATGGTCGCCGTGCCGAAAGACGGGCGGCTGGTTCGGTCCCGAGTGCAGCGCATTGACCAGGACGTATGGCCGCCCCGCACCAGCGTCGAATCCACGATCCTGAGCCTTGCGGCGAGTCAGTCGATCGATACGACCCTGGCTCTCATCGGCCGCGGCCTGCAACTGCGCCTGACGACCATGACCGCGCTAGCCGTGGAGTTAGCACAGTGGGGACGCCACCCCCACCGGGGCATGCTCGCCGCCCTACTGGGCAGCGACGCTGACGGCGCCGAGAGCGCCCTGGAACTGCGCTGGGTGCGAGATGCGGAGCGAGCACACGGCATACCTCCGGCACGGCGGCAGATGCGTCAAGTCGTCGCTGGCGTCGGCCGTCGGTACGACCTGGACTATGCCGATGGGGCAATCCGTATCGAGCTGGATGGCTTCCTGTATCACGATCGCGCTCGGGCGCTCGGTGACCGCCAGAAGGGGAATGCGAGCGCGCTCGCCGGTCGCGTGCAGCTGCGCTATGGCTGGGTCGAGGTCACCGCCGATCCGTGTGCGGTCGCTGCCGACCTCATCCACGCCGCCCGGACCCGCGGGGTGACCTGGGAGGCGCGCTCGTGTCGGCGATCGGGCTGCCGAGTTGGTTCGACCATGCTGGGGCTGAGTGGGTAGCGAAAGCGGCGCTGACAGCACGAACGGGTAGTGATATGGGTACCTGAGCACCGATTTCACTACCCGTTCCTGCGGGGTCGCCCCCGGATCACGACCCGTTCCCGGGGTCAGCCCCGACGGCCGGCGCGAGTGCCCGCCGAAAATGCCGCGGCGCCACCGGAGTTAGCCCGGCGGGTGCCCGACGGGCGACCCTGGGCTGCCGGACGGCCCTGGTCCCCGGCCGGGCGGCGACCATCGCCGCTCGCCTTCGGCCGGGCGGAACCCGGTGTGCCAGAACGACGTCCGCCGCCCTGCTGAGCGCCAGCTCCATTGTTCGCCGACCCCCGCGCGCCGCCCGAGCGTCGACCGGAGCCAGAGCGCTGCTCGGAGCGCTGACCTGACCCCTGACCCGACCCCTGGCCCGAGCCGCGGCGCGGGGTCTCGGGGGTGACCACGGCATACCCGCCGGGGAAGCTGCGCTCACCGGGAGCGAGCTGCGTCAGCAGCGGGTGGCCGGCACCGACGCGGGTGGTGGTCGGGTTGATCCCGGCCTTGCGAGTCAGGTCCCGGACGTCGCGGACCTGATCGTCCAGCATCATCGTGACCACGGTGCCGGAGGCGCCGGCACGGGCGGTGCGCCCGGAGCGGTGCAAATAGGCCTTGTGCTCAACCGGCGGGTCGGCATGCACCACCAGGGCGACATCGTCGACATGGATGCCCCGGGCCGCGATATCGGTGGCCACCAGGGTCTGCGCCGCACCGCTGTGGAAGGCGTCCATGGTGCGGACCCGGGCGTTCTGGGACAGGTTGCCGTGCAGTTCGACCGCGGGCACGCCCGAGGCGTTGAGCTGACGGGCGAGCTTCTTGGCGCGGTGCTTGGTGCGGGTGAAGACGATGGTGCGACCCGGCGCGGCGACCAGGTCGAGCAGCACCGGCAGGTGCGCGTCGGAGCTCACGTGCAGGACGTGGTGCTCCATGGTCGCCACCGGCGACTGCGCCGAATCCGCCTGGTGCGTACGGGGATTGGTCAGGTCGCGCTTGACCAGGACGTCGATGCCGCCGTCCAGGGTCGCGGAAAAGAGCATCCGCTGGCCGCTGCGCGGGGTGCGATCCAGCAGGCGGCGCACGACGGGCAGGAAGCCCAGGTCGGCCATGTGGTCGGCCTCGTCGAGGATGGTGATCTCGACGCCGCCGAGGTCCACATGGCCCTGACCGATCAGGTCCTCCAGCCGTCCCGGGCAGGCGAGCACGATGTCCACGCCGGCGCGCAGGGCAGTGACCTGCGGACCCTGGGAGACGCCGCCATAGACGACACGCGAGGTGAGGCCGGTGGCCTTGGCCAGGGGAGCGAGCGATTCCTCGATCTGGCCCACGAGTTCACGGGTCGGGGCAAGGATCAGCGCCCGCGGCCGGCGCGACACTCGCGGCTGCGGCGTTTCCGCGAGCCGGGCAACGAGGGGGAGCAGGAAGGCATAGGTCTTGCCGGAACCGGTGCGACCCCGGCCCAGCACGTCGCGGCCGGCGAGCGAGTCGGGCAGCGTCGCGGCCTGGATGGGGGTCGGGCTGGTGATCCCGCGCTCGGCGAGCACACTGGCCAGCTTGGCGGGCACGCCGAGGGCGTGGAAAGGAGAGGTGTCGTGGGACACGGGTGTAGAACTCCGATGAGTCGGGGGTGAAGTCGTCCTGCCCGGCGCGAGCGTCGTGGCTCGCAGCAGCAATGGCGATCGACAAGCGAAGCGGCCCGCGGCAGAACTGGTCGGGCCGATAAGTCCATTCTATCGTGCTCGACCGACCGCCCGGTTCATCGTGCGACGAGGTCCGGATTCATGGCTCACGGGTGGAGTTTTCGACCCGGTAGGTGGCGTGGACCATGCCGCCTTCAGAGGCGTGGGACGCCAGCAGGGTGAGGTGCACGTCCTGCCCCGTCGCGCCGAATAGGGGCAGGCCGGTGCCGATCAGCACGGGCGCATGGCTCACGGTGAGCTCGTCGATGAGGCCATGGCGAAGGAAAGTCCGGATGACCCGCCCACCGTCGACATATACCTGGCGAGCACCGCCGTCGGCCAGGGTCTGGCAGGCGTCATCCAGCGACCGGATCACCGTGATGCGTTCGTCATCGTGGGGCGGCAAAGTGGTGGACATCACGAGGACCTTCTTGTCCGCATACGGCCAAGCGTCGAAGGTGCACACCTTCTCGTAGGTTCCCCGCCCCATCACGATGTGGTCGACGGCCGGGAAGAAGCTGTCCCAAACCACCGCGGGGCGACTGCTGTGCACCTGCGCATGGCGGCGCGCTGGGGGATCGGTGAGCCAGGCGATATCTCCATCGGGCCGGGCGATGAAACCGTCCAGGCTCACGCCGATAAAGACGCGACCCGCCCAGGTCTTTGGATAACTCATGTCCACATCTCCACCAGGGTGTCGAGGTCCTGCACAACGAGGCCGTGGCCGGGTCGGACAGCCGGGGCAGATCGCATGCTTCCAGCAGCGCGGCCAGATAGGCCTGTCGGCGCGCCCACCCCTGCGCCAGGAGTTGACGAAGGTCGTCGTCCATGAGGTCGTCAACGAGTTGGCTCAGCCCCTGCTTGGCGCCGTCGGGGGGAAACGAACCGCCCGGCGACCCATTCCCGCAGTTCTTGACGCGGGGAGGGGTCTTGCCATGCAGTCAGTAAATCTCAATTCACCAAAGCTGGCGACCGGCCAGCGCACACCCGGTGACCGGGGTCTCGGCCGCCGCGGAAGGGGGCGGCATACCCTGGCCGTATGCAGCTTCCCCGCACCCTGCCCGTTCCCACCGCGCCCGTCGTGGCGCTTGGTCTGGCCGGTGCAGAAATGCAGACCATCCTGAACAACCCGTTGGCCAGTCCGTTTACGCTCGGCGTTTCTTCCGCCGCC
>ERZ501016.259-NODE-259-length-18543-cov-17.917460_pt1 | contig 18543 bp, 17 predicted proteins | sample MGYA00248889_ERZ501016 | MGnify/ENA primary metagenome ERZ501016 (study PRJEB25958, sample SAMN03398594) | human skin metagenome | study: EMG produced TPA metagenomics assembly of the Human Skin Microbiome Metagenome (human skin metagenome) data set. | reverse complement strand
TACGTCAGGGAGCCACACCCACTCCCCAAACCCCACCACTCCACGGGACTCTTACGATCTGTCCGTGCACAAGGTGCCAGCGTCCGGCGTCTGCGCTGATCAGTGCGCGGTGGCTCGGGTTCGTGCAACTCGTCGACGGCGCAGCGGCCGTGGATTCGGGTTGTGGTGGTCATGATGTCTCCCATTGCTGGACAGTCTGAATCGTCTGGTTAGTCAAACTAGTTGAAGGAGGACCCATTCCATCCGCACGGTTCTGCGGAACGCGGGGTCGTGCGAGTCAAACACCACCTCCTGGAGGATGCGCTCGTGGCCGCGATCGAGGACGGGGATTGGGTGAAGCTATACCGGGAGGTGCTCGCGCTCTCGGAGGTAGGCCCGACGTAGCTGGGCGGAGTCAAGCTGCGCTACGTTTTTCCCCAGCCCCCGGGGCTGGGGCGGTCGTAGGCCAGCCGCGCCCTGAGTAGTTGCGGGGGAAGGTGACCGGTTACGGCCCCCCGCCCGCAGCCCTTATCGGGGGTCTCCCGGGTCGCTGGTGACGCCTGGGGGCTTGACGCCCGCGCGGGAGGGCACTCCACCCCCTCCTCACCACCCCGTCTTCCCCGAGCGCCACGACGCGAACACGAGTACTCTGATACTCAATCAGTACCTTAGGGTAATGACGGTAGCCCGAAAGAGTGAACCATACGGCCAGTGTTGGGTCACGCGCCCAAGGCGTCGTAACGTGGAGTCATTGCTCCCCGTCGTCCGCAAGGATTGGCGGGGATTTTTTGTACAGGAGGGCCGCGATGCTGCGAGCCACGGTGGTCATCGACTACCAGAACGTCCACCTCACCGCGCGGGACATCTTCTGCCCCGACCATTCCCCTCATCGGGCGTTGATCCACCCCATGCAGTACGCGCGGGCGGCGCTACGCCGCCGGAACGCGAACCAGCGTGAGGGCCACGACCCGGCCGAGGTCCACCGGGTGCTGGTCTACCGGGGGCTGCCGCACGCGGACTACGACCCCGCCCAAAACGGCCGCAACCAGGAACAAGCCGCTAAGTGGCGCGAGGCTGGCGCAGAGGTTCACCTGCGCGACCTCAAGTACCGGTACCAGCGCGGTGCTGACGGCCGGCCCATCCTGGACGTCAACGGCAAAAAGATCCCGACCAACAACGGTGAGGAGAAGGGTGTCGACGTGCTGTGCGCCCTGGCCTGCGTCCGGGAGTCGCGCGACCCGGACGTCGACCTGGTCGTCCTGTCGTCCCGCGATACCGACCTGGTCCCTGCCCTCGATGAGGTGTACGACATGCGCGGCCGCGAGGAGGGCATAGCCAAGATCGAGACCTTCTCCTGGTACGACAGCAATGCTCGCCGGAATTTCGGGAACCTGAGGGCGTCAGGTGCCCGACGAGTCTGGAACACCAACCTGGATTGCCGCATCTTTGAGGCAGCACTGGATCGCGGAGACTACCGGTGACCCGAGAGCTGGTCTCTGCTCAGAAGACCGGCTCCTGGTCGATGTGCGGGCCGTCGCGGTGGGCGCGGGTTGCTGGTGGGCAGTAGGGGCAGGGGATTGCGCTGGTGGCGCGACCGGTATGGTCGTGGTGGGTGATCCAGCCGTGGCCGTCGCAGTCGTGGCGCCCGCAGGGCTTGGGGGGCGTGGGTTCGGGGTAGGCGGGGCCGGTGCCGAGTTGCACGTCTGCGTGGGGGTCGATGCGCTGCAGGAGGGTCTTGAGCAGGCCGTAGGGGGAGCGTCCTGACGGCGGCCCGCGAAGGCGCCGGGCGGCTCGTCATACCGACTCCCGACCCCGAGGCGAGCGACGCGCGGCTGGCCGAGCGCGCGGGAGCCGACCTCCTGCACGACCTGGGGGCCGTCGCGCGCTGGCTGGACGGGCTCGAGGGCCGGCTCGTGCTCGGCAACTACGTGTATGCCGACGGCGCCACCAACGTCCGCGTCACGACTGCGGTCGATGCCCTGACCACCCACCTCGCGGGGCGCCACGACGACCTGGCGCTCGCGTTCCTCGCTACCCCCACGGACGCCTTCGTCGTGCCGGCCGACGCGGTGGAGCAGGCCACCCGCAACTACGGCGAGCGCACGCTGGGCCGCTACGTGCGCACGCCGCTGCGCGTTGCGAGCGGTGGCCGGCTGCTGCGGCGGCAGTACGCGCCCGGCGAGCACGTCGCGATCTCCGACAGCATCGTCGAGCAGCAGGGACCCAACTACCTGCTCGCCAAGCGGGTCCACCGGTGGCGCGCGTCCGTGGCCGCCGACGACGGACGCGTCGTGTCCATGAACGTCGCCCCGCCCACCCGCACCCGCTCCGTCACCAAGAACCGCGCCCTGGCCGCGGCGTATGCCGGCGCCCACTTCTTCGGCATCGAGGTGTTCGAGCCGGCGACGAGCAACACGCTCATGGCCGCGCTGCTGGTCGACGACCTGCGTCGAAGCGGCCGCACTGCGGGGAACGGCACCGCGGCGCAGGGCGAGCTGCTGCCGTGGCAGGCCGAGGCGCGGGCGGCGGCCCACGGCGGCCTGTGGCGGGTGGCCTACGACCCGCGCAGCGCCCTGGGGATCGCGGCGCTGCTCGGTCTCGGAGGCGCGCGGCAGTGACCCGGGGTCGGGGTGCGGCAGGCAGCTTCGCGGCATCGCCCCCGCGCGCCGGAGCGGCCGCATAGGGTCTGGGCATGGCTTCACGACCCCACACCGCGTCCCTGCTCGAGGACGCCTGGCACCGCCGGATCACCGGCGTCCTGCGCGGGCGTGGCTGGCGCACCCAGGCCATCGGTCACACCGGCTACGGCACGCCCGAGCGGGTGCGCGTGCTCGGCCGCATCAAGATGGCCCGTCCCGGCGACGAGTCCACGCAGGAGAGCCCGAGGCGCGACGACGCGGTGCGTGACCTGCGCGGCGAGGAGCGCGACCGGGGCTGGCGGTCCTTCGCGACCCCACCGCCCGCCGCCAATGCCCCGGTGACGATCCGCCTGGGCGACAAGACCGTCGAGGGCCGCACCGACCGCGGCGGCTATGTCGACGTGTGGGTCGAGCAGCCCGGCCTCGACGCAGGCTGGCACACCGCCACCATCCAGTCGCCCGACTCCGACCCCGCCGACGCGCCCGTCCTGGTCATCGGCCCCGAGACGAGGTACGGCATCGTCTCCGACATCGACGACACCGTCATCTCCACGATGCTGCCGCGCGCCTTGATCGCCGCGTGGAACACCTTCGTCGTCCACTCCAACACCCGCCGCGCGGTGCCCGGCATGGCGCCGCTCTACCGCGAGCTGCAGGAGCGATACCCCGGCGCCCCCGTGATCTACCTGTCCACCGGCGCGTGGAACACCTTCCAGACGCTCACGCAGTTCCTCGCCCGCCACGGGTTCCCGCGCGGGCCGCTGCTGCTCACCGACTGGGGCCCCACCAACACCGGGTGGTTCCGGTCCGGGCAGGAGCACAAGCGCACCAACCTGCGCCGGCTGTGGCAGGACTTCCCGGACATCCACTGGCTGCTCGTCGGGGACGACGGCCAGCACGACCCCAAGCTCTACTCCGACTTCGCGGAGGACCACCCGGACGTGGTGGAGCTGATCGCGATCCGTGAGCTGACGCCCGCCGAGCAGGTGCTGTCGCACGGTCTGCCCGTGTCCAACGAGGAGCTGCAGCCCATCGAGCGGATCAACGCGACGACGCCCGTCTACCGCGCGCCCGACGGCTACGACCTCGCGCGGCGGCTGCGCTCGGCGTTCCACCAAGGCGACGGCGGGGCGCACCATCACCCCGACGTCGAGGAGTCGGCCGCCCACGCCGAGGCGCTCGCCGCGCAGCCCGGGCGGGACGACCAGAACCCGCTCTGACCGTTGCGGCCCTGCGTCATACGCGCCCGTCCTCGCCGGGCCGACAGCCGTTGTCGGTCCGGCGAGGCTGGGGCAGGATGAGCCCATGCCCGAGCTGCCCGAGGTCCAGGCGCTCGTCGACTTCCTCGCCGAGCGGGTCGTCGACGACGCCATCACCGCCGTCGAGCTCGGGTCCTTCTCCGTGCTCAAGACCTATGCCCCCGCCCCGCAGGCCTTCGACGGCCTCGTGGTGTCCGGGGTCGCGCGGCGCGGCAAGTTCGTCGACATCGACTGCGACGGGCTCCACCTGGTCTTTCACCTCGCCAAGGCCGGCTGGCTCCGGTGGTATGACGAGATGCCGCGTACCGTGCTGCGCCCCAACAAGTCTCCTGTCGCCGTGCGGGTCCGCCTGGCGTCCGGTGGCGGTTTCGACCTGACCGAGGCGGGGACCCGCAAGAGCCTGGCGGCATACATCGTCGCCGACCCCGCCGAGGTGCCGGGGATCGCCCGGCTCGGCCCGGACCCCCTCGCCGAGGCGTTCACGCTGGAGGCCTTCGCCGCGCTGCTCGGCGCCCGCAACGCCCAGATCAAGGGCGTCCTGCGCGACCAGTCCGTCATCGCGGGGATCGGCAACGCCTACAGCGACGAGATCCTGCACGTCGCGCGCCTGTCGCCGTTCGCCAAGGCTGCGGCGCTCGGGGAGGACCAGGTCGCCACGCTCTACGAGGCGCTGCGCGAGACCCTCGCGTCCGCGGTGATCGCCGCGTCCGGCAAGCCCGCCGCCGAGCTCAAGGACGCCAAGCGCGCGGGGATGCGGGTGCACGGGCGCACCGGCGAGCCCTGCCCCGAGTGCGGCGACACGGTGCGTGAGGTGTCCTTCGCGGACTCGTCTCTGCAGTACTGCGCCACCTGCCAGACCGGCGGCAAGCCCCTCGCGGACCGCCGCACCTCGAAGTTCCTCAAGTAGCCGCCCACACGCCGCGCCCCGGCGACCTCTTGTGAGCTGGGGGCTCAGCTTGGGTCGGCTGCGGGCACGCTCGGCGGCCGCGGGACAGATGGCGGGCGGGGCCGGGCCGGTGGCAGGCTTGACTCATGACGATCCCCGCAGATGCCCAGCCCGACGTGCCCCAGATCAGTCGTGACGAGCTCGACGACGACGCGGTCATCCTCGACGTCCGCAACCAGGACGAGTGGGACCTCGGCCACGCGCCGGGCGCGATCCACATCCCGCTCGACGAGCTGGTCGAGCGGCGGGGCGAGCTCCCCGAGGTGGACGTGCTCCCAGTGACCTGCCGCGGCGGTGGCCGGGCCTCGCGCGCGACCGCCTGGCTCAATCAGAACGGTTGGGACGCAGCCAATGTCACCGACGGCATGCTCGGGTGGAAGGCCGCGGGACGTGCCCTGGTCTCCGAGCAGGGCGGTGACCCCGACGTGATGTGACCAGTCGACGATGACGTCGTATGCCGCCCGCTAGCGCCTGGCCTAGACAGCGCTAGCGGGCGGCATCGTCATACGAGCGGCATCTCAGCCGAGGCAGATCAGCGGGGGAGGTCGCCCTCACGCTTGGCGTCGGTGAGCGGCGTGGGCAGCTGGCCCTCGGCGCCCTCGGCCCGTGCTGCCCGCGCTTCCTGCGAATCCGCCGCCTGCTCGTCCTGGTCGCGGGCGGCCGATCCGCGACCGGCCGCCGCCGCGTCGCGGGCCTGCTTGTCGCGGAGCGCGCCCACGCCCCAGCAGTCGATGACGCCGGTCAGCGGGTCGGGCTCGGGCACCTCGATGGTCGTGGTCAGGGCGGTGAGGCTGGGCTCGGGCGGCGTCGACCCGAAGCCGAAGCGCACGGGCGGCGAGACGGGCGCGAGCGCGCCCAGGTCGGATCCGTCCCACGTGGCGGTGGCGTCCGTGACGGCGTGGACGTCGGTGGCGCCATACGTGGCAGGCAGGCCGTTGGCGGTGGTGCCGCGGGTGCTGACCCCGCGCAGCAGGGCCTGCGCGATGGGGTCGGTGACGCGGGTCCACCACGCGCGGCTGCTGAGGGCGCTCGGCACCATGCTCAGCGCCTTGCCGATCGCGGTGCGCTCGCCGATCGTCGCGGACAGCCCGAGCGGGCCGGCCGTGAGGGTGAGCACGCGGCCGCGCGTCGCCGCCTCGACGGGCACGACCTGCACCTCGTCGAAGGTGTAGAGCGCCGCCACCGTGTCGGCGATCTCCTGCGTGGGGGCGAGGAGGATGCGGTGTCCGTCGCGGCGCTCGACCATCACGTCGGTGAAGTCGCCGTAGGGCGATCGGGTCCAGCGCCCGACGACGATGCGAGTGCCCTCGTCGAAGCCGAGGCCGAGGATCCGGCCGGTGAACTGGTGCGTGCCGGTCTGCAGAGTCATGGTGCCACCCAGGTGAATTCGTTGCCGAACGGATCGCGGAGGTACGTCCGTCGTGGATCGGGGCACTCCTCCTCGCACATCGAGGCGCCGAGGAGGATCAGCACGTCGGGTGTCTGCGCGGACACCGCGAAGCGCATGGAGTTGAAGACCGTCTTGGGCTCGGTCTCGCGGGCGAAGACGATGGACTCGAACGGCGCGCCCGGCACCGGCTCGATGAAGGCGGCATCAGGGTCCTCGGGGACCTGGTGCACCTTGGTGTCGAGGACGCGCCCCCACCAGGCGGCGTTCGCCTCGGGGTCGGGGGAGTCGACGACGACTTGGTACATGCGGCGCTTGTCGCTGGGGCGGACGATGACGCCGAGCTCGCGCTGCTCGGGGTCCAGGGCGAGGTCCCAGGGATAGCTGCCCTGGTCGACGAGCGTGCCGCCCGCGGCGACGAGGTCGTCGATGTTGGCGGCGTAGATGTCGAGGTGAACGCGGCGTCGCTCTTGGCGGGAGGCCCGGCGGGGGCGGATCCAGACCGTGTCGGTCTCGTCGTCGCCGACGAGCCGGAAGCCGTTCTCGTCATCGCCCTCCATCCGCAGGCCCAGCGCGCGGGACCAGAACATCGCCAGCGTCGCCGTGTCGGCGGCGTCGATGGTGAGGTCCACGTAGCGTGCGAGAGCCATGCCTCGAACCTACCTTTTCGGGACCAGGCTGGGAGGTTGCTCGACGACCCGTGGGTCGGTCGGGGCGCGTCGTCGTGCCGTTCATCAGGCCGTATGGCGGTATCTAGGCCCAGAAGTAGGCTCCGGCATACGAGACGATCGTCGCCGGGCCGCGACACGCTGGTGCTGTATGCCGAGATCTCGGGTCGCCGCTAGATGGCCGCATAGGGTGCGAGCGTGGACCCGATCAAGAACCCCTATGCCCCTGGTGCCGGCCAGCGACCGCCCGAGCTGGCGGGGCGCGACGAGCAGCTGAAGGCCTTCGACGTCGTGCTGGAGCGGGTGGCGCGGGGTCGTCCGGAGCGGTCGATCGTGCTGACCGGCCTGCGGGGCGTCGGAAAGACGGTGCTGCTCAATGCCCTTCGCTCGGCGGCGGTCCGGGCTCACTGGGGGACGGGCAAGCTCGAGGCGCGGCCCGACCAGCGCCTGCGCCGCCCGCTCGCCTCCGCCCTGCACACGGCCGTCCGTGAGCTCGGCCACCCGCAGGGCGACGACGTCGACCAGGTGCTCGGCGTGATCAAGGCGTTCGCGCAGCGCGACGTCGACCCCAAGGCCAAGATCCGCGACCGGTGGAACCCCGGCATCGACGTGCCCGCCGTTGCGGGGCGCGCGGACTCCGGCGACATCGAGATCGACCTGGTCGAGCTCTTCTCGGACTGTGCGGGACTCGCGGCGGACGTGGGGCGCGGGATCGCGATCTACATCGACGAGATGCAGGACCTGCACGCCGAGGACGTGTCGGCGCTGTGCGCGGCCTGCCACGAGCTTTCCCAGCAGGGGTCGCCGTTGATCGTGGTCGGTGCCGGGCTGCCCCACCTGCCGGCGGTGCTGTCGGCGTCGAAGTCCTACAGCGAGAGGCTCTTCCGCTACAACCGGATCGACCGGCTGGCGCGGGCCGCGGCGGATCAGGCGCTGCAGTCGCCGGCGGAGTCCGAGGACGCGGCGTTCGCGGAGGACGCGCTCGCCGAGATGTATGCCGTGACAGGGGGATACCCCTACTTCATCCAGGCGTACGGCCAGGTCGTTTGGGACGCGGCTCCGGCCTCGCCGATCACCGCCGAGGACGTGCGCGTGGCGGCGCCGGAGGCGGAGGAGGAGCTGGCGGTCGGCTTCTTCGGCTCGCGCTACGAGCGGGCAACGCCGGCCGAGCGGGAGTACCTGCGGGCCATGGCCGACGCGGCGACCGCCGAGTCCGAGGCCGGGCGGCCCCTCGACGACACCGAGTCCGTGGCCACGTCAGCCGTGGCCGCCCTGCTCGGCCGCAAACCCCAGTCCCTGTCGCCCGCCCGCGACGCGCTGATGAAGAAGGGTCTGATCTACTCCGGCGAGCGGGGGCGCATCGCGTTCACCGTTCCCCACTTCGGCCGCTACCTGAGGGCACACGCCGGCGACGAGTAGCTGTCAGGCGGCCACTTCTGTCCGCGAGCCGCGAGAACCGTCCTGTGAGTCGACCCTCAAAATGAGGGCGCAGCGGCGACGTTGGAGTGCAGGTCCTGCTATCACCCAGTGGGGGCAGGTTGCGATGAAACGGCCGGGCCTGGATCGGTCCCGACCACGCCCGAACCGGACCGTGTAATACTCCGAAACTCACCACCGTCGGCACGCCGCTATGAGGCCTGGGCTAGGGCGATCGCCATGGACGGCCGCGCCGGGGGCTGCGACCGCCCTGAGGGGTGAAGCCCGTCGTACGGTCTATGCCCACCGGGCCGACCAAGACCGCGCCAGCAACAGTCCACAAAAGGCAGGTTTGGCGAGCGTCCATCTGCCATTGTCGGCAGTGGTGAGCCCTGGCGGACTTTCATTCACCAGCGCGGTCCGGAGACCCGTGGGCCCCGACTTGCCGGTGTCATCCACGACGCCTTAATTGTGAGGCGCCGTCCACCATGCTCGCCACCGACAGCGAAATAATCGGGTAGAAAGGAGCCTCCTTACCGCCTTACTAAACCACCCACCACGCAGGAGAACCATCATGCCGCTCGGATATCGCGCACTGATGACCATCCACGGGGAGCGCCCCGTCGAGGTCCTAGCGCGGGAGGTCGTGGAGGAGTGGCTGCGCCACAAGAAGCTCGACTCTCGAAACCTGGAGCCCGGCGAGCACAAGGTCGGCCGGGACACCCGCCTCGTTGTCGTCGAGCACCACCCTCGGGGGAGGGCCTGCACGCCCGGCGCTATCGCCTGGAGGAGACCAAGCCCGGCGGCGTGCGGTGGACGACACGACTGACTCACGCTGCTGGCGGGCACACGTCGCTCCTGTGGCTAGACGTGGAGGCCCCCGCGTCGCACCAAGAGCGCGGTCCACATGGTCCGCGGCTCAAAATGGTTGCGGTCCCCAGGCTCGCCCGAAACATTCTCAGTGAGGTTCAGGCCACGGACGCCCCGCCGCGCTGGGCCCCGTCCCCCGCATCGTCGCCAGTGAGGACGAGGTCGACGACCTGATCAAGGCCCTCGTCGACCCAAACCGCCATGTGCCGGTGTTCGTGGCTGCTCACGTCAGCGGTGTTGATCCGGAAAAGTGGCGGGACCACGTCGCTTCGGTGCTCAGCGATACGACCGGTATGGCTGCCGCCTATGTGCTGACGCCTGGGACGGCTCCACTCTTCCGCGAAGCTGTCGGTTCGAGATATGGGATCGGCGAAGGGTCATTACGCACCTATCTGCCCGCTGTCGACCTATCAGATGCAGTCGACGCCCGTCGCCACCGGGTTCTCTCCGTGGGGGCCATGGTCTCCTTGAGCGACGGCCTCCTGCAGAGACTCGTCTGGGAGGGCGCGCTGCGCGCCGCGGTCGAGCGACCGCTCCCTCGTGAGGCGCAACGACTCGAGCGTCTGCTGGACCGTGAAGAGAACCGGCTCTTCTCCGAGGCGCTTGCGCCTGCGCCTGTCGTGCCCCCGCTTGACCTGCCGGCGCCGTCGCCGGTCAGCCCCGCGGCTCTCGACACATTTACCGCACGGTTGACGACAATCTTGGGCGAGGTCGCTCTGTCCCCGGACGACGCCCTAGCGCGCGTCGCCGCCCTGGTTGGAGTCGCTCGTTCCGCAGCTGCACAGGATGCACCTCAGAGGGCCGCCCTTGCCCGCATCAACGACCTCCAAGGAGATCTTGAGCAGGCCCAAGACGAATTGGTTGAGGTCCGCACTCTCCTCGAGGACGAGAAGCTGGATCATGCTGTCACACAGGACGAGCTTCGTGAGACAGATGCCCGCATGGCCGTGCTGCGACAGCAGGTCGCTCCGGAGCAACGGGCGACCGTTGACTCCGCCGTGGTACGGGCAAGCGCGGCCCAGGCCCCAGACAGCATGGCTGCGCTCCTTGAGTGCTTCCAAGACAAGCAGCGGTGGCCCCGCGTGATATATACCGGCGACCACAAGACGACACTGGGCCTTCAGGCCCACGATGACGTCGGTACCTGGGCGGCTCGCGTTTCCGACATCTGTGACACGCTGCAACATTATGCCGACTTGGTGTGCTCCCGGACCCATAGGGGGAGTTTGCACACCTATCTATCGAGCCCTCCCCCGGGAGTCTCCATCCCTTCGGCCGCAGCGCCCGGCAAGTTCGTCCCTGTCGAGTCCGAGTGGGTGGCCAACAACACGAAGGCCAAGAGGGAGCGCACGCTGCCCGTGCCACCTGAGGTAACCGGAAGCCCCAGGGTATTCATGCAAGCTCACTACCGCATCCAGCAAAAGGGTATGATCTCGCCGCGGCTCTACCTGCTCGACTGCACCGTCGACCACGGTTACGTGGTGGTTGGATACATCGGACCCCACCTGACAAACACAAAGACTTCGTGAGGGGTTGCTACACCCTGACGCTGCTGGGTGCGACCCTTGCGCGGGATTCGAGCTGGTCGACGACACAGCCCGGTTGGCCGCCATGAACCTCCTGCTCCACGGCATGGGCACGGCCGACGGCGCCTCGCTCATCCAGGTCCGTGACTCGCTCATCGCCGATCCGGGCCGGCGTTGGTCCGTCGTCCTGTCCAACCCGCCGTTCGGGAAGAAGTCGTCCTTGACGATGATCGGCGCAGACGGACGCGAGGTCCGTGAGGACCGGGAGATCGAGCGTCAGGACTTCGTCGCGACCACGAGCAACAAGCAGCTGAACTTCGTCCAGCACATCATGACGATCCTGGACACCAACGGTCGCGCCGCGGTGGTGCTGCCGGACAACGTGCTCTTCGAGGGCGGCGCTGGCGAAGTCATCCGCCGGAAGCTTCTCACTGACTTCGACCTGCACACGGTGCTGCGTCTGCCGACCGGCATCTTCTACGCCCAGGGCGTCAAGGCCAATGTGCTCTTCGACAAGAAGGTCGCTCGTCCCGGCCAGCCCTGGACCGAGCGTCTTTGGGTCTACGACCTACGCACGAACAAGCACTTCACCCTCAAGCAGAACCCCCTCCGACGAGCCGATCTCGAGGACTTCGTCACGGCATACAAGCCGGGCAGGCGAAGCGGGCGCGAGGAGGCTGAACGCTGGAAGCCGTTCACCTACAACGAGATCACTGCGCGCGACAAGGCCAACCTCGACATCACCTGGCTGCGTGACAAGTCCCTCGAGGACCTCGACAACCTGCCCTCACCCGACGTGCTGGCGCGCGAGATCGTGGAGGACCTCACCGCCGCTCTGCAAGAGCTCGAGGCTGTGGCCACCGCGTTGGAGGAGCAACTGGGGCGGCCGGCCTCCTGAATGCGCTGGGGGTCACGGTCCGAGGAGCGCGAGAGGGATGACGGCGACCCCGTCCCGGCGGCGGTAGGCCGTGGCGCCCGTCGTGATGACGGCCAGGTCGACGACGCGGTCGGGGAGCTGACCCCGTAGCCAGTGCAGGTGGCGGACGTCGCTGTCGGTGATCGTGGGGGAGAGCTTGACCTCGATGCCGAGGATCGTGCCGGCGGGGCCTTCGACGATGAGGTCGATCTCGTGCTCCCCGCCGTTGGTGCGGAGGTGGTGGACCTGAGCCTCGGCGGCCTGAGCGGCGACGCGGACGTCGAGGGTGACGAGCGACTCGAAGAGGGGCCCCGCCATATGGACGCCGGTGGTGGAGGTCAGGTCGGATGCGCTCAGTCCGAGGAGGCGCGCCGCGAGGGCTGGGTCGGCGAGCTGGTGCTTCGGCGCCTGCTGCAGCCGCCGGATGGGGTTGTTGGCCGGGATCCACCCCGGGACGGGGTCGAGCAGCCAGAGGCGCGTCAGATGGTCGCGGTAGGCGATCGTGGTCGTCTTGGCGGGCTGGGAGCCATCGCCACCCGTGGTGGCGTCGAGCAGGCGCGAGTAGGCGGTGGTCGTGGACGAGGCCGCGGCATACGCCGTCAACCAGCGGCGGAGCGTCTGGGGACGGCGGACCTCGACCCCCGCGTCGGGGAGATCCCGGTCCACGATCCTTCGGAGATAAGAGTCGAGGAGAGTCCGGCGCACCCGTGGTGGGGTGCCCATGATGCCGGGCAGCCCGCTGCGGGTGATGGCGTCCGCATAGTCGGTGAGACCGAGGGTGGACGTGCCACCGATCTCGGCTTCCCCGCGCAGCAGCGCTGCGAGGAAGATGGTCGGCTGCGTCTGGGCGCGTTCGTGCAGCGTCATGGGGCGCATCCGCAGGGACACGATCCGGCCTGCGCCGCTGTGCGCCCCCGCGGCGTCCACCGGGGTCGCTGACCCGGTCAGGAGGAAGCGCCCGGGCGGGGCGCCCGCGTCGACCTGCCGTCTCACCGAGTCCCACACCTGAGGCAGCTGTTGCCACTCGTCGATCAGCAGCGTGCCTCGTGGCGCCGCGCTCATGGAGAAGTCCGCGGCCACGACCTCCCGCTGTGCAGGGTCATCGAGCAGCCAGCTGGCGTCGGCGCGGCGGAGCGCCGTGCCCGTCTTGCCGACACCCTTGGGCCCGTCCAGGGCGATGGCGGCGACCCCGGGCAGGAGCTCGTCCAGTTCTGCGTCAACGGTCCGAGAGAGGTAGGGCACGAGCGCTACGCTACCTTTTGCAGGTGCCCTAGACTACCTTTTGCAGGTCTCCCAGTCTACTCCGTGCAGGATCCGGCGCCGGATCGGCCTGTGCCCGCAGCTTGGGGGCGCTGAGCTCGGCATACCGAGCTGTTGGACGTGGCGACGTGACAAGGTGAGCTTCATGACCGGTCCGGTGCTACGCCTCGTGCTTCCCCACCAGTTGTTCGAGACGCATCTGGATGCCCCCCGCGGGACCTCCTTCGTCCTGGTGGAGGACGATCTGTTGCTGCGGCAGTACGCCTTCCACGCTCACAAGCTCGTGCTCCACCGGGCGTCGATGGCACGCTTTGCGCGACGGCTGACGGAGCGGGGCCACACGGTGGAGATGATCGACTCCCGTGCGGAGGCGGCCACCGCTGATCGTCTGGCGGCCCTCGTGCGCCATCGGCGCCCGTCCCAGGTGCAGGTGTATGACGTGCACGACGACTGGCTCGCCCGTGGCCTGACCGACGCCCTGGCCGCGGGTGGGTACCGGCTGCAGCCGCAGGACGTGCTGGAGACGCCCGGCTTCCTGACCACCCGGCGCGAGCTCACCGACTGGTTCGCCGAGCACCCCGCGCGGATGCAGCACTTCTACACCTGGCAGCGGCGCCGCCTCGACGTCCTCGTGGACGGCAGCGCCCCGGTCGGGGGTCGTTGGTCCTTCGACACCGACAACCGCAAGAAGCTGCCCCGGGGCTACCACCCGCCGCCGGTCCGCCTGGTGACCGAGCACGCGCCGGAGGTGCGGGAAGCGATCACGTGGGTCGAGCAGGAGTTCCCGGACGCGCCGGGCGACCCCCGCACGTTCGGTTGGCCGACGTCCCACGACGAGGCCCGCCAGCACCTGCGCGACTTCGTCGTCGAGCGGCTCGACCTGTTCGGGCCCTACGAGGACGCCATCTCCAGCCGGCACGCCTTCGTGCACCACGGGTTGCTGACCCCGATGCTCAACATCGGTCTGCTCACCCCCTCCGAGGTGCTCGACACGGTGCTGGCCGCCGCGGACGACCGGGACGTGCCGCTCGCCTCGCTCGAGGGCTTCGTGCGGCAGATCATCGGGTGGCGGGAGTACATACGCGCGACGTACCACCTCTACGGTCGGCGGATCCGCACCGCCAACACCCTTCGGCACACCAGGCCACTGGACGAGGGCTGGTGGACGGCACGGACGGGGCTCCTGCCGGTGGACCTGGTGGTCGCTCGGGTCCTGGACACCGGCTACGCCCACCACATCGAGCGGCTGATGGTGCTCGGCAACGCGATGTGCCTGCTGCGCACGGACCCGGCGGACGCCTACGAGTGGTTCATGCAGATGTTCGTCGACGCCTACGACTGGGTGATGGTGCCCAACGTCTATGCCATGAGCCAGTTCGCCGTCGGCGAGGCCATGACGACCAAGCCCTATGTGTCGGGCAGCAACTACCTCACGTCGATGTCGGACCTGCCGCCCGGGGACTGGCGCAAGGACTGGGACGGTCTCTACTGGGCATTCGTGCGTGATCATCGTGAGGTGTTCGAGGCCAACCATCGCTCGCGCCGCATCCCGGCCCTGTGGGACGGTTTCGACGAGGCGCGACAGTCGGCTCACCTGGAGCGCGCGGCGGCCTGGCTCGGCTGACGTCCACCACGGCGTGCGCCTCCTGACCTCGACATGCGCGGGCAACGGGCCCTAGGGTCGGTCCCGTCCCATACTCGGAGGCCACGTGAGACGCCACGACCTGGTCATCATCGGAGCCGGCAACGCCGGCATCTCGTTGGCGGCGCGTGCCTCACGCCTGGGGTGCCGCGACGTCGTGGTCATCGCCCCAGGCGAGCTGCACCGTTACCGGCCGCTCCTCAACTACGTCGCCGGGGGCCAGGCCCGGATGAGCACCCTCACCAGACCGACAGCGTCAGTGGTGCCGAGGTCCGTCACCTGGCTCCGCGGCACCGCGACCGCGATCGATCCCCACGCCAAGACGGTCACCCTCGCCTCCGGCGACCAGATCGGCTACCACGACGTCGTCGTCGCCACCGGGCTCGACCCCGACCTGCCGGCCACCCCCGGGCTCGCGGAGGCGATGGAGGCCGGTTGGTCGTCGAGCGCCCACCTGACCGATCGCGCCGAGGATGTCTGGTATGCCGTCCGCAGGCTGCGGCGGGGCCGGGTCGTCTTCTCCATCCCGCCGGAGCCCTCGCCCTGCGGCGGCACGGCCTTGAAGCCGCTCTTCCTGGCCGCCGCTCACTGGCGCAGGCAGGGCCTGCTCGGCGACATCGACCTGCATCTGGTCACGCCCTACGCGGGCGTGCTGGACATCCCCTTCGTCGAGGACACTCTGCAGGCGGAGCTCGACCGCAACGGCGTCACGGTGCATCGACGCAGCACGGTCACGTCGGTCTCGCACGACAGCTGCGCCGTGACCCTGTCGGGCGACGGTGGTGACACGACGATCCAGGACGTCGAGCACGCCTTCATCGTTCCCGCCTACCGGGCCCCCCGGTGGCTTGCTCCGCTCGCGGGCGACCACCCCGCGGGTCTGGTGGACGTGGACCCCTCGACCCTGGCCCACCGGCGCCATCCGTCGCTCTGGAGCCTGGGCGACGTCGCTGACCTTCGCACCCGACCCTCCGGAGGGGCGCTGCGCCGCCAGGTGGAGGTCCTTGCCGCCAACATCTCGCTCGCCCGCCGCCGCCGACAGCCGCGGCGCTACGACGGCTACACCGTCATCCCCATCACCACCGACAGACACAGGCTCATGCTCATCGAGTTCGACCGTCAGCTGCAGCCCCAACCCACGGTCTCGTGGACGGACCTGACGCGGCCCCGGGCCGACCTGTGGTTCTTCGACCGCTACGTCGAGCCCATCATCTACTTCCACGCCCTGCTGGACGGCAGGGTCTAGCGACCTCCTCGGCCCCACGACCCCCTGCGCGAGACGTTGAGAGGCGGCATACGGGGGTCAAATCGCCCGGATAACCCCCATCTGGCGCCTCTCGATGAGGGGGTGGGGCCGCCCCTCCGGACGCATCGCTGACCCCGGTCGGCGCCGCACCTGACATCCGTCGGCCCGGGCGCGCCCACCTGGGTCATGATGGGGGAGGCCGGGACCACGACCCGGGCCGACCACGGAGGTAGACCTGTGCACCTGCACCACGAGGCCGTCCTGGACGCCCAGCTGCCGGACGTCTGGGCCCGGGCGACGGACTGCCGTGTCGTCGCCGCATCCTTCCCGGGGGGCACCATCACCGAGGCGACGCACGAGAGCTTCACCGGTGAGGTGGCGGTCAGGGTGGGGCTGCTGACGCTGACGTTCGCGGGCGCGGGCAGGTACGAGGAGCGGGACGAGGCCGCGCACCGGGCAGTCATCTGCGCCTCCGGTCGCCAGCGCTGGGGACCGGGGCGGGCCGACATACGGATGTGTCTGCAGCTGCAGGAGGTGGCCCCCGGGACCACCCGTGCCGTGCTGGACACCGAGCTGAGCGTCAACGGCACCTCCCTCCCGCTGGCCGGGCCGCTGGGCGCGAGGATCGCAGCCCCGCTGGTGCAGTCCTTCCTGCGGCGGCTGGCCTGCGTCGAGGAGCATTAAGCGTCATCGCGGCTCGATAGGCTGCCAGCAGGGGCGCGGCACCTTTTGGTGTCCGGGGGATCGGAGAGACATGCGAGCGGTGCTGGTCGCGATCGGCAGCCACGGCGACGTCGTGCCGTTCGTGGCCCTGGCCGAGAGGCTGCTCGCCGCGGGCCACGAGGTGGTCCTCGTCACCCACCGGTCGCTGCTGCCCGCAGGGGGTCAAGGCGTCGAGCTCGTCGGCATCGACAGTGACCCGTCGACCCTGCTGGCGGGGCCGGCGGCGCGTTCCCTGCGCCGGGGCGACCTTCGTGGCCTCTACCGCGCCCGGGCCCTCTTCGCTGACTACCTCCTCTCGGCCGGGGGACCGACGGCCGACTCCCTCGACGGCGCCGACGTGGTGGTCGCCTCGACCTTCGCGATGACGGCGGTCGCGGCTGCGCGAGACCACCAGGTGCCCGTGGTCCGGGCCCACCTCTGGCCCGAGCCCAGCAGGCTCGACGGCCCGATGCCGCTGCTGCCCTACTCGTGGCTGCTGCCGGGGGCGGTGCGGCGGTCCGCCAGGTCGGTCCAGCGTCGTGGCGAGCCGCTCCTCGCGGGGTTCGAACGCCGCCGGTCTGGCAGGCGGATGCGCGTGATGCCCACCCGGTCCGAGGGATTCCTGACCACCGACCTGGGGTCCCTCTACGCATACTCCCCGGCCCTGGTCCCGGCCGAGGTGTGCGCGCCGGCGCATGGGCAGGCCGGCCCTGCGGCCAGGGCCACGGTGACGGGGTGGTGGACCCCGCGCGCCGGAGGGCTGTCGGCGCAGACCCGCCGGCTGCTCGACGACCCGGGCCCGCCGTGGTTGTTCGTGGGGTTCGGCTCTATGCCGTCGCTGCAGCCGGGCAGGCTGCTGCCCCTGGTCGAGGGGATCTGTCGGGCGCACGGTCTCAGGGCCGTGGTGCAGCTGGGCTCAACCGCGGCGGTCCCGTCCGCTCCAGCCCCGCCCGGCTCGCCGGTGCGGCTGATCGGTCCCGAGCCTCATGACGCCCTGCTGCCACGTATGGCGCTCGCCGTTCACCACGGCGGGGCAGGGACCACCGGTGCGGTCTGTCGAGCGGGCATACCGTCCGTGGTGGTCCCGCACATGGCGGACCAGTTCTACTGGGCGCACCGGCTCCACGCCCTGGGGGTCGCTCCGGTCGGCCTGCCGTCTGCGGCCCTGCGCGCGCCCGCCGTCGCCGTCCCGATGCTGTCCCGGCTCGTTGCGCGGGCGCTGAGCCCACGCACGGTCGCTCGGGCCCGCGCGTTGGGCGACCGGGTCCGCGAGGAGGACGGCGTCGGCGCGGCCGTGCGCTGGCTTGAGGACGTGGTGGGCCGTGCCTGACCCCGACCAGGACGAGGCACCGCAGGGGACGGCCAGGCTGGGAGCCTGGCTGATCGTGGTCGGCACTGCGACGTTCACCGTCGTGTGGGTGATGGGTCTGCTGACGGCGTCGCCCGCCTTCTCCTGGCACCACAGCATGATCAGCGACCTGGGGTCGCACGCCTGCGTCGTGCGCAACGGCTACCGCATGTGCTCGCAGCACGCGGCGTCGTTCAACCTTGGTCTCGTCGTCGCTGGCATCGCTGTCGCCACAGCCTCCTGGTGCGTGCGGCGCGTGTGGGGGCGCCCGTTGACCTTCGCCACCACCTCGCTGGGGGCGGGCCTGCTGCTGCTGGGACTCGTCCCCTCGGACGTCAGCCATGGGGTGCACATGGTGGGCGCGGTGCTCACGCTGCCGATGACCGCGGCAGGTGTGCTCATCTCGGCGGAGGCGGCCTCCGCCCCCCTGCCGCCCGGGGGTGTGGCGCGCCGCGCACGACGACGCCGGGTCCTGCACGTGCGGCGCAGCCTGGGCGCGGTGGCGCTGGTGGCCTGCCTGGACCACCTCCTCGGGGACTCGGGTGCCGTGATCCCCCGGGGGGTCGCCGAAGCCGTGTCAGTGGTGGCGATCGTCACCGCCCTGCTCCTCGAAGCCTGGAGGTTCCTGTCCTGGCGCCCACGCCAGGGGTGGCAGCTCCCGTGGCGGGAGCGAGCCGCCCCCGACTGACAGTGATGATGTGAGTGAGCCCCGCAGCGGTCGTCCTGACTCAGCGTCTGA
>ERZ501016.258-NODE-258-length-18647-cov-4.690243_pt1 | contig 18647 bp, 20 predicted proteins | sample MGYA00248889_ERZ501016 | MGnify/ENA primary metagenome ERZ501016 (study PRJEB25958, sample SAMN03398594) | human skin metagenome | study: EMG produced TPA metagenomics assembly of the Human Skin Microbiome Metagenome (human skin metagenome) data set. | reverse complement strand
CCTGGACGCCCGGATCACCCCAAAGTCCTTCCGCGCCCCCGACCTGAACTCGCCGGCCGCCCGCGCGGCAGCCGCTCGCGCCGGGGTCGACCTGAACTCCCGGGCCTCCATCGACGCGGCCGATCGGCGCTATGCGCGGATTCAGGAGCGCCCCTACCGCTGAGCCGGTGGGCGGCATACGGCAGCATTGGCCGTATGCCGCCCCGCCGCCGGATCGATCCCACCGACGGAGCGCAGGCAGTGCAGCGCTTCACGGCCGGTGAGCGGGAACGCCAGGTGACTGCGCTCGCGGTGCGCTACAGCCTGGAGGAGTTGGCGGTGCGCCACCCCGGGCGCAGCGTCGAGGTGCGGGTCCCGCCATACGGGGCCGTGCAATGTCTCGACGGTCCGGTGCACCGGCGCGGCACGCCGCCGAACACCGTGGAAACCGATGCGGAGACCTGGCTGGGCTTGGCGACCGGCGCGCTTACTTGGGCGCAGGCCGTAGACGCCGGACGCATCCGGTGGAGCGGTACCCGCGCCGAGATCGCCGACCTATTGCCGCTACTCCCGGCGGGCTGAGCCCGACCGGACTGACTCAGACCGGACTGGCCCAAACCGGAGTGGCTCAGACCGGACCGATCAGGCGGACTGCTTGACGGCTTCGACCGTCTTGTGGGCCTCGTCGATCGCGATCTCCGGCTTCGGCTTGGCCTGGCTCAGCGCCTTCTTGCCCAGCAGACCAAGCACCCCGGCGCCGATGAGCAGCAGCAGGGTGACGATCAGGTAGCCCGCCCAGATCGGCAGCCAGACGTCGAGCACCCAGGCGAGGGTGTGGAAGAGGAAGATCAGGCCCAGCAACCCGAGGAAGGCGGCACCGGCCAGCAGCCCCGCGCCCTTGCCACCGATCTTCAAACCGCCGGTCACCTCGGCCTTGGCCAGGGCGATCTCGGCGCGAACGATGCTGGAGACCTCGCGGCTGGCGTCGGAGACGAGCTGACCGATGGTCCGCTCGCCGTCGCGGTCCGGGGTGCGCAGGTCACCCGCGCGGGACACCAGGCCGGGCTCGGCGGCGGCCGGTGCGGGAGCGAGGGGGTTGGCCGCGCTCAGCGCGGTGGCGCCATCGGTGCCGACCTTGGCGGGGTCCATGTCGCCCACAGAAGTACTCACGCGCGTCACTTTAGTCGCTCGATTGGCGCTCGGGGCCTCCGGACCAGGCATGGTGGCCTGGACAGGTGGGCGGCACCGGCGAAAAGGTGGGCCCATGAGGATCACTCCCCAGGCCGGCATGTTCGGGGCACCGGTGCCGATCCTGCGCGTGCAGCGCTTCGATGATGCCCGGGAGTTCTATCTCGACTACCTGGGCTTCACGGTGGAATGGGAGCACCGTTTCGCCGAAGGGCTTCCGCTCTATCTGCGGCTGCGGCGCGATGGCGCGCTGCTGGACCTCTCGGAGCATCACGGCGATGGCACCCCCGGCTCGGCGGTCTGGATCCCCATTCGGGATGCGGAGGCGCTTCTCGCCGAATTGCACGCCAAGCCCTACCCCCGGCTCCGGCCGGGGGTCGAGTATGACGCTCCCGGCGGGCCGACCATCGACCTCCTCGATCCCTTCGGCAATATGCTCCGCCTCTGCCAGCAGCGCTAGCCGCCCCGGCGACCATCCGCTCAGCCGGACGCGGCGTCCCTGCGCTGATAGACGTCCGGTATGCCGTCCCCATCCTCGTCGAGCGCCTCGCGTTCGGCGGCGGCCCGGTAGCGGGCATTGCGCGGGACGAGGATCAGGGCAGCCAGCGCGGAGGCCAGCAGCGAACCGATCAGGATGGCCAGCTTGACGTGTTCGTCCCGGTCACTGCCCGCGCCGAAGGCGAGCTCGCCCACCAGCAGGGAGACGGTGAAGCCGATCCCGGTCAGGAAGGCCAGGCCGATGACATCGATCCAGGCCAGATCCGGATCCAGGTCGGCCTTGGTGCAGCGGGCGGTGAGATAGGTCCCGCCGAGCACCCCGACGAACTTGCCGACGATGAGCCCCGCCACCACCCCCAGGGCGGCGGCATCGGCAACGGCCGCGCCAAACCCACCGCCGACCACCCGCACGCCAGCGGCGAAGAAGGCGAACAGGGGGACGGCCAGGCCGGCGGACAGCGGCCGCAGCCGATGCTCGAAGACGTGCGCCACATCGGTGGAGCGCGAATGCACGCTGACCGCCGGCACCCGCGCCCGGGGCTTGACCGGCACCACCAGTCCGAGCGCCACCCCGGCGACCGTGGCGTGCACCCCGGAGGCGTGCACCAGTCCCCAGGTGAGCGCGGCGAGCGGGAGCAACAGAGCGACATACGTAATCCGCCGCTGGGTGAGGAAGGCGAAGGCGGCCAGCGGCACCAGGGCGAGCAGGAGCCACTGGGCCGAGAATTCGTCGGTGTAGCCGATGGCGATGATCACGATGGCGATCAGGTCGTCGACCACCGCCAGGGTGAGCAGGAAGGAGCGCAGCGCGGTGGGCAGATGGGAGCCGAGGACGGCGAGCACCGCCAACGCGAAGGCAATATCGGTGGCCGTCGGGATGGCCCAGCCGCGGGCCGCGTCCCCGCCGGCGCCGCCGAACCGCACCACCGCGAGGTAGACCAGCGTGGGGGTGAGCACCCCGCATACGGCGGCGATGACGGGAACGGCGGCGCGGCGCGGATCGCGCAGATCACCGACGAGGAACTCGCGCTTGAGTTCCAGACCGGCGACGAAGAAGAAGATCGCGAGCAGGCCGTCGGCCGCCCAGTGGCCCAGCGGCAGGCGCAGGTGCCCCCAGTCGATGCCGACTTCCCAATCGCGCAGGGCGGTGTAGGACTCATGCCAGGGGCTATTGGCCCAGATCAGCGCCAGCAGCGCGGCACCGAGCAAGAGCGCGCCGCCGACGGTTTCGGTGCGCAGGGCCGCCTTGAGGGCGGTGGCCTCGGGCCAGGAGGGACGCGACAGAATGCGGCCGCGCGGGGGAGGCAGGGACATGGATGCCTTCGGGGTCGACGATGCGGACTGCCGACCAGACTTCCCGGCGCACCGGTCTCCATTTTACCCGCGTCCGCGCACGAACGTCGCGTGCCCCCGGGGCCCTACGCCCGGCGCTCAGACCGCGGCGGGCACCTGCTTCAGCCGCAGCGCACTCTCATCGTCGACCGTGTCGAAGAAGCCCCCGACCACGTCCTCGAGTTGGTCGAGGTTGTCCGCGGCGAAGAGCGTCGACTGGTAGCGGGTGATGTCGTAGGGGATGGTCGCCATCTGGTGCAGGTCGAGCGGACGGATCTCCATCTGCCGGAACTCGTCCATCTCCCCGAAGGAGGACAGGATGCCCGCGCCATACGCCTTGAGCAGACCGTCCTCCCAGATGACGCCGAACTCCATGCTGAACCAAAAGACGTCGGCAACGACCTTGACCGCCTCGTCGTTCTCCAGACGCTGGGTCGCCTGGCCGGCGGCCTCGGTCAACCGGGCGAAGCGGGGGCTGGCGAGCTGGTTGGCGTGGCCGATCACCTCGTGGATGATGTCCGGCTCGGGGGTGTAGAGCGGCTGGCTCGGGTGGCGCAGGTACTGCGTGGAGTGGAAGATCCGGTCGCCGAGGGAGCCATAGAACTGTCGCAGCGCCACCAGGCCGGGGGCACAGACATACTGCCAGCCGGTCAGCGGCTCCAAACGCTCGGTGACCTCGGTCAACTGGGGGACCCGGTCGGTGGGCAAGCCGAGGGCGGTCTTGGCGCGCAAATACTCGCTGTGGGCGTAGCGCTCGTGCTTGGGGGCGAGTTCGGCGCTGGCCACTCGCCAAATCTCGTCCTCGCCACGGTCGTAGTCGATCGTCGGCACGGGGGTGCCGGGCTGCCAGGACATCGCGGCGGCCGCGATCTCGCCGCGCCGAGCCCGGTATGCCGTGTCGGTGAACCCGGGGTGGTCGGCGCCCAGGTGCACCTCGACCACGCCATCCGCGGTGGCGGTGACGGGGGAGTAGAGCTGGCCTTCGGTGAACATGACGTCCCTTTCGTGCCGCGCGACCTCGTCGTCGCGCCCTGCCGGTGGTGGGCAGCAGATAAGCACGTATGGCGCCGCCTGGCTATCGTGTCCGGCCAGACCGAGCAATTCGCGTACTTTTGTGTAGCGCGGCACCGTGATGGCTGGACAATTCGGGCGCTTCTGTCGCGGATAGACACTGATGAGCGATACCGGCGTGATAGCGCCGCTATTGCTCATCAATAGCGCGCGGTTCCCGCTAGCCCACCCACTCGCCGCGGTCGCAGGCGGTGGTGAGGACATCGGTATACGGACGCACGTCGATGCCCTGGGTGGCGAGCCAATCCGGGTCGCCGTAGGTCGCGGCATACCGCTCCCCGCGGTCGCAGACCAAGGAGACCAGCGAGCCGCGCTCCCCGGCGGCGCGCATCTGCGCGGCCAGCAGCAGCATCCCGTAGAGGTTCGTGCCGGTTGAGGGGCCGGCATCGATCCCGGTGCGCTCGCGCAGGAAGTGCACTGCCGCCACCGAGGCCGCGTCCGGGATGCCGAGCCTCCGGTCGACGACGGGGGGCAGGAAGCTGGGTTCGGGACGGGCGCGGCCGATGCCCTCGATTCGCGAGGGGGTGCACTCGCTCTCCGCGAACTCCCCGCGCCAGGCCGGCAGGAAGGCCGAGCCCTCGGGGTCGACCACGCAGACCCGGGTGTCCAGGGCGCGATAACGGACATACCGGCCGATCGTCGCCGAGGTGCCGCCGGTGCCCGCGCCGACGACGATCCAGGCCGGTATGGGGTGCGCCTCCAGCGCCATCTGCTCGAAGATCGACTCGGCGATGTTGTTGTTGCCGCGCCAATCGGTGGCCCGCTCGGCGTTGGAGAACTGGTCGAGATAGACCCCGCCGCTCTCCGCGGCCACCCGCTCCGCCTCGGCATAGACGGTTCGGGGATCCTCGATGAGGTGGCAGCGGCCGCCCTCGCGCTCGATGGGCGCGATCTTGGACGCACTGGTGGTCGCGGCCATCACCGCGACGAAGGGCACCCCGAGCATCCGGGCGAAATGCGCCTCGCTGACCGCGGTGGAGCCGCTGGAGGCCTCGACCACCGTGGTCTCCGGGCCGATTCGCCCGTTGCACAAGCCATAGAGGAAGAGCGAGCGGGCCAGCCGGTGCTTGAGGCTGCCGGTCGGGTGGGTGGACTCGTCCTTGAGATAGAGGTCGATGCCCGGCAGGCCCGGGACCTCGATCGCCTGCAGGTGGGTGTCGGAGCTGCGGTTGGCGTCGGCGCGCAGTTTGCGGATCGCGTCGGCGACCCACGCGCGGTCCTGGCCGGTCCGGGTGCCCGTGTCGACGATCAGCGCCGGGGCGCTGGGTGAGGTCACGGATCGACTCCTCGGCGAGGTTCGGATGGATCGCCCTCGCAGTATGCCGTGACCCCACCCGACAGCCTGAGGTCAGGCGCCGTCGGCCGCCTGCTGCAATGCGGCGATATCGAGCTTGCGCATCTGCTGCATGACCTGGTTGACCTGCGCGGCGTTGTCCCCGCCGAACCACTCGCCCATCCGGCTCGGGATGACCTGCCAACTGACGCCGAACTTGTCCTTGCACCAGCCGCACGGGCCTTCCTCCCCGCCATCGGCGGTCAGCGCGTCCCAGTAGCGGTCGATCTCCGCCTGGGTCTCGCAGGGGATCTGGAAGGAGATGGCCTCGGTGAAGGAGTACATCGGTCCGCCATTGAGCCCGACGAAGCGCTGCCCGAAGATCTCGAAGTCCACGGTCATCGCCGAGCCCTCCTCGCCCGGGGCATCGGCGGGATAGTCGGTGCGGTCATCGGTCGTGCCCCCGAAGGGCTCGGTATAGAAGCGGGCCGCCTCCTCGGCCTGGCCGTCGAACCAGAGGCAGGTGGTCAGCGTCTTGTCATGCGTGGTCTGGTCAATCATGAGAATCTCCTTGTCGCAGTAGGTCGTCGAGCTTGTCGTAGCCCTCGGAGACGCCGGTCTCCATATCGCTGGCGAGCATCTGGTCGCGCGCCGTGAAGTCCTCGAAGTGGGAAACCGTCACCAGGCGGGTGCGCCCCGCTTCGAGTTCGGTCAACTGCAGCCGGTCGAGCACGACCGAGTCGGGGAAGCCGGCATACGAAAAGGTCTGCACCAGCACCCCATCGGCGGGCCGGACATCGTGGAAGCAGCCGCGGAACTCGTGCCGCTCGCCGTCGGCAGTCGCGGTGTAGCGCCACGCGCCGCCGGGACGGCAGTCCCACTCGTCGACGGTGGTGGTCACCGACCGCGGCCCGATCCACAGGGCGACGAGCTCCGGGTCGGTATGCGCGCGGAACACCCGCGCCATCGACGCCGCGAATTCGCGCTCGACGCGGATGGTGGGCAGCTCGGTCCTGGCCTCAATCTGGGTTTTCCTCGTCATGACGCCTCCTGGGTATTCGTGTCCGGGGCCGGTATGCCGTCCGTCCCGCCGGAACCCTCTTCCGCGAGAACCTCATCGAGCCGGGCGTAGCGCTCTTCGGCTCGACGCCGGTAGCGCTCCAGCCAGCCGGTGGCCAGGGCGAGCACCTGACCTTCCAAGTGCACGGTGCGCCGCTGCGCGTCGGCCGTCTTGGTGACCAGCCCCGCGCCCTCGAGCACGGCGACATGTTTGGAGACCGCCTGCAGGCTCATCGCATACGGCTCGGCCAGTTCCCCGACGCTCGCATCGCCCTCGGCCAGCCGGGCGACCAGGTCGCGCCGGGTCGGGTCGGCGAGGGCGAGGAAGACCCGCCCGATCTCGTCCTGCGCCATCTCTCCTCGGTCAGGGCTCATTCAACTGATAAGTTGATTATGGCGCCCTCGACGGCGATTATCAACTCATTAATTGAATGTTTGCTCCACTATGCAGAGCGGACGTGTCTATCCGCTGGCGCAGATCCCCTACCGGACTACGGCGTCAGTGTCATTGGGGTGGCCCGCCAACGGCGTCATATGGCGGTTCGCGCGGGGTGCCTTTGGGGCAGGCGACGTCGCGCCAGGTGAGCGTCGCACCCACGTCGTACTCGCGGCATACCCGACCCCAGCGCTCATCATTGACAAAGGCGGTGTCGGACCAGAGCGAGTACGCCGCGACGGGGATCGTCGAGCCGTCCGGCGCTCCCGCGACCCATAGGGTGCCGGGTATGGAGCCGGCGAAGTCCGCGGTGGGGGCGGTGAGCCAGGCATGGATCGCCTGGACCCGACGCTGCGGCGACTCGCCGCGGAGGTCTCCCAGCTCGCTTTCCAGGCGGGGCGCGAGCAACCCGTCGGCGAAGATCGCGGCCTCATGATCGGCATCGGCCTGGCTGATCGGGAGGCAGCCAGCAGTGAGCATCGTCGTCATGGCAACTAGCGCCATTCGCCGCCGCCGCGCTGCGGGGGTCATCGCCGCGACCGGGCGAACTCCATCGCCGAACCTCGCCGGGCCGGTTCGTCGGGCGCCATCGTGGACCACGGTGCAATTGTCAGCCATTGCGTTGAATATCCCGCTCCGGTATGCCGGGTGACAGACTTCGAGGGTGCGCTTCCTTCTCATCCGGCACGGTCAGTCCACCAACAACCTGCTCTGGGAGCAGACCGGCGCGGTCGATGGCCGGGAACCGGACGCCCCGCTCACCGACCTCGGCCACGAGCAGGCCCGGCTGCTGGCCAAGTCCCTGGCCGGCGGTGTCCTCCCGCACGCCATCGACGGCCTGCACTGCAGCCTGATGACGCGCGCGGTGCAGACCGCGGCGCCCATCGCCGACGCGCTGGACCTGCCGCTGCAGGCGCACGCCGAGATCTTCGAGGTGGGCGGGCTGTTCACCGAGGAGGAAGAGGTGAAGACCCCCTTCTCCGGCAGCACCCGCGAGGCGCTGACCGAGGTCTCCGGCCGCCTGGTCTGGCCCGACGGGGTGGTGGAGGCAGGCTGGCATACGGCCGAGGTCGTGGAAGAGGTCGAGGCCGCCGAGGACCGGGCCCGGAGCGTCGTCGAATGGCTGCGGGAGACCTATGCCGATGAGGACACCGTCGCCCTGGTCACCCACGGCTACTTCATCCAGCTGCTGCTGCGTGCCTTCCTCGGCATCGACGGGATCTCCGGATGGTTCGAGATCCACAACACCTCGGTGACACTGATCGAGGATGTGACCTCCAGCGACATGGGCACCATGGTCACCGTCCGCAAGCTCGACTGGACCCCGCACCTGTCACCTGAGCAGCTCAGCGAATAGCTGGGGCGCGGGTCACGCCATACCTGAGCACGGCCCCGCTAACCACGCCATAGCCCACAACTACCGAGCGGCCCCGAAAATAACCGGGGCCGCTCGCCGTATGCGGGGTCAGTCGCCGGAACCGGAGCCCATGCCTTGCTGGATCAGCGACATCACCGAGGAGTCGGCGAGGGTGGTGACATCGCCGACCTCGCGGCCCTCGGCGACATCCTTGAGCAGGCGGCGCATGATCTTGCCCGAGCGGGTCTTGGGCAGTTCGGAAACGATCAGGATCGTGCGCGGCTTGGCGATCGGGCCGATGTTCTTGGCCACGTGGTTGCGCAGCTCGGCCACCAGATCGCCGCCCTCGCCCTCCTCGTCAGCCTCCTGCACGAACTCCGAGCGCAGGATGACGAAGGCGACCACGGCCTGGCCGGTGGTCTCATCGGACGCCCCGACGACGGCGGCCTCGGCCACCTTGGGGTGGCTGACCAGCGCGGATTCGATCTCCGCCGTGGACATCCGGTGACCGGACACATTCATCACATCGTCCACGCGCCCGAGCAGCCAGATGTTGCCGTCGGCGTCGTACTTGGCGCCATCACCGGCGAAGTAGTACTTGGGCCCGAACCGGCTCCAATAGGTATCCCGGTAGCGCTCCGGGTCACCCCAGATCCCGCGCAGCATCGAGGGCCACGGCTTGGTGAGTACCAGATAGCCGACCTTCTCCGGTTCGGTGAACGGCTGCCCCTCATCGTCGAGGATCTCCGCGGAGATGCCCGGGATCGGCTTCTGCGCGGAGCCGGGCTCCAGCGTGGTCACCCCGGGCAGCGGGCTGATCATGATCGTCCCGGTCTCGGTCTGCCACCAGGTGTCCACGATGGGGCAGCGGTCGCTGCCGATGTATTTGCGATACCAGAGCCAGGCCTCGGGGTTGATCGGCTCACCGACCGACCCGAGCACTCGCAACGAGGACAGGTCGAACTTGCCGGGGATGTCGCTGCCCCACTTCATGAAGGTGCGCACCGCGGTCGGCGCGGTGTAGAGGATCGAGACGCGGTACTTCTCCACGATCTCCCACCAGCGGCCCTGGTGCGGGCTGTCGGGGGTGCCCTCATACATGACCTGGGTGGCGCCATTCGCCAGCGGCCCGTAGACGATGTAGGAGTGCCCGGTCACCCAGCCGATGTCGGCGGTGCACCAGTAGACATCGCTCTCCGGGTGCACATCGTGCACGATCGAGTTGGTGTATGCCGCCTGCGTCAGATAGCCGCCGGTGGTGTGGAAGATGCCCTTCGGCTTCCCCGTGGTGCCGCTGGTGTAGAGGATGAACAGCGGGTGCTCGCTGTCGTGCGGCTGGGCCTGGTGCTCCTCGCTCGCGGCGTCGACGACGTCATGCCACCACCGGTCGCGACCCTCGGTCATCTCGGTGTCCTGGCCGGTCCGGCGCACGACGAGGACGTTCTCGACCGGGTGGTCGCCGATCTCAAGGGCGGCATCCACGGCCGGCTTGAGGGCGCTCGGCTTCCCGCGCCGGTAGCCCCCGTCGGAGGTGATCACCAGCTTGCTGCTGGCGTCATTGATACGGGTGTTGAGGGCCTCGGCGGAGAAGCCACCAAAGACCACCGAGTGCGGGGCGCCGATCCGGGCGCACGCGAGCATGGCGATCGCGGCCTCGGGGATCATTGGCAGGTAGATGGCGACCGTGTCGCCCTTGCCCACCCCGAGCGACTCCAGCGCATTGGCGGCCTTGCTGACCTCGCGCTGCAGATCGGCATAGGTGAGGGTGCGGGTGTCACCCGGCTCACCCTCGAAGTGGATGGCGACCCGGTCGCCATTGCCGGCTTCCACATGCCGGTCCACGCAGTTGTATGCCGCGTTGAGCTCCCCCCCGACGAACCACTTGGCAAAGGGCGCCTCGCTCCAGTCCAGCGTCTGGTCGAAGTCACGCGCCCAGGAGATCCGCTCGCGGGCCTGCTGCGCCCAGAATCCCTCGTGGTCGGCCTCGGCCGCGGCATACATGTCCTCGGTGCCATTTGCCTGCTCGGTGAAAGCCGGGTCCGGGGCGAAGGTCTGGTGGTCCTGCGACAGGCTCTGCTCGCTCACGTGCGCTCCTCTTCGAGCTGGGACGGGTTCGCCACCAGCCAACCCTGATCCGCGCCCCGAGGCAACTGTCGTATGCCGTCCGCGCGCCGGATGGTCGCCCGCCCGAGCCGAGCGGCTGCTCTGGGTCTGGTGGCGGGGCGCATCGCGGCAATTCGCTGTTGCCAGGACGACACCGAAGTGCCACGCTCGCGGCGGTGTGATCCCAGGGCGACCCGCGCGGCACACCCGGCTCCCGGGTGACGCCGGTCACAAGGTGAGGCATCATTGCGCGGATGGACCGCTTGCGACGCCGCACTCTGCTCACCGGCATACCGGCTCTGGCGCTCGTCGGTTGCGGTGTCACCCGCCAGGAAGAGACCGGCCTGGGCCGGCTGCGGATGATGATCCCCAATAAGCCCGGCGGCGGGTATGACCTGACCGGCCGGGCCGCCGTGAAATCCATGGAGGATAGCGAGCTCACCTCGCGCTTCGAGGTCTTCAATGTGACCGGCGCCAGCGGCACGGTCGCGATGGCCCGGCTGATGAACGAAGCCGGCGCGCAGGACGTGCTGATGACGATGGGCTTGGGCGTCGTCGGCGCGCTCTACACCAACAAGGCGGCCTACAAACTCACCGATGCCACGCCGATCGCCCGGCTTATCGAGGAGTCCGAGGGGGTCGCGGTGCCGGCCAAATCGCCATACCAGAGCATCGAGGATCTGGTGGCGGCGTGGAAGAAAAATCCCAAGGGAGTGACCGTCGGCGGCGGGTCGTCGCCCGGCGGACCGGACCACCTCTTCCCCATGGAACTGGCCCGCGCGGTCGGCATCGAACCCAAGTCCGTCAACTACACCCCGTATGACGGGGGCGGCGACCTGCTCGCGGCGCTGCTCGGCGCCAAGGTGGAGATGGCGACCACGGGGTTGGGGGAGTTCACCGAGCAGATCAAGGCGGGCAAGATCCGGGTGCTCGCCACCTCCGGGGAGAAGAAGATCGCGGGTGTCGACGCGCCCACCCTGCAGGAATCGGATATCGATCTGGTCTTCATCAACTGGCGCGGGGTGCTCGCGCCGCCGGGGCTGCCCAAGGCGCGCAAAAGCGAGTTCGTCGACCTGCTGACCCAGATGCACGCCAGCCAGGAGTGGAAGGACCAATTGGCCGAATACGACTAGACCGACGCCTTTATAACCGACACCGAGTTCGGTGACTTCCTGCGCGATCAGGACGAGCGCGTGGCCACCACGCTGACCGAATTGGGGCTGGTATGAGCGAACTGCATTCGGCCGGGCCACCCGGGGCTAACCCGCTCGCGGCCAACGAACCGGCGGCCAACGAACCAGCGGTAGGCGGGGCGAGCGGTGGGGCCACGGCGCTCGACGCCGAGCGCGTCGCCACACCGCAGCCCGACGCCGCACCGCCGGTCGAGCGCGGCATCGATCGGGCCCAGTTCGGCCTCGCCGCGCTGGTCGCGGCCGTCGGGCTGTGGGCGATCATCGACACCTGGGATGTGGTGCCCGGCTTCGCTGGGGCAGACCCGCTCGGGCCGCGCTTCCTGCCACTGGTGGTCGGCATCGGCCTGCTGGTCCTGGCCGCGCTGCTCGTCCTGGCGACTCTACGCGGTGACCGTGGGGAAGAGGAGGGCGGCGAGGACGTCGACCTCGGCCATCGGCCCGACTGGCTTACCGTGGCCAAGCTGGTGGCGATCTTCGCGATCAATATCGCGCTGGTGGACTTCCTCGGCTGGGCGATCACCGGGGCGCTGCTCTTCGCCGGGGTGGCCTGGGTGCTCGGCAGTCGCACGCCGCTCCGGGATCTGCTGATCGGCGCGGTGCTCTCCGTGGGCTCCTTCTATGCCTTCTACGTCGGTCTCGGTGTGCCGATCCCGCCGGGCATCCTGGACGGGATCCTCTGATGGGCGCCTGGGAAGGGCTGCTGCACGGCTTCGCCACCGCGCTGACGCCGATGAACCTGTTGTTTGCCTGCATCGGCGTGATCCTGGGCACCGCGGTCGGCGTGCTGCCGGGCATCGGTCCGGCGATGACGGTGGCCCTGCTGCTGCCGATCACCTACAACGTCGAACCGGCCAGTGCGTTCATCATGTTCGCCGGCATCTATTACGGCGGCATGTATGGCGGGTCGACCACCTCGATCCTGCTCAACACCCCCGGTGAATCCTCCTCGGTGATCACGGCCTTGGAGGGCAACAAGATGGCCAAGAACGGCCGAGCGGCCCAGGCACTGGCGACGGCCGCGATCGGCTCCTTCGTCGCCGGCTCCATCGGCACCGCCCTGCTGGTGGCCTTCGCGCCAAGCATCGCCAGCCTGGCGGTGAAGCTCGGCGCACCGTCCTATTTCGCGATCATGCTGCTGGCCCTGGTGGCGGTCACCGCGGTGCTGGGCGCCTCCAAGCTGCGCGGCTTCATCGCGCTCTTCCTCGGTCTGGCCATCGGCCTGGTCGGCATCGACGGCCTGACCGGGCAGAACCGGATGACCTTCGGCATCGCCCAGCTCTCCGACGGCCTGGACATCGTCGTGGTCGCCGTGGCGATCTTCGCGATCGGCGAGGCATTGTGGGTGGCCGCGCATCTGCGGCGCCGTCCGGTGGAGGTCATCCCGGTCGGACGGCCATGGATGGGCCGGGAGGACTGGAAACGCTCGTGGATGCCGTGGCTGCGCGGGACGGCATACGGCTTCCCGTTTGGTGCCCTGCCCGCCGGCGGTGCGGAACTGCCGACCTTCCTGTCCTATGTGACCGAGCGGCGGCTGACCAAGCATCCGGAAGAGTTCGGCAAGGGTGCGATCGAAGGCGTGGCCGGTCCCGAGGCGGCCAATAACGCCTCCGCCGCCGGGACGCTAGTGCCCATGCTCAGCCTGGGCCTGCCGACCAATGCCACCGCGGCGGTGATGCTGGCGGCGATGACCGGCTACGGCATTCAGCCCGGCCCGGGTCTCTTCGAGTCGCACGGGGATCTGGTCTGGGCGCTGATCGCCAGCCTCTTCATCGGCAATGCGCTGCTCTTGCTGCTCAACCTGCCGTTGGCGCCGTTGTGGGCGAAGCTGTTGCGCACCCCGCGTCCCTACCTCTATGCCGGGATCCTGTTTTTCGCCAGCCTGGGTGCGTATGCGGTGAACCTGCAGTGGTTCGACCTGCTCCTGCTGTTGGTGCTCGGTCTGCTGGGTCTGCTCATGCGCCGCTTCGGGCTGCCGGTGTTGCCGCTGATCATCGGCGTCATCCTGGGCCCGCGGATGGAGATCCAGTTGCGCCAGGCCTTGCAGCTCGGCGAGGGGCAATGGAGCACCCTCTTCTCCGAGCCCGCTGCCGTTGTCGTGTATATCGTCATCGCGCTGCTCTTCGTGCTGCCCCTCGCGCAGCGCGCGCTGCGCCGGAGTCCCCAGGAGACCGTATGAGCATCGTTGTCGCCTACAGCGCCGACACCGCCGGTGAGGCCGCGCTGGCCTTCGCCGCGCAGGAGGCCCGCCTGCGCGGGGAACGCCTGATCGTCGTCAACGCCACCCGCGGGGATGCGCTCGTGGATCCCCGGTATGCCGCGGCGGGTCAACTCCAGGGTATGGAGGAGGTCCTGGCCGGGGTGGAGCACGAGATTCGCCAGCCCATGGGGCCGGATGTCGCCGACCTGGTGCTCGCCGAGGTCGACTCCAGCGGTGCCGAATTGCTGGTCGTCGGTCTGCGCCGGCGCACCCCGGTGGGCAAGCTGAACATGGGCAGCGTCTCGCAGCGGCTGTTGCTGGATTCACCGGTTCCGGTCTTCGCGGTCCACCCGGCCAGCTAACCGCTCGGCGACCGTCTTCGCGCGCAGCGTGGTAGTTCGCTGTCCCCAGGACGACAGCGAACTACCACGCTGACGCGAGCGCCGGTGGTGGCGCTGGGCCAAGCTGGCGCGGGGCTCAGGTATGGCGGGCTCAGGTGGCGCGGGGCTCAGGCGGCGCGGAAGAGCTCCGGGGAGCGCACGGCCTCGTAGTGCTCGAGGAGTTGCGCGGTGAGGGCGGGCCACGAGCGAGCCTGCACCTCGGCGTGGCCGGCGGCGGCGATCGCTTCCCGCAGCGCCGGGGAATTCACAAGCCGGCCAACCTGATCGCGCAGGCTGCCCGGCTGGTCGGGCTCGAAGAGCAGCCCGGTGCGGCCGTGGTCGATCAGGTCCAGCGGCCCACCCCGGGCCGGGGCCACCACCGGCAGGTGCGATGCCGCGGCCTCCTGGAGGGTCTGGCCGAAGGTCTCCTTGGTGCCGGTGTGCACGAAGACGTCCAGGGCGGCATACGCGGCCGCGAGTTCCCGGCCCTCGAGCCGGCCGAGGAGGACCGGCTCCGGGCCGGTGCCCCGCTCACGGGTCGCGCGGGCCAGTGCGGCGGCGGTGGCGGCCCGGTCAGGTCCGTCCCCGACCACGACGAGGCGAGTACCCGGCATACCGGCGGCCTCGGCGAGGCGGTGGACTTCCTTCTCCGGAGCAAGCCGGCCGACATAGCCGACCAGGAGTTCCCCGCCGGGGGCCAGCCGGCGGCGTAGCGCGGCGACATCCGGCGCGCCGCGGTGGGCGGTAAACAGCGAGAGATCGACGCCGCGGCGCCACAGGCCGGTGCGTTCGACCCCGTGCTCGCGCAGCGCCTGCAGCGTGGCCGAGGAGGGGGCGAGGGTGCGGCTGGCACGGTTGTGGGTGCGGCGGATCCAGCGCCAGGCGCCGGTCTCCGGCCCTGTGCCCAGCAGGCGGGGGGCGTGCTGGGCGATATACGCGGGCATATCCGTCTGGTAGATCGCCACGCTCGGGACCCGGTAGCGGCGCGCCAGGGTGAGCGCGCGCGCCGAGACCACGAAGGGCGAGGCCGCGTGCACCACATCCGGCGCGAACCGGCTGAACACCGATTCCATGGTCGCCACGGGCAGGCCGACGGGGAACTCGCGCACCTGGACCCGTGGTAGGCGATGCACCTTGGCGCCCGCGAAGGATTCCGGTGCCTCACCGGGGGCGATCACCTCGGCGTCGTGACCGAGGCGGGAGAGCTGCTCGAGGACCCGGCAGACACTGGTGGTGACGCCATTGAGCGTGGGCAAGAACGACTCGGTAACCACGAGTACGCGCATGCTCATACGATCCTGGGCGCCCAGTGCCCAGATGGCGGACACCATATGAGCGCCCGGTGACCAGTGGATGAGCACTTGGCGCATCCGGTCCGCCGAGGGCCGGGCGCGCATTCCTCCTCGAGGTATCCGCCCGGCCGCCGGCCCGATTACTCGGCGAGTTGGCTCACCAGGAGTGCGCGATGTCGATGACCAGGCGGGTCGAGCCACCGTCGTCATAGCGCGTCACGCGCATGGGCAGTCGGGCGCGCACGCCGACCCCGATCTCGCTGGCCCCCTCGAAGGTGCCCAGCCAGCGCACCTGGCGCAGCGTCGAGTAGCCGCGCACGTCGACGGCTTCGGCCCGGTTGGCGGGCTGATAGGTCGCCTGCCCGTTGCTGTCGTATGCCGGTGCATTCACCGTGATCTTCAGGCGCGCGCCGCCGCGGACCGAGACGACCTCGCCGCTGCCGGGTTGGGCGAGTTGATCGACATACGCCACCCGGTATCCGGTGGGCCGACCGTCCAGGTCGACGACCAACCGGTCGAAGCAGGTATGCCGTCCGGCCCGCAGATTGCGCATCGGCCCGGCCGTCGTGCTGGAGTTGACCTTGGGCAGCGAGCCCCAGGTGACCGAGCAGGCCGCCGCCGCGGATGCCCCTGCTGCAGCCTGCGCCGGCGCCTGTGCCTGGGCGCCGACCGCGGTCGCCGTCGTGCCGAGCGCGACGACTGTCGCCCCGACCACGGCCCGGCGGATTGTGTTGTGACTCATGGAGTTCCCCTTCTCCCAGGTCGAGCAGTGCGCCCGGTGGCCCCACGCCAACGGGCGGCCCGACACTCCATACATGCGCGGGGGCGGGGGATGGTTGACCCGGATACAAAGCAACCGGGTGCGGGGAGTCAAGCTCCCCGCACCCGGTGCGTATGTGGTGCGCTCAGTGGTCGAGCGCGGCGGCCACGCCGTGGCCGGTGAGGGAGCGGACCTCCATCTCCGCATACTTCTCGGCGTCGAACTCCTTGCTGGTCACGGTGCCCAGCCAGCCGAGGAAGAAGGCCAGCGGGATGCTCACCAGGCCGGGGTTGTCCAGCGGGAACCAGTGGAAGTCGATCCCGGTGTCGGTGATCATCGACTGGCTCGGGCCGCCCTCGACCAGCGGCGGCTTGCCGGAGACCACGGGGCTGAAGATGATCAGCCCGATCGCGGAGATCAGACCGCCGTACATCGACCACAGCGCCCCGCGGGTGTTGAACCGCTTCCAAAACAGTGAGTAGAGGATGGTCGGCAGGTTGGCACTGGCCGCGACCGCGAAGGCCAGCGCCACCAGGAAGGCGACATTCTGGCTCTTGGCGAACATGCCGCCGATGATCGCGATGACGCCGAAGCCCAGCGCCGCCATCCGGGCCACCCGCACCTCGGCCTCTTGCGAGGACTGTCCGCGCTTGATGACCTCCTTGTAGATGTCATGCGCGAAGGTCGCCGAGGCGGTGATGGTCAGACCGGCGACCACCGCGAGGATGGTCGCGAAGGCGATGCCGGAGACGATGCCCAGCAGGGCGCTGCCACCGAGGTGGTAGGCCAGCAGCGGCGCCGCCGAGTTGACCTTGCCGGGGGCGGCGTTGATCTCGGTGGCGCCGACCAGCGCGCCCGCGCCATAGCCAACGACCAGGGTCAGCAGATAGAAGCCACCGATGAGCCAGATCGCCCATTCGACGGACTTGCGGGCCTGCTTGCTGGTGGGGACGGTGTAGAAGCGCTGCAGCACGTGCGGCAGGCCGGCGGTGCCCAGGACCAGGGCGAGCGACAGCGAGATGAAGTCGATCTTGGTGGTCAGGGTCTTGCCGTACTTCAGGCCCGGCTCCAGCAGCTTTTCACCGGCCTTGGGGTTCTTGTCGATGGCGCCATCCATTAGCGCGCTGAGGTTGAAGCCGTACTTGGCGAGCACCCAGACCGTCATGATCGCGGTGGCCGCGATGAGCAGGATCGCCTTGATGATCTGCACCCAGGTGGTGCCCTTCATGCCACCGATGAGCACATAGAGGATCATCACCACGCCGACGACGGCGATGACGATGTTCTGCGCGGCCTCACCGCTCACGCCGAGCAGCAGGGAGACCAGGCCACCGGCGCCGGCCATCTGGGCCAGCAGATAGAAGAAGGAGACGCAGAGGACCGAGGCCGCGGCCGCGATGCGGATCGGGCGCTGCTTGAGCCGGTAGGAGAGGACATCGGCCATCGTGAAGCGACCGGTGTTGCGCATCAACTCGGCGACCAGCAGCAGCGCCACCAGCCAGGCGACCAGGAAGCCGATCGAGTAGAGGAAGCCGTCGTAGCCCTGCAGGGCGATGGCCCCGGCGATGCCCAGGAAGGATGCGGCGGATAGGTAGTCACCGGCAATGGCGATGCCATTTTGCGTGCCGGAGAAGGCCGCGCCGCCGGTGTAGTACTCCCCGGCGGTCTTTTTGCCCGCGGCCACCTTGATGACGATGGCCAGGGTGACCGCGACGAAGATCGCGAAGATCGCGATATTGAGCGTGGGCGAACCGACCTGGGTCGCCTCGGCGCTTGCGAATGCCGTCAGCAGTGCCATCAGTGCTCCCGGGTGCCGTCGAGTCGGGTGCCGATCGCGTCGGCGAGGGGGTCGAACTCGCGGTTGGCCCAACGGGCATACGCGAAGGTGATGACGAAGGTGGTCACGAACTGCAGGAGCCCGAAGACCAGACCGATAGTGATATTGCCGGCCAACTTGGTGCCCATGAAACCCGGGGCAAACATGGACAGCAGGACGTAGACGAAGTACCAGACCAGGAAGAACGCCGTGACCGGGAAGACGAATCCGCGGAACTTGCGCCGCAGCGTCTGGAACTCCTCGCTGGATTGCACGGCGAGATAGTTCTCGCTGCTGGTGGTGGGGGTATGGGCGCCCACGGGCTCACCTCCATGACGAACTCGGCGGGCCACCTTGACCGCCTGGTGGGGACACTGTGACCAGTGGGGCGGGTATGGCGCCAGAGCGCAGGCGGCGGACGGGCGGCGTGCGCGCCGGGCGGTCGGTATGCCGCGCCCAGCGGTAGTTCGTGGCCGACGTCTGACGACCCAGGTCACGGGGGCAGCAGGGACTCCGGGGTATGCAGGCGGGTCAACGTCCGCCGGGTATGCGGCGGGGTGCTGCCGGGAGTGAGCCGAGAGACCACGACCATGGTGGCGAAGGCCAGCGGGGTGGCCCAGGCAGCCGGCTGACCGAGGATCAGCGCGGCCCAACTGCCCGGCTCGGCCCCGCCCCAGGCCGCCGCGATCGCGATCCCCGCCCCGGCGCTGCCC
>ERZ501016.256-NODE-256-length-18874-cov-15.221850_pt1 | contig 18874 bp, 13 predicted proteins | sample MGYA00248889_ERZ501016 | MGnify/ENA primary metagenome ERZ501016 (study PRJEB25958, sample SAMN03398594) | human skin metagenome | study: EMG produced TPA metagenomics assembly of the Human Skin Microbiome Metagenome (human skin metagenome) data set. | reverse complement strand
AGCACCGCTCAGCGCGTCAGGCCGAACCCCCACCCACCGTTGTTCTGACACTCCCGGATGCGGATCGACGAGCTCGAAGACCTGGACATGCACCCATCCATGCGTCAGCGCATCACCGATTCGCTAAGCACAAACGGGCCAGTCGGGACTGCTGCAGCTTGAGGTGACATGGGTCGGGAAGGGCTGCGGTAGCCACCTGACCCTACCTACCGACCCGCTGTGGTCGCTGCCATCGCCGAACAGGTGCGGACGGCGCACTGCGGGACTACTGCAGTCCCGCACCTCATCCCCTACAGGCGTCGAACTTCCTTCCTGGCCTCTATCGTGACGGCCGTCACAAAATCCTGCATTGCCCTGGGCGCGGCCCGAACCTTGTCCTCTTGCTCTTCGAACGGCACATCTGTATCAATGCTCATCACCGCATCCACCATTGCTTCGTAAGAGGCTTGAATGCGCTCCAGAGCACCTGGATCCTCGACGAATGGCAGAACATCCATCTGTTCCAGAACCTTGTTTGCATGATGCTCCCACAGACTTAGGGGATCAATGTCCATTCCAGTCGCTTCAGCAGCACTGGAACGCTGAAGACCGCGCGACCAACCCTTCGCAGAAACAACGAGCTGCCTATATGCGTCTAATCGCAGGGCTGCAAGCCTCTCATTGCGCGCCCGACGCGTCGCAAGCCACGACGCTACAAGCGCAGCAATGACACCGACGACGCACGGAATAAACAACGCGGTAATCCAGTTAACCGTCGCCAGCAACGCGCTCATTGAATACTGGCTTTCGATCGAATTGCAGGGTGCAGCATTATTATACAGGCCAACCGCCCGTATACGTACGGCGCCTGCGCCATACTGGAACTTCCGTACTGATGCGGCAGCGGTTAGTCTTTGATATCAAAGACCTTCATCACCTCGTCGCCGTAATCGTTGATGACTTTGACTGCGATGCGGCCTGTCGAGGGGGCCGGGAACGGGCGGGATTCTGTTGAGTACAGGCTAGCCCAGGCGACGGCGTCGATCTCGGTCTTAAGGGCTGTCTTGAGGCGCTTGTACGGGTCGCCGCCGCCGGTGAAATAGCAGTGGCGGACGAAGAACGAGTCGCCGTTGTAGTCGGTGTCGATCATCCACAGCGCGATCCGGTCGGTGTCACGCGAACGCACCTCACCTGTCGTGGGGTCGTACACGTCGACACCATTGAGCCTCACGACGACGTCCGACCCGACGCGGTCGATGTCGATGTCCGGCTCACCGAATACGGTGAACAGGTTGCCGGCACCGGTCTTCTTCAGCTCCTCGCCCATGAGCAGGTCCACGTTCATCCGGACCAGGAGCATCTTGATCCGCCCGAACTTCCGCTCCTCCGCGACTTCGGCGAAGCCCGACCGTGACGTCTCCACCGTCACACCGTCAGCCTCGGTGACGTCAGAGGCCTGCGCATCGAACGCAAAACCCAGCACGCACAGCAGGTCGATGTCGTCGGTGGCGACGGCCTCCTTGACCGCGTTGGCTGCGAACTTCTGACTTACCGTGCCGTACTGCGGGCCGAGCGCGATCCCGATCCGCAGCGGCGTCCCGTCCGTGCTGCCTCCGCCCTCACCGTCAGCGACCTTCTGGGTGGCAACGGCCTGCAGGTACGTACCCGCGTAGGGCTCGATCGATTCGAACTCGATCCGCTCACCCTTGAGGCCGTTCTGGACGCCCGCCTTTGCGAGATTCTCCAAGATCGACGCCTCGAACTGCGGCGCGTCCGGCTGCTCCTCACCCGCCCGCTCGGTCGCCGTCTCAGAGCTCGCCTGATCCGGTCCACCGGCGAACGCCAGGCTGCGGTGCGGACTCAGCGACTCGACCGTGAACGGGCCCGCTACGCGGACCGCATTCTTGTCCTCGTACGGCCGGTCGTACAGGGTCTCGAAGTCGGCGTGCTTGCGGATGGCCGCGTCGATCTGCTCACGCGTCATGCCCTCGACGATGTCAGGGTTGTTCGCGATCGACTTGAGGGTGATGTGCTGCACCCGCTCGTACACGAACCCATGCCGAATGTCGTTCGTCGAGACACCCCCCGCGCGCGGCTGCTGGGAGACCTCGGCCTCCTTGATCTTCCCTTTGTCCGAGTCGGCGAGGAGGTACATCGGGTACTTCGCAGCCATGAGGCGCTGCCGCGCCAGTGCCAAGGCCACGCGAGAAGTGTCAATCGTGATCCACCGGCGGCCCCATTGCTCGGCGACGAAGGATGTGGTCCCTGAGCCACATGTAGGGTCAATAACTAGGTCGCCCGGATCAGTGCACATGAGGATGCACCGCTCGACGACCCTTGTCGCGGTCTGGACGACGTAGATACGGTCAGCCCCCGCACCGCCTCGTGTTCCAATCCAGACGTTCTGTAGCGGACTTGCCGGGAAGTCATCTGGGAAACGGACGAACTGCAGAAGACCCCCCGAGGTAATCCACAGACGCTTGGCCCGCGCCAGCGCGTCGAGGCCCGCCGGGTTGGTCTTAAACGTCCCCTTGCCCGGTCGGCAAATAACTCCTTCAAACTCGTACTGGGTGGCGTCCCCCAGTCCAGGTGGCCGATCACTGGTCATAGGATCGGGCCTAAAGAGGCGCGCACCTTCAGGCAAGACAGCGCCGGGAAAACGTTCAACTGCCCGAGAGGGTCGATCAGTGCCGTCTGCAAGTAGCAACCTGCGGTAGGTGGAAAGATCATCGTCGGGCTTCATGGAGAATAGCGTTCGGTACTTCACCTGCGAAACATCACGGGCGTACCAGACAATGAAGTCCGCCACTCTGCCAAGAGCGGCGTCTCCCGCGTTCGCGGCCTTTTGAACCGTGATCATTGCGACGAAATTGTCGGCCCCGAAGACCTCGTCCATCAGGCTGCGAACGAGGTGCACGTTCTCGTCACCGATCTGAACGAAACAGCTACCGGACTCCGTGAGAAGCTCGCGTGCCACGAGGAGCCGATCGCGCAGGTAGCTCAGGTACGAGTGGATGCCCAGCTCCCACGTGTCCCGAAATGCCTTGATCTGCTCGGCCTCGCGAGCCGCGTCCTCGATCTTGCCGTCCTTGACGTCACGCTTGCGCGCGGAGGCCTGCCAGTTGGAGCCGAACTTGATGCCGTAGGGAGGGTCAATGTAAAACATCTGGACCTGGCCGCGGAGGTCCTCGCGCTCGGCGAGCGAGCCCATGACCTGCAGGGAGTCGCCGAGGATCATGCGGTTGGACCAGTTGGCCTGGTGCTTGTAGAACTCGATCAGGTCGAGGTCTTCGAGACCGTCGAAGGTGTCGAACAGCGTCGCCTCCGGCTCGTCCTCGGGCTTGGTCGCTGTGCGGCGCAGGTTCTCGATGAGAACGCGGGGGTCGATCTTTTCCTGCACGTAGATCGGGGGCGCATCGGCAACAAGGTCGGTGGCGTTGGCGGGGTCGTCGCCGGGGAACTTGCCGCGCCACACGAGCTGCGGGTCGAGAGTCGCGTCGCGGGAGATGACGACCTGGCGTGCCTGTTCCACCTCGGGCGTGACGAGCTGCTGGGCGTCCGCGGTGGGCAGATTGGTGCGCTTGTCCTTGTGGTGGAGCGCGCCGATCGGCGTCGGACCGGCGGGCTTGCGAGAGCGGGGCGGCATGGTCAGTTCCTTCGCAGGTCGAGCAGGTCAGGGTCGCCGATGAGCGGGCCGTCTGCGTACAGGGCAGCGATGGCCTCGTCGATGGCCGGTTTGATGTCGAGGGGGTCGGTGATCTCGACGTACCCCCAGCGGCCGAAGCCGCCGTGGTTGTTCACGGCCGTGCACCATGACTGGCGGGCTGTGGTGGCCTTGACCTTCACCGACCCGGGTGAGTGTTTGGACTTCTGCCCGCCGGAGACTTCGACGATGAGCACCCGGTCGAAGTCCTCGCCCTCGCGGCGCTTGAGGCGCAGCAGGAAGTCGGGCACGTAATCGTGGCTCTTCCCCTCGTGGACGTACGGGATGGTGAAGCCGAGGTGGTCGTTCTTGGCGTAGGCCGCCACGGCGCGATGGTGTTCGCACTCATACATGAGCAACTGTTCCCACGTGTTTCCGCCCACGCCGTCGAGGACGACGTGGCTGATTTCGCTGCGGTCTTCCGCGGCGGGAAGGACGGTCTTGCGGGTGGAGAAGCTGACGTTGCCTGTCGAGCCCTCGGGGTCGAGTCGGCGCAGGATGGGCCGCAGGGAGGGGCGCCGTGCACCCTCCTGCTTGGTGATCTCGCCGTAGATCGCATCGCAGGCCCGGGCCTGCCACTGCGCGTACTTCGCCAGATGCCCCAGGTGCCAGCCGTCCTCGACCGTGACCGCCCGGTCAATCCACTCCGCGCACAGCTCGACCAACTGCGGGAACAGCCAGTGCCTCGGTTCGGTCTTGACCTCGTCCTCCACCACCGTCTCGCCCATGGCGAACTGGTTGAGCGTCAGTCGCTTCGCGAGCTGGAAGGCCACCGCGCGGAGGCGGATAGTGCCGATCTCGTCCTCGACGAGTTCGGGTTCACCGATCACGGGCGCCGACTGTGTCCACGACGGCACGGTGCTCGGACCGATGACGAACGGTTCCAGCTCGTCCGGCAACCACAGCTCCTCGTCGGTGACCTCCATCCGGTAGCCGTCGAGCTTGGGGAAAGTGATGCGCAGATGCTCTCGGCCCGGCATGGTCGCGACTTCGGTGGCGGGGAGCGGCGGCGGGGTGTCCTTGGGAGGGGTGCCGCCGATGAACATGAACGGGACGCCGTAGACGTTGGCGTACTCGGCCTCGAACCGGCCCTCGTCGTTGACCGCGTAGGAGCGCCGGCGCAGGCCGCGGCCGACGACCTGCTCGCACAACAACTGCGACTTGAACGCGCGGATGCCCAGGATGTGGGTGACCGTGTTGGCGTCCCAGCCCTCGGTGAGCATCGCGACCGACACGACGCAGCGCACATCGGCGCCGAGCATCCCCTTCTTGCCGACGGTGTTCATCACCTCGCGCAGGAGGTCCTCATCGGTGATGGCCTCGGCGTCGGCGCCGGGGTTGCGGAGCCGGAACTGGACCTTGAACGCGTCGATCTCCGCGGCCGCGGCAGCTTTGAAGTCGGCCTTCATCGCTTCCCCGGATTCGAGCTGGGCCGAGTCCACCAGGATCGTGCGCGGCTTGGCGTAGTCGGTCTCGCCGTCGCTGTTCCGGAACAGCGACAAGTTGCCGACGACGCGGACAGTGGTCTCGTCCTCGCGCTTGATCTCGGTGCCGGCGATCCAGTCGTGGACGAGCTTTGAGACTGCGGTATTGGGGCAGACGACGATGAAGACCGGTGGCGGTTCGTCCAGCGGCGCGAGCACTCGTGCCCAGTGTTCGTACGCCCGCTTGTACGAGCGGTAGAGCGAGTGCAACGCAGCCTCGAGCTCGGCCGGAATGGTCCAGTTCGTGATATCGGTCTGAGCACGAGCCCGCTTGGGCAGGTCCTTGCCGACCAGTTCCCACAGGCTACGGAAGGTCACAGTGTCGACGGTGGTGTCGTCATCGACCGGGATGCGGGGGGCCTTGACGATGCCGGATTCGATGGCGTCCATGAGCGAGAAGTCGCTCACGGTCCACGGGAAGATGTAGCCCTCCTTGTACCCACTGCCGCCCAAGTAGAAAGGGGTGGCCGAGAGGTCATACACGGCCTTGACCCCGACGTGCTCCTGGATCGCGCGGATGCCCTTGAACCACACACGGGCATCCTCGTTGCGCTGCTTGTCTTCCTTGTCTGCGGCCTCCACCCCCTCGGCGCTGGCCTCGGCCGTAATCGGCTTATCCATGTAGCAGTGGTGAGCCTCGTCGTTGAAGACGACGATCTCTCCCGACTGCCGTCCACCACCGAAGCCACGCAGCACCCGGGAGACGATTGCCGCCTCGGACTCGACGAACGGGTCCTCATCCTTGCCGGCCAGAAGGATCTTGCGAGTGGTGGCCGAGACGCCCTTCATCTCCTTGGCGGTCTTGGGCAGGAAGGCGTGGTAGTTCGTGATGATGATCTGCGCCTTGCCCAGCAAGCCTTCGAGGTCAGTTGGAACGAGACCGCGCAGCCGGTAGTAGTTCTGCGGGTCGTTCGGCTGCAGCACACGCAACCGGTCACGGATCGTGATGCCCGGCGCGATGATCAGGAACCGCTTGGCATATCGCGGGCTAGACGGGCTGGCGACCTTGTTGAGGGTCTGCCAGGCGATGAGCATCGCCATGACCACCGTCTTTCCCGACCCGGTCGCCATCTTCAACGCGATACGAGGGATCCCCTCGTTGTGCTCGGCGTTGACAGCCTCGATCACCGCCCGCCGATCCCGGAAACCCCGTGTCCGACCCGCGACCTCAGCGAGGAAAATCGCAGTCTCCGCTGCCTCGCGCTGAGCGAACAGGATGCGATTCTCGCGGGCCGGGTCGGCCCAGTGACGCAGGAGTTTCTGCGAAGTGGCAGTGACGCCGGGATACCCGGCCTCCCGCCAGTTCGCCACATCACGGCGCAGCTCGTTGATGAGCGTGTTCTCCTGCCGCCGCTCCTGCACCAGAGCAAGGGTGAGTTGCTCGCCGTCGCTCTGCCCTGGGCCCACCTCTGACTGTTTGGACTTGCGGCCGCGCTTTCGCACAGGCGCCACCGGGATGAACGACTCACTCGGACGACGCCCCTCTCGGATCTCCCCGGTCGGGCCCTTCTCGCCGATGACGTAGTGCCGAGCCGGCGGGTCGTACGGCCCGTTGAGCACGGGGTCCGTGATCGCCGAATCCCCGCCCGCGCCGCCGTTGTTCATGCATCACTCCCTGATCGCCTGCCGTCCAACCACCTTAGGTGGAGTGCTGCCCGTTGGGCGCCATCCGCCCCAGTCTCGCCCGCTGAAGTCGGCGCGACTCGGAACCGGCGACCGAGAGGAACGCTTGTCGGCGCTTCGATCGCGTGGCGGCGGGAGCATTTTCCCTACTGGCTCAAGACGCCGACTTCGTCGGCGCTGGCGGCGGTGCTTGGGGTGGGCGCTGCGCTGCGGCCTTCGGCCGTTCTCGCGCCCACCCCAACCCCAGCCGCCCATCACACGACGGGGGGCCCCGCCGAAACAGGGCCCCTCCTGCCTCACAGTGAGGCTGACGCTGACTTAGCGCTTGCGCGACTTGCCGGCGTCGCTCCGCTTCTTCCGCCACGACCCGTCCTTATTACGGGAACGCGGCTGGGTGCCGCCGTTCTCGTCTCGAACGTACGGTCCACCTCCGGCTCGGCGATCGGCCATACTCTTCACCTCCTTCCAGTCCGTATCCAAGCTAAGCGCTGCCACCGACAACCCTTCGTCGCTCGGTATCAGCACCGGGCTTCGCAGCCCGGACCCGCGACCCGAGGCGATCCGCCGGAAGTTCTCACGACACCTCACGACCGCGCAGGGGCCGGCGGATCACCTCGGACTGAGCAGCCGCTGACGCATCGGTTGACCTCCCTCGCTGTGGCACATTTGTGGCACATCAGGTCCGGAAACCAGGGGTAACCGAGTCAGGCAACGGAAACCATATCCCCAGGTCAGAGGACATCTCACCCGGTCGACGAGCGGCGCCGATGCGACTCCTAAAGCGGGTGTCGATGGTTCGAATCCATTCGGGGGCACCACACGTCACCGCAGTTCAGAGCCCCTCCAGGGTCGATCGCTAGCACGTCGAGGGCCTCCGAGGGTCCGTTGTGGCACACCCGGAGCGGGGACGAGCGCATCCAGCGAGCGTCCGACGACGTCCAGGTCGCCGGGGAAGAGCCCGGCGTAGACGTCGAGGGTCATAGCCGCGGAGGTGTGGCCAAGCATCTGCTGGACGGCCTTGACGTTGGCCCCTGACGCGATGGCAGGCGACGCAGCCGTATCACGGAGGTCGTGGGGCGTGAGGTCGACGAGACCGGCCCGCTCCACGGCGGGGTCGAAGACCCGACGGCGCCAGTTGTTGAGGCGCAGCACACCACCCATCGGCGCGAATCACAAGAATCTGCTCGTCGAGCCTGACGATCACGCGGTCGGTCGTTCCCGCGGGGCCCGTCGACCAAGGTCCACCAGCTCTGCGACGGCAACGGTGTGCCGATCGTGGTGCTCCTCGGTCCGGGGCGAGGCAGCGACTCACGGATGCCCACGAACCTGCCTGACGCGGTCAGGGTCCCACGCGTCGGGCCCGGACGGCCCCGGACCACCCTGGCCGCGGTCATGGCCGACCAGGCCTCGAGCCCGACCGGCCGGAGCAGCGCTCGTCCTGAGAGGTCGCCGGAGCCTACGACCTGGGTCGTAGGCGAGTCCCGACCAAAGGTTGATGCGCGCCCGCGCCTGGCCCGGCAGACTGGTGACTACACGGCAGGCGCCGGGCACGCTGCGCCGGGGGGACGCAGCGTGCCCGGCGCCTCCGGCGCCGACAGGGGGGGATCGGCGAGCAGCACGACGAAGCCCCCTCCGAGGCGGAGGGGGCTTCGTCGTGCTGCTCGAGAGGGCTCGACCGATCAGGCGCGGCCGTAGCTCACGTTCTTGCTCCAGATCTTGTGCAGGCCCGTGGTGCGGCCGGTGCGCGGCGAGTCGTACATCATGCCGCCGCCGGCGTAGATGCCCACGTGGAAGGCCGGGGAGCCGAAGAACACGAGGTCGCCGGGCTGCGGGGAGGACACGCGACGGGTCGCGCGCTGCTGAGCGGCAGCGGTGCGCGGGATGGACTTGCCGTTGGCGCGGAAGACATAGCTCGTGAAGCCCGAGCAGTCGAAGCCGGCCCTGGTGGTGCCGCCGTAGCGGTAGTAGATGCCGGACAGGCTCGCGGCGGTGCGGAGCACGCCACCGCCGGCGACGGCGCGCGGAGCTGGGTTGGCGGCCTTCTTGACGACCTTGCGCGCGACGGTGCGGCGCACGGCGGTGCGGGAGGCGCGGGTGTAGGTGCGGTTGACGCGTCGCACCGCGGTGCGACGGTAGGTGCGCGAGGTGCGGGTGTACTTGCGCTTGGTGGTGTAGCGCTTGCGCTTGACCGTGGCCTTCTTGCGCTTGACGGCGGTGCGCTTGGTGACGGTGCCGCGGACCTTCTTGAGCTTGGACTTCTTGACCCCGGCGAGCGAGACGCGGCCGAGCTGGCCGACGGCGGCGACGGAGGGGGCAGCGACGCTGACCGGAGCAGCGGCAGCGGTCGGGGCAGCCGTGGCAGGCATCGACGCGGCGATGACCATGCCACCGGAGGCGGCAACCACACCCGCGACCTTGGCGGCCGGGGCGGCGGCGTGCTTGGCGGCCTTGATCAGGAGACTGGCGGACGTGACGTCGGCAGCGCGGTGCCGACCGGGGGTGCGAATGGACACAGTTGACCTCTCGAACGCCTACGAAGTTAGCTGTCGGGTTCGGGCGGAAAGGTGTGACGCCCGGCCACGTGAGTGGCTTCACCCCGGGACGCTTGCGCGCCAAGGTGGGTCCCCCGCTCCTGTCAGCGGAAGTAAGCAGAACAGCAGAAGTGACAGGACTCGGCGTCTCCTGCTGCAGCCCCTCCAGGGGGAGAGGGGCCGTGAAAGAAGGTAACGGACACCCCCGGGATTGTCACGTTCAGATCACAGCCAGATGAAACACGGACGCTGCGACGGGGTGGGGCTGCTAGCGCCCGCACCAGACACGCATGCGTGCGACAACCACTCTCAGTCGGACGTCACGGTGTCCACGAAGACATGGCTGGCGACATCAAGTGGGAGCGAAACGCCTTGCGAGTCCGTGGAGCTCACGCCAACGACGATCACCCGGTCGCCCTCGGAGGTGACCCGGACGCGGCCGCCCGGCAGCGCACCGGCCGCCGTCAGGAGCCCCAGCGCCTCGTGGTCGACCTGGACCGGCTCACCGATGCGACGGACGGTGACTGTGACCGAGGTCACGGAACCATCCGCGGAACCACCCACGACGGAGTGCAGCGGGAGGAGCCCGGGGTCCTTGCCGTCGGTCCCGACCGACCCCAGCTCGTCCAGCCCGGGGATGGGGTTGCCGTACGGCGAGACGTGGTCGTCCCCGATGAGGGCCAGGATCTTGCGCTCCACCCGCTCGCTCATGACGTGCTCCCAGCGGCACGCCTCGTCGTGGACGTGCTCCCACTCCAGGCCGATGACGTCGAGGAGCAGGCGCTCGGCGAGGCGGTGCTTGCGCATCACGCGCATCGCCCGCAGGCGGCCGTCGGGGGACAGCTCGATCTCGCGGCTGCCCGCGACGTGCAGGAGACCGTCCCGCTCCATGCGGGCGACCGTCTGCGAGACCGTGGGCCCGGCGTGACCGAGGCGCTCGGCGATGCGGGCGCGCAACGGCTTGACGCCCTCCTCCTCCAGCTCGTAGATCGTACGGAGGTACATCTCGGTCGTGTCGATCAGGTCAGTCACGGGACAAGCCTGCCACGGGCGCCTGTGGAATTCCTTTGCGCCGCGCACGCCACGGCTCGGCCCGCCGCACGCGGGCCAGACGGGCGCGTCCGGACAGATCAGGGCATCTTGCGGTGACGCCGCCAGGACGCGGCGTCGTCGAGGTCGCCCTCCCCCACCCTGTCGTAGGCGATGCGGTCGTGCAGGCGCGAGGGCTGCCCCGCCCAGAACTCGATGTGGTCGCAGGCGATCCGCCACCCGCAGAAGGAGGGCGGCATGGGGATCTGCGCCTCCTGCCCGTCACGGGTGAACCGGGCGGCCTGCTCGGCATACCGGCGTCTCAGCTCCTCCCGGCCGCCGACCGGGGCGGACTGCTCGGAGGCCCAGGCGCTGACCTGCGAGCCCCACGGCCGGGTGCGCCAGTAGCCCTCGAGCTCCTCGCCGCCGAGCGGCACCGCGAGCCCCCGGAACCGGATCACCCGGTAGAGCGCAGACCAGCGCAGCGTCGCCGCCACGTGCGGGCGGACCGCGATCTGGCGCGCCTTGGTGGAGCCGCTGTCGGTGATGAAGCCGGGGCCTGCCGGCGTGAAGAACTTCATCAGGACCGGCCGCACGTCGGGGACGCCGTCCGCGTCGACCGTGGCGAGGTCGAGGCAGTCGGGCTCGGTGCGGCCCCCGCTCGACGCGTCGTGCGCCACCGCCTCCGCCAGCCAGGTCGACGCCAGCGACCAGGGGCTGTCCCTGAGGGTCGCCTCATCGAGCCCCTTCCCCACGTAGTCGACGCGGGTGATGCCCTGCACCCCGGCGCCGCGCGCGTCGGGCACGTCCTTGTCCGTCATACCCCGAGACTAGGCTGACCCGGTCACCGCGTCCTGAGGAGGTCCGCCATGGCACGAGGCAAGGTCGGCGCCGTCAACAACCTGGTCAAGCTCGGCGTCAAGTACGGCCCGATCGTCTACGAGGCGGTCAAGCACGGCAAGGAGCCCGCGCGCGAGCTGGCCGAGCGGCAGGTGGCCCGCAGCAACGCCCGCCGGCGCGCCCTCGAGCACGCCCACCATCTCGTCGACGGCTCGGTGCTCACGGTCTTCGACGGGGACCAGCGACTGTTCGTCGTGTTCAACGGCGACACCCCGGTGGCATCGCACCCGGCGAGCAGGAAGAAGACGCTGCAGGCGCTGATCGAGGGCTACGACCTCGACAAGCGCGTCCGGCCCGCGCCCCGGCGTCGCCTCACGCCGAGGGTCCGGCGCACGGGCGGGTGATCGCGAGGTGTCCGGCATTGCCGACGTCGTGACCGAGATCGCGGAGGCCGACCGGGAGGGCGGCATCCTGCGCTACCGCGGCATCGACCTGCGCGAGCTCGTCGGCCACGTGCCGTTCGAGCAGGTGTGGGGGCTGCTCGTCGACGAGGCGCTGCACCCCGGGCTGCCGCCCGCCGAGCCGTTCCCCCTGCCGGTGCGTACGGGCGACGTGCGCGTGGACGTCCAGAGCGCCCTGGCCCAGCTCGCGCCCGTGTGGGGCTTCCGCCCGCTGCTCGACATCGACGCGGCCCAGGCCCGCGAGGACCTCGCCCGGGCCTCGGTGATGGCGATGTCCTTCATCGCGCAGTCCGCGCGCGGGGAGGACCTCCCCGCCGTGCCCCAGCGCGAGGTCGACCGCGGCCGATCCATCGCCGAGCGCTTCCTGATCCGGTGGCGCGGCGACCCCGACCCGCGGCACGTCGCGGCGATCGACAGCTACTGGGTCACCGTGGCCGAGCACGGCCTCAACCCCTCGGCGCTCACCGCGCGCGTCATCGCCTCCACGGGCGCCGACGCCGCCGCCTGCCTGTCCGGAGCCGTCGGCGCGATGAGCGGTCCCCTGCACGGTGGCGCCCCCCGGCGCGTCCTGTGGATGCTCGAGGACGTCGAGTCCGGTGAACCCGCCGAGCGCGTGGTCCGGTCGGTGCTGGCCGAGGGCGGACGCATGATGGGCTTCGGTCACAGCGTCTATCGCGGCATCGACCCGCGCGCCGACGTCCTCAAGGCGGCCTGCCGGCGCCTCGGCGCCCCGCACTACGCGGCCGCGTGCGAGCTCGAGACCACCGCTCTCGCCGCGCTCGCCGCGCGCAACCCCGACCGGGTCATCGCGACCAACGTCGAGTTCTGGGCCGCGGTCCTGCTCGACTTCGCCGAGGTCCCCGCGACCATCGTCACCCCGATGTTCGTGTGCGGCCGCACGGCCGGCTGGTCCGCCCACATCCTGGAGCAGCAGCGGGCCCGCCGCATGATCCGGCCCACGGCGCGGTATGTCGGACCGCCCCCACGACGCCTCGCCGAGGTCGACGCCGGTGACCCCGCCTGACCCGTGCCACGCCACCGCGACAGTGGGGACGTTCGTGCTCGGTGGGCGGCACGAACGTCCCGATCCAGGGCGGACCGGCCTGACGGCGCCGTCCGGATCTCGGCGGCCCGCCCGCGGCCGCGGCATACGGCTGGGAGGATGCCCGGGTGACCACCGAGATCCTGCTGCCTCCCGACCTGCTCCCCTCCGACGGGCGCTTCGGCTCCGGCCCCAGCAAGGTGCGCCAGGCCCAGGTGCAGCGCCTCGTCACCGGCGCCACCACGTGGCTCGGCACCTCGCACCGCCAGGCGCCCGTCCGTGACGTCGTGGGCTCGCTGCGCCGGGGGCTGGCGGACCTGTTCGCGCTGCCCGAGGGCTACGAGGTGGTGCTGGGCAACGGCGGGTCGACGGCGTTCTGGGACGTCGCCGCGGGCGGCCTGGTGCGCGAGCGGGCGCAGCACGTCGTGGTCGGCGAGTTCTCCAGCAAGTTCGCGCAGGTCACGCGGGAGGCGCCGCACCTGGCCGAGCCGTCGGTGCGCGAGTCCGCGCCCGGGACCCGGACCGCGGCGGTGGCCGAGGCGGGCGTCGACGCCTATGCCTGGCCCCACAACGAGACCTCCACCGGCGTGATGCTGCCCGTCGAGCGGGTGGCGGGCGCCGACGAGGACGCCCTCGTGCTGGTCGACGCCACCTCCGGCGCGGGCGGCCTCCCGGTGGACCTGTCCCAGGCCGACGTCTACTACTTCGCCCCGCAGAAGTCCTTCGGCTCGGACGGTGGGCTGTGGGTGGCGGTGCTGTCCCCCCGCGCGGTCGAGCGGGCGCACGAGCTGGCCACCACCGACCGGTGGGTCCCCGCCTCGCTGTCGCTGACGACCGCGATCGAGAGCTCGCGCAAGAACCAGACCTACAACACCCCCGCCCTCGCGACCATCGCCATGATGGAGGAGCAGGTCCGGTGGTTCCTCGCGCAGGGCGGCCTGCCGTGGGCCGCGGGACGCACTGCCGACAGCTCCTCGCGGCTCTACGCGTGGGCCGAGCGCACGCCGTGGGCGACGCCGTTCGTGGCGGACCCGGCCGCCCGTTCGCAGGTCGTCGGCACCATCGACCTGGACGAGACCGTCGACGCCGCCCGCGTGTCAGCGGTGCTGCGCGCCAACGGGATCGTCGACACCGACCCCTACCGCAAGCTCGGGCGCAACCAGCTGCGGATCGCGATGTTCCCGGCGGTCGAGCCGGACGACGTCGAGATCCTCACGCGGGCGATCGAGCACGTCGTCGAGCGCCTCTGACCGGGGTCGGCGGAGCCGCTCAGCGAACCAGCGAGCCGTAGGCCGCGAGGGCCAGGCACACGGCGATCACGATCAGCGTCGCCGCGCGACGCACGCGCGGGGTCATCGGGTCACCACCTCTGCCAGGTCGTGGTCGTGGGGCTCGAGCTGATCGGGGTGCACGACCTCGAGCCTGCGGCTGCCGGGGCGGCGCCGCAACCGCACGCCGTCCGACACCATGATGTAGGCCACAGCCGCGAGGCACGCGATCCCGGTGGCCACGGCGCCGACGCCGATCGTCCAGCGGGCACCGAAGGTGTCGCCGACCCAGCCGATGAAGGGCGCACCGAGCGGCGTCCCGCCCATGAAGATCGCCATGTAGAGGGCCATCACGCGCCCCCTCATCTCAGGGTCGACGGACAGCTGCACCGAGGCGTTGGCGGTCGTCATGACGGTGAGCGCGGTCAGCCCGCAGGGGATCAGCAGGAGGGCGAAGGCGGCATACGACGGCGCAGCGGCCGCCGCGGCGCTGGCGAGGGTGAAGCCGCCGAGCGCGAGCAGCAGCACCCGCAGCCGCGGCTGGGCCCGGCGGGCCGACAGCAGGGCCGCCGACAGCGACCCGATGGCCATGATCGAGCCCAGCAAGCCGTACTCCTCGGCGCCGCGGCCGAACACGGTGGTGGCCATGAGCGCCATCGTGAGCTGGAAGTTCATGCCGAAGGTGCCGAGCATGAACACGATGAACATGAGCAGCATGATGTCCGGCCGTCGCCGGACATAGCCGAGCCCCTCCCGTATGGCGCCTCCGCCGCGTCGCAAGGGCGCCGGGTGGAGGTCGGAGACGCGCAGCCGGGTCAGGCTGAGGATGACCGCCACGAAGGACAGGGCGTTGACGCCGAAGGCCGGTCCGGTGCCCCAGGCGCCGATGACGACGCCGGCCACGGCCGGTCCGAGCAGGCGGGCGGCGTTGAACGACGCGCTGTTGAGCCCGACGGCGTTGCCGATCAGGTCGGGGCCGACCAGCTCGGACGCGAAGGCCTGCCGGGTGGGGTTGTCGAGCGCCGCGGCGGCGCCCTGGGCGAGCGCAAGGAGGTAGATCATCCATAGCTGCGCGGTGCCGGTCACGACGAGGAGCCAGGTGAGGGCCGCAGTGAGGCCGAGGGCGGCCTGGGTCCACAGCAGGATGGTGCGCTTGGGGAAGCGATCGGCGGCGGCTCCGGCCCAGGGGGCGAGGAGCACGACCGGCGCGAACTGCAGGCCGGTCACGACGCCGAGCGCCGACGCCGAGTGGTCGGTCAGCTGGGTCAGGACCAGCCAGTCCTGCGCGACCCGGCCCATCCAGGTGCCGACGTTGGAGACGAGGCCGCCGAGGAAGTAGGTGCGGTAGTTGGGGACGCGCAGCGAGGCGAAGGTGGTGCTCATCGGGCGGCCACCTCCAGCAGCAGCGGGGCGGCCTCGGCGAGGACTGCGCGCTGCTCGGGGGTCAGCCCCTCGAGGCGGCCGGCCATCCACGAGTCGCGGCGCCGCCGGATCGCCCGGGCCAGCCCCTCGCCCTCGGGCGTGAGCGACACGAGCACCTGGCGCCCGTCCGTCGGGTGGGGCTCACGACGCACCAGTCCGGCGTCGACGAGGCACCCGAGGGTGCGGGTCATGCTGGGGGCGCTGACGCGCTCGATCTCGGCGAGCTCCCCTGGGGTGCGCGGGGTCTCGAGCCGAAAGAGCACGCTGGCCTGGTGGGGCGCGATGTCATGGGTGCCCTCGTAGCGGATGCGCCGGCTGATGCGCTGGCAGGCGAGGCGCAGGTCGGTGGCGAGGTGGGCGAGGTCGTCGGCCTCGGTGGGGTCGGGCGAGTGATCGGTGAGCGTGTCCTGGGTCATCGTTTCCTTAGCCTAGTTCATTACCTTGGCTAACGATGATCCATCGCCGTTGATTCCCGGCCCGGATGACGGCTGAGCCGGCTGAGCCGGCTGAGTCGGCTAGGCGGGGAAGCCGTCGAGCACGGCCTCGGTGCCGGACAGGCCGAGGCGCGAGGCCCCCGCCTCGATCATCTCGCGGGCCGCCTCGGCCGTGCGGATGCCGCCGGACGCCTTGACGCCCAGCCGGTCACCGACGGTCTCGCGCATGAGCCGGACCGCGTGCGCCGACGCCCCGCCGCTCGGGTGGAAGCCGGACGAGGTCTTGACGAAGTCGCCCCCCGCCGCCTCGGCCGCCTGGCACGTGCCGACGATCTGCTCGTCGGTCAGGGCTGCGGACTCGATGATGACCTTGAGCAGGGCGCCGCGGGTCGCCTCGCGGACGGCGGCGATGTCGCGCTCGACCGCCTCGAAGTCCCCTGCCACGGCTGCGCCCACGTCGATGACCATGTCGACCTCGGCGGCGCCGAGGCGCACGGACTCGGCGGCCTCCGCGGCCTTGACGGCCGAGGTGTGCTTGCCGCTCGGGAAGCCGCACACCACGGCCACCGCGACGGTGGTCGACAGCGGCAGCATCGACGGCGAGACGCACACAGAGAACACCCCCAGCCGCTCGCCGTCCGCCACGAGCTCGCGGACGTCCTCGTGCGTGGCCTCGGGCTTGAGCAGGGTGTGGTCCACCATCTGCGCGACCTGGGAGCGAGTCAGCTGCGTCATACGACTCAGCCTAGTGGAGAGCCTCCCCCCGCCGGGGGCCACCAGTGGCCGAGCGGGGGGGGCCGTGCGCCGCCCCGCGGCTACTGCACGCCGAGGGCCGACTTGACGGGGGTGATGCAGAAGTAGAGGACGAACAGCGCGGCGACGATCCACAGCAGCGGGTGGACCTCGCGAGCCTTGCGGCGGGCGATCTTGACGACGACGTAGGCGACGAAGCCCGCGCCGATGCCGACCGAGATGGAGTAGGAGAAGGGCATCAGGACGATCGTCAGGAAGGCCGGGATGGCGATCTCCATGTCGTCCCAGTCGATCCCGGTGACCTGCTGCATCATCAGGAAGCCGACGACGATCAGCGCCGGCGTCGCGGCCTCGTAGGGGACGACCGCGACCAGCGGGGACAGGAAGGTCGCCAGCAGGAACATCACACCCGTGACCACCGAGGCCAGCCCGGTGCGGGCGCCCTCCCCCACCCCGGCCGCGGACTCGATGTAGGAGGTGTTGGAGCTGACCGACCCCATCCCGCCCGCGATGGCAGCGACGGAGTCCACGACCAGGATGCGCTGCGACCCGGGTGGGTTGCCCTCCTCGTCGAGCAGGCCGGCCTCGCCGCCGATGGCGACCATCGTCCCCATCGTGTCGAAGAAGTCCGCGAGCAGCAGGGTGAAGACCAGCAGCGCCGCCGAGACGAACCCGATCTTGCTGAACGACCCGAGCAGGTTGAAGTGGCCGAGCAGCGCGAAGTCGGGGACGGCGAAGGGGTTCTTGGGCAGGGTCGGGACGTTGAGGCCCCAGCCGGTGGGGTTGACGATCTTGCCGCCGGGCCCGGTCTGGGAGCCGATGTGCAGCACCGCCTCCAGGACGATCGCGAGCACCGTCGCGCCGGCGATGCCGTAGAGGATGGCGCCCTTCACGTGGTTGACCATGAGCGCGATGATCAGGAACAGCCCGACGACGAAGGTCAGCAGCGGCCACCCGTTGAGGAAGCCGCCGATGCCCAGCTCGACCGGGGTGGGGCCGCTCGGCTTGCGCACGAAGCCCGCGTCGATCAGACCGATCAGGGTGATGAACAGGCCGATGCCGACCGAGATGGCGGTCTTGAGCTGCGCGGGGATCGCGTGGAACACCGCCTTGCGGAAGCCCGTCAGCACGAGCACGAGGATGATGATGCCCTCGAGGACGATCAGACCCATCGCGTCGGCCCAGGTCATCTGCGGCATCTGGGCCACGCCGTACGCCAGGAAGGCGTTGAGCCCCAGCCCCGTCGCGAGGGCCAGCGGGAAGTTGGCGACGACACCCATGAGGATCGTCATGAGCCCGGCGACCAGCGCGGTGCCGGCGGCCACGAGCATGCGCGCGCGGTCCGGGTCTCCCCCGCCGAGGAAGCCGCCGGTCGAGTCCGGGACGGTGCCGATGATGAGCGGGTTGAGCACGACGATGTAGGCCATCGTGAAGAACGTGACGATCCCGCCCCGCACCTCCTGGCCGATCGACGAACCACGCTCGGTGATGCGGAAGTAGCGGTCGAGCCCGCCCGAGGGCGGCGCGTTGCGAGGGGTGCGGGAGGGGGCCTGCGTCATGTCCCCGGATCCTACCGGCGTGCCGTATGCCGCCCGCGCCGGCGCCACCAGGTGACCGCCCGGCGGCGGCACCCGGGTGACGCACGCCGGCCAGGCCTTGCGCCGGCAGGGCCGCGACCCCACAGTGCCCCCGAGTCACTCACGGGCAAGGAGCCGCCGTGGAGCCCGAGGTCGTCCTGCGCGCGCCGGACGGGAGCTACTGGCCCGGGCACTAGCCTGGAGGCGTGACCGAGCAGCGCCGCCCCATCGACCCGACGACCGTGCCGCTGATGCGGGTGCGCACCGACCGGGTCGTGGCGCTCGGCACCTGGCTGTGGGTGGCCGCCCTGCTGGTCGTCCTGATCGTCCCGGACCTGCACCTCGACTCCCGCGCCTGGTGGCCGTGGGCATGCGTGACGGGGATCGCGCTCGGCGTGCTGGGGCTGGCGTACGTCCGCAGCGGGCGTGGCGCCGACAAGGGCGCCTGACGGCCCGAGGGTCGTCCGGGAGCGTGCACAACTGCTGCACATCTGCAGCGCGCCCTGCTGGGGGCTCGCGAGTTCCGTTGTGGCGCAACACCCCGTCGTGCGGACGCGCTCATGAGTGCAGCAGCTGGTTGCGCGCGGACCGCAGGGCGCGGTCGGCTCAGGCGTCGCCGACGAGCTCGGCCACCCGCTGGGCGGCCGCGTCGGTCGCCGGGTCGGTGCGTGGCGTCGCCGGGCCCGTGGGGGCGCCGGCACAGATCGGAAGAGCGTCGTGTAGGGAAA
>ERZ501016.255-NODE-255-length-19005-cov-4.656728_pt1 | contig 19005 bp, 17 predicted proteins | sample MGYA00248889_ERZ501016 | MGnify/ENA primary metagenome ERZ501016 (study PRJEB25958, sample SAMN03398594) | human skin metagenome | study: EMG produced TPA metagenomics assembly of the Human Skin Microbiome Metagenome (human skin metagenome) data set. | reverse complement strand
GCTGGAACGGTGGCTACGGCAATCTCGTCAAGCTGCTGCACATGTCGGGCTACGAGACGCGTTTCGCTCATATGTCGCGGTTCATTGTCGCCAACGGCCAGTATGTGCGCCGTGGGACGGTCATCGGCTATGTCGGCTCGACTGGGCAGTCGACCGGTCCGCACCTTCATTACGAGGTGCGCTATGTCGGTCAGGCGCGCGATCCGGCCGCCTACATGTAGTCGTTCGCTTTTCCGTCTGGGTTCGAAAAAGAAGGGCCGGCGCCAATGGCGTCGGCCCTTGGTGTTTTTCCGTAAGGGAGTTGTGTCGAGGAAGTTCGGCTACGCCTCGTCGCTGTAGTCGATGTGATGCAGCACATCGAACAGTTCGCCCGACAGCGGATGGTCGGAGGGGACCATCGAACGTGCGGCCCGATGATATTCGACGAACTGGCCGTTGAGGCGATCGCCGAGCGCACCGTGGCGCAGTTTGAAGTCGACTGCGATCTTGGCCATCTTGATATAGGCTTCGAGATGGTCCTGGTCGGCCTGCGTGGTCTTCCAGTCATAGCGCGGACCGGTTTCGAGCGTCATGCTGTGGATGCCGGCCATGGCTCGCTCGTGCCACGGCAGCAGCACCATCAGCGTCGTCTGCACGACAAGGATCGTGAAGATGCCGACGTTGTTCACGCGCATCCAGTAGGCGGCGTAGATGGCGAGGACGATTGCGCCGAACTGCCCCCAGCCTCCGCCGGGCATATTGGCCCAGAGATAGGCGATGGTATCCATCTTTGGTCTCCCTTACTTTTTCCCCTCTTTTCCGAGGAATCAAGCAAGGGCCCCTGCCCGCGGTATCTATAAGGCCTGTGGCCTGCCTTTCGTTTTACGTCTTACCAGTCGTACGTTGGATACCCCTCGATTGTCGGCCCATCGCAATCGAAGCTGATCATGCTGATCATGTTTTGGCGTGCGAGTTGGAACAGTGCTTCGAGCTCTTTGGGCCACTGCTCGTCGTATTCTTCGATGGGGACATGCACCTCAAAGCCGTAGGTGCTCTGGCCACAGTTGAGGCTTGGTATATGTTGATGGGCAAGTTGGTAGTTAGTCTGATCGCTCAGCCATTGCGCGGTTTTCTCCGTCAGATGTGCGGTTGAGACCACCATCAGGCTTCGGATCTCGAGTCTCACGCTCATGCCGCGTGCTGCCACGGCCAGGGATCGTTGTCCGCGATCGGCGTCTTGTGGCGCTTGGGCCTGGCCTGCGGCTTGGCCTGAATGAGGTCGGCCTTGAAATATGAATGGACGAAGCCGCACATCTCGTCGGGGCTGTAGTAGCGCTGTGGATTGATCAGGCGGCCATCACGCCGGCCAACGGTGACTGGTCCGTCGATCGGGCAGTCGGCGTAGGTCCCACTGATGCCGTTCCACAGGCAAAGACGCGCCTTGCTGAAGGTCATCGGCCGTCGGGTGTCGAGGTTGAACAGCTGATAGAGTGGCACCATCGCGTAGAGCCCCATGATCTGATAGCTGTAGGCATCCGCGAACATTGCGGTCATGGTCTTGGTGTCGACCAGCGGCGGCCGCTGTGGCTTGTAGCGGTTACGCAGATGGCGCTGTTTGGGGTTGCGCATTTCGTAGGCGTATTGATCAGGGTCGAAGCCGGCGCGTGTCATTGCGTAGTGATACGCGTCGTTGCGTACGATATGGCCGTCGTGTTCGACGTAGATGCTGGCGTCTTCGAGCCCCTGGAAGGGCTTGAGGAACCCGAACACGATTTCGGCATAGTGGTAGCTGTGGAGCGTATCTTCGGGCACTTGGGTGCTTTCGATCTTGTAGACCGCGTCATCGAGAAGGCTATCCATGAGCTCATCGGTGTCGATGTCATGATCCTCCCACTCATCGTCGATTCGTTCGATGATCGATTGGATTTCGTACCGCACCTCTTCGTCGATGGTATCTTCGATGAATGTCGGCGTAGTTCTGAGATAGTGTGCGCCCAGCGCAAGGCTTTTGGCGCGACGTCCCTGGTTCTTGGGGTCGATAAGGACGTCAACGATGTCGCCGTGCTTGTTGTTGCTGCTGAGCTCGGGCCATGGCTCGTGGCGAACGTAGCGGGTTACGTTGTTCAGGATGGCCTGGTAGCTTGGACTGTCGCCGCCGGAGGCTAGATCGCGATATGTGATGGCGACGCCGCGCTCGAGTTGGATGTCGTCATATTCCGTCTCGTTCGTGTCGTTGGTGGCTTCAGCGACGCTTGCCATGCTTTTTCCCCTCTCTTTTCTGTTCCGCGGGTTTATCCCGCCGGTGTCACGCGCATGCGTGTAATCCCGGCCGCCAATGGCGGCCGGGGCGCTTGTCCTTTTGCTCAGCTTTGGTCTTGGATCAGGTGGCTGCTGTGGTCAGATGGTCTGGAAGCCAGCCCACCAGCACCTGGTTGGAGATCTCGTCATAGTGGTAGTAGACACGCAGGACGCGATCGCGCTTGCCTGATTCCTTGCCCTTGAGGTGCAATGCCATGCGCATGCGTCGACCCTGGTAGTCGATCGTCCATTGCGCGGCTTCAGCGCCTCCGCCTTCGCCGTTGGGCTCATTGATGAGGCGCAGGGTGGTGAGATCGTCCTGGAAGCGCTGATAGGCGCCTTCGACGCTGTTCTTCATATCCCAGTAGCTGCCGGCGAGCATCTCGATGCAGCCGATCACGCGTTCCACATCGGCGTAGTTGGTCTTTTTCAGCGCGCGTGCGGCGCGCGGCAGGATGACCAGGCGATTGACATAGGCCTCGTTCGCCCACTCGGCGATTTCACTCATATCGATCGGCTTGGCTTGCGGCAGCGCGCTTTGTCCGCCGACGACCATGCGTGCCTGCATGCGCTGCAACTTGGTCTGCAGCTGGCGCACCTCTTCGAGCGCCTCGTCGCGTTCCTGTTCGGCGATGGTCAGCAGCATCTTGTGCTCATCGTCGTTTTTGCGTGCGCGGCTTTGGAGCGCCCGTGCGCGCTCGAGGTGCCGCTTGTCGTGGTCGTGTAGCGTTTCGATCAGCGCGCTGAATCGGTTCTCCTGGTCGATCGCGCGTTGTTCGGCACCGTCGATATAGCGCGTCATGCGTTCGATAATGCCGAGGAGTGCGATGCTCCCCGATTCGATCGGAAGTGCCGGTCCGGGAGTTGGAACCTCGGTAGCCGTTTCGACGCGCACTGCGGTCCCGGCCGGTTCGTCATTGGTTGTTTCCGCGCTCGCCGTCTGGTCGGGTGCTGGTTTTGCCTCGATAGGTTTGAGCGTCGCGCGCTGGTCGCTTGAGCCTTGGCTGGCCGCCGCTGGCTCCTCGCGTGGCGGCGTGCTGGGCGTGGTTTTGTCTGTTCCGGCATCCTGTGGATGATCGGTTTTTTCCTCATCCTCATCTGTTGCGGGTGTTTCTTCTGGGTGTTTGTCCCGGCTGGGTTGGAGCTTGTCGGTTGTTTCGTGTTCGCCTAGTGTTTGACTGGCATTTGCTTCGCCTTCGGCTGACGACTCAGCGACCTCTTGCTGTTTGGTAGCAGCGTCGTCGGCGGTGCTGTCTGGATTCGATGGTTCGTTGGTAGGTGCCGGCGATGTTTTGTTCGTCTTCGGGCTGGTTTCTGGCTGGATCGCCTGTGGGGTTGCGAGTAGCGCATTGGTCGGTTCGTTTGTTGTGTTCTCGACCGGAACCTCGATTTCGCGTGGCTGCGTGCCCGTGACTGCTTTGTCGCTTTGGTTGTCCGCTCGATGATCTGGTCGGCTGGTGGTGATCGGCGATAGTTTGATGGCGGGTCTGGTTGCGGCGGCGATGATGTCGTTGTCGTTTTCGATTTCGATGCCGTAACGACGGATGGTCGCGCCGATTTCGCGTCGGATCAGCATTTCCAGGCGACTGTCGCCGTCGGCCTGCTGGGCGAGTACGCGCGGGTGCGCGTAAGGATTCGCGTCGTCGGGATTGAAGCCCGGCATGTAGATGCGTGCGGCGCCGCTGAAGACGGCGAGATTTTGCCCCCATTCGGCGCGCAGATCGCGCGCGAAGCGATCGCTTAGCGACACAATGCGCAATGCGCCGGTCGCGTATCGAGCGATCTTGGCGGGATCGATGATGTAATTGCCGGTGGCCCGGTCGAGCGTCATGATCAGGATCGGCAGCACGCGCTCTGGATCGACGATGTCGATCATCAGCTTGCTGAAGGCTGCCTGCGCGTGGATATATTCGACCTCGTTGCTGATCAGACCGTCGGGCCCGTCGACGTGCGTCGCGCTGGCGATCATGGCGATGAGCTTCGGCAGCGCGGCCTGGTAGCGTGTTTGTGTCGTTTCGACCCGCACCTCGAGGCAGGGCGGTGCATTTTCGTTCTTCACCATGCGCACGTTGGTCGCCCAATGGTCGACCCGGTTGGGTGTTACGTGTTCAATCCGCCAGCCTTGCCGTGTATTGCGCCGGTCGAGCGTGACCAGGTCCTTGAGCCGGTCGTGGGTGTCGTTGAACCATTGCTCGATGATCTGGGTTGCGATGCCGTAATCGTGCGGCCGGATGCGTACGCCGCAGGTTAGCCCGAGCTCACGTCCGGTTGGCTTGCCTTGTTCGATCTCGGTAACGGGTGCGGCATAGTCGGTCGCTTGGCTATTGACGGTGTGACCGATCGCCACTGCGCTTCCCGCTAGATCAAGCGCTACGCTTTCATCCGTGTTGCTCGGCGTTTCATTCATGCTTTCGCCGTCGTGCGTGACGTTTGGTGCAATAGCATTGGCGATGATGTCGCGTAGGATGGTTTGTATTTCCTGCTCGTTCTGCTCGGGCTTGAGCGGCAGGATGAAGGGCAGAATGAAATTGATGTCCGAGTTGGCGATCTGGGTGATGTAGCCGTAGAGATATTGCTCGTCGCTGATTTGATGGATGGTGACCGCCAGTTCGCGACGCTTTTGCTCTGGCCGCGCGTCGGCGGCGATCGCGTCGTAGAGTTCGCTGCTACGCACGACGATGGTGGCGCATTGCGGCGCTAGACCGCTGAGATCGCGTTCGGTCTCCATGATGTCGGGATCTTGGACCAGGACCGGGGCGCCGTGTCGGATGTGGTGCGCCGCGTAGTTGGCGTGGATCCCGCCCTTGTTGCGGTAGAGGTCGACCGCGATGCGTGCGACGTAACTGCGCACGACGGTGTTCTCATCCTGGTCGAGGATATACTGGTCGACCGACTCGGGCCCCAATTCATCGTGCGGCTCGTTGCTGTTGAGCAGCGCCGTGTAGCCCTGATGCTTGGTCATTGGACGCTTCCTTGTTCAATCAGTTTTGCGAGCGTTTCGACGGCTTGGTGGCCTTGCGCGACGATGACGTTGGCAACACAGGCCATTTGCGCCGAGATGCGCTCGCTGTGGAACCGCTTCACCTCGATGTAGACCCCGTTTTCACCCATTTGTGGAACGTAGAAGTCGAGACGCCGGCCGCGGATCTCGCATTCGTGGTTGTAGGCATATTTGGCTCGTTCGAGTGCCACAGCGATGCGCCGTTCCATGGGATCGCTAATGCCGTAGCCGTAGCCCTTGTTCTTGAGCGGCTGGTTGGGGCGTTCGAGTGGATCGGCGATCATGAGGGTCGACCCTTTGTCATGCGATGACTGCTTGTCGGTCATGTTCGGCTGATCCTATGATTGGCCATCTGGAGGTGACAATGGTGGGGTCTGACGGCGGGTTTTGGCGTGGCTGGCGGTGGCTGCTGATAGCCTTTTCTCTGCCTTTCTGTCTGGCGCTCTCGTCCTCGTCGGCCGGTGCTTCGCTGGTGATTGAGCGGCGACTCCTTGCCTATGATGCCTTCCTGCCTGGGCAGTTGCTTCCCTATGACATCGCTTTCATCCCGGGTGGGCGTCATCGTATCGATCGGTGCATGCTGCCTTTTCTGACCCGTGAGTTTGCGAAATATAAGCTACCGCATCGTCATCTCGCTCGCGTGCGCTTTCGCACGGCGTTTCCGATCGGTGATGGTGGCGTCGCTGGTGGTGGTGATGCCGGCAGTAGTTCCGATTGGCTGGTGAATCTGACCGGTGCGTCGGGCGCTGGTGCGGTGACGCAAGGCAGTTTGGTGACCATGATGTTGCGTGGCAGCTGGCTGTCGCATCCATCTCGTCATTTTGATCTGCTGTTTTTCCATGAACTGGTGCACACCGCCCAGTACCGCAAAGGCCTTGATCTTGGTGCTTATGCGGCAGCTTCGATGTCCTCGATCGTGGGTGGCCGTCGTCCTTCGCAGAATCGCTTCGAACTCGAGGCCGAGTCTGTTGCTCGCAGCCTGACGAAAGCGTGGCGCCTGTCACCTGAACGTCGTCGTTGCTATGCTAAGCGGATGCGTACGGGCGGCCCGGTACTGGAGGTGGTGGACCCTCGTCTGCATTCGATGTCGCGTGTGACGAGGGAAGCCCCTGGGTTGTTTGTGGACGAAAAAACAGTGTCCGGTGGTTGAGTTGTTTGGCCTTTTTCGTCGTCCATCCTAGAAGCGCATCAACGACGTGTTGTTCAAGGAAGCTACTGATGCGCAAGATCCTGCTGGCCCTGCCGGTGCTGACGCTGCTCTCGGCCTGTGCCGGCGGCCTTGAGGATGATTATGTGGTGGCGGGCCCCCTGCCGCCGCCGGCCAAGCCGACCCCCGAGGTCTATGTGCCGGCGGAGTCGCTGGCTGATGATTTCATGACCGCAGCCGGCACCAACACCGTCTTCTTCGAGACCGATTCTGCCGAACTGACGCTGCAGGCGCGTGACATTCTGCAACGGCAGCTGGCGTGGATCATCACCCACCGTGACGTTCCGATCCGCATCGAGGGTCACTGCGACGAGCGCAACAGCCGTGAATATAATCTCGCGCTCGGCCTGCGCCGCGCCGAGGCGGTGAAGGCTTTCTTCGTCGCTGCCGGCGTGCGGTCCAGTCGCATTCGGACGGTGAGCTATGGTGAATCGAGTCCGGTCGTGCCGCGCAATGGCGACATTCCGATCAACCGCCGTGCCGTGACCGTCGTTTTCGGCACCTGATCCAGTCTTCCTTATATTTCACGAGCTCGCCGGGGTTCCTTCCTCCCCTCTCGCTCCGGCCGGCGTTGCCCGGCATCGCTTCGCCTTAGGTCTTGGGCGGGGTGGTGCCGGGCGATTGCTTTTTAAGCGGTCGTCCAACCCACCTGCATCTGCTTGCTGTGCTCGAGGGCGGGCAGAGCCCAGGTGATGATCAATCCATCATATAGCGGATCGTCGATCAACTGTCGTACGGGCTGGCCCCGCAATGCTTCCACCACGGCTAACGGCAGCCGCCAGGGGTAGCAGGTGATTTTCTGCTCATCGATCGAGCTATGTTTGCTTGTGATATGGACGCTGCATTTGAGGTTTTTGAGCGTTTCTTCGTATGTGGCTCTTACGGGTGCTGTCGTTTCGTACCTGACCGTGATGTCTCGCCTTTGGCCCTTGTGTTCATGATCATGGTATAGTGTGGATTTAGCCAGATTCTCGGCATGTTGGCAGTCGAAACCGGCGAGTTGCAGGAGATGTTTGCTTCGCCAGCTCGTCTCGGCGCCGGTTTGGACGCCCCACTCGGTTGGCGCAGGTGCGCTGAGCGCCTGATCATAGTGCTGGCGTATCGCGTCGAGGATCGGTTTATCGAGCGTTTCGCCGTGCTGCCATGCGGCTGTTTGCGTGATGGCGATCCCGCTGGCGAGATGGATGATATGGAAATTGTGCCATGTCAGCCCGTAGTAGTGCGCCATCGCTTTTGCGGCCGTTTCCGCGTCGATCGTCATGAAGCCCCAGCTCGATTGTTCGGGCTTTCCGACGTATGGCATTCCGTGCTCGTTGGCCTCGATCCTTTTGATCTTCAGGACCATGGACCGGCGTTCTTCGTCTTCGTCGGTCATCGTCCTAGCCTTTTGCAAAAGCCTGTTCGATCCATTCCTTGAGCTCGGGGTTGCTCCCCGATCCGCGGCGGTCGAGCTCGACGCCGTCGCGATAGACGATGATCGTCGGATAGGTCTTGACCTTGGCCTGCTGCGCGACCTCGGGATATTCGTCCGCGTCGACGGCGAGGAACCTGGTGTCGTTCATCTCACCTTCGATTTCTTCGAGGGCTGGTTTGGTGGTCTTGCAGTATTTGCACCACGGCGTGCCGATGTAGGCGACGAGCTTGCCGCTGGTCTGCTCTTCGACCGGCATTTTGCTGGTATTTTGCATATGGTCTGTCCTCTAATGGGTGGGTGATTCTTGGCGCTTGCTTGCTTTTAGGCAGCCTTCTTGTGCTTGGTGGTGCGTGTGTAGATGGCATTGCCGGTGAGGATGGTCTCGGGGGTGATGGTTACCTCCTCGATATCGTCCTCACCTGGCACCTCGAACATGGCGTTGGCGAGCGCCTTTTCGACGATCGACCGCAGTCCGCGAGCGCCGGTGCCGCGCTTGATCGCTTCGTCGGCGATGGCGTCGAGCGCTGCATCTTCGACCACCAGCTTCACCTTTTCGCGTTCGAACAGGTGTTCGTACTGCGCCATGATGGCGTTCTTGGGCTCGGTGAGAATCTTGCGCAGCGCTGTGCGATCGAGTGGCTCGAGCGTGGTGATCACCGGCAGGCGGCCGATGAATTCCGGGATGAGCCCGTAGCGCACCAGGTCCTGCGGCTCCACCTTGTTCATGAGGTTGCCTTCAGCCTTGTTTTCGACCGAGGCGCCGAATCCGATCGAGCGGTTCTCGATGCGCGATGCGACGATCTTTTCGATGCCTGCGAAGGCGCCGGCGCAGATGAAGAGGATTTGGCTGGTGTCGACGCCGATCGTCTTCTCGCCCGGGTGCTTGCGCTGGCTGTTGTGGGTGATGTTGACGACCGTGCCCTCGATCATCTTGAGGAGCGCTTCCTGCACGCCTTCGCCCGACACGTCGCGGGTGAGCGAAGGGTTTTCGCTCTTGCGTGAGAGCTTGTCGATCTCGTCGATGTAGATGATGCCCCGCTGGGCGAGTTCGACGTTTTCGCCGGCGACGGTGACCAGTCGGCTGATGACCGTTTCAACGTCTTCGCCGACGTAGCCGGCCTGGGTGAGGGTGGTGGCGTCGGCGATTGCGAACGGCACTCCGAGCTTGCGCGCGATGGTTTGGGCAAGCAGCGTCTTGCCGGTGCCCGTCGGCCCGAGCAGCAGGATGTTGGACTTGGCGATCTCGACCTTGCTGTTCGTTTCGTTGATGCGGTTGGCGTGGTTGTAGACGGCGATCGCGATGGCGCGCTTGGCTTCTTCCTGGCCGATGACATATTCATCGAGAAAGGAGGCGAGCTGGCGCGGCGTGTAGCGTTCGCTTTCGTTCTGCTTGCGTTCGAGGCGCAGCTTCTTGTCCTTGCCGGCGTGAACGGCGGTCTCAGCGCATTCCAGGCAGATCTGGACGCCGGGCCCGCTGATCATGACCTCAACCTCGCCGTCGGAGTGGCCGCAGAAGCTGCACTTTTCGCTCATATTCACCTCTTTTGGTTGTCGTTGTTGGTTTTACGGCGCACAATGCGCGCCGTAGCTTTTTTTTCTTTCACACCGGGGGCGTGATGTCGGACATGAATACGGGTGCCTCTCCTGCCGATGAGATGGTTGAGATTGATCGTTTCGTCAAATCGGCACGTCAGGCACGTCTGACCTTTTGTGTTTTCCCCAAGGATGTTCGCTCACCATTGTTCGACGATGCCGGCGTCTCGCGACTGCTTTATGCCTGGTTGCCTGAGCTTGCCCGGCGCGAGGGTGCTGAGCTTGCGCCTCGTGATATTCCCTCGGAGGAACTGGGCGGTCTTGTTCCTGCTTCATTGTCGCCTCAGCAGCTGGCGCGTGCCATCGATGACGACATGCAGCGAGCTCGTCGGTTGAGTGACTGGTTGGGCCCTCATGTTTCAGGCGACGTCGCCGCGTTGATGTCGCGCGGTGATGACTCGATTTTGCAGCCGGTTCTCGACCGCTTTGCCGCTCGGCATGGCTTTGTCGCTCCGGTGATTGCTCACTCGGCGGATCGGCCGGATCGTTCGGGTTCGGAGCTTGAGTCCGTGCCCGCACCTGCCCGTCCTTTGCCGGCCGAGCGCTTGCTGGCGCATTCATTGTTCGAGCAGGCTCACGACACTTTGTCGCGCGGTTGAGCTTGAGGGATTGAACCCTCAGGCGGCATTGAGTGCTGCCAGGCCTTCGAACAGGCCGTCGCGCATGAAATTATAGTTGGGATCGCCCGGCCGTGGTTTCTTGCGCTGTCCCGGTATCGTGTTGTCGCGTTCCTCGCCATATTGCTCGAGCGCATGACGCCACTGGTTGGTGAACTCGGGGCGATCCGCACCGAATCGTAGTGGCCAGGCGGGGTGCCAGGTGACGTAGGCCTGCAGCGGCCCGCCCGGTCCCTCGTAGGCGAGCGTTTGATCGAGGATCGGGGTGATATGCCCGCGGTAGCCGGTCAGCGCTTCGACAACGTGGCGCCCGGGTGCGATGAGCACTCGTGGTGCGACCAATTCGATCTCGCGATAGAGGAACGGGCGTGAGGCGGCGATGGTCGTCTTGTTGGGCGCTTTTTCGGCGGGGGGTGTCCAGTGGATAGCGTAGGCGATATGGAAGTCTTCCTGGTCGACGCCAATTTCTCCAAGCGTCTCGCGCATGAGTTGCCCGTAGTCGCCGCTGAAGGGTCGCCCTTCGACATGATCGTTGGGCTCGGGTTTTTCGGTGACGATCATGATCGGCCGATGATGGGTCGTTCGCTGTGACGGGCTGTAGGGCTGCGTCTGCGCGAGTTCGTGGCCCCGATAGCTGGCGATTGCTTCGTAGAGCTGGTCGAGGTCCTGTGCGGCCTGTGCGGCCGCGATGGCGGTGGCGACCGGCGGCCGGTCGGCAAGATGGTACTGCATTTTTCACTCCGCCTGTTCGGTGTCTTCTTCTTCTGCCTTCATGGGTGACGCACTGGCGGCGGCTGTCTCTTCCTTGGCCCGTCGGCCCTGCTTCCGCTTGGTCCAGTCGCTGTCCTGCGGCTCGCGCACCAGCATGGCGGTGATCATGAGCGCGCCAAGGCCGCGTTCGAGCGATCCGTTGTTGTCGCGCTGTTGGCCGGCGAGTGTCTGGAACGGGTGCCAGCCGGCATGTCGCAGTTCACCAAGGCGGCTGACCGCGGCTTCGAGCATGGGCCCGAAACTTGCCGGGTCGGCCTCGAGGATCGCCTCGATGACGTCCTGATTGCTGCGTGGCGGTAGCACCGGTGCTACCGTCGATTCTTTTTTGGCGATCGATTTGCCATCGTCGTGGCCGCCGCCGCTGTTGGTTGCAGCCTGGCTTTCGTCATTGCCGGCCTGATCGTCGTCATTGCCGGCCTGATCGTCGTCGTTGCCCGGCATCGCGCCATGAGCCCGGCGCAGCTGTTCCTGCTCACGGTTGAGGATGGCGAGGACGCCATCCTTGTCGACGGCGATGTCGACCTGTTCGCCGCGGGTGGCCTTCTTGTCCCCGTTTTCGCGCGCGTAGGCGAGCATTTCGCCTTGCGTGCGGAAATATGTCCAGGTTTGGGGATGTTGGGGATGCGGATAGCGATGGTAGATCATGGGATGCTCTCCTTGTCGAATCGCTGTTTCAGCAGTTCGGCGATACTGACATCTGGCCCTGTGAGCTTCAGCACCACATATTCGCCGAAGTTGACGACGCTCCACCCCGGCCATCCCCAGCCTGCCAGCGGCATGCTGGTTTGATCTTTCATTCGTGGCTTCATCACCTCGTCGATAAAGGTGATCAGATCCTCATCGCTGAGGGTTTTGAGGAACGGCATCATGGTGGCGTCGATTTTTCGGTGGCCGTATCTTTTGGTCTTCTCCTCGATTTCAAAGCTCAACCGTTGGGCACGAGCCTCCTCGTCGTTGGCGTCGTCTTGGTCTGCGATCACCAGCGGCTGCCCTTCGCTGCTTGCCCGTACGGTGATCTTATCGTTTTTTTGCAGGATACTGCGGATCTTGCTGTCCTGCGCCCAGGGTGCATCGATCATTTGCGGCAATGGCTTGCCCTTCAGCTCTTCGACGATGCTTTGGGGAATCTCGATGGCTGTTTCGAGGCTGATGCCTTTCTCGTCGCATTTAACGTTCATTAGCCGGTTGTTGTAGCGTATGGTGGCGTGCATCTGCATCTGGTCGGCGTTGACCTCGATGGCGACGCTGCTCAGCTGGTCGCCGACAAAATCATTGGCGTCAAAACTGTAGATCGTCGTTGGCGGGGTTTGATAGCCGGCCGCGTGCACCTCGCCCCGGGCGTTTTCGCTCAGGTCATGGTCGGCTGGCTGTGTGGCTCGCTTGATGCGCTCTCTGGCCGTTGGCGTCATTTGGGTCACCAGCCAGTTGACGGCTGCGCTGGTATAGTAGGTATCCGATTTGCCGTTTGGGTGTTGCCGATCCCATTCGCTGACCGCCTCGACCCATGCTTCGAGGAGTCCTTGACGTTCTGTATCGACATTATGCTTCTCGCGACGCCAGTAACCGTTCTTTATGGCGTCGATGAGAAGGCGATGGTGCATATAGCCCGGCCCGCAGGTTTCTACGTTCACTCCGATTCGCGAAAACTGAGGGTTGTTTGATTTCAGCTGTCTACTGAGGCCATAGGAATAGCTTATCGGGACGAGGACGAGAGTACCTTGTTTTTTCGTGATGAGTGTGTTCCCCGACATGGGCCTTGTCCCGCCCTGGTCTTTGTCATGAAACACGATGATGTCGTTGTAGCCGCGGTCCCTCAGGTCCTGGCCATTTCGTGTGCATTTTGTGGTTTTCGGTGTTTCAATGAGGTACGCCGGGATCTCAAGCGTATCCCAGTCCGGTCGTGTCCACGTTAGGCCGCAATAAACGCCTTGCCGCGCGTCGGTGTCGTAAGGGTGCGTGCCGAAGTCGAGGGTTTTTGATGCGCTCTCTTGCGCGATGCTAGACTGGTTCATTCGGCGCTCTTTCTTTTGTGGCTGCTCGTTCCGCGTGTTCTCATTCAGTCGGGTCGCTCGGTTGGGCAGCCAGTTGCTGTTCGACCAATCGGCCGATTCGTTGGGACGGTCCGATGAGGCACAGTCCGTCATAATGGTGGTCGATGATTTTCCATCCGATCCACCCCCATCCATTGAGTGGTATCCGGTCCTCGTTTTGCTTGCGAAAGCGTGTCACCTCGTCGAGAAAGACGAGCAGCTTGTCTTCGCTCAACGATTCGATGAATGGCATCACGTTTTCATTGAGATGCAGATTCGGCCGGCGATTGCAGACCGTCATCAGCCGGTCTCTGAGGCTGGTTTCTTCGTTGTCATTGCCTTGCGCGAGAGCGTTGCGGTCGATCGGTTGGCCGGCGCCGGAGATACGCAGTCTTAGATTATCTTTGATGGTAACCTGGCGGATTTTCTCGTCGGGCACCCACGGCGCCTTGATGAACTCGCCGAGCTTGCGCCCTTTGAGACTGTCGATGATGGCTCTTGGTACGTCTACCTGGAGTTCGATTGTCGAACCTTTGTCGTCGGTTGTGACTACCAGTTCTTTTTCAACGAAGCAGATCGTGGCGTGGATTTGCAGGTTGTAGGGGCTGATAACCACGTCGGCGCGACGGATAGATTCGTTGGTCAGATCATAGCTTTCGAATGTATAGATATGTTTTTCGTATCCCAGGAATGGTGTCGTAGTCTCAGGGATGGCCCGATAGAGCCTCTTTTGCGCTGATGTCGTCATCTGGCCGATCAGCCAATGGACGATCTCGTTTGCTCGGTAGCCGTGATAGATGGGGTCGTTCTTCTGGGCGAGGTGCGCCTTGGCGGCCTGTTCCCAAGCTTCGAGCGCACCGCTTGTGCCATCCTTGGGAATTACTCTGCTTTCTTCGCGTAAATACCCGTTGCTGGCGGTGAGGAAAGTGATCGACTCATGCCCGTTTCGGTTGTTTTTGTAGAGGAAGTCGTATTTGACGGGGATGGAGGTGTTGGCGTTCGCCTTCTTGAGGGCATCATCGATTCTGATGAAGTGGATTGTGCTGACGACCAGCGTTTGGTCGCGTTCTCGGATAAGCTTGTTCGTGGGCCTGCATTTTTCATCGCCGCCGTCGAAAAAGATGATTTCGTTATAGCCGCGGCTGATCAGATCGCGCCGGCTGCTGGTGGGGGTGTCGTTGAGGTAGATTTCGAGCTTGTCGCCATTGGGCGTTTGGAGGCTGTCCTGCTCGCCGCTGGGGTCGGCTGTTTTTTGGCCAGGGTCGTCAAGCCGGATCCGTTGCCACTTGATGCCGCAATATGTGCCGGCGTCGTCCTGGCTGTCGTAGGGATGCTGTCCGAAGTCTGGTGCGACCGCGTGGACGTTTTCATCGGTCTGTGTCATGCGTGCCCCATGCTCAAAAAAAAGGGCCGGCAATGCCGGCCCTGACGGTGGGTTGTTTGCGATTAGTAGCTGCTGGCGTTGGGTGGCAGCGTGCGCACCCGTTTCAGTGGCTTGTAGCGGCGCTGGGCTCGATTCTGTTCGCGCACCAATTCGATCATCATGCGGTGTCGTTCGCGGACTTCTTCGCGGGCCTGGCGTTGTTGTGCTTCGCGCTCGCGTTGTTCCTGCTGCTGCGCCCGACGGGCTTCGCGCTCCTCGTTGCGTGCGATCGCTTCGTCGCGGCGTTCCTGCGCACGTTGTGCGCTGTCGCTGTCGCGTCCGCTTTGATTCGGCGCCACGGCCCCGCCGTCATTTTGCGCTCGAGCGATCATCTGATCGAGCGATGGCATGGTCACCACCTGTTGGGCGCTTGCGGCCGCTGGTAGGGCGAGGGCGATCAGGCAGATTGGCCGGCAAAACCGGCCCAGCACGCGAGTGGGGTAATTACTCATCGTGCTGTTGTAGCTTGATCGCCCGTTGCGCGACAAGCGGGGAGCATATACTCCTCTAGGCGGCCGCCTTGGTCTGCGCGGCGATTGATGGCGCTGTAGGTTGATAGCCGGCGAGGCTACCGCCCTTTGCGACCCGCTCCTTGAAGCGTTCGATGCGCTCGGGTGCGGCGAGCACATAGCCCTGCAGCGTATCGCAGCCCATGGTGTGGAGTCGCTGTGCGATTTCCACGCTTTCCACGCCCTCGGCGACGGTCTTCATCTTGAGCGCCTGCGCCATGTTGATCATCACCTGCACCATGCGCGGCTGATCAAGCACGTCGACGATGTAGCTGCGGTCGATCTTGAGCTCGCGAGCCTGGATCTTCTGCAGGTAGGGCATGCCCGCCATGCCAGTTCCGAAGTCGTCGATCGACAGCATGATCCCCATGTCGCGCAGTGCTTCCAGTTCGGGCATGGCGCTGTCGGGTGCTTCCGCCGATTCGGTGATTTCAAGCACCAGACGGTCGGTGGGATAGTTGTGCTGCTCGATCAGGTTCCTGACCATTTGCACCAGCGTGCCGTGCCCGAGCATACGCGTCGAGATGTTGACCGCGACGACCTGGTCCTGGTCACGGAAGTCTTCCATAGCCCGGTCAAGCACGAAGCGGGTGAGCTTCTCGATGCGGCCATTGCTCTCGACATAGGGGATGAACCGGTCGGGCCGGATATTCCCGCGCGTCGGGTGCTCCCAGCGTACCAGCGCCTCGGCACCGATGATGCGGTTGCTGGCGAGATCCAGCTTGGGTTGATAGGCGACCCATACCTGCCCCTCGTCGATTCCCTGGTCGAGTTCGGTGAGCAGGCTCAGCTGCCATTCGGCGTCCTGGTCGCTGTCTTCCCACAGTTCCCAGTCGATGTTGCGTTCATCGGCGCGTTTGGCCGCGACGACGGCCTTGTTGAGCGCCGAGCGGATGTCGATTTCCTCGTCGCAGATGCCGATCGCGTAGGTGACGTCGACCCGTCGGCCGGAGCCGACATCGAGTCCGCCGTTGAACAGCTGCTTCAACCCTTCGATGCTCTCAAGCATGCGGTCGAATCCAACGTCGGTCTGCCAGGCGAACTGGTCCGCCTCGATGTGATAGACGCGCCCGTTATTGCCCATCATCTGCAGCCGCTCGTAGATGCGGTTCTGGAGGTTGGTGATTTCCTCCGCGCTGAGCAGGGTGGTCGTCTCGGCATAGTGACGCACGAGCATCACCAGCGTGTGTTTGCCCTTGGACTCGAGTCGCATGGCGACCCGGTTGGGCAGATTGCTGGCGTCGTTACGCGTGATGCGTGCGTAGAAGGCGCCGATCACCGCGACGATGCTTTCGTAGAGCACGACGGTGATGCCGACGATCGCTGCTGCGCCGCTGTCGATGCGATATGGCGTCAGATATTCGACGATCGGAACGACGGCGAGGATGACGAGCGTGCCGGTCACCGCGATGCTCAAGCGTACGATCGTGGTCCTGCAGCGCATGACGCCCGCAGTCATCAACAGCGCCAGTATTGTGGAGATCGCCATTCCAGTTTCGATTGGTGGACCGTTTTGCAGGGTTTCGGCGCCGATTGCCTGGATTGCGGGTCCGGCCATTCGCCCTTGTACAGGTGTTGCATGATAGTCATTGAGGCTGATCGTATAGACACCGATAATGACGTTTTTGTCTTTGAAATACCCGTGCGGGTAGTTGCGTTGGATGACATCCTCGTATGAGATGATCGGAACGCTTTCCTCGCGGATGGCATAGTCTACCGGAAAGCTCGTTCCTGTCGCGTGAACGTTGCTCATTGCCGATGCGATCGATGGTGCAGTAATGCCGTTCATTTGGATGCTGGTCGGCAGGCGATAGAGCTTGCCGCCGTTGTCCTGGTTATATTCAACCCAGGCGGTGCTGACCTGGCTGTGCCGTCGCAGTCGTTCGATCGGTAGTTCGATGACGGTGCGGCTGGTATCTTCGAGCAGATTCTCGGCGTAGGCGGGCAGCGATACGGTGGCGTTCGAATGCGCCAGCGCTGCCGCGAAGGCTTCGTCCTGTCGCGGATCGTCGGCGTTGCTGACAAAATATGTATCGAACGCCACATGTCTCACGCCGGCGCGATTGAGTTCTTCAACCAGGCGGCCATGATGCGCACGGGGCAGCGGCCACTGCCCCAGCTGCTGCTCGGTGCGTTCGTCGATTTTGATGATGATGTTGTCGCCGCTGGCGTTTTTGGTCAGCACGCCCTGTGCGGTGTCACGCAACGCACGACTGATCGCGTTGTCGGCGTTGCTCGCGATCGACAGCAGCACGGCGGCCGCGGTCACGATACCGAGCATGATGTTGGGACGCGTGGTAGCGCGTTTCATGACCTGGAGGTTCATGAGCGTTCCTGCTTTTTTCCTGCACAATGCATGGATTTGTGAATAGGCAACATGGGTTAACCGACTATTTCAGCCGTTTTCCCCTCACTTTGCCTTTGATCTTCGGCGTTCAGCCGATGATTTTGCCTGCGTCGACGCGGATGATCCGATCGGCCGACGCAATGGTTTCCTCGCGATGTGCGATGATGATGCGGGTAATACCGAGCTTGGCGATCTCGGCATTGATCGCCCGCTCGTGGTCGACGTCGAGATGTGCGGTGCCCTCGTCGATGATCAGCATGCGCGGTTCGTTGTATAGCGCGCGCGCGAGGAGGATGCGCTGACGTTGCCCGCCTGACAGACTCGATCCCATATCGCCGACGAGGGTGCGGGCTCCCATCGGCATTGCTTCGAGATCGCGTGCGATATGGGCGCGTTCGATGGCTTTCTGAAGTTTTTCTGGATCGATTTGATCGAATCCGGCGATGTTCTCGGCGATGCTTCCGCCAAACAGCACATCATCCTGCAGTACCGCGCCGATCTGGCTGCGCAATGCGCGCCGGCCGTATTGCTGCATTGGCACGCCATCGATGGTGATGGTTCCCGTGGTAGGCTCGGCAAGGCCGAGCAACAGTCGCGCAAGGGTGGTCTTTCCGCTGCCCGACGGACCCGTGATCGCCACGTTCTCGCCAGCGTCGATGACGAGGTTGATGTCCTCGAGGATATTCGACTGGATCGGGCTGTAGCGATAGCTGACGTTGCTGAGTTCGATGCGTCCCTTGAGCGGTTTGCTTGCCTCGTGTGGCTCGTTGAAGCCCTGGTCCTCGTCGGCGTGGATGATGTCGCCCAGGCGGTCGAGGTGCAGGCCGACCATGCGCCATTCGGCGGCGCCGTCGATGAGGGCGCGTGTGGCGGTGGCGAACAGCTGCCGATAAGCGATGATCGCAAACAGCGCACCGACGGTGATGTTGCCGTTGATGACCTGGCTGGCGCCGATGCCGATGATCAGTGCATATTCGATCCAGGTGATGGCGGTGCCGATCGATCCTTGCCAGGCGCGTACGCGATCGCGTGCGAACTGGGCTGAGAGCACGTCGACGAGGCGATTGTGCCAATGCGCGTGTCGCATGGTTTCGCGGGCGGTGAGGCGCAGTGTGACGATGCCGCGCAGGGTTTCGATCATGGCCGATTCTTCGCGACCATAGGCAATGATACGTTCGCGTTCGGCGCGCTGTTCGGCGTTTTGGGTGGCGAGCCGCATGAGGCCGTAGAGGATCCCCGCGCCGAGTGCGATAAGGCCTAGGGCGGGCGCGATGATGAACATCATGATCAGCGTTCCGATGGCCAGCAGTCCGTCGATCGCGGCGGCGGATGCCTTTTCGGTGAGCAGCATCTGGATGGGTCGCACCGATTGGAATTGGGTGATGACTCCACCGACATTGCGTTTTTCGAACCATTCGACCGGCAGCCGGATGAGGTGGCGAGCGATGTGATTCGAAACGCCGCGCGCCAAGCGGACGCCGGCGCTGGCGAGGATCATGGCCCGCAGGAACTGGGCGCTGGCGGCGACCAGCGCGAACAGCATGAAACCGGCTACGTAGAGCAGCAGACGTTCGTTGCTGGCGTTGGGAATGGCGTGATCGACGGCTTCGCGCAGCAGTTGCGGGGTAACCAGCGCATAGGTCTGGAAGATGAGGCTGAGCGCGCCGGCTCGTGCGACATCGGCGAGTAGGCCTTTGCCTTGCCATAGATCGCGCAGCTTGGGTCGTTGACGTCGCTGTACGCCGCGGTTGTTGGTGGCCGGCTCGAGTTCGAGAGCGACGCCGGTATAGTGCTTGCCAAGTTCCTGCCGATCGAT
>ERZ501016.254-NODE-254-length-19005-cov-14.517573_pt1 | contig 19005 bp, 12 predicted proteins | sample MGYA00248889_ERZ501016 | MGnify/ENA primary metagenome ERZ501016 (study PRJEB25958, sample SAMN03398594) | human skin metagenome | study: EMG produced TPA metagenomics assembly of the Human Skin Microbiome Metagenome (human skin metagenome) data set. | reverse complement strand
GCTGACCGACCGCGGCCGGGGTGATTCCGCGGAATCACCCCCGCCGGGCGCGGAGTGTTCGGCCCGGTACGGGTGGCTGCGCCGTGGAAAGGGTGAGGCGCCGAGCGGCGTCGGCCCGGTCCCGGCGGAGGGGGTGGGCACCGACAGGAAGAACAGGAACAGTCATGAGCAGGACCTTCACCAGGCGCGGCGGAGCGGTCGCCGCCGCTCTCGCTCTTGGAGTCACCCCGACCGTGCTGGCCGTGGTGCCCGCCGCGGATGTTCAGCTGACCACACCGGCGCAGGCCGCGGTCACGCAGGGCCCGGGGTACCGGACGTGGGCGACCTTCATCGGCATCGACATCGTCAACGGCAAGCGGACGATCTGCATCTCCTCCGGTGAGGCGGTGCCCTCGTCGCTGCCGACGCCGGCCCCGGTGGCCGACGGGAAGACGGCGTACCTCATGTGGCGGTACCTCGGCACGAACGACGACGTCACCGCGGCTGCGCTGGCCGTCGTCGTCAAGCGGGAGCACGACGAGCACCCCGGGGAGGTCGAGAAGGGCCTGGCTGAGCTCGACGCCGCGACGCGCAGCGCGATCGAGGCCCGCGCGAAGGCGATGCTGGCCGAGGCGCAGGAGAAGGCGGGTCCGTACGACCTGACGATGGACCTCAAGGCTAAGGCGGGCAGCAACCCGACCACCGGGACGGTCGAGGACATCGCGGTCCTGGGCAGGGGAGGGGAACCGGTCAACCTCGACGCGAACATCACGCTCACCCTGTCCGGCCCGGGAGTGTTTACCCGCAACGGGAAGCGGACGATCACCGTCCCGACCCTGTCGGCCGCGCAGAGCCTCGGGTGGAAGGCGACGGCCGCGGGCAAGGTCACCGTCTCCGGGACGGTCAAGGGCCTGCCCCCGACCCGGTTCAACCGGTACGTCGCGCCCGTGCCGTACGAGCAGAACATGGCCGGCCTCTACGCGGGCCTGACCGACATCCGCGGCGGTGACCCGAAGGAGGAGCCCACCCGCGTCGACTGCACCCCGAAGATCGCCACGCAGATCATCACCGACCAGGACACCAGCGGCGCGCTGACGCTGAAGGACGCCTGGAAGGTGACCGGGGACTGCAAGAACAAGTCCTTCCCGGTGACCATCACGTGGTACCACGTGCCGACGAAGCCGACCGCCCCGTCGGCCACCGTCCCGGCCGACGCCAAGAGCCTGGGATCGAGCACCTTCACCGTCACCACGGACGCGCAGGGCACCGCCTCGGGGACCGCGACCGGCAAGAAGGTCACACTCCCCGGCGGGGCCGTCGTCGCACGGGAGCGGATCGCCACGGTGAAGGGCGTGAAGGGCTCGTGGAGCCCGTTCGGCGTGGCCAGCGAGTCCATGCTCGTGCCGTGCGCGGTGCAGCTGCGCACCAAGCTCGCGACCGCAGCGGTGAACGAGCCGGGCAAGGTCGCCATCGCGGACACGGTCACCGCCACCTCCAACTGCACCAGCCGCTCCGTCGACGCCGAGGTCACCCTTTTCCGCGACACCGCGAAGCCGGTCCTCGCCGCGACCGCGCCCGCGACCGCGCGAGCCCCAGGGGTCGTTGGCCCGGCTGGTGCTGCGCATCCCTCGCCCGGCGGCGTAGGACGCGCGCTCCAGGGACTGCAACCGCTGCACGAGGTCGGGGTTGACCTTGACGATCTCGTCGGTGATCCGGTTGTGGGAGTCGCGGTCCTTGCCGAGGATGGCGCCGCCGTCGTCGACGAACAGGTCGAACAGCTCGCGTCCGACCATCATGTGCTGCCACAGCGGCACCGGTCGGTGCTCGGACACGACGACGGCGGTGTCGCCGCGGACGGTCCCCAGCCAGGCACCGAACTCCTCGGCGTTGGACACGGTCGCCGACAGCGAGATCACCTGCACCGGCTGGGGCAGGTGGATGATGACCTCCTCCCACACGGCGCCGCGGAACCGGTCGGCGAGGTAGTGGACCTCGTCCATGACGACGACGCCGAGGTCGTGCAGCGAGGTGCTCCCGGCATACAGCATGTTGCGCAGGACCTCGGTGGTCATGACGACCACGGGGGCCTCGCCGTTGACGGACGAGTCGCCCGTGAGCAGGCCGACCCGGTCGGCGCCGTGACGGGCGACGAGGTCGTGGTACTTCTGGTTGGATAGCGCCTTGATGGGAGTGGTGTAGAAGGCCTTGCGTCCCGTGGCCAGCGCCAGGTGGACGCCGAACTCTCCCACGATCGTCTTGCCGGCGCCGGTGGGCGCGGCCACGAGCACCCCGTGACCGTCCTCGACGGCGGCGCAGGCCTCGAGCTGGAACGCGTCGAGCTCGAACGGGAAGCTCGCGGTGAAGGTGTCCAGATGTGGGTGCTGCGCCATGCCCTGCAGGCTACGCGACGGGACCGACACACCCTGGTATGCCGGGCGCCCGACGTCAGAGCGGGCTGGCCTCGTCATCGGCGAGGTGGCTGTAGTCGGGCTCGCGCCGGGCGCGCCGGGAGTCCAGGACCCGCGCCACCCCGTAGGCCGCGAAGTACAGCCCGCACAGCGGCAGGGCCAGGGCGAACATCGTCCACGGGTCCGGGGTCGGCGTCATCATCGCGGAGAAGGTGAAGATCAGCACCACCGCGATCCGCCAGCCCTTGAGCATGATGTGCGCGGGCAGGACGTGGATGACGTTGAGCGCGACCAGCAGCACCGGCAGCAGGAAGGCCAGGCCGAAGCTGAGGATGAACCGGGTCACCCAGGTGAGGTAGTAGTCCGCCTGCAGGATGTTGGACGCGCCGACGGGGGTGAAGTCGAGCAGCACCTCGATGGCCTTGGGGAGGGCGTAGAGCGCGCCCCAGCAGCCGAGCAGGAAGAGCGGGACGGCGGCGGTGATGAAGGCCAGGGCCGTGCGCTTCTCGCGCTTGTGCAGCCCCGGGACGATGAAGGCCCAGATCTGCCACAGCCACACCGGGCTCGCCACGATGGTGCCGACGAAGACCGCGACCTTGAGCTTGAGGGAGAAGGCGCCGGTGATGTCGGGGAAGGACAGGATGACGTTGGCGCGGCGCGCGGCGGCGCTGAGCCGTAGCGGCTCCTGCAGGCGGAACACCAGCGGGTCGTAGTAGATCCAGCCGATGATCGAGGCGAGCACGACCGCTGCGGCGGCGATCAGGACGCGGTTGCGGAACTCGCGCAGGTGGTCCCCGAGGGACATCCTCCCCTCGGGGTTGCGTGCCCGGCGGCGCAGGCCGGGACGCGTCGACTGCTGGCGGGCCATGCGGTGGGCGACCGCCCGGCTCAGGCGCGGGGGGCGGAGTCGCCCGGCTCGCGCCGGTAGCGCACGCCGTCGATCACGACGTACTCGTCGCCGGAGGTGGCGGACGAGGCACCCTGCGCGGGCGGGACCGGCTGGGTCGTCTGCGTGGTGCGGGTCGTCGTGGTGGTGCGGTGCGGCTCGTCGAGGTCGGACATGCCCGCCGCGCCGTCCTGACGCTCGCCGTCGTGCTTCATCTCCGACACCTCGGACTTGAAGATGCGCATCGACCGCCCCAGGCTCCGCGCGGCGTCCGGCAGGCGCTTCCACCCGAAGACGATGACGATGACCAGGATGAGGATGATCAGGTGCCAGGGCTCGAACAGGTTGCGGGGCATCGGGGTCGACCAGCCTTCCAGTGGGTCTGCCTACGAGGGACGAGGGGTCCTGGTGCGTCATCCTACGGCCGTCGCCCCGGAAGGCACGGTATGCCGGTGAACGCCAGGTGACGCCGGGGCGACGAGCGCCGTCCGGTCAGCGGTAGTGCGCGAGGGCCAGCTCGGCCGCCGACCGCACCTCGGCCCGCAGCCCCTGCGGCGAGACCACGCGCGCGGCACCCCCGAGGCGCAGCAGGAGCCGTCGCAGCCACGCGGTGTCGCTGGTCGCGATGGTCACGCGCAGCCCGCCGCCGTCGCGCTCCTCCACCGACTCGCACGGGTAGTAGTCGCGCACCCAGCGGGCCTGCTGCTCGAGGTCCAGCACGACGCGCAGCGAGAGCTCGTCCGGGCGGAAGATCCCGTTGTCGAGGTCGCGGGGGCGGGCGTCGGCGGGCGGGGTGCCGTCGACGTCGAGGACCTGCAGGTCGGCGATCCGGTCGAGGCGAAAGAGGCGGACGTCCTGGGCACGGTGGCACCAGGCCTCGAGGTACCACGGCCCGTCCACGTTGACCAGGCGCATGGGGTCGACGTCGCGCTCGGTGGTCTCGTCGCGGCTCGGCACGACATAGCTGAGGTGCACCCGGCGGTGCGCGGCGAGGGCCCGGCGCAGCGCCGCGAGCTGCCCCTCGAGGCGCTCGCCGTCCGCGCCGCCGCCCTCGGCCTCGACGCCCATGTCCACACTGATCCGGTCGGCCTGCGCGCTGACGCCGGACACCTCGCTGGTGGCCGCCTCGAGCTTGGCGAGGGCCCGGTCGACAGCGTCGCGCTCCCCCAGCCCCGGCACGGCCGCCAGGGCCCGCAGTCCCACCATCAGGGACAGCGCCTCGTCGACCCCGAGCCGCAACGGGCGGGCGATCGTGTCGGCGTTGGAGACGTAGACCTGCCCGCCCTCCCACTGCGCGTCGATGAGGTCGTCGTGGTAACCGCCGGGCGTGCCGCACAGGAACAGCAGCGCGAGGTCGGCCTCGATCTGGGCCCTGGACACGCCGAACTCCGCTGCCGCGACGTCGATCTCGACGCCCTGGTGGGTCAGCAGCCAGGGCACCATCGTCAGCAGGCGGTCGAGCCGGACCGTGGCGGACTCGTTCATGTCCACGCTGTCGCGGCCGTCGCGGGTATCGGCGCCGGACCGACCGGACTTCCTCGGGCTCATCGGCTCGCCTCCAGCGCTCCGGTCAGACGACGTATGACGGCCTCGCGCAGCTCGGCGGGCGCCACCGCCTCGACGTCCGCCGCATAGCCCGCGAGCTCGTCGGCGAGGCGCTCGGTGTCGCTGCAGGGCAGGTCGACCTCGTCCCACCCGTCGGCCACCCCGGTGCGGGTCGCCCCGGCGCGGCGGCGCAGCGAGTGACCCGCGCCCGCGCGCACGCGCAGCGTGGCCGTGACCGCGGGGCGCTCGGAGGCCTGGGCCCGGATGGACGCGAGGGGGTCGTGGTCGGCGGGCACGGCATACGACCCGGCGCGGCCGGCCCAGGCGATGGGCCCCTCGACCCGGCCTAGGCGAAAGACGCGGGGGGCCTCCCGGTCGGTGTCGTAGCCCGTGAGGTACCACCGGCCGTGCCACGCCGCGATCCCCCACGGCTGCACGTGGCGGGTGGTCAGCGCGCCGGTGCCGGAGCGGCGGTAGTCGAACCGGATCGGGCGGCGGTGCAGCACGGCGTCCTTGGCGCGGGCGAAGGCCGGCTCGGCGGTGCGGACGCGCGGCTCGAGCCCGATCACCGAGGAGTCGTCACGCTCGACGCCCGCGGCCTCGAGCTTGCGCAGCGCCCGGGCGGCAGGCCCCGCCAGCGAGGCCTGCGCCCACGTGCGGCTCGCGAGCCCGAGCACCGCGATCTCGTCGGGCTCGAAGGCGACCTCGGGCAGGGCGTACTCGCGCCGGTCGATGCGGTAGCCCTCCTCGTCGTCGAAGAGCGGGTCGATGTCCTCGGTCACGAGCGGGATCCCCAGCTCGCGCAGCTCGTCCTTGTCGCGCTCGAACATCCGGTTGAAGGCGTCCTCGGACAGCGCCGAGCCGTACTGCGGGACGGCCTCGCGGATCTTGGACTTGGGCAGCGGGCGGCGCGTGTAGAGCAGGCAGATGACGAGGTTGAGCAGCCGCTCGGTCTTGGCCGCGCTGACGGGGGTGCGCGCAGGAGCCACGTCGTGCCCCTCCCTTCGATCGTCCGGCCACCGGCCCGGCCACTAGGGTGGCGCCGTGATCCGCTGGCGCAGCGCCCGAGTCGACGCCGTCCGGGCCGAGTGGCCCGGCGCAGTCGAGTATGCCGTAACTGTGTTCGAGGAGGCGGCTCGTGGTGCCGGGCCTGGCACCGCGTGTCGGGCGCTCGCCTACGTCGACCTCGTGGGCCGTCCCCAGGTCGGCGACAGGGTCCTGGTCAACGTCTCCGCGCTCGAGCGCGGCCTCGGTACCGGCGGGCTCGCGCTGGTGGTCGCCGACCCGGACCGTATGCCGGCAGACCCGCCCGCGGGGCCCGGGCACGTCGTCAAGGCGCGCTACACCCCGCTGCAGGCGATGGTGCTGGGCGTCGACGAGCAGGAGTCGCCGCACCACGCGGTCCTCGAGGAGGCGGACTCGATCGACGGGATGCCGGTGGTGACGGCCGACCTGCACTCGGCGCTGCCGGCGGTCGTCGCCGGGGTGCGCGCGGCCCGCCCCGACGCGGTGGTCGCCTACGTGATGACCGACGGCGGCGCCCTGCCCGCGCGGTTCAGCCGCACCGTGGCGGGGCTGCGCGAGGCCGGGTGGCTGGCGTCCTGCATCACGGTCGGGCAGGCCTACGGCGGGGACCTGGAGGCCGTCACCGTCCACACGGGGCTGCTGGCCGCGCGGCTCGTCGTCGGGGCCGACGTCGCCGTCGTCGCGCAGGGCCCGGGCAACCTCGGGACCGGCACGCGGTGGGGCTTCTCGGGCACCGGCGCGGGCGAGGCCCTCAACGCCGCGCACACGCTCGGCGGGCTCGCGGTGGCCTCGCTGCGCGTGTCCGAGGCTGACCCCCGCCCCCGTCATCGCGGCGTCAGTCATCACAGCCTCACGGCATACGGCCGGGTCGCGCTCGTCCCCGCGCAGGTGCCGATCCCGCTGGAGGACAGCGGGATCGGACGCGAGGTGCGCCGCCAGGCGCACGAGCTCTGCGCGGGCTCGGGCGGCCGGCTCGCGCCGGTGGACGTCCCGACCGACGGGCTCGACGCGGCCCTGGCCACATCACCCGTCCGGCTCAGCACGATGGGGCGCGGCGTCGAGGACGACCGGGCGTCCTTCGTGGCCGCCGCGGCAGCCGGTCGCCACGCCGCCGCGCGCATCCCGACGCGCGAGTAACCCCCCGCAGTGACTAGCCTCCGGGAGAACGCGTGGCCTCGGCCACACCGTGCCGCTCGGAGGTAGCCGTCTGATGTTCACCCGCATCGCCATCGTCAACCGTGGCGAGGCCGCCATGCGCCTCATCCATGCGGTCCGCGACCGCAACGCGTCCCGCGGGCCCGGGTCCGCCGAGCCGAGGGTGGAGACGGTGGCGCTGCACACCACGGGCGAGCGGCGGGCGATGTTCGTGCGCGAGGCGGACCGGGCCTACGACCTCGGACCCGCCGCCGACCGGCCCTACCTCGACCACGCGGTGCTCGAGCGCGCCCTGCGCGAGACGGGCGCGGACGCGGCCTGGGTCGGGTGGGGCTTCGTGGCCGAGGACCCGGCGTTCGCGGACCTGTGCGCCCGCATCGGCGTGACCTTCATCGGGCCGAGCCCCGAGGCGATGCGCAAGCTCGGCGACAAGATCGGGTCCAAGCTCATCGCCGAGGAGGTCGGTGTGCCGGTCGCGGCCTGGAGCCGCGGCGGCGTCGACACCCTCGAGGACGCGACGGCGGCCGCGCGGGAGATCGGCTATCCCCTCATGCTCAAGGCCACGGCCGGCGGCGGCGGTCGCGGCATCCGCAAGGTGTCCTCCGACGCCGAGCTCGCCGACGCCTACGAGCGCACCCGCGACGAGGCGGCGCGGGCCTTCGGCTCCGGCGTCGTCTTCCTCGAGCGCCTCGTCACCGGCGCCCGCCACGTCGAGGTGCAGGTCATCGCCGACGCGCACGGCACCGCGTGGGCGCTCGGCGTCCGCGACTGCTCGGTGCAGCGCCGCAACCAGAAGGTCATCGAGGAGTCCGCCTCCCCCGTCCTCTCCCCCGACGAGGTCGCCGAGCTCAAGGCCAGCGCCGAGCGCCTCGCCGTCGCCGTCGGCTACTGCGGCGCCGGGACCGTCGAGTTCCTCTACCACCCCACCGAACGCTTCTTCGCCTTCCTCGAGGTCAACACCCGCCTGCAGGTCGAGCACTCGATCACCGAGGTCACCACCGCGACCGACCTCGTGCGCCTGCAGATCCACGTCGCGTCCGGCGGCCGGCTCGAGGGCGAGCGGCCCGTCGAGAGCGGCCACGCCGTCGAGGCCCGGCTCAACGCCGAGGACCCCGACCGCGACTTCGCGCCGTCACCGGGCCGCATCGCGCTGCTCGAGCTGCCGGCGGGCCCCGGCATACGGGTCGACACGGGGGTCGCCGAGGGCGACACGATCCCGGCCGACTTCGACTCGATGATCGCCAAGATCATCGCCTCCGGGCGCGACCGCGACGAGGCCCTCGCCCGTCTGCGCCGCGCCATGCAGGAGACGACCGTCGTGATCGAGGGCGGCGCGACCAACAAGAGCTTCGTGCTCGAGCTGCTCGACGCCCCCGAGGTCATCGACGGCACCGCCGACACCGGCTGGATCGACCGGGTCCGTGCCGAGGGCCGGCTCAGCAGCCACCGCCACGCCGGCGTGGCCCTGGTGGCGGCCGGGATCCAGGCCTACGAGGCCGACGAGGCCATCGCCCGGGCCCGGCTGCTCGAGACGGCGCGCGGCGGCCGCCCGCAGCTGCAGCACGCCCCTGGCCGCAAGGTCGAGCTCACCCTGCGAGGCACCGCCTACACGCTGACCGTCTCCCGCGTGGCCCCGCACCGCTTCCGGGTCACCGTGGCCTCCCCCCCGGACGAGCGCACCGTCGACGCGACGCTGGACCGGATCGACGCGTATGCCGGACGCCTCCGCATCGGGGACCGCGAGCACCGGCTGATCACCGCCTCCCACGGCACCATCCAGCTCGTCGAGGTCGACGGAGTCACCCACCGGATCAGCCTCGACGAGGGCGGCGTGCTGCGCTCCCCCACCCCGGCGCTGGTCGTCGCCACCCCGCTCGCCGTGGGCGACGAGGTCGCCGCGGGCGCGCCCGTGCTGGTCCTCGAGTCGATGAAGATGGAGACCGTCCTGCCCGCGCCCTTCGCCGCGCGCGTCAAGGAGCTGCTCGTCTCCGCCGGCAGCCAGGTCGAGACCGGCACCCCGCTCGTGCGGCTCGAGCCCGTGGGTGACGGCGAGGACGCCGCCGCCGAGCAGCAGCCGGGTCTCGATCTCGCCCTCGACCTGCCCGACGACAGCGAAGGCGAGGGCACCGGCAGCGGCACCGATCCGCACCGCCGCGCGGCGCGGCTGCGCGCCGACCTGCTCGCGCTGGTCCTCGGCTACGACGTGGACGCCCGCGACGAGGGGCGGGTGCTGGCGTCATACCTCGCGGTCCGCGACGAGGAGTCGAGCCCTGGGCAGAGCCGTGGGGAGAGCGCCGTCGCCGCGGAGGTGGAGCTGCTCGAGGCCTTCGCCGACCTCGCGGAGCTGTCCCGCAACCGCCCCGCGGGCGACGACCTCCACCTCGAGAACCGCATCCACAGCCCCCGCGAGCACTTCCACACCTACCTCCAGAGCCTCGACCCCGTTCGCGCCGCCCTGCCGGAGGACTTCCAGGAGCGGCTGGGGGCCGTGCTGCGTCGCTACGGCGTCGCCGACCTGGAGCACGACGACGAGCTCGAGCAGGCGGTCTTCCGGGTCTTCGTCGCGCAGCAGCGCTCGGCCCCCGACCTGCAGGTCGTGACCTCGCTGCTGCGCCGCTGGCTCGCCGACCCCGCGCCGGAGGCGCCTGACGACACCCGTGCCCGCGCCGCCCTGGACCACCTCGTGCGCGCCACCCAGCTGCGCATCCCCGTCGTCGGCGACCTGGCGCGCAGCGTGCGGTTCCGGTGGTTCGACCAGCCGCTGGTGGACGCCGAGCGGCAGGGCGTGCTCGGGGGCGTCGGCGACGAGATCGCCCGCATCGCCGAGCTGCCCGAGGGGCCGGAGCGCGACGAGCACATCGACGCGCTGGTGCGCATCCCCGAGCGGATCGCCTCGTTCCTCGCCCGGCGCCTCGCCGGTCCCGAGCTGCCGACCTCCGAGCCCATGCTGACCGTGCTGGCGCAGCGGCACTACCGCGGCCACGACATGCGCGACTTCCGCGAGATCCGCATCGACGGGCGACCGCTCGTCGTCGCCGACTACACCATCGACGACCGGCCCACCCACCTGGTCTCCACGATCGGGCGGGTCGACGACCTGCGGCCCGGGTCGGACCTCGTGCAGGACATCGTCGATGAGGTCGCCGAGGTCGCCGAGGCCGGCCCCGGCCCCGGGCGGCAGAGCGTCGTGGACCTCTACCTGCGCTGGGACGACGCGCCGGCCTCGCTCGACCAGCTGTCGTCCGAGCTGGTGCAGCGGCTGTCGCAGCTCGACCTCGGCGGCGGCGTCCGCCGGGTCGCGGTGGGCGTGTGCAGCGACGGGCCCGAGCCGGTGCGCTACCTGACCTTCCGCCCGGGGGCCGCCGGCGACCGGGTCGTCGAGGACGAGCTGGTCCGTGGCGTGCACCCCATGGTCGGTCGACGACTCAACCTGTGGCGCCTCACCGACTTCGACGTGACCCGGCTCGAGGCCCCCGAGGACGTGCTGCTCTATCGCTGCGTCGCGCGGGGCAACGAGACGGACGTGCGTCTCGTTGCCATGGCGCAGGTGCGTCAGCTGGCCGTGGTCCGCGACGAGCAGGGCCGGGTCGTCGGGCTCCCGCACGTCGAGCGGGCGATCGCCGGCTGCCTCGACGCCATCCGCCGGGCCCGCACCAGCGGCGGCGCGGCCGGCGCGCGGCTCGACATGAACCACGTCTGGGTCCACGTCTGGCCGACGATCGAGGGCGACGTCGAGGAGCTCACCACCCTCAAGCGCACCATCGCGCCGATGACCGCCGGCGCCGGTGTGGAGGAGGTGCTGCTCGAGGGATCGGTGGCCGTGCCCGGAGGTGACGGCGAGACCGTGCCCATAGCGGCGCGGTTCTCCTACCAGCCCGGGTCCGGGGTCGTCACCTCCATCGAGGGGCCGCCGCAGGAGCGGCTCCGCCCGCTCGACGACTACGCCCGCAAGGTGGTCACCGCCCGCCGCCGCGGCATGGCCTACCCCTACGAGCTGCAGTCGCTCATCGCCGGCCCCGGCGGGACCGCGACCGAGCACGACCTCGACGAGTCCGGTGCGCTCGTGCCCGTCGACCGTCCCTACGGCCTCAACCGCGCGGGCATCATCGTCGGCGTCATCTCGACACCCACCACGCGCCACCCCGAGGGGGTCAAGCGGGTCCTGCTGTGCGGCGACCCGCTGCGGGCCCTCGGTGCGGTCTCCGAGGCCGAGTGCACGCGCATCATCGCCGCGCTCGACCTGGCCGAGTCGATGGGGGTCCCCGTCGAGTGGTTCGCCCTGTCCGCCGGCGCCCGCATCTCGATGGACTCCGGCACGGAAAACATGGACTGGGTCGCCCGCGCGCTCAAGCGGATCGTCGAGTTCACGCAGGCCGGCGGCGAGATCAACGTCGTCGTGGCCGGCATCAACGTCGGGGCACAGCCGTACTGGAACGCCGAGGCGACCATGCTGATGCACACCAAGGGCATCCTCGTCATGACCCCGGACAGCGCGATGGTGCTGACCGGCAAGCAGTCCCTGGACTTCTCCGGCGGCGTCTCGGCCGAGGACAACTACGGCATCGGCGGCTACGACCGGATCATGGGCCCCAACGGGCAGGCGCAGTACTGGGCGCCCGACCTCGCGGGTGCGCTCCGCATCCTCATGACGCACTACGACCACGCCTACGTCGCGCCGGGCGAGAGCGGCCCGCGCGTCGCCGCCACCACCGACCCGGTCGACCGCGACATCACGACCCACCCGCACGACCCCGTCGACTCGGGCTTCACCACGGTCGGCGACATCTTCTCCGCCGCGACCAACCCGGACCGCAAGAAGCCCTTCGACATCCGCACGGTGATGGCGGCAGTCGCCGACCAGGACCACGCGACGCTCGAGCGGTGGGCCGGTATGGCGGACGCGGAGACCTCCGTGGTCTACGACGCCCGTCTCGGCGGGATCCCGGTCTGCCTCGTGGGGATCGAGTCCAAGTCGGTGCCGCGCCGCGGCTTCCCTCCCACCGACGGCCCCGACACCTACACCGCCGGCACGTTGTTCCCACGGTCCTCCAAGAAGGTCGCCCGGGCCATCAACGGCGCGAGCGGCAACCGACCCGTGGTCGTCCTGGCCAACCTCTCGGGCTTCGACGGCTCGCCGGAGTCCCTGCGCAACCTGCAGCTCGAGTACGGCGCCGAGATCGGTCGCGCCATCGTCAACTTCGACGGCCCGATCGTCTTCTGCGTGATCTCCCGCTACCACGGCGGCGCGTTCGTCGTGTTCTCCAAGGCGCTCAACCCGCAGATGCGGGTCCTGGCCGTCGAGGGGTCCTACGCGTCGGTGCTCGGTGGTGCTCCGGCTGCGGCCGTGGTGTTCAGCCGCGACGTGGACGCCCGCGCCGCCAAGGACCCGCGCGTGGCCGAGCTCGAGCAGCGCCTGGCCACGGCGACCGGGGAGGAGCACGCCGACCTGGCCGCACAGCTGCTCGAGACGCGCCGTGACGTCCGCGCCGAGAAGCTCGGCGAGGTCGCCGCGGAGTTCGACCGGGTGCACAGCATCCACCGCGCCGTCGAGGTCGGCTCGGTGGACGAGGTCGTGGCCCCGGCCGACCTGCGCCCGCGGATCATCGCCGCGCTGCAGGGCTGGGCCCCCCGGTCCTGAGCCGCTCACGGCTGAGCCGCCCCCACCCACAACCCCAAAGATCGTGAGGGCTTGGTCCACCATCGGTGGACCAAGCCCTCACGATCTCGGGTGGCGCTGGGGCGCGGCGAGCTAGCGGACCGCGACCAGGTCCACGACGAAGATCAGGGCCTCGCCGGGCTTGATGACGCCGCCGGCGCCGCGATCGCCATACGCGAGGTGCGACGGGATGGTCAGCTTGCGCCGGCCACCCTCACGCATCCCGAGCAGGCCCTGGTCCCATCCCTGGATGACCTGGCCGACGCCGACCTGGAAGGCCAGGGGCGCGCCGCGGTTCCACGAGGCGTCGAACTCCTCGCCGGTGGAGTAGGCGACGCCGACGTAGTGGGTGCTGACGACGTTGCCGGGCTTGGCCTCCGCACCGTCACCCTCCCAGACGTCCTCGATCACGAGGTCGGCGGGCGGCTGGTCGCCGGGGAAGTCGATCTCGGGCTTGGTGGTGGTCGGGTCAAAGGGCACGGTGTCCTCCTGGGGGTGCGGTGGTATGACGAGCGCGGGGCCGCCGCACGGGCGGCGACCCCACGGTGGGGCTATTGAGCCTTGACGAGGTCGACGACGAAGACGAGCGTCGAGTTGGCCGGGATCTTGTCCTGCGCCTTGGCGCCGTACGCCTCGGCGGGCGGGGCCACGACCAGGACACGGCTGCCGATCTTCTGGCCGGTCAGGCACTTGTCCCAGGCGGGGATGACCTGGCCGACGCCGATCGAGAAGGGCGTGGGCTCCTTGCCGTGGTCATAGCTCGAGTCGAACTTCGTGCCGTTGGTCCACAGCATGCCGGTGTAGTGCGAGGACAGCGTCTGACCGGCGTTGACGACGGGGCCGGTGCCCTCCTTGAGAACGTAGGCCGTGGCCTGCTTGGGGGCGGCGGCGGTGGTGGGCTTCATCGTGGCGGCCTTGCCGTCGGCGGCCGTGATCTCGGGCAGACCCTCCTTGCTCGTGACGACCTTGCAGGGCTCGCCCTTGAAGCCGACCTTCTGGATCTCGACATAGGCGACCAGCGTCTCGTCGGCGGTGATGCCGGACTGCGGGTTGCCCTGGGCGATGAGCGCCGCGGCGTCGGCGGGGGCCATGGCCACGAGCACGCGGCTGCCGACCTTCTGGCCGAGCATGCCCTTGGCCACGCCGGGGATCCACTGGTTGACCGGGATCTGCTGCGGCTGGTTGGCGGCGAAGGTGTCCTCGAGGGTCTTGCCCGTCTTGCCCGACACGAACAACGCGTTGGCAACGACCATGTCGGTCTTGTTGACGACCTGCCCCGTGCCCTCGGTGACGACCTTGGCGGTGGTCTCCTTGGTCGTGAACGGCGCCTTGTCGACCTTGACCGTCGGCTTCGCGGGCGTGCCGCCGACGGTGATGCCCGCCAGCTCGCCCTTGGCCGCCGGGATGATCGGCGCGGACGCCGTGCTCGCCGACGCCGAGGCGCTCGGGCTCGCGGTGGTCGTCGTCGACGAGGTGGTGGTGGCCCCGCCGCTCCCGCACGCGCTGAGCGCGATGGCAGGGACGGCCGCGAGGGCGAGGGCAGAGCTGGTACGCAGGCGCAAGAGAGGGGTCTTTCGCTCGGGGGTGGGTCGTGTGAGCTCGTGCCACCCTAACGGGCGATCCTGTGGCAGCGCTGTCGCGTCCGGCTCGTCGCGTCGTCGGGTCCTCGGGTCAGGGCCCGGCCGGGGCCGGGTGCTCCCCAAGGCTCGCGACCAGCCGCTCGACGCGCGGGTCCTCGTAGGCGAGCGGGTCCTTGCACAAGATGGTGCGCTGGTTGCCGTCGTTGAGCTTGAGGTGCACCCAGTCGACCGAGTAGTCGCGCCGAGCCTCCCGTGCCGCCGCGATGAAGTCGCCGCGCAGCTTGGCCCGGGTCGTCTGCGGGGGCGTGGTGACCGCCTGCTCGATCTGCTCGTCAGTGGTGACTCGCGCGGCGAGCCCCCGGGCCTGCAGCAGGTTGAACAGCCCGCGCCGCGGGTGCAGGTCGTGGTAGGCGAGGTCGATCTGCTGCAGGCGCGGGTGCTCGAGCGGCAGTCCGTCGCGGGTGGAGTACTGCTCGATCAGTCGCCGCTTGATGACCCAGTCGATCTCGGTGCCGACCTCGTGCAGGCGGCCCGAGTCGACGGCGGACAGCACCCGCTCCCACAGGTCGAGGACGCGCTGGTGCACCGGGTCGTCGCTGCCGCCCTCGTCGACGAAGCGTCGGGCGGCCCGGAGGTAGGCGCTCTGCGCCGCGAGGGCGCTGGTGGTGCCCCCGGCGGCGAGGTCGACCTCGGCGCGGCCGGTCGGGTCGGTGCTCATGGTGCGTATGGCGGCCGTGGTGCTCGCGAGGGTGAGGTCGGGCAGCGGGACGCCCTCCTCGATCATCCGCAGCACGAGGTCGGCGGACCCGACCTTGAGCAGCATCGTCGTCTCCGACATCGTCGAGTCCCCGACGATGACGTGCAGGCGGCGGAACTTCTCGGCGTCGGCGTGCGGCTCGTCACGGGAGTTGATGATCGGCCGCGAGCGCGTCGTGGCGGAGGACACGCCCTCCCACATGTGGTCGGCGCGCTGGCTGACGCAGTAGGTCGGGCGGCCCTGCGGGTCGACGACGAGCTTGCCTGCGCCGCAAGTGATCTGGCGGCTGACGAGGAAGGGCACGAGCGTGTCGGTGACGGTGCGCAGGTCGGTGGCGCGGTGCACGAGGAAGTTCTCGTGGCAACCGTAGGAGCTCCCGGAGGAGTCGACGTTGTTCTTGAAGACGTAGACGTCCCCGACGATCTCGTCCTGGGCCATGCGCAGCTGGGCGTCGTCGGCGAGGCCCTGGACGATGCGCTCGCCGGCCTTGTCCTGGGCGACGAGGTCGAGCAGGGAGTCGCACTCGGCGGTGGCGTACTCCGGGTGGGACCCGACGTCGAGGTAGAGCCGGGACCCGTTGGCGAGGAAGGCGTTGGAGCTGCGGCTCCAGGTGACGACGGAGCGGAACATGTAGCGCGACACCTCGTCGGGGGTCAGGCGCCGCTGCCCCTCGGAGGTCGCGGTCACGCCATACTCGGTCTCGATCCCGAAGATGCGTCGCTCCATGCGCCGACCCTACCGGGGGTAAGGGCATTAGCCGGCCTCCGTCCCCCAGGCTGATGATCCCGCCCCCGGTAGGGGCATCAGCCGGCCTGCGTCCCCCAGGCTGATGATCCCGCCCCCGGCGGGTCCGCGACGTGGACCCCAGCCAGCGGACGAAGGGGATCACCAGGCACCGCACGAAGGCGGCCAGCACGACCAGCCCCGCCCAGATGGCGAAGGCGTCCCAGAGCTCCGCATCCCGGTGCACCCTGTCGCCGAACGCCACCAGAACCCGGCGTCCTGGAGGGCGCGGGGCCCCGAACGCCACGGTCAGGCCGTAGATGACGGCGAGCACTCCCACGATGCTCGCCCCGGCGCGCAGGCCCATCGGCTCCCCCTCGGTCGCGGTTGCCGCGACGCTAGACAGCGGCACGCCGGGGGCGCCTGTGACAGGTGTCAGGAGCTCGGGTGAACCTCAGGCGAAGAAGGAGGCGTTCATCCGGGGATCGGTGCGGAAGGGCACCGTGCGCACCCGCGTCCGCGAGCGCTCCCAGCGCAGGTCCTCGATGGCGAGGCAGACCGCGTTGGCGCGCTCGCACTGGCTGTCGGACAGGTAGAAGGCGAACCGCCGCAGCCGCTTGTGCAGGGCGTAGAAGGCCTCGAGGTCCACGTCGCGGGCGCCCTCGACGTCCAGGCTGCCGGCGGCCTCGAGGTCGGCGAGGGCCTGCTCGACGTCCTCGGGACGCACCCGCGGAGCGAGCTCGGGATAGACGTCGATCATCCCGTCCTCGGACACGATCACCGTCAGGCACGGCGCGGTGGACGCCTCGGTGTAGCGAACGGCCGAGTTGTAGCGCGACCCGCGGCTCGGGTCGCCGGCGCCGGTCGCAACGCCGTCGAGGATGACGCCGACGGCGTGGCAGACCCCGTCGGGGGTGAGCAGGACGGCGCCGTCGATGCGGGTGACCGCGTCCAGGACCTCCGGGCTGAGCTGCTGGGGGCGGATCGACAGGGCCTGGGGCGCGAGCCGCCGCGCCTCCTCGGCCGCCGCGGTCGTGACGACCAGCAGGGCGCCGCGGGCCTGCTGCGCCGCGCTCTGGGCGAGCATCCAGATGCCTCGTATGTCGTGGTCGGACACCTCGTCGAAGACGCGCCGCATGGCGTCGATGAACAGGCTCGTGGACATCCGCGGGCGGGGCAGCTGCGGGTGTCCGCTGGAGACCCGGAGCAGCGGGTTGCGGTTGTAGGCCATCTGCCAGGACCCCTGCTCGAGCAGCGTGAACCGGAAGATGTCGTTGTCGGAGTCGTCCGGCTCGTCGTGGGCGAGCGGCTGGACCGACCCGAGGCCGTAGATGCGCTGGCCGTCGATGAGCAGGTGAAGGCCCGGCCGCGTCATCTCCAGGAGCTTGCGGAACTGCCGTCGCTCGCGCACCGACACCGCCGAGCGCAGCTGCACGTCGACCGAGATCCGCGGGTGGCCCTCGCGGGCCATGACGACGGTGCCGGAGCCGACCCGCCCCTCGTAGGGCGTCGACGACAGGCCCTCGAACGCGTCGAACAGCCCCTGGCCGAGCCGCTCCCCCGCGATCAGGGCGGCGGAGTAGACGAGGTGGTTGGCCGACCGGCGGATCGCGTCGTTGGGGACGTCGTCGTCGATGGGCGAGATCGACCGGGGCGGCCGGGCGGCGAGGAGGGCGTGGGTGGCGATGCGCAGCAGCTCCACGACGATGCCGTGGGCCAGCGAGGTCGTGAGCGGCACCCCGTCGATCTCGTCGTACGGGAGGGCGTTGAGCTCGGCATACGCGCTGCTGTCGACGCTGATGGCGGGGTGCACGACGTAGTCGCCGACCCGTGCCCCGCTGCCGATGAAGAAGGTGCGTCCGCGACCGGCGCGGCCGCTGTCGAGGGCCGCGGCGACGGCCTCGCGCCGGGTCTCGTCGAGGAAGTGGTCGAGCCGGGCCTGCTGCACCTCGACCGACTCGTAGGTCTCGTCGTGCGCCGGGTGCGCCTCGAAGCGCCGCTGCGCGTCGGCGCGGATCCCCTCGAGGTCCTGGATGCTGAAGCCGCGGTCCGCGGGCGCGATGCACACGTCCGGCGCCCCCGGTTGGTCGACGTCGTCGGCGAGGAAGCCGACGAGCAGCGCGTCGGCCGACACGATGGCGCCGATCTGGTCGGTCGCACGGTCCGTGGCACGGTCCAGGGAGAGGCGGAACTGCTCCTGGAGCTCCCACATGAGGTGGTGGGGGGTGGGGTTGACGGTCACGTGCTGCCTTCGGGGGTGCCTGCGGTGGTATGACGGGCCCCGGCCCGTACCCCACCGGCGTGGACGCGGGCCGACCCCCGCAAGGATATGTCCGTCCTCGTCCGGTTCGGACCATTCCCTCGGATCCGCACCCGGACGCAGGCACCGGAGCGGGCATGATGTCCGCATGGCCGATGCAACTGCTGCCGCCCCTGTCGTCGAGCCCGTCGTCGGCCCTGGCGGGTCCCTGCCCCACGTCGTGGTGGTCGGCACGGGCGGGACGATCGCGGGGTCGTCCGCCGCGACCACTGCCAAGCACTACCAGGCCGGGGTGGTGACGGTCGAGGACCTGCTCGCGGCCGTCCCGCAGGTCGGTGAGCTCGCTGCCGTCACGTGCGAGCAGCTGTGCCAGATCGACTCGGTCGAGATGGACCTGCCGCTGCAGCTGCGCCTCGTCCGCCGCGTGGCGGAGCTGACGGACCGGGAGGACGTCGACGCGGTGCTGGTCACCCACGGCACGGACACCCTGGAGGAGTCGGCCTACCTGCTCCACCTGCTCGTGCCGTCGGACAAGCCCGTCGTGGTCGTCGGGGCGATGCGGCCGGCCGACGCGCCCGGCGCCGACGGGCCGAGCAACCTGCTGAACGCCGTCCGGGTGGCCGCGCACCCGTCGTCGCGCGGCCTCGGCACCCTGGTCGTCGCGGGCGAGGAGATCCACTCCGCGCGTGACGTCCGCAAGGAGCACACCTCCCGCGTGGACGCCTTCGGCTCGCTCAACGGTCCCCTCGGGGAGGTCGCCGGGGGTGTGCCGCGCTACGCGCATGGGCCCAGTCGGCTGCACGGCCGGGCGTCGGCATTCGACCTGGCGGCGCTCGCGGGCCTCGACGACCTGCCACCGGTGGAGGTGCTGGTCACCCGGGCCGGGCTGCCGGGGTCGATCGTGGACGCGGTGGTGGCCACGGGCGCGCGCGGTCTCGTGCACGTCGGCCCTGGCGCAGGCAACATCCCCGAGGGGGTGGCGCGGGCGCTCGACCGGGCGCGCGCGGCCGGAGTGGTGGTCGTCCGGTCG
>ERZ501016.252-NODE-252-length-19256-cov-17.374720_pt1 | contig 19256 bp, 15 predicted proteins | sample MGYA00248889_ERZ501016 | MGnify/ENA primary metagenome ERZ501016 (study PRJEB25958, sample SAMN03398594) | human skin metagenome | study: EMG produced TPA metagenomics assembly of the Human Skin Microbiome Metagenome (human skin metagenome) data set. | reverse complement strand
GCCGGCGGAGGTGCGGTCGGCGGGGATCGGCGTCTTGCGGTCCCACGCGCCGTTGGCGAAGGTCCAGAAATCGTTGCCGGGCTTCACCGCCCGGTCCTGCGCCGACAGATCGACCCCGAAGGTGCCGTAGCGCGGCCCCGACGGCGCGGGTGCGGGGGCGGGGGCCGGAGCGGGGTCGGCGGCGAAGGCCGAGGCAGGGGCGGCGAGGGTGAGAGCGGCCGCGGAGGCGACCGCGGCGACGATGCGGCGCATGGTCATGATGACTCCTCGAAGACGTTCGCGAGCGTCGTTACTCGCGAGTACGTGCTCTCGACGCTAGGACCGTCCCCCGCGACCCGTCACGCCGGGTGAGAGCACGTGCACGGCCGGGCGGGCGCGCCGCGCATCCGTGCGTCGCCCGCGAGACCCCGCCCGCGAGACCCCGGTATGCCGGGCGCCGGGGGCTCGGCATACCACCGGCTCCCGCGCCCTCGCCGCGTGGCCGGGGTCTGTCCGACCCAGCCGATAGACTCGCGTCCCGTGGCTCTGACTATCGGGATCGTGGGACTGCCCAACGTGGGCAAGTCGACCATGTTCAACGCCCTGACCAAGAACAACGTGCTCGCCGCGAACTACCCCTTCGCGACCATCGAGCCCAACGTGGGCGTGGTCCCGCTGCCCGACCCGCGGCTGAAGGTGCTGGCCGGGATCTTCGGGTCGGAGAAGATCCTGCCCGCGACCGTGTCCTTCGTGGACATCGCGGGGATCGTGCGCGGCGCGTCCGAGGGGGAGGGGCTGGGCAACAAGTTCCTCGCCAACATCCGCGAGTCCGACGCGATCTGCCAGGTCATCCGCGCCTTCGACGACGACGACGTGGTGCACGTCGACGGCAAGGTGTCTCCGAGCAGCGACATCGAGACCATCAACACCGAGCTGATCCTGGCCGACCTGCAGACCCTGGAGCGGGCGATCCCGCGCCTGGAGAAGGAGGTCAAGGGCAAGAAGACGGACAAGGCGATCTTGGACAACGCGCTCGCGGCGCAGAAGGTCCTCGAGGAGGGTCACACCCTCTATGCGCGCGGCGAGGCGGTCGGCGTCGACCTGGCCGCGATCAAGGAGCTCTTCCTGCTCACGACCAAGCCCTTCCTCTACGTCTTCAACGTCGACGAGGACCAGCTCACCGACACCGCGCTGCAGGCCGAGCTGCAGGAGCTGGTCGCGCCGGCCGACGCGATCTTCCTCAACGCCAAGCTCGAGATGGACCTCGCCGAGCTCGACGAGGACGAGGCCGCCGAGCTGCTCGAGTCCGTGGGCGTGACCGAGCCTGGCCTGGACCAGCTGGCGCACAAGGGATTTCACACCCTCGGGCTGCAGACCTACCTGACGGCCGGCCCCAAGGAGTCCCGCGCGTGGACGATCCGCAAGGGCTGGACCGCCCCGCAGGCGGCCGGCGTCATCCACACCGACTTCGAGCGCGGCTTCATCAAGGCCGAGGTCGTGTCGTATGACGACCTGGTCGCCACGGGGTCGATGCAGAAGGCCAAGGAGGCCGGCAAGGTGCGCATCGAGGGCAAGGACTACGTCATGCACGACGGCGACGTGGTGGAGTTCCGCTTCAACGTATAGTCCACTGCAACAGTAGGCGACTTCGGCGGAACGTGTGCTGTGCCGCTGCCTGCGAAGGGTGTTCGCGCAGTCTGAGGTGCCGTGTCTTGGCCGGTCTGCACCCGACCGGGTGTCCGGCCGAAACCACGGCTGCGGGGCTGCATTCAGTCCTCGTTAGAAGCTTCCTAGCCTCGTGATTTCATCGGGGTCGGGCGCCGTGGACGGCGAAGGTGCTCCTGACCTGGGAAGAAGTTGTTGCGATGCAAGTATCCGAGCAGTTCGAGGAGCACCTTCAAGGTGAACGCTACCCGCCCGTATCCACAGGTTCGAGTCGATGCGGCACCGGTCGTGGACGTGGGGTCGGCGGGTGGAGTGCTGCTGACCGAGGTCCCCGCGGTGAGCGGCCTGTCGTCGGCACTGTCGGCCGGGTTGGAGCGGTGGCGCAAACCACTGGCTCGGCATGACCCGGCCAAGATGCTGACCGATCTCGCCCTCACGCTCGCTCTGGGTGGTGACTGTCTTGCGGACGCGGCGGTGCTGCGTGGTGAGCCCGCCTTCGTGGCCGGACCTTGCGTGACAAAGCGCGATGGGTAGTGGATCGATGCCGCGCCGCTTCACGCTGGAGGGGGACGTCTCTAGCATGGGCCAAGTGATGGTGAAAAGCGGCTGCGCGGTTGCTCTTGAGCGGTCCTCAGTGCCGACGCCCCAGCTTGCCGACTCGGTTATGAGGCTGTTTGGGTGAAGCACCTGTACGGAATGGCTCCCACTCCATTCATAAGAGGCGACTCAATCCGGCGCGTCTTTGATGAAGAATTCGGGGAATTCCATCGCTCGACTCCAGTCATCTGGGCGAAATAAATCCGAGGCCCCTTGTTCAATGAGCCACCGCATCCAGTTTCGCACTCCAGCAAAGGGCGACTTTGAAATTACGGTGATAATCTCGTCCCGTCGTTCGGGGCGGTCGGAATAATGTTCTAATTGATGGAGGAGGCGCGTCCATGCCACCTTTCGGCCATCAATGCACACTTGTCGATTTAGCCCGAACACGGCAATCGAGAATTGGCCGCGTTCCGTTCGAGCTACGATTTCCCCTGTTGAGGGGGAGAGGACGATATGCTCCTCGGGAGCGTCGACGGATGGGTCGATGAGTTGAGGGGACCCGTTTTCATCTAAAGGAAACTGATTTCGCTTCTGATTGCTATTGCAGTTCGAGCAGGCGAGTAGATAGTTGGCCCAGGAAAACATCTTGTCGGGATAATCGCGTTTGGGGAAGAAGTGTTCGATGTCGGTTCCCTCCCCGTCTTCGCAATACATGCATCGACAAATTCCCGTTGTCATCGACTGAAGCTGCTCGCGGAGGCTTGCCTTTTCAGTTGAGGTTAGCCACGCCCACTGTTGCGTCGTTGTCTTGTCCCGCTCGCTCAGCCGGCGATCCTCAAGGCGAGCCAAGCCTGCTTCTAGGGCTTGGGGGAGGGGCGGGCGTCGAACGTGCATCATGCCAAGTCATCCAGTAACTGTTCGGACTGTCGAGATACTGTTGCGGCCTGCGTGTTTGGCAAAGTTTCCTGTAAGGTCCGCTTCTCGTTGGTTTCCTCCGCGCTCAGGCTTTCAAGTATCCCTTTTATCTCAAGCTCTGCTAGGCGTCGACGCAATTTTAGAGCTCGTTCGGAGAGTACAGAGTCGACTCCGAACAAACTGGTCAACACCGCCTCGTCCGCGGTCCCATTCACAATGCGTCGGTACTCCTCCCCGCCGATGATCACGGCTGCGGGACCCTCCTCCCATGGTGGGCTGAGGCGAACGAGTCCGCCGGGATCGGCGGCTTGGCAAATGAATGGGGAGTGGGTTGATACAATGAATTGAATGTTTGGGAAGTGTTCTTTGAGCCAAAACCCAATTCTCTTCTGCCAGTCAATATGAAGATGTACGTCAATTTCGTCAATCAGGACAACGCCCGAATTTTCGACCGTGGGCAAGGGGGCGGATGAATAGATCAATCCCTCTTGGCTGACGTCGAACTGCTTAACGAGATCCAGCACTAGGCCAGCTACAATCCGGTATCCATCGCTAAGTTCATTCAGTACGACTGAGACGCCATCTGGGTCGTCGACCCATAAACCTTCCGATGTTACTCGCGAGGCAGTGATTCCGTCAGGTAGGAGACCGTCATTCAGGAGGCGGAGAATGAATTCCTCTATGTCGGCAGCTTCGGTTCTTTCTTCAAGTCGCTGAAGGTACTTCTGCTGCAGCCATTGGATCGATTCGGACAGTGATGCGTCTTCACGAAAGAGGCTAGCGAGGGCTGCTGGCCTACCGGGGCTCATCATGAGCCGAAGAGCTTCCGTGGGGGCCGCCGAAATTCGTCTAAATGGCCCGTAGCCAGCGACAAACCAGCCCCGAGGGTTGTCAGCCCAGGGGCCGCGCTCGGGGGTCCAGCGACCGCCAACTGGCTCCCTGGTCGTCTGTGGTTCAGGGCCGGAGGTGCGCTCCCAGCGGATCGCTACCCAGGGCTCGAACTTCGGCTTCCTGCCAGACCCGAAGTAGTCCGCATCTGTGAATCTCAATTGTGCAGCCGCAATGGCGCGGGACGCATCTTCCCGGATCCAGCCGCGAAACGATTCCGCAAGCACGCGAGCCATGCCGGGGCCTGCGATCGTGCTGGCTACTGCCCTCAGGAGGGTGCTCTTGCCTGCTCCGTTGCGCCCCGCGAGGACTATCCATCGCGGGACGGGTTCCCCCTTGGATGCGAATTCGAGATCAACTCCGCGTTCCTCGTCGGGAATGCCTCGGACGTTGCGGACGCGCAGGCTTGTGACATGCATGGAATTAGTCTAAGCCCATGAGGCTTGACTCCGCGCCACCGCAGGGCCTTACGCGAAGCGCTGACAGTGGAAAATCACCAAGCCTGCCAGCGGGAGAGCGCCGCGCCGATCGTGCTGCCGACCCCGCAGACCAGTAGGCGAACCACAGGCGGTTGAAGCCCGCCGCGCTCGTCGTCTTGGCGTCGGTGATGTCGGCGACGCACAACATGTGAGGCGCCAACGCGTGGAAGTCGCGCTCGGTCAGCTTGCGACCGTGGTCGGGCAGCGGTGACGGAATCGTCGTGAATGGGCGACGCCCGCGCCGAGCGCCGTTCAGCCGAGCCGTTCTCAAGAGCCCGCGCGATCTGATCGCGTCCGACCATCCAGCCTTCGCGGAGCGTCTGGCTGCCGTGCTCGAACGCGAGTGTCCTTACGAGCCGCCCGGAGTGCACCCGCTTGCAATCGCACGCAGACGGTTTCATGACTCGGCCGAATGAGGTCAGTGCGTGACGTCAGCACTGTCCGAAATGTGGTCGAGTTCAGGTTCAACGTCTAGCACCTGCTCGGTCGTGTGCCTCGATGGCCGCGCTTCTCCCTGCGCCCCCAGGACGTGACACTGAGGCGGCGCGGCTGCCGTCCCGGCAGATCGGGTGAGTCTGTGGCTGGTCTACGCGCAGCGGATTCACCCGGTGTGCGTCGGGCGGTGGGTCGCGGGGCTTGCCTGCCCGTATGCCGGTCCCGCCGTCATGAGGGTTGACGGCATACGGCAAGGCTCCTGACCATGCGCCCACGGCATCCCCCCGCTGCCAGTGCTCATCGCCACCGACCGTGACCGCCGCGTGACCTCGCGCCCGTCAACGTCGCTCGTCGGCCCATTGCGCGTCGCACACGACCGCTGCGGAGGCCAGCGCCACCACGGTCCTGGCCGCGCACGCCCATCGCAGCGGCCCGGTGGCCACCGCCCAGCTCGCCAGCGCGGCGCACCCCCACAGCACCAGCGGCCAGCGGGCGGGTCACGGGCCGTGCGTCCGCGACCGCCCCGGAATCCCCGGCTGCCGAACCGCGTTGAGGGGCGCATGAAGGCCTTCGGATTCCTCAGCTTCGGCCACTACGGCTACGGGCGGGGCCCGGGCGACCCGAGTGCCCGCGAGTCGCTGCTGGACGCCATCGAGATCGCCCGCCAGGCCGACGAGCTCGGCGTCAACGGCGCGTACTTCCGGGTGCACCACTTCGCTCGCCAGTCCGCGAGCCCGATGCCGCTGCTCGCCGCCATCGCCGCGACGACGCAGCGCATCGAGGTCGGCACCGGCGTGATCGACATGCGCTACGAGAACCCCCTCTACCTTGCCGAGGAGGCCGCCCAGCTCGACCTCATCGCCGGCAACCGGATCGCCCTCGGCATCTCCCGCGGCAGCCCCGAGCCGGCACGCCGCGGCTGGGAGGCGTTCGGCTACACGGGGTCCGAGGACCCGCGCGGGGCGGACATCGCCCGCACCAAGTTCGAGACCTTCCTCGACGCCGTCTCCGGCGGGTGGATGGCCGACGCCGACCCCGACCAGTTCGGTCCCGGGGGCCGGCTGCGGGTCGAGCCCCAGTCGCCCGGCCTCGCCGAGCGCATCTGGTGGGGTGCCGGCAGCCGCGACACCGCCGAGTGGACGGGCCGGCTCGGGCTCAACCTCATGAGCTCGACGCTGCTCACCGAGGCCACCGGCGCGTCCTTCGCGGACCTGCAGCGCGAGCAGATCGAGCGCTACCGCACGGCCTTCCGCCAGGCCGGCCACGAGCGGGTGCCGCGGGTGTCGGTGAGCCGCAGCGTCTTCCCGATCGTGGACAGCGGCGACCTGATGTGGGGCCAGCTGCGCGGCGGCGGCAGCGACCAGGTCGGCACGATCGACGGCTTCACCTCGACCTTCGGCAAGTCGTATGTCGGAGAGCCCGACCGCCTCGTCACTGAGCTGCAGGCGGACGCCGCCGTCCAGGCCGCCGACACGCTGATGCTGACGATCCCCTCCCAGCTCGGCGTCGAGGCCAACGTCAAGATCTTGCGCGACTTCGCCGAGCACGTGGCGCCCGCCCTCGGGTGGGAGCCCAACCAGGACGGCCCGGTCAGCGGCTACCCCGACGGCCCGCGCTGAGGCGCTGCGCCGCCACCAGCACGAGGAGGGTCACGAGGCCGGTCCACAGCGCCGGCCGTGACTGCGCGCTCGCGCCGAGCAGGGCCAGCACCCCCACCATGAACGCCACCGCGATCCAGCCCGCGACCGGCCATCCGGGCGCGGGGAAGGCGCCGGGCCCGAGCTCGCCGCGGGCGATCCGGCGCTTCATCGCGAGGTGCGAGAGCAGGATCATCAGCCACACGAAGACCGTCGCGAAGCTCGCGACCGACGCCACGAGCACGAAGACGTTCTCGGGGACCAGCACGTCGAGCACGAGCCCCACGGTCAGCGCCGCCGCCACGAACCCGACCGCGGCGACCGGCACCCCGCGGTGGTTGGTGCGCGCCAGGGCCTCGGGGGCGTCGCCCTGCTCCGCGAGCCCGTGCAGCATCCGGCCGATGGAGAAGGTGATGGCGTTGAGCGCCGAGAACGCCGCGGTGATCACGACCGCGTTGAGCACGTGCGCGGCGGCGGGGAGCCCCACGGCGTCGAAGATCTGCACGAACGCGCTCGACCGCCCGTCCACCGTCGTCCACGGCGCGAGGCACAGGATGACGCCGATGGCCCCGACGTAGAACAGGAGCACGCGCCACGGGATCGTGTTGATCGCGCGGGGGATCGCGCGCCCGGGGTCCTGCGCCTCGGCGGCGGACAGCCCCAGGGTCTCGATCCCGCCGAACGCGAACACCACGACGGTGAACGAGACCAGCACCCCCCACAGGCCGTATGGCGCGAATCCGTCATGCGCCCAGAGGTTCTCGATGCCGGGGGTGCTGCCGCCGGGGAGGTGCAGGCCGAGCACCAGGATCGCGAGTCCCGCGACGATCATGGCGACGATGGCGGTGACCTTGACCAGGGACAACCAGAACTCCGTCTCGCCGAACACCTTCACGTGGACGAGGTTGAGCCCGGTGACGAGGGCGATGGCGCCGGCCACCCACACCCAGCCAGGGACCGCGGGCCACCAGTGACCGAGATAGATGGTGAGGGCCGTGACGTCCGCGACGGCCACGACGAGCATCTCGATGACGAACATCCACCCCGTGACGAAGCCGCCGAGGGGCCCGAGGTAGGTCCGGGCGTAGCGGCCGAACGAGCCGGCGCCGGGGTCGCGCACCGCCATCTCGCCAAGGGCCCGCATGACCAGGAAGACCGCGAGACCGGCGACGACATACGCGACCAGCACGGCCGGCCCGGCCATCTGGATCGCGCCGGCGGAGCCGTAGAAGAGGCCCGTGCCGATGGCGGACCCCAGGGCGATGAACTGCACGTGCCGTGTCGTGAGGCCCCGCACGAGGGTGTGCGGCTGGGCGGCGGCGAGTCGGGGCGGGGACGACGACGGCGACACGTGGGTCCTTCCTGTGGGCAACCGCCCCAGGTTAGACGTCGAGGTCAGGGGTATACCCTCGACGACACATGGCGGTATCGAGGAGGCACCGAGTGGACATCACCGACATCATCCTGGAGCAGCACGCGCAGCAGCGGGCGGCGTTCGCGCAGCTGGAGGAGTGGCCCAAGCAGGACGTCGAGGGACTGACGGCGCTGTGGCAGCGACTGCAGATCTTCCTGGAGACGCACGCCGAGGCCGAGGAGCGCTTCTTCTACCCGCACCTGCTCGACGAGGGCACCGGCGCCGCGGACGCGGACGACGGCACCGTCGAGGGCGAGGTGGAGGACGCCATCAAGGACCACAACAAGCTGCGCGACGCCATCCGCCGGGCCGGCGAGGTAGAGGTCGGCTCGGACGCCTGGTGGGAGGCGGTCACGGACGCCGACGTCGTCAACTCCGAGCACATGGGGGAGGAGGAGCGGCAGGACCTGCGCGACTTCCGCGACCACGCGAGCCTGCAGCAGCGGCACGACATCGCGGTGGACTTCCTGCGCTGGCAGGCCCAGAAGGCGGCCGACGGCATCACGCCCGTCGACAAGGACGCCGAGGCGTACGTCGAGGACCCCGAGGCCGAGCTGGCCCAGGCCGAGGACTCGGCGCAGACCGCCAGCGGTACCGCCACGAAGGCTGCGAAGAAGGCGTCGGCCAAGAAGGCTGCGAAGTAAGCGGCCAAGTAGCCCGTCCCGCGCCTGAGGTTAGGCTGCCCTCATGAGCGAGCAGCGACGGCCCCGGGTGATGCGCAGGGCCACCGTCACAGGCACCGAGCGACTCACCCGGGACCTCGTGCGCGTGCACCTCGAGGGACCCGACCTCACAGCGATCGACCCGTCCGAGCACACGGACCGCTATGTCAAGCTGCTCTTCGCGCCCGCGGGTGCGGCCTACGACTGGCCCTTCGACCCCGACCGGATCCGCGACGAGCGGCCGCGCGAGCAGTGGCCGGTGACGCGCACCTACACGATCCGCAGCCTGGACCCCGTGGCGGGGCGGATGGCGCTGGACTTCGTGGTCCACGGCGACGAGGGTCTGGCCGGACCCTGGGCGGCGGCCGCGCGACCCGGCGACGGCATCGGCTTCCACGGCCCCGGCGGCGGGTGGGGACCCGACCCGGCCGCCGATCTCCACCTGCTGGTGGGCGACGAGTCGGCGGCGCCCGCGATCGCGGCGACCCTCGACGCCCTGCCGCACGACGCGCGGGCTCGCGTCTTCCTCGAGGTCGAGGACGCGACCACCCACGTGCCGCTCCGGAGCACGCCGGGCATCGAGGTCACCTGGGTGCACCGCGACGAGGCGGGCGGCCGGTATGGCGTGGCCCTGGCCCGGGCCGTGCGTGAGGCGGGGCTGCCGGGCGGGGACGTCCGGGCGTTCGTGCACGGCAACGCCGACATGATCAAGGATCTGCGGCGCTACCTCTTCGTCGAGCAGGGGATGCCTCGAGACCGCGTCTCCATCTCGGGGTACTGGCGCACGGGGCAGGACGAGGACGCCTGGCAGGCCGGCAAGCGGGACTTCGTGGCCGCGATGGAGCAGGAGCAGGACGGCCCGGCCCCGACGCCGACCGCCTGAGCAGCCCCGCGGCTCGGCTCAGCGGCCCAGCTGCGGGTCGCTCACGCTCGGCGCGCCGGTCTCCAGGTGGCCCGCCAGGACGCGGCGGAACGAGGTGCCGGGCACGGTCACGGTCAGGTCGTACCACCCGCCCGAGCGCCGCGTGTCGACCCGCACCGCCGAGCGGGACCGGCCCTTGCCGCGTCCGTGGTCGCGCAGGCTGGCGCTGCCCGCACCGCGCTCGTCGTGCTCGTCGCGTGCGGCCTCGCCGACGCCGCCCGCGCCGCCCTCTACGTCGTCACCGGCGCGCAGCGCGGCCGGGTAGGCGCTGGTGATCTCCACGTCGACCTCCCGGCCCTGGCGGGTCACGACGAGGCGCAGCCGGCCGGAGTGGCCCTGCGGCTCGAGCGAGACGGTGACCGCGTCCTGGGAGCGGTCGCCGGCATACGACCGGTAGAAGCCATTGGGTCCGTGCACGTCGACGTGGTAAGCGCCGGTGGCGGGCAGCGTCGCGCTGAGGGAGCGTCCCGCCTCGACGGTGTAGCTGTGGGGGGCGGCGGCGGGCTCGAGCAGCCGTGCCTGCAGCGCCGCGCCCAGCCGGCCGCGGTTGGTGAGGGTCAGGACGAGCCCCTGGTCGGTGGGCCGCTCGTCGAGCCGCAGGTCGTAGCCGAGCGGGCGGGCCGGACGGGTCCCCGGCTCCTGGCGGGGCATCGTCCCCGCCGCCGGCGGCACCGGCTTGTAGTCGGGGTGACGCTGCCGGTCGGTGGGCGCCCAGCCGGCCACGTCCATCAGGCGCGGTGGCGCCGCCGGGGTGCGGGAGAAGTCGAACGCGCTGGTCAGGTCCCCGAAGACGGCCCGGCGCCAGGGGGTGATCTGCGGCTCGCGCACCCCGAAGCGCCGCTCCATGAAGCGGATCACCGAGGTGTGGTCGAAGGCCTCCGAGCACACCCAGCCGCCGGTGCTCCACGGAGAGATGACCCACATCGGCACACGCGGCCCCGCGCCGTACGCCCCCGACGGGAAGCGCTTGTCGCCGGCCTTGCCGGGGTAGTACTCGAACTCGGTCGAGACCGTCGAGGCGCCGGGGATGTCGGGGTTGGTCGCCATCGGCGGGACGAGGTGGTCGAAGAAGCCGTCGTTCTCGTCATAGGTGATGAACAGCGCCGTCCTGCTCCACACCTCGGGGTTGCTGGTGAGGGCGTCCAGCACCTGGGCGATGTACCACGCCCCGTAGGCGGTGGGCCAGTTGCTGTGCTCGGAGAAGGCCTCGGGCGCCGAGATGTAGGACACCGCGGGGAGCCGGCCGGCGCGGACGTCCTCGCGCAGGATCCGGAGGTAGTCGTCCCCGGTCCGGGCGGTGGTGCCCCGACGGGCCTTCTCGTAGAGCGCGTCGCCGGGCTTGGCATTGCGGTAGCGGTTGAAGTACAGCAGCGAGGTGTCGCCGTAGTTGCCGATGTAGGGGTCCTGGGTCCAGCCCCACGAGCCTGCGGCGTCCAGGCCGGTGCCCTCGTCCTGGTAGACCTTCCACGACACCCCGGCCGCCTCGAGCCGCTCGGGGTAGGTGGTCCAGTCGTAGCCGAGCTCCTCGTTGTAGAGCTCCGGGCCGCCGCCCTTGCCGTCGTTGCCTACCCACCCGGACCACAGGTAGTAGCGGTTGGGGTCGGTGTTGCCGATGAACGAGCAGTAGTAGCCGTCGCACACCGTGAACGCGTCGGCCAGCTGGTAGTGGAACGCCGCGTCGCGTCGCTCGAGGTGCGCCATCGTCGTCGTGCCCTTGGCGGGCAGCCACCGGTCGTAGCGCCCGCGGTTGACGGCCATCTGGCCGTCCCACCAGCCGTGCGGTAGCCCCTCGAGGAAGGCGTGGCCGAGCTCGTCCTGGTCGGGGCGGAAGGGCAGCACCTCCCGGGTCCCGTCGCTCTGGTGCCACACGTCCTTGCCGCTCGGGAGCACCGCGGGGTGCGGGTCGCGACCTGCAGGAACCGGCGACGGTCCATCGCGGTGACGTGCCGCTCGGGCTGCTGAGGAGGGTGGGACATGGGGGACCTCCGGATCGGATGAGCTGGTGCGCAGGAGCCTCCTCGCACCGGGCGACGGGGCGTGAGTGCCGGGTGACGGCCGTATGACGAGAGCGTGGACACCGTCTCGCCGGGCCGTCACCGAGCCCCGGCCGTCAGCGCAGCCGCGGGCTGACCAGGCCCAGCTCGCAGCCGCGCACGACTGCCGGCACCCGGCTGAGGACCCCCACCTTGGTCATGAGGCGGCCCACGTGCGCCTTGGCCGATGTGCGCGGTCGTCATCGTCGGGCAGAACTACGAGGCGCTGGTCGGTCACACGGACCTCGAGGCCGTGCTCTCGTCATACCTCGGTCTCCCGCTCTCCCTGGCGCTCTGTGCCGGGCACAAGCTGGTCACCCGGTCACGCTCCGTCGACCGGGCCACGGCCGACCTGAGCCGCGGCTGACCCGCACCGACCACGAACTGTGCTCGCCCGGGGGTCGGGCCAGGAACGAGACGGGAGCATTCACTCATTTGGTCCTGTCGGGGTGAATAGGACACGCATAAGGTTCCACCACCCCATACGAATGATGCCGTCGTCGTTCGTGCCCATCATGAGGAGCACCATGAAGCGCACCATCGCGGGCGCCACGGGAGCGATGCTCATCGCCCTGTCGCTGGCCCCCACCGCTCACGCCGTCACGTCACCGCGCGACCCCCAGCCGTCCGGCGCCGCGCAGAAGGACGACCGGTCCCACCCGCTCGGCGACAAGGAGCGCGCCCTGCGCAAGTCGGCCGTCGACAAGGTCGTCAAGGGCGCGGCCAAGGTCGAGACCAACAAGAAGGGCAAGAAGGTCATCAAGGTGGCCAAGGGCCAGTACGTCAACTACGACGTAAACCGTGAGGAGGACATCTTCACGATCCTCGCGGAGTTCGGCGACGGGGTGCACCCGACCACCGGCGGCACCGCCGGTCCGCTGCACAACCAGATCCCGCAGCCCGACCGCTCGCAGGACAACTCCACGATCTGGCGTGCGAACTTCGACCGCGCCCACTACCAGAACCTCATGTTCGGCGACGGCGAGTCCTTCAAGGACTTCTACCTCAAGCAGTCCAACGGTCGCTTCCTCGCCAAGGGCGACGTCTCCGACTGGGTCAAGGTGCCCTACAACGAGGCGCGCTACGGCAGCAACAAGATCTCCGACGCCGCCGGTGCCTGGCCGTTCGTGCAGGACTCGGCCAACGCCTGGTACGCCGCGCAGAAGGCCGCCGGCAGGACGGACGCCGAGATCACCGCCTACCTCAAGGGCTTCGACAAGGTCGACCGCTACGACTACGACCAGGACGGCGACTTCAACGAGCCGGACGGCTACATCGACCACTTCCAGGCCATCCACGCCGGTGAGGGCGAGGAGGCCGGCGGCGGCGCCCAGGGCGAGGACGCCATCTGGTCCCACCGGTGGTACGCCTACTCCAACAACGCCGGCAAGACCGGCCCCGCCACCAACAAGGCCGGCGGTGTGCAGATCGGCACCTCAGGCATCTGGATCGGCGACTACACCACCGAGCCCGAGAACGGCGGCCTCGGCGTCTTCACCCACGAGTTCGGTCACGACCTCGGCCTGCCGGACCTCTACGACACCCAGGGCGGGGACAACGGCACCGGCTTCTGGACCCTGATGAGCGGCGGCTCCTGGCTCAACGACGGCACCGTCGACATCGGCTCCAAGCCGGGCTACATGGGCCCGTGGGAGAAGCTCCAGCTCGGCTGGCTCGACTACCAGACCGTGAGCTACGGCAAGGACGGCAACGTCAAGCTCGGCCCCGCCTCGCTCGCGGGCAAGATGCCGCAGGCCGCGCTCGTGTCGCTGCCCGACAAGACCCGCACCTCCCAGCTCGTCGCCCCGCACTCGGGTAGCAAGCAGTGGTGGTCCGGCGCGGCTGACGACCTCAACGTTACGCTGACCCGCCCGATCGACCTGACCACCGCCAAGACGGCGTCGCTGTCCGCGTGGGTCAACTACCAGACCGAGGCGGAGTACGACTACTTCTACGCCGAGGTCACGGACGACGGCGGAGCCACCTGGAAGCAGCTGGCCACCTACGACGGCAGCTCCGGCGGCTACGTCCAGAAGACGTACGACCTGTCCGCCTACGCCGGCAAGCAGATCAGCTTCCGCTTCCGCTACGCCTCCGACGGCGGCGTCCACGAGCTCGGCGCGTTCGTCGACGACATCACCCTCGTCGCCGACGGGCAGACCGTGTTCACCGACGACGTCGAGGGCGACGCCAAGGGCTGGACGGCCAAGGGCTTCACCCAGGTCGGGGCCAGCTCCTCCGAGGCCGTCACGCATTACTACCTGGCGGAGAACCGCACCTACACCGGCTACGACCGCTACCTCAAGACCGGGCCGTACAACTTCGGCTGGGCCAACACGCGGCCCGACTGGGTGGAGCGCTTCCCCTACCAGGACGGCATGCTCGTCTGGTACATCAACAACGAGTACACCGACAACAACACGTCGGTCCACCCCGGTGGCGGCCAGGTCCTCCCGGTCGACGCGCGTCCCACGCCGATCCGCTTCCCCGACGGGGCGCTGCTCGGCAACCGTCGTCAGCCCTTCGACGCGACCTTCGGACTGCAGGCGACCGACCCGGTGACCTTCCACCGCAACGGCCAGGCGGTCACCGTGCCGTCCCAGCCGGCGATCCCGACCTTCGACGACAGCGACCCCAACCGCTACTGGTCGGCCGCCAACCCGTGGTCCTCCACCAAGGTGGCCGGCGCGGGCGTCAAGATCACGGTCAACAACATGGCCAAGCAGGGCGACCAGATGAACATCAAGGTCGACTACACCAAGTAGTCCCCGCGGGGCAGGACGACGAGTCCTGACCTGCACGCGAGCGGCCCGGCAGGGAGACCTGCCGGGCCGCTCGGTCTGTCGACGGTGCCCTGGCTGGGCGGGTGGCGTCAGTCGACCACGAAGACGTCGAGGTGCACCGCGTCCGGCGTTCGGCGCCCGGTGCCGAGGAGGATCGGCCCCGCCAGCCAGCCCCAGCGTGGACCGCTCGACGGCAACCGCGGCGTGCAGCGGAAGTAGATGCGGTCGAAGGGGACGACCTCGCCGCGCACCAGGGCGGCGATGTCCGGGGACGGGCGGCGCGCCACCCGCGGTGGGCGACCCGGGGAGGGTGGTCCGCGCACCGTCGCCGTCGCGCCAGCGCTGCGTGAGACGCGCGCCCGTCATACGGACCGGCTGGCTAGTCTGGAGACATGCCCGAACTGCGCTCACGAATCACCACCCACGGACGCAACATGGCCGGGGCGCGCGCCCTGTGGCGTGCGACGGGCATGACCGAGGGCGACTTTGGCAAGCCGATCGTGGCGATCGCCAACTCGTTCACCCAGTTCGTGCCCGGCCACGTGCACCTCAAGGACATGGGCCAGCTGGTCGCCGGCGCGGTCGCCGAGGCGGGCGGGGTGGGGCGGGAGTTCAACACCATCGCCGTCGACGACGGCATCGCCATGGGGCACAGCGGCATGCTCTACTCCCTGCCGAGCCGCGAGATCATCGCCGACTCGGTGGAGTTCATGGTCAACGCGCATCAGGCCGACGCGCTCGTCTGCATCTCCAACTGCGACAAGATCACCCCGGGGATGCTGCTCGCGGCGCTGCGCCTCAACATCCCCACGGTCTTCGTCAGCGGCGGGCCCATGGAGGCCGGCAAGGCCGTCATCGGTCCCGACGGGACCGCGCAGACCCGCCTCGACCTGATCGACGCGATGATCAAGTCCGTGGACGACTCGGTCTCCGACGAGGACATCACCACTATCGAGCAGAACGCCTGCCCCACGTGCGGCTCCTGCTCGGGCATGTTCACCGCCAACTCGATGAACTGCCTCACCGAGGCGCTCGGCCTCTCCCTGCCCGGCAACGGCTCGACGCTCGCCACGGCGAGCGCGCGCAAGGCGCTCTTCGAGCGGGCCGGCCACCTCGTCGTCGAGCTGGCCAAGCGGTGGTATGGCGAGGACGACGACTCGGTCCTGCCGCTGTCGATCGCCACCAAGCCCGCCTTCGCCAACGCCATGCGCCTGGACATCGCCATGGGTGGATCGACCAACACGATCCTGCACCTGCTGGCGGCGGCGCAGGAGGCCGGTGTGGACTTCGACCAGGACGACATCGATGCCCTGTCCCGCGTCACGCCCTGCCTGGTCAAGGTGGCCCCCAACTCCACCCAGTTCTACATGGAGGACGTGCACCGCGCCGGCGGCATCGCCGCGATCCTCGGTGAGCTGCATCGCGCCGGCATGCTCGACGACGACGTCCGCTGCGTGCACTCGCCGTCCTTGGAGCGGTGGCTGCAGGACTGGGACGTCCGTGGGGGTTCCGCGACCCCGGAGGCGATCGAGCTGTTCCACGCTGCTCCCGGCGGGGTGCGCACCACCGAGGCGTTCTCCTCGAGCAACCGGTGGGCGACCCTGGACACCGACCCCGAGAACGGCTGCATCCGGTCGGTCGAGCATGCGTACACCACCGAGGGCGGTCTCGCGGTGCTGCACGGCAACCTCGCCCCGGACGGCTGCATCGTCAAGACGGCCGGCGTCCCCGAGCACCAGTGGTCCTTCAGCGGGCCGGCGCGGGTGGCCGAGTCGCAGGAGGAGGCCGTCTCCAAGATTCTCAACGGCGAGATCCAGGGCGGCGACGTCGTGGTGGTGCGCTACGAGGGCCCGAAGGGTGGGCCGGGGATGCAGGAGATGCTCTATCCCACGAGCTATCTGAAGGGCGTGGGCCTCGGCCCCAAGTGTGCGCTGATCACCGACGGCCGGTTCAGCGGTGGCTCGTCCGGCCTCTCCGTCGGCCACGTCTCCCCGGAGGCCGCGTCGGGCGGGCCGATCGGCCTCGTGCGCGACGGCGACGTCATCGAGTTCGACATCCCGCAGCGCCGGGTCAACCTGCTGGTCCCCGACGAGGAGCTGGAGCGGCGGCGCGCGGAGCAGGACGAGCTCGGCTGGCGGCCCCGCGACCGGGACCGGCAGGTGTCCACGGCGTTGCAGATCTTTGCCCGGTTCGCGCAGAGCGCCGACAAGGGCGCCGCTCGCAAGCTGGACTGACCGGCCCCGCCGAGGGCCCGAGCGAGGCACGAGCCGGACCGGAGGCGGGCGAGCGGTCAGCTCGAGACGGTGACGCTCATGCGCTGCCGCGCGGTCGACGACCCGCGCCCGACCGGGGTGGTGCCGATCGCCTTGCCCAGGCCGAGGCTGGGCATGTTGACGTAGATCGCCTCCCTCCGGCCGGGTGTCGTCACGTAGGTCTCGTGCCAGACCCCGACGTGCCCGTCCTTGGTGAGTTGTGCGAAGTCGCGCCAGGCCTGCAGGTGCGGGGCGTCCGCGTCGGCCGCGAAGGCCTGCAGCTGCTCCGACGACTCCCAGTACATGAGGACGAGCGGGGAGGGCAGCGCCCACAGGTCGTAGCCGAGCATGCCCGACCCGGGGTCGGTCTCGAGATGCTTCAGCATGCGTGGCATCGCGGTGAAGACTGGCCACCACCGGTCCACGCGCAGCGGGCTGTTGATGCCCATGCCGATGAGGAAGACCGTGATCTCGCGGTCGGAGTCGATGGTGTGGCGACCTAGGTTGATGCGGGGCATGACGCCTCCTGTGGTTCTGGGAGCGTACCGACGAATCATGACACCGTTATAAAACACCGTTATGTTACGGTCGTCAAGTGCCCAGACCCAAGCTGTATGACGACGACCTCCGGGGTCGCCTCATCGCCACGGCTGCCGACCAGGTCGCCGCCGGCGGGCTCGACGGCCTCTCGCTGCGGCGGGTGGCAGAGGAGGCCGGCACCTCGACCAACGCCGTCTACACCGTGTTCGGCGGCAAGGACGGGCTGGTCGGGGCCATGGCGTCCGAGGCGCAGACCTCCTTCGTCGCAGCCCAGCTCGAGGCGGTGGCCGGCCGCGACCCCCTCGACGACCTCCTCGCCCTGGGTCTGGCCTACCGCCGCTGGGCGGTGGAGCACGCGAGCCTGTATGCCGTCATGTTCGGCGGACGGGTGCCGCCGCCCGAGGACTGTGCCGAGGACGGGCTCGCCCCTCTGCTCGGGGTGGTGCAGCGCGTGGCCGACGCCGGCCGGCTGGTCGGGGAGGACGTCCACGCCGCCGCGCTCGCCATCTGGGCTGCCACCCACGGGTGCGTCGCGCTCGAGCTGGCCCTGTGGCCGGACCAGCCGGAGGAGCTCTCGGCGCGCGACTTCGAGCGGCAGCTCGCCGCGCTGACCCGCGCCTGGATCCTCGCCTGACTGTGAGGGTGTGACAGCAGCCCAGCGGTGATGGGCTGTGGTCGTCGGTCTCGTTCGTGACTCCTCGCCTGACTGGCTTCGTGCCTTCCGCGCGACTTGTCCGTTCGGGATCGGCGACCCGGCCCGGTCGAGGTCTGCTGGCCTGATCAGGAGCTTGACCGGCGACGTTAGCGGCGTCGTCGTGTCCCGTCACAGTCCTGCCGTGACCTCTCCCGGACCGGATCAACGTCCATCCGGAGCTAGAGGAGGAACGCATGACCAGTCTGGCCGAAATCGCCGACATCGTCATCGGTGTCGACACCCACGTCGACACCCATACCGCCGCGATCGTGGACACCACGACCGGCGCCGTCCTGGACGAGATGACCATCGCGACCACCCCGCCCGGCTACCAGGACCTGCTGACCTGGGCCGACGATCACTGCCCGGCCCGGGCCTGGGCCATCGAAGGCACCGGCAGCCACGGCGCGGGCCTGACCCGGGCCCTGACCAGCGCCGGCGAGGTCGTCGTCGAGCTCGACCGACCCCAACGCGCCGCCCGCCGCCACGGCGCGAAGTCCGACCCCCTCGACGCGATCCGCGCCGCCCGCGAAGCCCTGACCCGACCCGTCCTCGGCACGCCCCGAGCCGGCGGACAACGCCAGGCCCTATCGGTACTGCTCGCCGCACGACGCTCCGCCGTCGACGCAGCAACGGTCGCTCAACGCCAGTTGTTCTCCTTGATCGTGGCCGCCCCCGAAACCCTGCGCGCGACCTTCCGCGGTGTGACCGGCCCCGAAAGGGTCAAGCGCGCCGCGGTCCTACGCGCCCACCGAGGCGACGACGTCGAGACCGCCACCACCCGCCAGGTCCTACGCACCCTGGCCCGCCGCGTCCAGGCCCTCACCACCGAGGTCGACACCCTCGAGAAGCAGATCACCGTCCTGGTCAAGGCCTGGCGGGCGGACCTGCTCGACCTGCTCGGCGTCGGCCCCATCGTCGCCGCGACCGTCCTGTGCGCCTGGTCCCACCCCGGCCGGATCCACTCCGAAGCCGCGTTCGCGATGCTCGCCGGGATCGCCCCGATCCCCGCGAACAGCGGCCGCGTCACCACCCGATACCGCCTCAACCGGTACGGCGACCGCCAGCTCAACCGCGCCATCCACACCATCGTCCTGGCCCGCCAACGCTACGACGAAGCCACGAAGACCTACACCGCCCGCCGCACCGCCGAAGGTAAGACCCCACGCGAGATCCGCCGCTGCCTCAAGCGCTACATCATCCGAGACCTCTACCGAACCCTCGAATCAGGCCCCACCACCCCTTGACGAACCATAGGAGCGTCGGACACTGCCCCGCGACGTGACACCGGCCCTCCCTGCCCGCTTCGGTGGCGGCCCGACCCCACCCGCCGACCAGAAGTGACCCGTCGGGTCAGGCTGAACGGGACTGTCCGGCTAACGGTGTAAGTGGCGTTTGCATGGTCAGCGGTCCTCCGC